>Ga0302279_10000445_pt1 | contig 59883 bp, 61 predicted proteins | sample III_Bog_N3_3_FD_194541 | JGI IMG/M metagenome (GOLD analysis project Ga0302279, IMG submission 194541) | Peat permafrost microbial communities from Stordalen Mire near Abisko, Sweden - III_Bog_N3_3 | ecosystem: Environmental > Terrestrial > Soil > Wetlands > Peat | place: Sweden: Abisko... | reverse complement strand
CAGGAAGACCTGCTGCGCCTGCTCGAAGTGCCCCGGGACCTCTATGGCCTGGCCGCTGTCGGAATGGATTCCTGAGGGTTTCCTAATTCACGCGAATTGCCCGGCCGATGTGCGGAAAGTCAGTGAAAGGTTTCTATTCCATTCAAAAATGAATGATACGTATGGAGCGAATGCCTTAATGCATCAGCAAATTCGATTACCATGAATCGACGAATAGGATGCATGCTGCAGTAAAAAAAATATTCGGTCAAACACACGAGGTGCGCATGATTATAGATTAATATTTAATATTTGATAAATCGGGTTCGCGGGACACGAACGCCCCGCTTGGTCGGCGCGCTTGCGCGCAACCCGATTTCCGGTCTTGAACAAGCCCGGAGCGGCAGGGGGCCGCAGCGATCGGGCTATGGGGAAATCGCCGTCGGTCGGCCGCCTTGGGTGGGACGGATGGCCTGGTGGCGCACTGCCATTGCTGCTGACTCACCCGCCGCAACATGGTTCGGATGCCCCACAGGATGTTCCGAGCGGACCCCGGCCCGCCCGCCGTGCTTCTGCAGGCCGAGGCTGGATGATCTGGTCGCTGTGGGAACGGCATTCATAGGGGTAGCGCCGGCGGTGCGCGGGAAGTTGCATGCAGGGCGGTCCGCCAACGTTCGCCGCCGCAGATTGGGCAAAAGCAGACCGCGCGCCCCAGGCGTTCCAGGTCGGCCTGAACCCTCTTGGGCCGGCGATACGCGCCGACGAGCACCTTGGCTCGTTCCAACAGACCGCCCGGTTGGACGGAGCCATACAGGCCCGGATGGCGGATCTTGTGGAAACCAGGGCGGAGCACGTGCTGGGTCAGACGGCAGAGGAATTCCACTGGATGGATGGTGGTGGTGCGGCCCTGCTTGGTGGCGAACGTGACCTGCTCGCTGGTGCGGGCCTTGATCCCTGAGTTGGCGATGCCGACCCACACTGATCGTGTCCCGGCCTAGCAGGGGCCGCAGAATAATAACCTGAAAAGCACATGCTGCTTTTGCGCGGCCCCTGCTTTCGGGAAATGGGGTCAGGCGCCTGGCGGCTTCGCTGATGGCCGAGGATCGGCCAAGACAGCACAGAGGGTGCCCCGCTGGCATCGAGGCGACGCCAGCCCAAGCCCTTCCCCAAGCCCACGCAGACGGCGGGCCACGGCGCGTTTGAATTTGAGCAGGCGGTAGTTCCAGGGCCGCCGGCTCTGGGCTTCCCTGTTCTGGGCCTCCCTGGATAACGGACGGTTCTGTTCATCCAGGCGGGCGCCACAGGAGGGCTGTCCCGCAGCGATGACCGGGATCCGTGTCGCGGGATGGTCCCGATTGAACGCGGTGAAATCCACGAAAGTGATGCCCATCCCTGATTTTCGGGCGAAGAGACGCATGGAGTTTTCCGAGAACCACCAGAGGTGGACCGGGGGAACGTCCGTTTCCCAAAGAACCCATGGCGGGAAATAGGATTTGTTGGGCGTGGTGATGACCAGACGTCCCCCGGGGCGGAGCAGTTTCGCCGCCATGCCCAGGAAGGCTGCGGGGTCTGGAACGTGCTCGATGAGTTCAGCCATGATGACCATGTCGAAAACACCGGCATGGCTGACACTCCACTCGGCCAGATCCGCCTCCTGGTAATAGGGGCCGTATCGTTCGATCGCTTTGGCAACGGCCACCCTGGAAACGTCCAGTCCGGTGGCTTCGTAGCCGCTTTTGCGAAGCGCGCAGGTCAGATAGCCCATGCCGGACCCTATATCCAAGATTCGCGCCCCGGGCCCCATCTTTTTCACGCAGGAGGAGATGGACCAGTAGACGTCCTCGGATCGAGCGAGAAAACCCATGGGATCATCTACTTCGGATACCCTCCGGGCATAGACGGCATAGCGGTCGTACCCGGGGATCTGCTCGGGATGGGAATAGATCGCGTCATAGATCGCGGTATCCACCACCAGGGGATGGGCAAAGGAGGTATTGCATCCCGTGCAATGGAGCACCTCGAAGCTCAGGCCGAGGCGGTAGCCCGGCTGGGCCGGGTGGCGGCTCCAGACCATCGCTCCACACAGAGGACATGGCTCCTTGGTTTCATGGGCAGAGGTCATGAGCTCACACCATCACTAATGGTTTCCAAGGACTTTTTCAACGAGATATTCCAATTGTGTCTGGGAAAAGGCTTCAAAACCGTTGTTGCCACAGGGCATGACATTGGCACAGCGGGGATCCACTTCCAGGATTCTGGGAACCTTGAGACCTTCCGCGAGGGAAAAGGGAAACGATTGGTTTCCAATAAACAATTGACATCCGGCAATTGTTTCCCCCAGCTCCAGGAAGTTTTTTACCGGATGCCAGTCCAGGCCCGGAATGATCTTCCGCATTTCCTCAAACTCTTCCTTAATACCCACAAATACCAGCCTTTTCCGGCCAGACAGGAACTTGTAGTTTATATTCTCATTTCGGTATCTGGAGCTTCTTGCCAGTATCGTGAAATCAGAATAATAATCATTCTTGTTCACAGTCAGCCATGGGATGGACAGGTCGGCCGTGATGCCGAGGAGGTTGAAGTACCAGCGCGAAATGTTTGTCCGATCAAAGGGGACTGGCAATTTCCGGAATAAATCAAGGTCAAAATCAATATCATTATTGTGATAAATAGATAGCTTGGAAATGTAATTTTGCTGGATCAGCAAGGGTGAAAGATTGTCGTACATTTGCTGGTTCAACATCACGCCCCCAAGGGGGTGCAATGTGCTTCCCGATAGTGGCATGCCCAATGCTAGGCTTAAATGCGCCCCGTGTATTCCGTTCAAGGCCTTGATTGTGGGAAGAGCATAAATGATGTCACCGGCATTTCCGGAATGTTTGAAGGACAACATTCTGTCCTGAACGGCATTTGCAGGAGAGAAGCTGCAATCCCCAGGTCTGGCCCAACGGGTAGTATTTCTCTGAGTAATGAGGTGATGCTTTATGGCCTGATAGAGGTTGTTATCGATGGCCTTGAACAGCCATAGCTTCCATTTGGGAATGCCATATGAATTAAACATTGTCTAAGTGCTCCTAACTATCGATCCGCCGAGGCTGCTCAGACGCATATGCAAGGATATCATTACAACGGGTACCACGAAGAAGCCAGAACCGGGCATTGGACCGCCAAGGCCCACCACGGACCTATCAGTACCTCGGATCGCGCCCGGTCTGGCCCCTCAGGCCGGCCCGGATGCCGCGCAAGGTGTGCCCCAGCAAGTGCCAGCGGCCCTGGAACAGGCGCTTCTGGAGCAGGTGCAGGGCCATGGCGAAGCGGGCCGCCCGGGCCCCGGGCCATAGCTGGGTGTGCAGGCGCAGCTGGTTGCGCACCCCGTAGAAGATCGACAGGGGCGAGCGCCGGCCGATGGTGCTGGAGCGCGGGTGGCGTACCGGCAGCTCCACCAGGGCCACGGGCAGGCCCATGGCATGGGCCCGCAGGCACCATACGGCGTCCTCCAGGTACAGGAACAGGTCCGCGGGCCAGGGGCCCAGCCGCTGCCACTGCGAACGGGTCACCAGGATGGAGGCGCCGCTGAGGCTTTCCCGGGCCTGCAACTGCCGGCAACCGGACGGTAGTCCGGCTGGGACCACGACCCGGCCGCCGCTGTACCAGGGGGGCTGCTGATCGGCGCCCAGGACCCGGTCCCCGTCCCGCTGCTGGGTGCCCCACAGCGCCACCTGGGGATGGCTGCGGGCCAGGGCCAGCAAGGGGCCCAGGGTCGGCCGCTCCAGGGTGGCATCGTTGTTCAGGAACCAGACCGCCTCGGCCCCGGCGCCGAAGGCCCAGTCCGCGCCCTGGTTGCAGCCGGCGCCGAAGCCGGGATTGGCCGGGTTGGCCAGCAGGGTGCAGCGGGGGTGCACGCCGGCCAGGGCGGCCGCCAGACCCGGGCCGGGGCCGTGGTCCACCACCACCACCCGATGCGGTTCCGGTTCCAGCGCGGCCAGGTTGGCCAGGCAGGCGCGGGTCAGCTCCGGCGCCCCGTAGTGCACCAGCACCACCGCCGGCAGGCCGGCCTCGGTGCCGGGAGGGAGGGCGGGAGTAGAGCTTGGCGGGAGGGTGGGAGAAGAGCTTGGCGGGAGGGCGGGAGAAGGGCTTGGCGGAAAGGCGGGACAGGGGCTGGTGGGCTGGGACATCATGGTCTTCCATGCTAGCGGCCGTTCCCGGCGCTGGCTATGCGGCCGGGACGGCGTTTCTCGGCCTCGGTGCGGGGCGAACCGTCCGAACTGTGGAACAATGGAGTATCGCCGCGCGTCCGCGCCCAATCTGGAGGTTCACATGCATATGAAAGGAATCGTGCTTGCCGGCGGTACGGGCTCGCGACTGTTTCCCCTCACCAAGGTCACCAACAAGCATCTGCTGCCGGTGGGCAAGGCGCCGATGATCTGGCACCCGGTATGGAAGCTCAAGCAGGGCGGCATCGACGAGATCCTGATCGTCACCGGCACCGAGCACATGGGCGCGGTGGTGGGCTGCCTGGGCTCGGGCAAGGACTTCGGCTGCCGCTTCACCTACAAGGTGCAGGACGAGGCCGGCGGTATCGCCCAGGCCCTGGCCCTGGCCGAGAACTTCGCCGGCGGCGACCCGGTCTGCGTGATCCTGGGCGACAACATCTTCCAGGATTCCCTGGATGTGGAAACGGCGGCCTTCGCCCGGCAGGGCTCCGGGGCCCGGATCCTGCTCAAGCAGGTGACCGATCCCCAGCGCTTCGGCGTGGCCGAGATCCTGGGCGACCGGGTGGTGGGCATCGAAGAGAAGCCCAAGGCGCCCAAGTCCGATCTGTCGGTGACCGGGATCTATTTCTACGACGGCACGGTGTTCGACATCATCCGGACGGTGCGGCCCTCGGGGCGCGGCGAGCTGGAGATCACCGACGTGAACAACGCCTACATCCAGCGGGGCCAGATGTCCTACGGCACCTTCAAGGGCTGGTGGTCCGACGCCGGCACTTTCCCCAGCCTGGCCCTGGCCGGCGAGCTGTCCCTGGGCGAACCCGCTCCTTTCCCCGACATTCCGCGCAAGGATTGATGCCATGAACTCCCTGAAAGTCCTGGTCACCGGCGGTTCCGGGCAGCTGGCCCGGGTGGTGCGCACCCTGTGGACTGGGCACGACCTGGTCATCCCGGACGAGGCCACCCTGGACCTGGCGGACCCCGCCGCCATCGCCGCCGTGGTCGCCCGGGTGCGGCCCCAGGTGGTGCTCAACCTGGGCGCCTTCACCCAGGTGGACCGGTGCGAGAGCTCCGCCGAGCAGGCCATGCTGATCAACGGCACCGCGGTGGGCTGGCTGGCCGAGGCCTGCCGGAGCCAGGGTGCACTGCTGGTGCAGATCTCCACCGACTACGTGTTCGACGGGACCGGCACGCGCCCCTACCTGGAAACGGATCCCACCGGCCCGGCCTCGGTGTACGGCCGTACCAAGCTGCGCGGGGAGGAACTGGCGCGCCTGGCGCCGGAACACCTCATCATCCGCACCGCCTGGCTGTACGATGCCCAGGGCCGGAACTTCTACCGCACCATGGTGGACGCCGCCGCCCAGGGCCGCGCCCTGCGGGTGGTGGACGACCAGCGCGGCACCCCCACCACCTGTCGGGCCCTGGCCCGGCAGCTGCAGCGGGCGGTGGAGGAAGGCTGGCGCGGCCTGGTGCACGGCACCTGCCAGGGGGAGACCACCTGGCATGGCTTCGCCGCCGAGATCTTCCGCCAGCGGGGCATCCAGGCCGACCTCAGCCCCTGCGGCACCGCCGAGTACCCCGTGGCCGCGCCCCGGCCCGGCTATTCCGTCCTGAGCGGCCGGCACCGCGCCGAGCTGGGCACCGACCTGATGCCCACCTGGGAAGCGGCCCTGGCCGAGGTAGTGGCGGCGGACCAGCCCTGATCCTTCCGGCCCTGGGCCGGATCCCTTGCAGTGAATCACCCCGAGCGAGACGAGCGAATGACGGAACGGAACGAGAAGATCGAAACGAAGATCGAAACGAAGATCGAAACGAAGATCGAAACGAAGAGCGGCGGCGAGACCATCCTGGTCACCGGCGGCTGCGGGTTCATCGGCGCCAACTTCGTGCACCGGTGGCGCCTCCAGCACCCCCAGGACCGGATCCTGGTGCTGGACAAGCTCACCTATGCGGCCGATCCCAGCCAGCTGGAGGGCCTGGAGGGCGTGGAACTGGTGCGGGGCGATATCCAGGACCGGGACCTGGCGGCGGGGCTGCTGGAACGGGCCGGGGTGCGCAAGCTGGTCCATTTCGCCGCCGAAAGCCATGTGGACAACAGCATCTCCGGGCCGTCCGCGTTCGTGCAGACCAACCTGCTGGGCACCTTCGCCCTGCTGGAGGCGGCCCGGGCGGTGTGGGCCGGGGACCGGGACTGCCGGTTCCTGCACGTGTCCACCGACGAGGTCTACGGCGCCCTGGGGGCGACGGGCAAGTTCAGCGAGACCATGGCCTACGCGCCCAACAGTCCGTACAGCGCCACCAAGGCCGGCAGCGACCACCTGGTGCGGGCCTACTTCCACACCTACGGCCTGCCGACGATCACCACCAACTGCTCGAACAACTACGGCCCGCGCCAGCACCGGGAGAAGCTGATCCCCCTGGCCATCACCCGCATGAGCCGGAACGAACCCATCCCGGTCTACGGCGACGGGCAGCAGGTGCGCGACTGGCTGTACGTGGAAGACCACTGCGCCGCCATCGAGACCGCCATCACCCGGGGCGTGCCGGGGGAGACCTACTGCATCGGCGGCGACAACGAGTGGAAGAACCTGGATCTCCTGAACCTGCTTTGCGATCTCGTGGACGCGGCCCTGGGCCGGCCCCAGGGCACCAGCCGGACCCTGCAGACCTTCGTCCAGGACCGGGCCGGCCACGACCGGCGCTACGCCATCGACGCCACCAAGATCAAGACGGAACTGGGCTGGTCCCCCCGGGAGGCCTTCCCCGGCGGCCTGGAAAAGACCGTGCGGTGGTACCTGGGTCGGTGACCTCAAGCCCGCGCCGCCGCCTCGCGTCCCCACCCTGGCCGCCCAGGCCGCCTGGAGCCGATCCTGCCATGAGTCCAGCCGTCATCGCCCCGCCGGTCACCGGCATCCTCATCCTGAACTACCACCAGCCCCAGGTGACGGTGCAGTGCGTGGCCAGCTTCCTGGCGCGGGAGCCGGGCACCTCCCGGATCCTGTGGATCGAGAACGACGCGGCCCAGACCCGGGAGGCCCTGATGGCCAGCCTCGCGGCCGCGCCGTTCCCCTGGGTGGAGCTGGACCCGGACCAGGGGGCGCTGCCGCCTTCGGGCACCGTGGGGGTCCTCTTCTGTCCGGACAACCTGGGCTACGCCGCCGGCAACAACGTCGGCCTGCGCTTCCTGCACCGCCATGGCGTCCCTTTCGGCTGGGTGGTGAACAACGACACGCTGCTGACGGCCGGAAGCAGCGTCCAGCTGGTGGCAGCGGCCCGGGCCCGGCCCGAGGTGGGCGCCTGGGGCACGGTCATCGTCACGGACCACCCGCCCCAGTACTTCGGCGGCATCGTCCAGATCCGGGACTTCGCCCTGCGCCTGGCCACCACCCCCGAGTCCCTGGAGGATCCCCTGGCCTTCGTCAGCGGGTGCTCCCTCTTCATGCCCATGGCCATCGCCGCGGAGGTGGGCTGGCTGCCCGAGGACTACTTCCTGTACTACGAAGATCCCAGCTTCAGCCTCCTGCTCAAGCGGGCCGGGTACCGGATCGGCGGGCTGGGGACGGTCACCGTCCGGCACATGGAATCCCTTGCGACCGGGAGCCGCAGCCCGCTCATGGAGTACTACAGCCACCGCAACCGCTGGTTCTTCATCGAGCGGTTCTTCCCTGCGCACCTGGCCCGGCAGCGGCGGAGGATCGCCTATACCCTGCAGAAATACCTGTTTCGGGGCAAGCTCACGGCCATCCGCATCGAGTGGGCTGCCTACCGGGACTACCGTCGGGGCCTCCTGGGCCGGACCCTCCGGGCCTTTTCCCGGCAGAAGCGCCGTTGAGACCCATAATAATGAATAGTTTGTATCGTGTCTGCCCCGGGGCCCGGAAGGATGAGGTATCATGATCCCAGAACCCAGCAGTAGCCCGGTGCGCCGTCGACGTCGCGGACCCAAACCGAATTTGTATACAAGGAAGATCTGATGGCGGGATTTCGGAACACCAGTGTCAGCCGGCGCCTGCGCTCCCTCCTTCTCCTGGGACTGGGGTCCGGTCTGGCCGCCCAGATGCCGCCGGGTTGGGACGCCCAGCTGCCCCTGGGCCAGGCCGAGGGATCACCGTCCGCCTGGTATGGGTTCGGGCTGTGGTCCGCGAACCAGCATGGCGGGGTCGCCACCCTGGATGACAGCCTGGGCATGGGCAATGCCATCACCGGCAACGGCTTCCACCTGGAGGGCGGCTTCCGGACCGAGCACTGGGATCTGGCGGCGGAGCTTATGGGGGGCCGGAAGCAGGGCGGCGGCGATTTCGCGACCCTGTACCGGGGCCACGCCACCTGGCGCAGCCAGGATCTGGGCGGCTGGGGAGCGGGGCTGGAGCGCGAACCCCTGGTCTGGGGCTACGGCCTGAACGGGGGCTACCTGCTGGGGGACGCGGCGCGCCCCTTCCCCCGGTTCCGGGTGGAATCGCCCATGGCCGATCTGCACCTCTGGAAGGTGCCCCTGGGCGCCTGGGGCTTCCAGGCCTTCGTGGGGCGCCTGGAAAACGGGGCGGGCGTCAGCCCTTCCATCCAGGATCCCCTGTACAGCGAGGCGCGCATCGCCGCCCAGGGCGACCCCCAGGCCCCGTTCCTGAACGGCTACCGGATCCAGGCCAAGTTCGGGCCGGACATGGAGTTCTACGCCAACTACACCGACCTGTGGGGCGGCACGCTCAACGGGGTCAGCATGACCCAGGGCTACGGCGTGGGGGACTACCTGACCTCCATGTTCGGCCTGAAGGACACCCTGGCCGAGGCCAACGTCGATCCGAATAACCCCAACGTGGCCACCCCCTACAAGAACCGGGCCCGGAGTGCTTCCAACATGGACGTGGGGTTCCGGATGCGGATCCGGCCCCTGGAGGGGCTGTTCCGGGCCGAAACCGTGCATGCCTACGTGTCCCGTGGCTCCAAGAATGTGTGGTCGAACCCGGGGGTCTTTTTGCGCGACCCGCCCAAGTACATGGCCAAGGACGTGGGCAACGAAGGGAAGGATCTGGGCCAGGGCCGGTTCTCCATGCTCTGGAACCGGACCAACCACTACGGCGCGCCGAACCTCGCCTCCCCGAACGACACCGTGGGCCTCCTCATGGACTGGTCCGGCGTGCGGCTGGGCCTGGAATACCTGGACACGGTGAACGAAGTCAACCCGGGGGTTCGGTCGTTCACGCACTACCAGTACCTTTCCGGCTTCTACACCTATGGCGACCCCCTGGGCAACGCCGTGGCCGGGGAAGCCCGGACCACCACGGCCCGTCTGGAGGCGAACTACCGGCCGAACCTCACGGGCACCACGATCCTGCAGGTGGGCAGCCGGCCGTTCCGGGATGATCTGGCACTTTGGCAAGCGGCGTATCAGCTGTCCGGGCCGGTCGACGACCGCTTCGTGGGCCTCCAGCAGACCCTGAAGTGGCAGTGCACCCGGCGCGTGGCCATGAGCCTGGGGAGCTCCTGGCAGCACCACAGCGCCGTGAGCAACATTCCCGGCAACTCGGCCAACGCCTTCCGCTACTACGCCGATCTGACCTACCGGTGGCCCGCGCAGTAGCCTGCGCCCGGGGCCGCGAACCAGCTGAGCCCCGCCTCGGTGACCAGACCGCTCAGCGGCCGATCCCAGGGATCCACCGGCAGCTCCGGGCAGCGCTGGGCTTCGAAGCCGGCACCCAGGGCCGGGACCTCGGCCGGCAGCGCGGCCAGCAACGCGTCGTAGAAGCCCCGGCCGTAGCCCAGCCGGTGGCCGTCGGCGGCGAAGGCCAGGCCCGGCACCAGCAGCAGCTGCACCGGCGGCACGGTGTGGGGGGCGGACTCGGGCTCGCGCAGGCCCCAGGTGCCGGGCGCCAGGGGCGGGAAGCCCCAGGCCAGCCGGGGCGGATCCAGGCTCACCACCCGGGGGAAGCACAGCTCCAGGCCCGGCGCCAGGCCGGCCAGGTCCAGTTCCGTGCCGAACGGGCCGAAGGCGCCCACCCGCAGGATGCCCCGGGCCGCGCAGAAGGCCGCCACCTGGGCGCAGATCCGCAGCGACCAGGCCGCCCGGGCCTGGGCCGGGAGGGCGTCCCGCAGGGCCTTGAAGTGCCGGCGCAGCTCCCGCTTGGGGTCGGGCTCAGGCATAGATCTGGTAGACATTGTCCCGTTCCAGGGGCTCGAAGCCGGCCTCCCGGATCAGCCGCTGCAGTTCGCCCTTGCTCAGGGCCTGGGGGGTGGTGGCGCCGGCGTCGTGGGCGATGCTCTCCTCGATGATGGTGCCATCCAGGTCGTCGGCCCCGTAGCTCAGCCCGATCTGGGCCAGGCCCTCGCCGATCATGACCCAGTAGGCCTTGATGTGGGCGATGTTGTCCAGCAGCAGGCGCGCCACCGCCACCTCGCGCAGATCCTGGTGGCCGGTGGTCTCGTGGATGGTGTGGGTGCGGCCCAGTTCGTTGTCCTCCACCTGGTAGGCCAGGGGGATGTAGGCCAGGAAGCCGCCGGTGCGGTCCTGCAGGGCCCGCAGCCGGAGCAGGTGGTCCACCCGGTGCCGCGCTTCCTCGATGTGGCCATAGAGCATGGTGCAGTTGGTGGGGATGCCCTTGCGGTGGCACAGCTCGGCCACCCGCAGCCAGGTGTCGGCGTCCTTCTTGCCGATGCAGATCTGGGCGCGCAGCGCCTCGTCGAAGATCTCGGCCCCGCCCCCCGGGCAGCTTTCCAGCCCGGCGGCGATGCAGCGGTCCAGGAAGGCCTCAACGGACAGCCCCGAGGCCCGGGCGTAGTAATCCATCTCCACCATGGTGAAGACCTTGAGGTGCAGGTCCGGGAAGCTGGCCTTGAGCCGGCGGAACAGGTCCTCGAAGTACTCGATCTTCAGCTTGGGGTAGTGCCCGGCCACCATGTGCAGCTCGCGCACCCCGGCGTTGGCCGGCTTGGCCATCTCCCGGACGATGTCATCGGCGCTCAGCACGTAGGCCTTGGGATCGCCGGGGCGGGCCTGGAAGGCGCAGAACTGGCAGTGGGTGTAGCAGATGTTGGTGTAGGACAGGCGCCGGCTCACCACGTAGTAGGTCTTCAGGCCGTGCCGGCGCAGCCGCACCCAGTGGGCCATGGCGCCCACCCCGGTCAGGTCGGGGGTCTCGTAGAGCAGCAGCCCGTCCTCGAAACTCAGGCGCTCCGAGGCCTGCACCTTGGCCGCCAACGGCAGCAGGCGGGGGTCGCGGATGTAGCGTTCCAGGGGCTGGCTCAGTGCGGGCATGACGCCTCCTGCCTTGAGTATAGACGGTCCACCGCGGCCAGCACGGCCCCGGGGTCCAGGTCGCGCAGGCAGCGGGCATCGCCCAGGCGGCAGATGTTGGTCATGCAGGCCAGGCAGTCCAGACCCTCCAGGCGCACCAGCTCGACTCGGCCCCGGGGCAGGGTCCGGCCGGGATCGGTGGGACCGAAGGCCACCACCACCGGGATGCCACAGGCGGCGGCCAGGTGCGACAGACCGCTGTCGTTGCCCACCAGGCCAGCCGCCCGGCCCAGCACCGCGGCCGAAGTGGCCAGGTCCAGCCGCCCCACCAGGCTGGGCGTGTCTGGACAGGCCTGGAGGATGGCCTCGGCCTGTTCCCGGTCCTCGGCACTGGCACCGAGCAGGGCATGGGGGCGACCCTGGGCGCGCAGATGGCGGATCAGGGCCACCCAGGCGGCGACCGGCAGACGCTTGACCGTCGAGGCGGCGCCCAGGCAAAGGGCCAGGAACGCCTGGGGCAGCCCGGCGTCCCGCAGCCGTACCCCGGCGGTGACGAAGGCGTCGGGACGGGGCACGAAGGGCTGGGCCGGAAGCGACAGGTCCGCGTCGGGCCAGGCCCGGGCGATGAGGGCGGCGTAGCGGTCCAGCTGGTGGCCGGGGGCGGCATAGAAGGCCAGGGAGCCTGTGGCGGCCAGGAAGCCGCCGCCTTCACGCCAGCCGATCCGCCGGGGCACGCCGGCCAGGAGCCCGGCCATGAGGGGCCGGGCACTGCGGGTCAGGGCCAGCACGGCCGAGGCCCGGGCCTGACGCAGCACCCGGGCCAGGGCGAGGGCCCCCGGCCCGGTGGCCGGATCGGCCCAGGCGCCCTGGAAGGCGGTGCTGCCCCGGAACAGGTCCACCACCGGGGCCGGTCCCCAGGCCACCAGGGGCAGGCCCATGGCCCGCAGCGGCTCCAGGGCCTGGTGGATCATGACGCTGTCGCCGATGTAGCGGTTCATCCGCACCCACACCGCGTCGGCGGGGGGCAGGCCCTGGCTCGGCGCGGCGTCGGACGGCATCCCGGGGACAGGGGGGGCTGCGCGTCGGGTCATGCGGTTTCTTGGGCCGCATCTGGATGATACGGGGCCGCGGCGCCGGTCAGGTCCAGGGGGCGCTGGGACAGCACCGCCTCCAGCACCGTGGTCACGCTCAGGCCGCGCAGCTGGTCGGGGTCCGCCAGGTACCGGCGCCGGGGCATGCCGCCGGGGGGGGTGGGGGCGACCAGGTTGATGGCCCCCTCGCCCATGGGGCCCCATTGGGCGGGCAGGCAGTCGTCACAGCATGGGAACAGACCCACCGTGGGCGTGCCCAGGGCGCCCGCCAGATGCAACGGGCCGGTGCTGCCGGCCACCACGCAGCCGCACAGGGACAGCCAGGCGGCCAACTGCTCGATCCGAGGTTCCTGCGGCGTGAACGGGTGCGGGTGAACGCAGGCCCGGGTCATGGCCTGTTCCAGATCGGGGCGCCGCAGTCCAGTGGAGATCAGCACCGGCACCCCCAGTTCGGTCAGACGGTCGGCCAACTCGGCCATGTACTCGGTGGGCCATTCCATGGACGCTGTGCAGCCCAGGTGCAGCAGCACAGGACGTTCCAGGTGCAGCTGGCGGAACCATTCCCGGGCCAGGGCGAGTTCCGCCGGCGGCACGGTGAGGCCAGTTCGGGCGGGCCGGTCGCAGACGCTGGTATCCCCGCCCAGGGCCCGCAGCAGGACCCGGCCATGTTGTCGACTGCGCACGCGCTCGTGGATGCCGCCCCGGTGCCGGCTCGACCAGGTGCGGTGGGTGTACAGCAGCAGGCCCCACCAGCGGAGGCCCGTGCCCACCCGGATGCGGATGCCCGCAGTCCGCAGGGTGGCGGCCAGGGCCAACCAGCGCTTGGGCTTGGGGTACAGCACCACGGCGGCGTCGAACTGCCCGGTGAGCCGGGGCAGCAGGGCGTCCGGGTCGGTGTTATCATCCCACTCCATGACCTCGGCCACGTTGGGGTCCATGCGCACCAGGGGCGCCACGCTGGCCTTGGCCAGCCAGGTGATGCGGCAGTCCGGGAAGGCCTGCTTGAGATCCGCGGCGACCGGCAGGCTGCAGATGTTGTCACCAATTCGATCGGACCGGCAGATGAGAATGCGGAGGGGCGGTGGCATGGGGGACCTTTCCGGAATCCCCTACATTAACTCGATCCTTCTTCGAACTTATCAATAATCAGGAAGCCGGGTCCGGATCCTGGGGGGGCCGGCGCGGTTCACCACCAGGACCGGCGCCTTGTTCTGCCGCCGGGCGGGCATGCTGTCGGCCTCGGTCGGCACCACCCGACCGCACACCCCCTGGGCCTGGGCCCGGGCCCAGAAGCCTCGCTCCACCAGGACCGCCACCGGTCCCGAATGGTCCAGGGTGGCCTGCAGCCGGGCCGGGTCCGCCAGGGTCGGCAGCTGCTGCTGGAAGGTCAGGCTGACGAATCCGGCCTGGGTCTCGCTCAGGCCGGCGCAGGCGATGGCTGCGCCGGCCCGGCGCAGGGCCAGGGCCTGGCGGTACGGGTCCTGGAGCGGCAGCCAGTCCCGCCGGTCCATGGCCGGCACCCCGAACCCCAGCACGAACAGTAGGAACAGTGCCCATTGCAGCATGGCGCTGCGGAACGCGCCGGGATGCTGGCGCCGCCGGAGCTGGATCGCCGCCCGGGTGCCCAGTCCCAGCGCCAGCAGGCCCATGCCGGCGGCCAGGAGCCGGGACAGACCGGCCTCCCGCACCAGCACCCAGGGAAAGGCCGCGGCCAGAAGGGTGATCAGGCCCAGGGTGGCGCCCAGGGCCCAGCCCAGGGTCCGGTCCAGCCGCTGGCGGGCCTGCGGCAGCCGACTGTCCAGCCAAAGGGCCATGTGCAGGAAGGTCAGCGGCAGCACCGGAAGCAGGTAGACCTCGCGCTTGGCCTGGGAAAGGGAGCACAGCAGCAGGTTCAAGGCGAAGGCCAGGGGCAGGAAGTACCCGCGGGGCGAACGGGGCCGCCCCCGGCCGGGCAGCGCCGCGGCCAGCGCCGCGGCCCACAGGGCGAACCAGGGCATCACGTTCATGGGCAGTCGCAGTGGATAGAAAGACCAGCCCTCCACATGTTCGCCCAGGCGGCCGGTCATAGGCACCAGTCCGGGGTCCTGGGTGAAGCGGCCCAGGGTGTTGCGCAGGAACACTTCGCCCAGGAAGTCGGCGCCGCCGCGTCGGCCCAGCAGGACCACCCAGCCGGCCACGGCCAGCATCGCCAGGGCCAGGCCCCAGTTCCAGCCCAGGAAGGCCCGGACCAGGGCGCGGTCCCGCTGCAGCAGGAGCGTGGCCGCCAGCGGCAGCAGCACCATGACCGGCCCCACCACGCCCTTGGCCAGAAAGGTGGCGCCCAGCGCCAGCCAGAACCAGGGCATCCAGTGGCCCCGGTAGGGGGGTTCCAGGATGGCCAGGAAGGCCAGCCCCAGGGCGAAGCTCACCGCGGCGGTGAGGGCCATGTCCACCACGGCGGTCTGGCCCACTTCGAAGAACAGGAACGAGGTGGCCAGGGTGCAGCCGGCCCAATAGGCGGCCCGGGTCGAGCTGGTGCGCCCGGCCAGGAAGCTCATCCAGACACAGGTGGCCATGGCCAGCAGCGCCGAGGGCAGGCGCAGGGCCCAGGGCTGGAAGGTGCCGAAGGCACGGCACACCAGCGCGCCAAGCGCGTAGTACAGCGGCGGCTTCTCCAGGTACGGCTGGCCGTTCAGGGTGGGCACCACGAAGTCCCCGCTGCTGGCCATCTCCCGGATGATGCCCCCCACGTATGGCTCATGGTAGCCCCACAGGGAGTGATTGCCGATCCCCAGGGTGTACATCGCCAGCGCCGCTACGCCAATCCAGGCCAAAACCTCCCATCCGGACCAGATCCGGCGGCAGAGCTTCAGGGTGGACTGGTCGGAAGTTTGAAGGGAGTGGGAGGGTCTCACAAATTGTAAATATAATCCACAAGGGCAAACGCGCCCCAGCTCCCCGGACGGGCTGATGACGGGCTGATCCTTCAGGCCTTCAGGCCATCACATCCATGCGCCATCGTCATAATCAATGGCGATGCTCCGGTTGTTGCCCGTATTGCACGTATTGCCCCTGCCATTGTCGGCATCGCCGGTCCAGCGCTGCTTCAGGCTGGCCCGCTTGGGGTCTGGGTTCGGACGGTTGCCTGGCGGCTCCTGGGCCTGGGCCTGGGCCGGGGGCGGATCGAGAGGAGAGGCGAAATCAGGACTGACGCGCATGGTTCCTCCGGGGTGATAGATGGTTTCTTCAAAGTCTGCCTTTTGAGTGCCGCGAGGCAGCTCGGGGTTCCCACCTTTTTATGCTTTTCATATGCGGCCGAACAGGCGTTGGGCGTTGGCCTCGGCCTGGACCGCCACCGCGTCGCCGCGGATGGCCTGGGCGGCGGCCACCACCCAGGCCAGGCTGGCGGGCTCGTTGGGGCCTGCCCATCCGGGCGGCGCCAGATCGGGGGCGTCGGTCTCGAACAGGATCCGCTCCGCGGCCACGGCGGCCAGGGCGGCCCGGGGCCGACGGGCGGCCGGATCGGCGATGGCGCCGCCGAAGCCCAGGTGCAGCCCCAGGCTGGTGAACGCCCGGGCCAGTTCCACGGAGCCCGAATAGGCGTGCAGCACCGCTCCGGCGGCCGGGATCCCGGTCCGCTCCAGGCAGGCCCGCAGGGGGCCCCAGGCCCGCACGCAGTGCAGGGATACCGGCCGATCCAGGCGAATCGCCAGGCGGAGCTGGGCGATCAGGGCCCGTTCCTGCAGGGCCGGGTCCGGGTGGTCCGGGCGGAAGTCCAGTCCGCACTCGCCCACGCCCGCGGCCTGGGCCAGCAGCTGAGCTTCCAGCCGGTCCTGCCAGCCGGGCACGGCCGCGGCCACATGCCAGGGGTGCAGGCCCAGCATGATCCCGATCCCGGGCCGCCGGCGAAGCTCCAGCACCGCCGCCCAGTCCTGCTCCCGGGTGGCGCAGCAGACCAGCCGGGTGACGCCCGCCGCCCGGGCCCGGGTCAGCACGCCGGTCAGGTCCGGGGCCAGGCGCGGATCCTGAAGATGGCAGTGGGTATCGAATCCGGCGGGCAGCAAAGCGATCGCCGCTAAATCTGGCAACCGGAAGATCCGGGCCAGCGGTCGTCCGGAAGGGTGAAGCTGAAGGTGGCGCCCTGGTCCGGTTCGGCGTGGGCCCAGATCCGGCCGCCATGCCGGTGCACCACGCGCTGGGTGATGGCCAGGCCGATGCCGGTGCCCTCGAACTCCTGGCTGGAATGCAGGCGCTGGAAGGCGCCGAACAGCTTGGCAGCATGGGCCATGTCGAAGCCGGCGCCATTGTCCCGCACCTGGAAGACCGGTTCGCCGTCGGCCGGGGCCAGGCCGAACTCGATCCGCGCCTCGCCCCGCTTGCCAGTGTACTTCCAGGCGTTGCGCAGCAGGTTGTCCAGGGCGAGGGTCACCAGCCGGCGGTCCCCGATGGCCCGCAGGTCCGGGTCCACCCGGGTGGCCACGGTCCGTCCCGGATCACTCCGGGCCAGCTCCGCCAGGATGCGCCGGGCCATGGCCGACAGGTCCAGGCGGGTGCGATCCAGTTCGCCCCGGCTCACCTGGGAAAGCTTGAGCAGGTCCTCGATCAGGCCGCCCATGTGCCGGGCGCCCAGGTCCACCCGCCGCAGATAGTCCTGGCTGGTGGGGTCCAGGCGGTCCTGGCAGGTCTCCAGCAGGATGCCGCTGAAGCCCCGGATGCTCCGCAGCGGCGCCCGCAGATCGTGGGAGACGGAGTAGCTGAAGGCCTCCAGCTCCTGGTTGGCCGCCTCCAGCTGGGCGGTGCGCGCCTGCACCCGCTGCTCCAGCTCGTCGTTCAGCCGCTGGATCTGGTCAGCCGCACGCTTGAGCTCGGAGATGTCCTCCTTGATGGCCAGGTAGTGCGTCGTGCGCCCCTGCTGGTCCCGGACCGGCGAGATGGTGGCGTTCTCGGTGAAGGTGCTGCCGTCCTTGCGCCGGTTCAGGAACACGCCGGTCCAGGTGCGGCCCGCGCCCAGGGTCTCCCACATGGCCCGGTAGAAGGCCGGCTCCTGCTGGCCGGACTGCAGGACCCGGGGATTGGCCCCCATGAGCTCGGCCAGGGAATACCCGGTGACCCGTTCGCAGGCCGGGTTCACGTACTGGATGGCGCCGGCGGTGTCGGTGATCACCACCGAGGCGGGGCTTTGTTCCACGGCCATGGAAACGATCTGCAGGGTCTCCTCCTCCGCCCGCTTCTCCTGCTGGTCCAGTTCCAGGCGCGCATTGGCCTCCTGGAAGGCCGCCTGCCATTGTTCCACGTCGGCCCGGGAGCGCTCCAGCTCGCGCTTGCGGGCCTCCAGTTCCTGGCACTGGCTTTCCAGTTCGATCCGGTAGAGCTGCAGTTCCTGGACCAGCGGCAGGGAACGCGGGTCGCGGAGCGGGTCCGGGCCGGGCCCCGGCCTGCCGCAGCGCGCCTGCCGTGCTGCCCGGCGCCGCAGCGCCCTGGCTTTCCGGAGGCGGGTCAAATCGATGGCCATGGCACCTTTGCTGGCGCAGGGGGGACAGTGGGAGGGGGGAAATCGATCAGGCTGTGGACGGAGCCTGGAGCCGGGGCCCGGCAGATGCAACGATGGGATGCCGCGCGTGCGCCCGGGATCTCGTACGATCTGGGAAAACCTGATCTATTCAACACTTATGCGCGGTTTCCGTCCAGGACAAGTTTCGCGGCCAGCTCCCGGATCCATGGGGGCCGGAGGCCGGCCGGGCTCAGGGCAGGCAGCTCGCCCCCAGGCCCAGTTCCCGCTGCATCATGACCGTGTCCACCCACTGGCCCAGCTTGAACCCCACCGCCCGCATGGTGCCGCAGTCCTGGAAGCCCAGGCGGCGGTGCACGGCGATGGAGCCCAGGTTGCCGCTGTGGCCGATGACCGCCACCATCTGCCGCCAGGGGCCGGCGGAGCAGCGGGCCAGCAACTCGCCCAGCAGCGCCGTGCCCAGGCCTTGGCCGCCCTGGTCCGGGGCCAGGTAGATCGAGTCCTCCAGGGTCCAGCGGTAGGCCGGGCGGGCGCGGTAGGTGTTGGCGTAGGCGTAGCCCAGCACGCGGCCCTGGCGTTCGAGCACCAGGAACGGCAGGCCCATGGCCAGCACGGCGGCCCGGCGCTCCGTCCAGGCGGCCAGGTCGGGCGGTTCCTCCTCGAAGGTGGCCAGGCCGTGCAGCACATGCGGCGTGTAGATGTCCCGGATGGCCGGTAGGTCGGTATCCCGGGCATCCCGGATCAGGGCCGTCCCCGGCGGTTGGATCTGCGCAGCCTGGACCATGGTCTTCCCTCCCGCGGGCGCGGCCGATCTGGGCCAAGCCCTGGGAACAGTGTAGACGCCCTGCCCGGGCTCTGCCCGGGCAGGGTGTGGGGGTGTGGGGGGACGGAGAGGGCGCGAAGCGACCGCGCGGTCCCACCGCGGTCATATCAGAACCGTCCTTGCATGCTGTGGGCATACCCTGTCAATTCAACGTATGCGTCACCCACCTCGGCGCCTGACCCATCCCGCACCCGGCAGGCCCCCTCCCAGTAGGTGATGGCGGCGCCCAGCCGGGTGCGCAGCTCCTGGTTCGCCACCAGGGGCTCCAGGCGCCAGGTTTCGCCCCAGGCCCGCAGCCGCAGGGGCAGGGGGTAGACGGTGCCGGCCGGACTGCGCCAGGGGCCGCCATCCAGACGGAAGGCGCGGGTGATGCGGGTGATGCGGCCGTCGTGCGCCAGCTCGGTGAGTTCCGACCAGGGATCCTGGCTGCCATCAGCCTGACGCAGCCGGTAGACCACCAGGCTGCGCCCGTCCCGGAGCTGGATCCCCGCCCAGTCCCAGCCCACCTGATCGGGGGACATCTGGCAGGAACTGAACTCGTGGTCCATCCAGGATCGGCCGCTCAGGGAGGTGGCCGTGCCGGGGCCGACCATGCGGCCGGTGGTGGCCAGCCGCGGCAGGGTCAGGTAGTGGCTGGCGGCGGCCGGGTCGGCGCCCTTGCGGGAGACGCCCTGTTCGCCCAGCACCACCGGCGGGGTGCCGGGCTCCAGGTCCAACTCCAGGGCGATCCGGCCCACGGAAAAGCCCAGGTGGATCCGGCCGTCCGGCTCCATCCGGGCGCGCCAGTCGGCGTTGCGCACGTCCAGCCGGCCCACCGCGGCGGAGGCGACCAGCCCGGCGCGGTTGAGCCGTTCCTCGGTCGCGAAGGACCCCTCGGCCACCCCCGTGAGGGCGGCGTGGGCCAGGTGCAGTTCGTCGCTGCGCCAAGCCTGGCTGCCGGTCCAGGCGCCTGCCGGAAGTCCCCGCCGGAAGAAGGTCAGCTGATAGCCATAGCGCTGGCCCCGCGGGGTCCACAGATGGCCGGTGAAGTACCACCATTCGATGGCGAACTCCGGGTGGGCGCCGTGGTCCCGGGGAAACTGGAACACCCGGCCGGGGCGCGCGGTCTGGAAAGGCGCCGGCCCATTGGGCGGGGCAGGGGGCGGACCAGGGGGCGGGGCCTGGACCGGACTAGCGACCGATCCGGTGGGCAGCCCACGGGCCGGCCCTGCGCCCAGCAGCGCCAGCAGGAGCAGGAGCAGGAGCAGGAGCGGGCGAGGGATCACGTGGCCCCCGTTTCCAGCTGGCGGTCCACGGCCAGCCGGGCCAGGCCGCGGGCCACGGGCAGCAGGACGGCGGCGGCGGTCAGCATGCAGGCGCCCAGCATACCGCCCAGGAAGGCCCAGGGCAGCCGGTAGCTGAGGGTCCAGCCGAACGCCTGGGGGTTGAGCACCTGCACCAGGATCCGGGACAGCGCCAGGCCCAGGCCCAGGCCGCCCAGGCTGCCGGCCAGGGCGACCCCCAGCCCCTCGCCCAGCAGCACCCGGGCCACGGCGCCGTCGCCGGCGCCCAGGGCGCGCAGGGTCCACAGATCGCCTCGGCGGGCCAGGGCCAGGCCGGCCAGGGACTGGGCCAGGCCGCCGAGGGCCACGGCCAGGCCGATCACTTCCAACGCGTAGGTGATGGCGAAGGTCTGCTGGAAGATCCGCTCCACCTGGGCGCGCAGGGCCAGGTTGGAGCGGATCTGCAGTCCGGGCCGGCCCCGGGCCAGGCGCCGGGCCACGGCCCCGGCATCCGTGCCCGGGCGCAGGTAGAGGGCGAGGCTGGCGCAGCGGGCGTCATGGAACCAGGCCAGGAACACCGGCCGGTCCAGGATCAGGCTGCCGCGCTCGTTGCCGTAGTCGGCATAGACGCCCCGGAGGATCACCGTCCGGGCGGCCGGCGAAGCCTGGCGCTCCGGTCGGTCCCGATCCCCCAGGGCCCCCGGGGGCAAGGCCAGCCGGTCGCCCAGGCGCAGGCCGAAGCGGCGGACGAAGGTTTCGCTGGCCACCGCGCCAGGGGCGGCCAGGCCATCCCGGTGGATCCGTTCCAGCACCTCGTCGCTCTGGCCGCTGGCACCGCCCCGGATCATGGCCAGGTGGCCGCGGCTGCCGGTCACGGCGAAATCGCTGGTGGCCAGGGTGCTGGCCTCGCCCCGGAAGGTGAAGGGCACCTGCTGGTAGCGGTCCACGGCGGCCACCGCCGGATCGGCGGCCAGCTGGTCGGTGAGCGCCTCCGGCAACCGGTGCCGGGAGGTGGCGCCCCCGGAGCCCAGGGGGGTCACGAACAGGTCGGCCTTCAGGCTGGCGCCGATCCATTCCTGGACGGTGGCTTCGAAGCTGCGCACCATCACGCCCATGCCCACGGTCAGGCCCACCGCCACGGCCAGGGCGGCGGCGGCGAAGCCATGGCGGCCGGTAGGCCGGCAAAGGGGCCGCAGGCACAGGCGCAGGGTCCAGGAGGCCGTCGCCCTTCGGCCGGGCCAGCCCAGGGCGGGCAGCAGGGCCGGGCTGGCCAGGCTGCCGCCCAGCAGCACCAGCGCCGCGCCGGTGTAGGCGGGCCACAGCACGCCCGGGGGCGGGTGGGGCAGGAAGGCGACAGCCAGGCCGATCCCCAGCAGGGCCAGTCCCACCAGGGCCATGGGACGCCAGGGCATGGGCCGGGTCTGGGCCCCCCGGGCCAGCAGCTGCACGGGCGGCGTGGCGGCCGCTCGCCGTGCGGGCCACCAGGCCGCGGCCAGGCAGGTGAGGCTGCCCGCCAGGAAGGCGATCCCGGCCTCGCCGGGCTGGAAAGCCGCCTGCCGGGCCGATGAGGCGCCGTACAGGGCGGTCATGGTACGGGCCACGCCGCGCACCGCGCCCTGGGCCATGGCCCAGCCCAGCAGCAGGCCAAGCAGGCTGCCGAGGCTGCCCAGCAGGGCGGCCTCGGCCAGCACCAGGGCCAGGATCCGCCCCGGGGGGCAGCCCATGGCCTGCAGCAGGGCCCAGGTCTCCCGACGGCGGGTCACGGCGGCGTCGAAGGCCTGGAACAGCAGGTAGGCGCCCACCGCCAGGGCGCCCAGGGACAGCACGGTGAGGTTGAGCCGGAACGCGGCGCTCATGGTGCGGGCGCTGGCGGCCCGGTGCTCGGGCGCCTCCAGGATCCAGCCCCGGGGCAGGGCGGCAGCGACCTGGGCCTGGAGCCGGGCGCCGTCCCGGCCCGGGCGCCAGCCCAGATCCAGGCGGTCCAGCTGGCCCGGACGCTGGAACAGCCGCTGGGCCGCGGGCAGGTCCATGACCAGGAGGTCCTGCTGCAGGGGGGGACGGTTGGCCGCTTCCGGCAGCAGCCCCGCCGCCCGCAGTCGTACCGCCCGTCCGTCCACCATCCCGTCCAGGGGGTCGCCCAGCCGCAGGCGCTCGGCCCGGGCCAGGGCCCGGGTCACCAGCACCGCGTCCGGATCCAGCAGCAGGGAAGGATCCAGTCCGCCCGCCGGCCCGGGTTGGCCGGCCGGGGCCGGGTCCGGGCCGGGGTCCGCTTCCAGCGAGCGGTCGGATGCCTGGGCGGCCTCGGCGCCCAGGCCCACCAGATCCGTGCCCAGCACCTGCATGGCCTCCAGATCCGGCCCATGGGCCAGGGTGCCCTCCAGCACCGGGCGGATCCAGACGTCCCGGCGCAGCGGCGCCAGCCGGGCCAGGTCCCGCTCATCCAGGGGGCCCACCTCGGCCCGCACGCCCAGATCGGCGCCGGTGCCCACGCCAAGGGCGAACTGTTCGAAACTGGCCACCGCGGCGCGGTTGGCCAGCCGGATGGCCAGGAACACCGCCACCCCCAGGGCCACCGACAGCACCGCCAGGATGGCCCGCCCTTCCAGGCCCAGCGAACGCCAGACCAGACGACGAAACAGGCCGCCGTTCACCGGTCCCCGGCCTGGATCCGGCCGTCGCGCAGGCGCACGATCCGATGGCAGATGGCGGTCGCGCCGGGGTCGTGGGTGACCAGGACCAGGGCCGCCCCGGACTGCTCGCTCAACTCGGCCAGCAGGCCCAGGACGGCGCCGCCGCTGGCGCTGTCCAGGTTGCCGGTGGGTTCGTCGGCCAGCAGCAGCGCGGGCCGGGCGGCCAGGGCCCGGGCCACCGCCACCCGCTGCATTTCGCCCCCGGACAGTTCCCGGGGCCAGGCGTCGGCCCGGTCCGCCAGGCCCACCGCCGCCAGCAGCTCGGCGACCCGCTCGGCTGTTCGGGGGCGGGGCCAGCCCAGGAGCTGCAGGGGCAGTTCCACGTTCTCCCGGGCGGTGAGGGTGGGCACCAGATGGAACATCTGGAACACGGTGCCCAGGGCTTCCCGGCGCAGCTGGGCCAGGCGGGCCGGGCGGGCCGAGGCCAGCGCCTCGCCCTGGAACCGCACCAGGCCCCGGTCGGGCCGGTCCAGTCCGCCCAGCAGATTGAGCAGGGTGGTCTTGCCGCAGCCGGACGGGCCCAGCAGGGCCACCCGCTCCCCGGGCGCCACGGCCAGGTCCACGTCCTGCAGCACCCAGCGGCCCTGGAAGCGCCGCCCCACCCCGTGGGCCTCCAGCAGGGCCATGGACCGCCTCCTCGCCTTGCACGCTAGCGCGAAACGCGCCGAGTCCCAAGGTCCGTTCACGCCTGGGCCGAAAAGCCCGTTGCGGAATGGCCTGGATGGCTCCAGGTCATTCCGCAACGGGCATTGAGGGTCCGCGATTCCGCGGTTCCGGCCGGGCCGGAGGGCCTATTCCACGGAGATGGGGATCTCGGTGGTGTAGTCCAGGGTGATCACTTCCGGCTCCTCGAAGGCGATGCGGCCCTCTTCCACTTCCTTGATGGCCACCTGGGCCCAGAAGGAGGCGAGGCGCGGGGCCTCCTGGGGCTGCCCCAGCTTGTTCATGGGAACCTGCACTTCCACTTTCGGGTAGGCTCCGCGCTGCAGCTGCTCGCAGCGCTTGCCGGTGATCACCACGAAGCGGTACTTGTTCGCGATTTCTTCCGGGATATGTACAACGGTGCGCTGGGTCATGGATTGCCCTCGAAGAGAGCAAGTGTAGCGCGGATCGGTCCCTTTGGCCAGCGCCGGGATTTCCGCCGGGCCGGGCCCGGGCCAGACTTGATGCCCGGGCTCTGTCGGCGGCGGTAGGATGGTCCGGGAGGTCCATCGATGAAGATCCTGCTCGGCATCACCGGCGGCATCGCCGCCTATCGCGGCGCGGAGCTGGCCCGCACCCTCATCAAGCGCGGCCACCAGGTGCGCTGCTGTCTCACCGAGGCCGGGTCCCGGTTCATCACCCCGCTCACCCTGGCCTCGCTCACCGGCGAGCCCTGTTTCGGCGCCAACCCCGAATACCACGAATGGCGGCCCAACCCCATCATCGAGCACGTGGACCTGGCCCGGTGGGCGGACCTGGTGGTGGTGGCCCCGGCCACCGCCGATATCCTGGGCAAGACGGCCAACGGCTTGGCCGACGATCTGCTGTCCACCCTGCTGCTGGCCACCACGGCCCGGGTGCTGTGGGCGCCGTCCATGAACTGCGCCATGTGGGCGAATCCGGCGGTACAGGCCAACGTGGCCAGGATCAAAGGGTTCGGCCACGGGGTCGTGGAGCCCGCCGAAGGGCTGCTGGCCTGCGGCGAGGCCGGGGCCGGCCGTCTGGCCGAGGTGGCCGATATCGCCGAGGCGGTGGAGGCCCTGGGCGGGCCGGCCCATCCGGCCCTGCTGGGGCGCAGCGTGCTCATCACCGCCGGACCCACCCAGGAGGACCTGGATCCGGTGCGCACCCTCACCAACCGGTCCACGGGGGTCATGGGCCTGGAACTGGCCCGGGCCTTCCGCAACGCCGGGGCCCAGGTGCGCCTGGTCCTGGGCGGCGACCGGCCCGCCCCGTGGGGCGTGGCCACCGTGCGGGTGCGCAGCGCCCAGCAGATGCTGGAGGCCTGCCAGGAGTTCTGGCCGCACATGGACGGACTGGTGGCCGCCGCGGCCGTGGCGGACCAGCGGCCCGAGGTGTGTGCCCCGGAAAAGGTCAAGAAGGTCGAAGGTCCGGAAACCCTGGTGCTGGTGCGCACCCCGGATGTGCTGGCCACCCTGGCGGCGGCGCGTCGGTCCGGTCAGTGGCTGGTCGGCTTCGCGGCGGAAAGCGAAGGGCACCTGGCCAACGCCACCGCCAAGCTGCAGCGCAAGCACCTGGATGCGATCCTGGTGAACGATGTGGCCGCCGGCCGGGGCTTCGGCCCCCAGGCCAATACCCTGACGCCGGTCACCGCGGCCGGGGCGCAAGCCCCGCTGGGGCCCCTGGCCAAGGACCAGCTGGCCCAGGCCGTGGTCCAGTGGTGGGCTGATCAGCTGGCGGCCAGGGCCTGAACCACGGACCTCAGGGTCCCATTCCGAAGGGGTTGCCATGCTTGCAGAACTGTACGCCACCGCCCAGGCCTTCGCCGTGGGGGACCTGTTCCTCGCCGGCCTGGTGGGGGATTTCGAGGCAGCGGACTGGCAGGTGCGCGACCCGGCCGGGCACGGCCCGTGCTGGATCGTCGGCCACCTGGCCCGGATGCGGACCCGGACCCAGATCCTGGTCGGGCTGCAGCCGGCCACGCCGGCCTGGGCCGCCTGGTTCGATCGGGGCACCTCGCCGGCGGACGTGCCCGCCGATCTGGATCCCCGGGACCTGGTGGCGGCCTTCCACGCCGCCCAGGCGGCCCTGGTGGCGCGTTGGGACGCGGTGACCGCCCAGGATCTGGCCCGGCCCCTGGGACGGACCCTGCCCGGGGGCGCCGACACGGTGGCCGGCGGCCTGGCCTTCCACGCATGGCACGAGGCCTACCACCTGGGCCAGTTGGGTCTGCTCCGCAGGCTGGCCGGCAAGCCCGCCCGCGCCTGAGGGCCCCGAGGGGCCGAGGAACACAGGGGAAATCATCAACTCAGGGCCGCACCTGGGTCAGACATCCTGCTTTTCCCCCGGACATCCCATTGATCCCCGTTATGCTTTGCTTGGCCGGGGCAGGAGCACGGCCCGCCTGTCACGGCAGCGCGTCTCCACCGCGGCAAGGAAAGCCAAGGAACGGGGATAAACAGGAGTGTGGGGGAAAAGCAGGATGAGGATCACGCTTCCCGGCCCCGGTTCAGATGGCCGGGTCCAGCCAGGGCAGCGGCTCGCTGGGCTCGCCCAGCACATCGCCCACGCGCACGGCCACAGCCACCAGCCAACCAGCTGGACGGCCGATCTGGTGCAGGTCCATCAGCAGGGTGCTGCCCGGATCGGGCAGGTTGGGGCGGGTGCGCTCCAGCACCACCTGGCCGCGGCTGAGCACCTCCTCGCCGGTGGGCCGGGTGAAGGCCAGGGGGAGGTAGTAGACGCGGACCTTTTCCAGGCCCACCAGGCTGTTGCCCAGGGCGTCCCGGGTAGGCAGGCGCACCGCCATGATCCGGTCGGCCTGCCAGTGGGAGCTGCAGGCGCTGGGGGCGGTGCGGGGCCGGGGGATGGGGTCGCCTTTGCGGCCGCAGGCCAGGGTCCCCAGGCATAAAATGGCGGAGGCTGTAGACGTGAGAATCAGGTTTGGTAGGCTGTAAGGTCGCACCACTCCATGATGCCCCAATTCCGCTCTCAGGGGAGCGAGGGCAACCGAAGACCTCAAGAGGATGATCGCCATGCCTGTCACCAAATTGCTCATTGCCAACCGCGGGGAGATCGCCTGCCGGATCATCCGCACCTGCCGTGAGATGGAGATCCCCACCGTGGCGGTCTACTCGGATTCGGATCGGGCGAGCATGCACGTGCGCCTGGCGGGGGACTCCTATCCCATCGGCCCCACCCCCAGCCGGGAAAGCTACCTGCGGGTGGACAAGCTGATCGAGGTGGCCCGCCGGACCGGGGCCGACGCGGTGCATCCGGGCTACGGCTTCGTGAGCGAGGACCCGGAGGCGGTGCGCCGCTTCCAGGAGGCCGGGCTCACCTGGATCGGCCCCGGGGCCGAGGTCCTGGAGCAGATGAACGCCAAGATCACGGCCCGGGAGATCGCCGCCAGCGTGGGCTGCCCGGTGCTGCCGGGCATCCATGCCACGCTCAGCGACGAGGAGCTGATGGTCGAAGCCAAGCGCCTGGGCTTCCCGCTGATGCTCAAGCCGGTGGCCGGCCGGGACGGCAAGGGCATGCGCCTGGTCAAGTCCCCGGGCGAACTGCGCCGGGCCCTGCCCCGGGTGAAGGGGGACGCGCTGTTCTCCTTCTGGGACGAGCGGGTCTACCTGGAAAAGGCGCTGATCCAGCCCCGGCACATCGATATCCAGATCGCCGGCGACCGCCACGGCAACTACGTCTACCTCTGGGAGCGGGAGGCCTCCGTGCAGCGGCGCTACCAGCAGCTGGCGGACGAGGCGCCCGCCCACTACCTCACGGCCGAACAGCGCCGGGGCATGGGCGAGGCGGCGGTGGCCATCGCCCGCAGGGTGGGCTACGTGGGCATCGGCACCGTCGAGTTCCTCATGGATGCCGAAGGCAAATACTACTTCCTGGAGATGACCTGCCGGATCCAGGGCGGGCACGCGGTCACCGAGTGGATCACCGGCCAGGACCTGGTCAAGTGGCAGATCCGCATCGCCCGGGGCGAGAAGCTGCCCCTGGCCCAGGACCAGATTCCCATGTGGGGCCACGCCATGGAGTGCCGGATCAACGCCGAGGATCCCGACCGGGACTTCGCCCCCAGCTCCGGCCGGGTGCTCTACCTGCGGACCCCCGCCGGGCACCGGGTGCGGGACGACAACGGCATCTACCCCGGCTGGGAGCTTTCGCCGTTCTACGCGCCCCTGCTGTCCAAGCTTTCCACCTGGGGCCCCACCCGGGCCGAGGCGCTGGAGCGCATGCACGCCGTCCTGAGCGAGTACCGGGTGGGCGGGGTGCGCAGCAACGTCGCCTTCCACAAGGCCCTGCTGGAGCACAAGCCGTTCCTCAAGGGCGACCTGCACACGGGCATGCTGGAACACGCCTGGTGGAAGCAGAAGAAGATGGGGCCCAACCTGAAGTACGCGGTGGCCGCGGCCCTGTTCGACGAACTGGAGATCGAGGAGCGCCGGGCCCAGCAGCCCACCCGCCAGGACGACTGCGACTGCGGCAGCGAATGGCGCACCCTGGGCAAGTTCGGCCGCATCTAGCCTCCTCTACGTTCTTTCCGTATCACCGCCTGTCCTTGGAATGAAACCATGAAGCGCACCCTCGTCATCGCCGATGAAACCCACGAACTCGAAATCCGCCGCGGGGGCGGCAAGACCGTCATGATCTGGGACGGGGAGGAATGCCCCATCGATGTGGTGCGGGTGGAGCCCACCAGCTACTCCGTGATCATGGACGGCCATTCCGTGGGCGTGAACATCGACCGCCTGCGCTGCCAGGACCTGGACCTGCACTGCTTCCGGGCCAGCCTCGTGGACGGGGCGTACGACTTCACCCTGCAGGATCCGCACAAGGTGCTGCTGGCCGCGGCCATGGCCCGGGGCAAGAAGGGCGCCACCGGCCTGGTGGCCGCGCTCATGCCGGGCAAGGTGCTCAAGCTGCTGGTCCAGCCGGGCGAAGTGGTGGAGGAGGGGCAGCCGATCCTCATCCTGGAGGCCATGAAGATGCAGAACGAGTACTGCGCGCCCGTGGCCGGCACGGTGGCCCAGGTGCACGTGGCGGAAGGGGCCAACGTGGACATCAACACCGCCATGATCACCCTGACGGCCCTGGAGGCCGCTCCGGGCAAGGAGTAGCCGCCGCGGGCCCCGATGCCCTCAGCCCACCCGGCCCTCAGGGGCGGGTGGGCTCAGCCAGGGCCTCCGGCTCCGGCTCCAGGCCGGCCGCGGCCCGGGACCTGCGGGGCTGCAGCTGGGAGCAGATCATGCCGGTGAGCATGAGCGCGCCTCCGACCACCAGGCGCAGGGTCAGGGGCTCCTGGAGCAGCACCACCCCGCCGATGCCGGCGAACAGGCCCTCCATGGACAGGATGATGGAGGCATGGGCCGGATGGGCGGTCTTCTGGGCGACGATCTGCAGGGTGAAGGCCACGCCGATGGAGAGCAGGCCGCCGTACAGGATGGGGATGGCGGCGGGCACCAGGCCCCGGAACGGCGCGGGTTCCCAGATCAGGGCGGCGGCGGTGCTGAGGATCGAGCAGACCGCGAACTGCCCCACGGCGATCTCCAGGGCCTCCATTCGGTTGGCCAGCCGGTTGATCACCAGGATGTGCCCGGCCCAGAAGAAGGCACCCAGCAGTTCCAGCCCGTCGCCGGGCGCGAGGGTGAACCCGCTGCCGATGGACAAGCAGTACAGGCCGGTCAGGGCGAAGCCGCAGCCGATCCAGATCCGCACCCCGGGCCTGCGGCCGACGCACAGTCCGGCCAGCGGCACCAGGATCACGTAGAGACAGGTGATGAACCCGGAGTTGCCGGCGGTGGTGTGCACCATGCCGATCTGCTGCAGGTTCGCGGCCGTGAACAGCACCAGGCCGGCCAGGGCGGCCCAGGCCAGCCTGGGCCCGGCCGCCAGCCTGGGACCGGCGCTCGGGCCCGGCGGCGAGGGCGCGCGGCGCTTGCCCAGGATCAGCAGGGGCACCAGCACCAGGGTGCCCAGGGCGAACCGGGCGGCGCTGAAGGCGAACGGTCCGATCACCGCCATGCCGCTGCGCTGGGCGACGAAAGCGGTGCCCCAGATGATGGCGGTGAGCAGCAGCAGGCCATCCGCCTTGAGGACTTGCCTGACGTTACGGGTGTCACTCACTGGATTCCAACCTCGCTTCCGTGGAATCCATCATAACGGAAGCGGGCGCAGTGCCTACCCGACGGGCCAGGGCCTGGCCCCGGCCCGGAGCCTCGGTCCGGCGCTCAGGCGCGGAAGCGCCCCACCAGGAGGTTCAGCTTTTCCGCCTGCAGGCTCAGGTGCTCCACGGTGCGGCTGGTCTCCCGGATGGTTGCGGCCATCTGCTCGGTCGCTCCGGCATTGCCTTCGGCGATGCCGGCCAGGCTGCCCATGGCAGCCACCACCCTTGAGCTGTCCTCCCGCTGGGCCAGGCTCTGGCCGCCCACCGCATGCATCCGGTCGCCGCTCTGGCTGATGGCCGCCTGGATGCTTTGCAGCGCCGCGCCCGCGGCGTTCACCGCGGCCGTCCCCTCTGCCACGTTCCTGCTGCTGGCCCGGATCAGGCTGGTGATCTCCTTGGCGGCCTGGGCGCTTCGTTCCGCCAGTTTGCGCACTTCCCAAGAATGGCCGGGAGAAGCTGCTGGCCGAGGTGGCCCGGCCCCAGGGCAGCTTCCACTTCCAGCCCGGGCAGCGGAAGGATCTGTACATCTTCGTCTACGACGAGAAGGGCACGGTGCTGGCCCATGGCGTGCGCCTGGACCTCATGGGCAAGAACCGCTGGGAGTCCAAGGACCCGGACGGCAAGCCCTGGATCCAGGACTGGACCAAGCTGGTGCAGGAGAAGGGCAGCGGCTGGATCGAGTACAAGGAACTGAACCCCGCCGCCGGCAACAAGGTCATGCACAAGGCCTCGTTCGTGGCGCTCAAGGACCAGATGATCATCGGCTGCGGCATCTATATTCCCTAGGAGCCCGCCTAAGTCTTCCATTCGGGTCCCAACGTGGCGCCCCTGATATGTCCGTGGGGGGACCGCGCGGTCGCTTCGCTCCCTCTCCGTCCCCCGTTCGATGCCTCTATCGACAAGGCCCTTGTTTCACCTTCTTGCGCTCACGGCAGTCGCGGATGCGACTGACCGGGAGCGAACGGGGCGAAGGTCTGGAACCCGTACGATGACCAGGGTGAACGCTCAGCGGTGGGTGATGAGGCGATCCTTGGCGTAGCGCACCTTGGGCAGCGTGGCGTACTTGTCGGCCTCGCTGCGGTATCCGGCCGGGCAGGCGCAGACGGTGCGGTAGCCGGACCCGGCCAGGCCGAGGATCTCGTCGTACTGGGCCGGCACCAGCCCTTCCAGGGGGCAGGTGTCCACGCCCAGGACGGCCGCGCTGGTCATGAAGTTGCCCAGGGCGATGTAGGTCTGTCGGGCCGCCCACTCCTGGATGATGGCGTGCCGCGGGCCCTGGACCAGATCGCCCACCATGAAGGACCGGTAGCCGGTCAGGGACTCGGCGGTCACCCCGCGGACCTGGGCGATGCGGGCCAGGTACTCGTCGATGCTGGCCTCGGTCATGTCGTTCTGGGCCAGGAACACCACCAGGTGCGAGCAGTCCTCGATCTGGCTCTGGTTCCAGGAAGCCGGACGGAGCTTGGTCTTGAGGGCGGGGTCGGTGACCACGATGAAGCGGTAGGGCTGGAGGCCGAACGAGCTGGGGGTCAGCACGAGGGCCTGTTCCAGCTGCTCCCACAGCTCCGCCGGGATCTTGCGGGCGGGATCGAACACCTTGGTGGCATAGCGCCAGTTCAGCTGCTGGATGAGTTCCGGGGCTGGGACACGGGTCATGGGGACTCCTTGGAAAGGGAAGGGAAGGGGACTCCGGGGGACCGGAGGCGGGGTGGGGCGGACGGTGCCGGTCGGGACCGGCGCCGGGGGGCTAGGCGGGCCCGGGGGGTGGCAGTCCATCCAGGCAGCGAGCGGCCTCGTAGAGCTGCGCGGCCAGGGCGCGGGTGGGCTCCGGCCCCAGCCGCTCGGCGCAGGTCTGGAACACCTGGTCCCAGGCCGCCAGCAGATCCGGAACCAGGGCCAGGCCGGCCGGGGTGGGATGGATCAGGGTGGTGCGGCCCTGGGTTTCCCGGCGGACCAGGCCCTTGCCCTGCAGCTTTTCAACCAGCCGAGTGACCGTGCTGGGGTCGAGCATGGTGATCTCGGCCACTTCCGAAGGCTGGATGCCGGGCTTGCGCTGCACGGTCATGAGCACATAGCCGAGGCTGGGTGCCAGGCCGGTGCGGGCGAAGGCGTCGTCGCTGAGCCGGGTGATGGTCCGGGCCAGGGCGTTGGCGGCGTAGCACAGACAGGTGCAGAAGGGGTGTTCCGGGTCGGCCATGGGCCCAGTCTGGACTCGGTTGCTTGCGCATGCAAGCATATTCTTGCGACCGGGTCGCGCCGGAAAAGGGGCGGTAGACGACCGGTCTAATACCGGGCACCATGGGGGCATGGGGCAGCATCCAAGCGACGTTCGACAACATCTGCTGGACACCGGCCGGGCGCTCATCCAGGGTCGCGGCTTCACCGCCGTGGGCCTGGCCGAGCTGCTGGGTACGGCCGGGGTGCCCAAGGGCTCTTTCTACTATTACTTCGACTCCAAGGAGCAGTTCGGGGAAGCCCTCCTGGATGGCTACTTCCAGGTCTACCTGGAGGCCCTGGAAGGACTGCTGGGCGCCGACGGCACCCCGGCCCGGGCACGGCTCATGCGCTACTGGAAGCGCTGGATGGACATCCAGCAGCTGGGCCCCTGCCAGGAGCAGTGCCTGGTGGTGAAGCTGGCCGCCGAGGTCTCGGATCTGTCCGAGCCCATGCGGGCCGCGCTGCGCCGGGGCACGGACCGGATCATCGAACGGCTCGCCGGATGCATTGCCGATGGGGCAGCCGATGGCTCCATGGCCGCCCCGGAGCCCCGAACCCTGGCGCAGGCTCTCTACGAGCTGTGGCTGGGGGCCAGCCTGCTCACCAAAGTCCGCCGGGACCCCAGCGCCATGCTGACGGCCCTGGCCACCACCGAGGCCCTGCTGGGGCCGATCCCACCCCCCATCGCCTAACCGAGGAGAACGCCATGCAGGCATTCGAATTCTACAACCCCACCCGGATCGTGTTCGGCCAGGGCCGCATCCAGGAACTGGACCGCCTGGTTCCGGCCGAGGCCCGGGTCCTGGTGCTCTACGGCGGCGGCAGCGTGCTGGCCAACGGCACCCTGCAGGAGGTGCGCGCGGCCCTGGGCCAGCGGTTCGTGCGGGAGTTCGCCGGCATCGAGCCCAACCCCACCTACGAAACCCTGATGCGGGCGGTGGCCCAGGCCCGGGAGGCGAAGGTGGACTTCCTGCTGGCGGTGGGTGGCGGCTCGGTCATCGATGGCACCAAGTTCGTGGCCGCCGCCGTGCCGTTCCAGGGCGAGCCCTGGAGCATCCTCCAGGAGCACGGACGCAATGTCCGCTCGGCCCTGCCGTTCGGCACGGTGCTCACCCTGCCCGCCACCGGCTCGGAGATGAACAGCGGCGCGGTCATCACCCGCCGGGAGCTCCAGGCCAAGCTGGCCTTCGGCAGCCCCAAGGTGTTCCCGGTGTTCTCGGTGCTGGACCCCGCCAAGACCTTGACCCTGCCGCCCCGGCAGATCGCCAACGGGGTGGTGGACGCCTTCGTGCACATCACCGAGCAGTATCTGACCTTCCCGGCCGGGGCGCACGTGCAGGACCGCTTTGCCGAGGGGCTGCTGATGACCCTGATGGAGCTGGGCCCCCGGGCCCTGGCCGCCCCCGAGGACATCGAGGTGCGGGCCAGCCTCATGTGGGCGGCGACCCTGGCCCTGAACGGGCTGATCGGCGCCGGGACGCCCCAGGACTGGGCCACGCACATGATCGGGCACGAGCTCACCGCGCAGTTCGGCATCGACCACGCCCGGACCCTGGCGGTGGTCCTGCCCGCTCTGCTGGCGGAACGCCGGGTGGCCAAGCATGCCAAGCTGCTGCAGTACGGCGAGCGGGTGCTGGGCATCACCACGGGCACCGAGGCGGAACGGGTGGAGGCGGCGATCCAGAAGACCCGGGCCTTCTTCGAGGCCATGGGCATCGCCACCCGTCTGGGCGCCTATGGGGTGGCCCGGGACAGCGTGGACACCCTGGTGGACCAGCTGCGTGAGCACGGCATGTCCGCCCTGGGCGAGCGCCGGGAGCTGGACCTGGACGGCAGCCGGCGCGTGCTGGCCGCCTGCTTTTAAGGTGATCGGTCTGCTGGACGTCTGATTAGTGGATCCGACGGTTTTTTCCGCTCCCGCCCCATGCCCTACTTGGCTTATGCTGGATGCCCGTTCTGCATGGGGCGAGGGAGGGGCGGATGAAACTGCTGGAACAGCTCATTAAAGCCAAAGAGGCCAAGGGGGGCAAGGACCGCCCGGTCATCTCGGTGGCGCCCGAGGACAAGGTCTACCATGCCCTGGGCATCCTGGCCCAGTACGACATCGGCGCACTCCTGGTGATGGATGGGGCGCAGCTGGTGGGCATCTTCTCCGAGCGGGACTACGCCCGGAAGGTGGCGCTGCTGGGCCGGGACTCCCATGACACCCCGGTGCGGGAGATCATGAGCGACAAGGTGGTGTACGTGACCCTCGACCAGAGCGTGGAGGACTGCATGGCCATCATGACCGAGCGGCACATCCGGCACCTGCCGGTGCTGGCCGCGGACGGCACGGTGGCGGGCTTCCTGTCCATCGGCGACCTGGTGAAGGAGACCATTTCGGAACAGACCTTCATCATCGGCCAGCTGGAGCACTACATCACGCACTAGGAACCGGGCAGCGGCTCCTTGTCCGAAGAACCAGGGCTTCTCCCGCTTTTCCACCCCAGTGTCCACAGATCCTGCGGATTATGCAGAACTGCCTGGGCCGGGTGGTCCGGAGGGCTCGGTCCGGCGCTGCTCCGCCACCACCTGCCAGAAGGCCTCCGGGATCACCCCGGCGTCACCGGGCGGACGGACAAGACCGACCTGCCAGCAGGCCGAAGGATCCTGGAACGGCAGCACCGGGAGGCCGGCGGGGACGGGGGTGGTGGAAGGCACCATGGCCCAGCCCACGCCGGCCTCCACCAGGGCGACGGCGGTGGGGAACTCGGTCACGGCCTGCTGGCGGCTGGGGCGGAGCCCGCACCGGGCCAGGAAGCCCATGGCGTGGTCATGGAAGGCCGGAGAGCGATGGCGATCGATCATCACCAGGGGGTGGCCTGCCAGGGCCTCCAGGGGGGTGTCCGGTGGGAACCCGGCGGGCAGCACAGCGATCAGGTGCTCCTGGGCCACCGGCAGCCAGGGCCAGCCCTGGGGTGCCGGCAGGCGGCAGAAGCCCGCGTCCAGGCGCCCCTCGGACATGGCCGCGATCTGGTGGCGGGCCGAGATCTCGTGCAGTTCCACCATGATCTCCGGCCGGGCCGCCCGGAACCGGGCAATGGCGCGGATGGCGATGGCCTTGGTGGTGATGCCGAAGCCCAGCCGCAGGGTGCCCAGCACCCCCTCCACCGCCAGACGGGCCCGCCGCTCCAGATGCTCGGCGCCCTCCACCAGGGCCTTGGCCTCGGCGTAGGTGGACCGGCCCAGCGGGCTCAGGCGGGTGCTGCCCGGCCCACGGTCGAACAGGGGGCCGCCCAGGGCCTCCTCCAGCCGATGGACCTGCTTGCTCAGGGCGGACTGGGTGAGGTTGAGGCGCTCGGCGGTGCGCCGGAAGTGCAGTTCTTCACCCAGGAGGACGAAGGCCTTCAGATCGCGCAACTCCATGATTCCTCCGCGGAATGACCCTGGTAACGATAACAGATGGGTGGAATCAAGGCTGGGCCTGGGATGCTTTCCCGATTCTACCGGATGGCCGGCTCCCAGCCCACGGGGATGCCCCAGGCAGCAGCTCTAGCAAGGCGTTTTCGGTAACTACTGCTGGACTGGGGCGGCCGCTTGGGGAAGAATGGGCTGCAAGCTAGCTCGCGGGAATATCGATGCCGGTTTTGCTCCGGTCCGCTCGTGGGCACATCTTTAACTAGGTGGTTGCTGGCTGGTCTTGCGTGATGGCTTGCGTCTCCCTTGCCCCCGGGCTTGCAGCCGTATTCCGCGCTTGGGAGGGTTCGAGGTTGATGACCAAGGCTGAGACTGCGGCACCCCCTCCGCCTGCCCGTAGCCTCGGCCCGCGGCCGGTCCTGGGGGCGTTCCTGCTGCTGCTGGTGGCCACATTCGGGCTGGGCGCGGCGCTCTACGGCCGCTCGTTCATGGCCAGCCATCTCCGGATCACGGGTGCCTGTGCCCTGGCCAACCTGCTCAGTGCCCTGGCGGTGTTCTCCCGGGCACGGGCCTGCCCCGGCGAGGCCCGAGGCTGGCGGCTGCTGGGGCTGTCGCTGGTCCTGCTGTTCGTGGCCAATCTGGGTGCGGGCCTCGCCGTCCGCTTCCCCTCCCTCCTGGCCTCGCAAACGCTGGGTCCGGTCCTGCTGGGCCTCGCCAGCCAGGTTCTGGCCAGCGCGGCCCTGCTGGGACTGCCCTGGCGCAGCACGGAGCGGCGCTGGCGGGCCCGCAATGTCATGGGCAGCATCCTGTTCGTGGGCTCCCTGCTGGCCATCCAGTGGACCCTGACCGACTGGAACCAGGGGTTCGAGCTGCACACCGTCCTCAACCTGGCCCTGCTGGTCGCCTGCGTGCGGATCGTCCTGCTGGGGGGCGTCGCCCTGATGCTGCTGGAACAGGATCCCCGGCGGGTCCGGGGGGTGCTGGGCTTCGTGCTGGGCTACGTGCTCCTGGGGGCGCTTTACGTCCACGTGCTGCAGGCCCTGGTGGTGCAGGACCGGTCCGCCTGTCTGCCGTTGGTCAGTGTCTATGCCTGTGCCCCGCTGATCCTGGGCATCGCCGCCTGGAGCCGGATTCCGCTGGAGTTTCCGGACCGGCCTTGGTCCAGCAACGGGGTCTGGGAACGGGTCCCCTATGCCACGTTCGCCCTGGCCGCGGGCGCGATCCTGTTGAGCTTCCTGATCCACGGGCAGATCGCCAGGGTCCCGCTGACCGCCTTCATCCTGCTCACCTGGCTCCTCTTGTTCCGGCAGTTCCTGTTGCTGCGGGACCTGCGCCGGCAGAACCTGTCGCTGGAGCACAGGGTGAACGACCGGACCCGGGATCTGGAGGCGATGCAGGCGGTGATGCTGCGCACGGAGCGGCTGAACACCATGAGCACCCTCGGGGCCGGAATGGCCCACGATCTGAACAACTACCTGGGCGTCATCCACGCCAGCGTGGAGATGCTCGAGCAGCAACGGGAGGCCGGCGGGCCCCTCGCGGATCGGCATCTGGCGCGCATCCATGCCAGTTCCGAACACGCCGCTTCGCTCACTCGGCGGCTCCTCGGGTTCGCCCGCAAAGAGGTGGACCCCCCGAAGGTGCTGGACCTGGCCGAGCAGCTGGCCCGGCTGGAGGACCTGCTGCGGATCCTGCTGCCCCGCAGCATCCGGCTGAGCCTGGAACGGGGACCCGGGAGCTACCCGGTCCTCACCCGGAAAGCCCACCTCGAACAGATCCTGGTCAACCTGGTGAGCAACGCCAAGGACGCCATGCCGGGCGGGGGCTGTGTGCGGATCCGCCTGGCGGCGGTCCCGGACCCGGCAGGCCCCCGGATCCAGGTCCAGGTGGAGGACACCGGGCCCGGGCTGCCGCCCGTGGTCCGGGAACACCTGTTCGAGCTCTTCACCACCACCAAGGCCGAGGGCCAGGGCACCGGCCTGGGGCTGGCCACGGTCAAGGCCCTGGTGGAGGGCGACGGCGGCACGGTGAGCGTCCAGAGCGGCCCGGAAGGGGGCTGCCGGTTCGTCATCAGCTATCCGCTGGCCCTGGTCCCCGAGCCGGTCGCGTGATTCCCTTGGAGGGATCGGGCTTGTTGATCCACATCGAGACTGCGCCAGCCCTGCCGCCTGGCCGTAGCCTCGCCCCGCGGCGGGTCCTGCCGCTGATCCTTCTGCTCCTGGCGGCCACGGTCGGACTGGGGCTGGTCGTGCACGGCCGCTCTTTCGCGGATGGCCGTTTCCTGCTCGCCGAGGTCGGCGCGCTGGCCAATCTGCTGGGCGCCCTGGCCCTGTGTGCCCGGGCCCGGACCGGCCGCAGCGAGGCCCCAGGCTGGTGGCTGCTGGGGGTATCGCTGGCCCTGCTGGCCGCAGCCAACCTGTCCGCCGCCATGGCGGTCCATCACCTCGCCCGCCAACCCTCCCGGATGCTTGGCCCGGTCCTGCTGGGCGTGGCCGGCCAGGCGCTGGCCGGCGCCGGCCTGCTGGTGCTGCCCTGGGGCACCCCCGGACTGCGCTGGCGGGCCCGCAATGTTCTGGGCAGCGGCCTGTTCGTGGGATCCCTCCTGGCCCTCCAGTGGACCCTGGCCGACTGGCATGCGGGGTTCGGACCGCACCACGTGGTCAACCTGGTCCTGCTGGGCGCCTGTGCGCGGGTCCTGCTCCTGGGGGCCCCCGCCATGATGCTGCTCGAGCAGGATCCCCGGCGGATCCGCGGGGTGCTGGGCTTCGTCCTGGGCTACGCGCTGCTGGGCGGCCTGGCCATGGCGGTGCTGCAGGCCTGGATGGTGCGGGGCTGGCAGGGGGGGCTGCCGCTGGCCAGTATCCAGGTCCTTGCCCCGCTGCTCCTTGGCCTGGCCGCCTTGAGCCGGAGCCCGCTGGAGTTTCCGGACCGGGCCCTGGCCAGCAACCGGCTCTGGGAATCCATCCCCTATGCCACCTTCGCCCTGGCCGCGGGCGCGATCCTGCTGAGCTTCCTGGTCCAGGGCACGATCGCCAGGGTCCCGTTGATCGCCTTCATCATGCTCACCTGGCTCCTTTTGTGCCGGCAGTTCCTGCTGCTGCGGGACCTGCGCCGGCAGAACCAGTCGCTGGAGCGCCGGGTGCAGGACCGGACCCGGGATCTGGAGGCGATGCAGGCAGTGGTGCTGCGCACGGAGCGGCTGAACACCATGAGCACGCTCGGGGCCGGGATCGCCCACGATCTGAACAACTTCCTGGGCGTCATCCATGCCAGCGTGCAGATGATCGAGCAGGAACGGGAGGACGGCGGGCCCCTGGCTGATCGGCATCTGGCGCGCATCCATGCCAGCTCCGAACACGCCGCTTCGCTCACCCGGCGGCTGCTGGGGTTCGCCCGCAAGGGGCAGGATTCCCCGGAGCTGCTGGAGCTGGGCGAGGAACTGGCGCAGCTGGAGGATCTGCTGCGGATCCTGCTCCCGCGCAGCATCGGCCTGTGCCTGGAACGGGAGCCGGGGACCTTCCCGGTGCTCACCCGGAAATCCAGTCTCGAGCAGATCCTGGTCAACCTGGTGGGCAACGCCAAGGACGCCATGCCGGACGGGGGCACCGTGCGGATCCGGCTGGCGGCGGTCGCGGACCCGGAGGACCCCCGGATCCAGTTCCAGGTGGAGGACACCGGACCGGGGCTCCCGCCCGTGGTCCTGGAGCACCTGTTCGAGCTCTTCACCACCACCAAGGCGGAGGGCCAGGGCACCGGACTGGGCCTGGCCACGGTCAAGGCCCTGGTGGAGGGGGATGGCGGCACGGTGAGCGTCCAGAACGGCCCGGAAGGGGGCTGCCGGTTCGTTATCAGCTATCCGCTGGCCCTGGTCCCCGAGCCGTTGGCCTGAGCCCTTTCGCCGCGGCGCTCCCGGGGCTTTGCGCTTGGCCACTCCAGTTGCGCGGATGGGCAACCGATAAGACTACTTGGGTGTCCGGAGTTCTACCTGGCCGGTTCCACCTGTCCGCTGAACCCCGGGACCCTGAACGGGTGTTCGTTCCACCCCATCCGCTGGGAGTGTGCCATGTCGATGCTGTCTTCCAGGTCATGCCGGCCGAACCTCCGGAGCGCCGGTCTTGGCGCCGCCCTCCTGGCCATGGTCCTGCTCAGCGCCTGCGGCGGCCACGGCGGAGGGGAGACGAATCCCGGTCAGCCGCCGCCCACGGACACCGTGACCGGCACCGTCACATTCAAGGGCGCGCCCCTGGCGGGCGCCCAGGTGCTGCTCTATACCACCAATTCCAACTATTTTTTCCAGACGGCCACCAGCGATGCCGATGGCACGTACCGTTTCACCGGGCTGGGCACCTCGGGCGACGTCCCCAGCAACTGGCTCATCTGGGCCATGAAGGACGGCTACGGGTTCTACCCGTCGCTGCCCGATGGCGCCGGCAGTGCCAGCAGTGCCAACGTGGTGCGCCGCGGCTGCAACAACTTCCTGCTGGGCTACAACGGCGGCGGCGTGGGCCTGGACGTGACGGGCATCAACTACACTTCCCTGATCAACGCGTCCCTGGCCCAGGCGGATTTCACCGCCTACGACGGCAGTTCCCCCCGGGTGAGCCTCGCCCGGACCGGCCAGACGACGGTGTATGCCACCGGCGACGACGCCGATCGGGCCCAGGGGGTGGCTTGGCCGGCCCAGCGCTTCGTGGACAACACCGACGGCACGGTCACCGACCAGCTCACCGGGCTGATCTGGTTGCAGAACGCCGGCGCCCTCGGCCCCGCCACCTGGACCCAGGCGCTGGCCGAGGTGGCCGCGCTGGCCAGCGGCGCGGGCGGCCTTACGGATCATTCCCAGGCCGGCGCCTGGCGCCTGCCCAACCTCAACGAACTGGAGAGCCTCGTGGCCGTCGCCCAGAGCAGTCCGGCGCTCCCACTGGGCCACCCCTTCACCCACGTCTCCAACGGCATCTATTGGACCTCCACGGGCTACACGGGCATCGACTGGGGCGCCGTCGATGCCTGGGCCATCCGGTTCAGCGACGGCAGCTACATCAATGACGGGATCGCCAACGCGGAGGCCACCGCCAGCAACGGCGTATGGGCGGTGAAGGGCGCCGGGGGCGGAACGGTCCAGCTGCAGGCCACCGGGCTGTGGGATTCCAGCGCCGCCGGGGATGACGGGGCGACCCAGAAGGGGGTCCACCTCACCTACCCCCGCTGGATCGATCACGGCGACGGCACCACCACGGACACCGTCACCGGCCTGGTCTGGATGCAGCAGGCCGGCGCCATCAGCGGAAACTGGGCGCAGGCGCTGGCCGCGGTCAACGCCCTGCAGAGCGGCCAGTGCGGCCTGAGCGACGGCTCCACCGCGGGCACCTGGCGGATGCCCACCCGCAACGAGCTCCAGAGCCTGGCCGACCGGGAGCAGGGCAATCATGCGGACTATTTCGACAATACCTTCGACTACGCCGACGGCAGCCTCTACCAGCCGGCACCGTTCAGCGGCTTCGCGGTGTCGCAGTACTACTGGACCTCCACCACCGATGCCGCCGACACCAGTCAGGCCTGGGCCGTATACAGCTGCGACTTCGGCGTCTACCCCAGGCCCAGGGCCGGCAACGGCTATGCGTTGGCGGTGCGCTGATATGTCTGTGGGGAAGCAACGCCTGCGTTGCTTTGCGGTCGCGTTGCTCGCTCTCATCGCACGCATGCGTGCGATCTCCACACGCCCACTTCATGCCCGGGCAGAGCCCGGACATGAAGTCCAGGCGGGCGCCTGCCCCGGTCGCCCGGCGCGTCCGGCGCGTGGAAGTTGCCTTATGCTGGGGATAAAGGAAACGGTTCATGGGTGTAGTCCGCAGCTTATGGTTGATCGGTTCGGCCCTGGTGGTCGCTTGTATGGGCGCGGGCGGCCCGGCCCTGGCCCAGCAGCCCCCGCCGGTCCTGGCGCCCGGGCCGGCGCTGCCGCCGCCCCCGGAACCGGCCGCCGCGGCCGGCCCCGCCACTCCGTCCCGGGTGGCCCGGCCGCGGATCGCTTTGGTGCTCGGGGGCGGTGCCGCCCGCGGATTCGCCCACGTGGGCGTCATCCGTGAACTGGAGCGCGAGCGGATCCCCATCGATCTGGTGGTGGGCACCAGCGCCGGCAGCCTCATCGGCGCCATCTACGCCTCCAACCTGAACAGCTTCTACCTGGAACGCACCGCCGCCCGGCTGAAAAAGGAGGACATCTTCGATTTCGGCCTGCTGTCGGCGGTGGCGGGCAAGGGCCTCGCCCGGGGCGACCGGCTGGAGCGGTGGGTGAAGCTCCATGTCCGGACCGCCAACATCGAGCACCTGAAGCTGCCGTTCGCCGCTGTGGCCACGGACCTGAACTGGGGCGGCGAGGTGGTGCTCGACCATGGCTCGGTGGCCCGGGCCGTTCGGGCAAGTTCGGCCATCCCGGGGGTGTTCCAGCCGGTGCCGTTCCAGGGCCGGATGCTGGTGGACGGCGGGGTCGTGGACAGCATCCCCGTTTCCGTGGCCCGGGCCAGGGGCGCCGATCTGGTGATCGCGGTGGACGTGGGGTCCAGGGTGGGCAACACCCATATCTCCAACCTGGTGGACGTCGCCCTGCAGGCCGCGAACATCATGTCCGCCCTGAACGTCGAGCGTTCCCGGCGGAGCGCCGATGTGCTCATCTCCCCCAGGATCGGCGATGTGGGGATGCTGGATTTCACCCAGCGGGGACGCTGCATGAAGGCCGGCTCCGAGGCCGCCCGCCTGGCCATGCCGCGCATCCGCGCCAGCATCGCTGCCTGGGTCGCGGCCCATGCGGTTCCGCCCGTTTCTGTGCCCGGCCCCCTTCCTGGGGACCCCGCCGCAGGGCCGGTGGCGGCACAGTAGGCGTTCGCAAGCCGGGTCCGCTGCCCTCGGGCGCTCACACCGGTCGGCACCTTCGTGCGCAGCAGCTTCGGGGCTTATTCTTGGAGCGGGCGAACGGGATCGAACCGTCAACGTTCAGCTTGGGAAGGCTAAATGTGTCAATCGGCTTCTGGGTGAAGGTTTTGTTGTGGGGCAGGGGCTCCTGGGTGTCAGGGGCCAACTTGGAGCTGGGGATGATCAGGCCGGATTCCCTCTCCCCTCGCAGGGCTTCCAGGAATGCCATGAACCAGTCGGGAACCGGGATTTCGCGCAGGGCCCTGTCCTTGGCCTCACCCACCACATAGACCTGGCGGCGCCGGTCCAGCCATTCCCACCGGGCGCCCAGGGCCTCATTCTCCCGAAGTCCCAGGGTGCCCATCAAGCGGATGGCAATGGCGCTGTGGGGGATGGTCCGGGTCTGCTCCGCCCGCTTGGCTGGATCCTTGGCGATAAGCGTATCGGGACATCAGAATGGACTTGATCGCGCGCTGGGCCCCACTGCCGATCTCAACCATATCGTCGGTATCGACGAAATGGTCTTCGGGGTCTTGACCGCTGTTGCTGCAAGCGATTTTGGCCTTTTCGATCACGCGTTCGAAGTGGCGGTAGTCCGTGTAGTCGAGGATCCTCGCGAAGTCCCGGCTGGACCACGCTTCGTTCCCCTCTTCGGCCGTCTGCCGGATGCTCTCGAAGGTGGCGTGGTGCTTGGAGACGATGTGCTTGTCGTTCATGCGAGCCCCGTGGTGGTCAATGATAGCGCTGCACTAGGGGGTGTTGAGATCTCGCGAGACGATGCGGTCATCCCGACTTCCTCCGCGTGGAAGACCACCTCTCGGGGCGCTGGAAATTGGATCAAAAAGGCAATTTCCTCACTACAGGTCCAGGGGGGGAAATAGTCATTAGCTCCAACTTGCTCCGAATAGAATCTGCAATAACTGCAGCAATGTCGCGAATTAACCTTCTTTGTGCTCTTGGATGAAGATACGCCTCGATTTCGTCAATTAATAATAAGGAGTCTAGTCTCAAGAGGGACATGATGGCACTCCAGACACATGGGGGACGGACGAAGGTGGCGACAATGCACGGTCTGGACCGGACGATTGTATTATTAAGAACGATCTTGTGGCTGCTATTTTGAAATACCCACGCCTCAAGGTGTCGCCTTGCGCCGGCCTGTTGATTGATTTGGTGGTCCACGATTGGCGATTGCTGCCGGCGCCCACCGCCAGGGCGCCCAGGGACAGCACGGTGAGGTTGAGCCGGAACGCCGCGCTCATGGTGCGGGCGCTGGCGGCCCGGTGCTCGGGCGCCTCCAGAATCCATCCCTGGGGCAGGACCACCGTCACCGGGGCCAAGTTTTGCTTACTGTTGGCCCCCTGGCAGGAGGATATTACACCCGGTAGCCTCAGGAGGCGAAGCATGGCGAGCAAACGGCAGCAGGCTCCGGAGAGCAGGCCCGACAAAACGGCCGACACAGCTCGCCTGGCCTGCCTCGAGCAGGAAAGCCGTTTCCTGCATGCGTTGATGGAGTATTTTCCGGATCGGATCTACTTCAAGGACCGAGACAGCCGTTTCATCCTCGGAAACCGTGCCTTTGCCCGCCAGTTCAACCTAGCACATAGCTCGGAACTGCTGGGCAAGAATGACTTCGACTTCTTTTCCGATGTGCATGCCCAGGAGGCCTTCGCGGATGAGCAGGAGATTGTCCGCACCGGGGAGCAGAAACTGAATATGGAGGAGATGGAGACTTGGCCCGATGGCCGCGTCACGTGGTGCTCCACCTCCAAAGTGCCCTTCCGCGATGAGCAGGGCAATATCATCGGCACCTTCGGCATTTCCAGGGACATCACCCGACGCAAGGAGGCGGAACGAGAACGTCAACAGATGGAGATCCAGCTGCGCCACACCCAGAAGCTGGAATCCATTGGCGCGCTGGCGGCCGGCATCGCCCATGAGATCAACACACCGACCCAGTACATCGGCGACAACGCGACGTTCCTGGGCAGCGAACTGCCCGCTATCCTGGCCTGCATGCAAGCCCAGCGCCAGTTCCTGCTCGATCGACAGGCAGGGCTGGCCACCCCGGACCAGGAAACCGAACTGCTGAACCAGATAGAGACGCTCGACCTGGACTACCTGGCCGAGGAACTGCCCAAAGCCATGCAGCAGACCCTGGATGGCGTGGCGCGGGTTGCCGGCATTGTCGGGGCGATGAAGGTATTCTCGCATCCCGGCCGGGAGGGCAAATCCCAGGTGGACCTCAACAAGTCGATTCAGAGCACCATCGTCGTGTCGCGCAACGAGTGGAAGTACGTGGCCACCTTGGCAACCGACCTGGACCCAGCCCTGCCCTTGGTGCCGTGCCTCCAAGGCGAGATCAACCAGGCCATCCTGAATCTGGTGGTCAATGCCGCACACGCCATCACCGATGCCCTGGGGTCCCCCTCATCCGGAAAGATGGGGATCATCCGGATCGCCACCCGGCAGGTCGGGAAGGACGTGGAAATAACCATCTCCGACACCGGAACGGGCATGACTGAGTCCGTCCGCGAGCGCATCTTCGAGCCCTTCTTCACCACAAAGCCGGTCGGCAAGGGCACCGGCCAGGGCCTGGCCATCGTCCACTCGGTAGTGGTGGAAAAGCATGGGGGCAGAATCACGGTGGACACCCAGGTCGGCCAGGGAACTACCTTCCACCTGTTCCTGCCGTTGGAGTCCGTACCGCCCCCGACGGCCCGCTAGCATAGCAGGCTACCGTCTACTACCGCAGGGGCCGCCTCACGGTCCTTGCCTTACTTCTTTTCCTGGGCAGAAGCGTTGCCGAGATAGGCCGCATGAACTGCGCCGAAAGCTGCCTCGAAGAATTTCTGGACTTGGGAAACGTCCATGGCGGAACTATAGGTCCCGATTGCGGCCACGGTGATTTCCGTTGCTGCCAAAACGAGATCCATCCTTTCGGTGTTGCCGAGTTTCTCCTTCTTCGATTCAGGCATGGTTCCTCCTTGGATGTTGGGTTGATTGGAATCTTCATGGTCCCACGGCTCGGCTTCTGTTTGAGCCTTTTCGATGGTGACCAGCGCCGAGCCATCCACATCCTTCAAGCGCCGAGGAAAACCTGGCCTTTCTCTCTCTCTGCTGGCCGCCCTGAGCCTGCGGCCCCTTTGCCGGCTCAGCGGCCGGTGGGGCTTCCCTACTGCTGCCCTGGCGGTGGACCTGGAGGTGAAGGACAAAGCCTTCTAGGTTGGTCCGGATGATCGTGCCAGCTTCTCGTCGGAGTCGTTCGGAACGCGGCATGCGCTTTCATAGCGGTTCACGAGATTGAACCAGCTCAACATCAGAATCAGTTTCCGTGTGTCACAGACACCCCAGCGCTCGATGGCTGCTTCCAGCAAGCCTTGTCCGAGGTTTGCACGGTCCGCAATGTCGTCCGCCATCCGCGCAATCAAAACGAGGTCCGGGTCTATTCCGGCGACTGGGCCGTCAGCGGCGAGCGCCTCCACCTCCGTTGTTGAAAGCCCAATATTGAGCGCTATGCGAGTGGAAGCATGCACGGAATAAGCACAGTTCAAGCGCGCGGCGGTTCGCAATATCATTGCTTCTCGCAACCTGGCGCTGGCAGCGGGGCAAGCGAAGACAGCCCTCATGAGCGCAAGCGCTGGGCCCGCGAGATCACCCGCCGCCGCCAGTGCGATTGCCCCATTGAGCGTGTTGTCGGGATTGAAATCGATTCCGAAAGCAGCTCGCGCCTCTTCGACGGTTGGCATCGGCAAACAGATATCGGCCATTGCTCTCCTTGGTGGATTACACGCTGCGCAGGAAATGAGCACCTGTCAAGGTTGGCTACCTCTGCGGTCAGGGAAGGGACGTCCCGCGGCGCCATTGCGAAAAGTGGGAGTTGGCGAAAGGGGGCATGAAATGACCGACACCATCGCCACGACCCCAGAGCCCATGGTCTCCGGCAACCGCGCCCGCGTGCTGCTCGCCGCCATGAAGGGCACCAAGAAGACCGACCACGGCACCCTTGTGCACCTGGTGCGCCGCCCATGCCCCATGCCGGATCCAGCCGGCCGGGCTGGGTGGTTTCCGCAGGGGGTGTGGATTCAGCATGGTAAGGGTGCGACCAGCCGCACGGCCTGCATATTCCACTGCGCCCCAGGGCCTCACCCTTACCGCGAGTTGTGCCGATTAATGAGCGTAGGTCAAAGGAGAATCATGTCGTGTGTCTGGAATCCCAATCTGCTAATTGGAAATGCCAAGCTCGATGAACAACACCGGATGATTTTCAAGATCCTGGACAATCTTCTGACCGCTATCTCTGAGCAAAAGGGGCAAAAACCAGTGGTCAAAGCGCTGGCGGCTCTTTCAGTCTATGTGGCATCTCATTTCAAGATGGAAGAGGAATTGATGGCCAAGTTTGGTTTCGCTGATCTGGATGCCCATCGAGAAAGCCATGAAACGCTTAGGAGACAGGTGGACCACATGGTGGAGCGGTTCCACAAGGAGGGGCTGAATAAACTCGAGTTGATAATCTTCATGCAGGATTGGCTAGGGAACCACATCCAAAATGTTGATAAACAATTTGCCGACTTTATGGGTTCCTCCGAACAGGCCACAGGCTAGTCGCAGAGGTCCACGGCAGTTGCTGGTTCACCCCAGCAGGTGCAGCAGCAACCCAGCCGCCGGCACGGCCAGCAGGATCCAGCAACACCCAACAGACCGCCCCAACTTTCGCTGCCGGCCTGTTCGGGACAGGGGGATGCCGATCTTCCGGGACAGCCGGGCCTGGGCCTGGGAAACGCCCAGGGCGCGGCGCCAGGAAAAGGACAGTCCGGGGATGCCGGTAGTGCGACGTCGAGTCATGGCTTGGGTGGAGTCAGCAGGCGTAGGGACGCCAACGTGAGACTGTCCCCATAGGATTCCATCATCCGATCTCCGACGGACTGGCAACGGACGGTCAGGAACTGCTCGGCCACCGCTCCAGCCGCAGAACCAAAGTGGTCAGGGACGTCGATCACGACTTCGAGTTTGCACTCCATGACTGCTCCGGGGATACCTGAAGCCTACTTCCCCGAGGCTTGGGACGGAAGATTCACCCAGAATCCACCCATCTGCCCCGAGCGATAGGGTAGGGGAGGGTGGTCCAGGGTGCTGCCACCTTCCAAGCAGGGCGCCAAGACCCGCTTGGCACCCTGGATTTTTGGGTGAATTCTGGGTGAGTCACTCTCGATCGGCGTCGAAAACATTGGACTTACGTCGTCCAAGTCGGGTCAGCTTGACGTGGTTTTGGGATTCTCGGGGGAAAATGAAAACCCCCGAAACCTAATGGTGTCGGGGCTTTGGACTGGAGCGGGCGAACGGGATCGAACCGTCGACGTTCAGCTTGGGAAGCTGACATTCTACCACTGAATTACGCCCGCCTGGGCTGCCTCCATCCTACTGGAGGCGGCCCGGGAATGCCAGTCCCAGTTTGCGCAGGCTACGGCGCCTGGAGGGCCGCCAGCCGGGCCCGCACCCAGTCCACCAGGGGCTCGCCGCCCAGCACCCGCTGCTCGGCCACCCACAGGGGCAGGGCGCCGGGCGGGGTGGGGCCCAGCTTGGCGGCGTCCTTTTCGGTGCACACCAGGCCGGTGGCGCCGACGGCCCGGGCGGCTTCCTCCAGGCGCTGGTACTGGCGGAGGCTGAGGGCCTGGTGGTCCCGGAAACTGCAGGTGCCGAGCCAGGGCAGGCCCGCCAACAGCAGGTCGGCATAGAAGGCCTGGGGGTGGCCCAGGGCGCAGAAGGCGAACAGAGGACCGGGTGGTGGCGCCGGCAGGTTCAGGCGCTCCCCGGTGCCGTGCCGGCGCAGGGCGCCGATGCGGAAATCCACCCAGAACACCGGGGCCCCCGGGGCGCCCCAGCGGGCCCACCAGGCCAGGATCGCGGAGCGGTCGGCCCGGCCGCCACGGGTCACCACCAGGCAGGAGGCGCGCGCGGCGCCGGCCATGGGTTCGCGCAGATCGCCCAGGGGCAGCATGCGGCCGTTGCCCCAGCGGCGGACCCCATCCAGGAGCAGCAGGTCCAGGTCCCGGTGCAGGGCCCGGTGCTGGAAGCCGTCGTCCATGATCAGCAGGTCCGGGGCGGGCTCCAGGGCCATGGCCCGCAGCGCCGCGTGGTAGCGCCGGCGGCCCACCACCACCCGGCCCGGGCCCAGGCGCCGGGCCATCATCAGCGGCTCGTCCCCGGTCTGGGCCGGATCGGAGTCGGGCTCCACCCCCATGGGATCCAGGGTCCGGCGGCCGCCATAGCCCCGGGACACCAGGACGGCGCGCCGGCCGGCGGCGCCCAGGGCCTCGGCCAGGTGCAGGGCCACCGGGGTCTTGCCGGTGCCGCCGGTGGTGAGGTTGCCCACCGACAGCACCGGCATCGGCACGCGCGCGACCCGCTCGGGATGCCGGTCGAAGGCCCGGTTGCGCAGCCGCACCACCGCACCGTACAGGGGGGCCAGGGGGGCGAGAATCCAGCGGAACCAGGGCATGCTTCCAGCATAGCGGTTAAAAAGGCGGAAACGTTGCGCGCGGCCGGTTCCGCCGGCGGCCAATGCAGGCTATGGTAAGTTCTAATTCCGGTTGCCCATGTCCGATTCTGGTTTCATAGGTCAAAGCAAACTCTCCTTCAAGGAAGGGGAGACGGTGTACCACAAAGGGGACATGGCGCAGCAGATGTACGTCATCCTCAGCGGTCGGATCCGCATGTACGTGGGTTCCGAAGCCCAGGGCGACTGGGTGGAGGAGCTGGCCAAGGGCGATTTCTTCGGCGAGGGCAGCCTCCTGGAACCCATTCCCAGGATCCACACCGCAGTGGCCCTGGAGGATTCGGACGTGGTGGCCATCTCCCGGGGCACCTTCCTGCGCATGATCCGGCAGAATCCGGAAGTCTCGGTGAAGATGATGCAGCGCCTGGCCCAGCGCAACCGCGAACTGGCGGCCAAGGTGGAGGGCGAGGGTGGGCGGACCCCGCGGGCGACCGCCGGCGGCGGCACCAGCGTGAGCCTGGTGTCGGTGATCTCTGGCCGCAAGTTCAAGATCCTGTCCCACGGCGCCCTGGTCGGCCGGTTCGACCCCAACACCAGCATCCACCCGGACATCGATCTCACCGACGAGGATCCCCAGCTGAGCGTGTCCCGGCGTCACGCCCGCATCCTGTGCGAGCACGGCCGCTACTTCCTGGTGGAGGAGAACGGGGTGGCCAACGGCACCTACATCAAGGGCGACCGCCTGGCCCCGGGCGACACCCGGGAGCTCATGCCCGGCGACCGGGTGGGCTTCGGCATGGTGGTGCTGTTCTTCGAAAAGGGCAACCCATGAGCATGAAGGTGAATGTCTGGCGGGACGAGCACGGGGTCACCTGGGAGCTGGTGGTGCTGGCCCTGGACGAGGTGGGCGGGGCCTGCATCGTCCGGGAGGGCTTCAACAGCCTGGACCGGGCCGACGGGGACATGCGCGAAGGGGTGGAGGTGATCGCCCGCTTCGGCGCGGTGGAGGACGCCGAAGCCTTCCTGGAAGAGGAAGGCTTCAGCCGCCTCGACTGAACGGATCACTCCTGGACGATTTGTAGCACCGTTTCGCCCCAGGTGTCCTGGACCCGTTCGGCGATCCGCAGCAGCTGGATCCAGCGGCGCACCGCCAGGACGAAGACGACGGCCATGAACAGTCCGGGAATGATGGTGATCCAGGCATAGCGGGCCTTGTCCATGCGGATCAGCATGCAGGTGCAGATGATCAGCCCGCAGGCGGCCAGAAGCTGGTTGCTGATGCCGAACAGGGGCCAGATGGTGCCGATGTCGTCGGTGTAGCGATGGCCATGACGAACAGCTGGTCGTCCGGGATGCCCCGGTGATAGGCCCGGATGCTGGGGGGCGAATCCAGCTGCCAGGCCACCAGGTCCCTCAGGCAGGCGAAGCCCCGGGTGTATCCCTTGACCGGCCGCTGGGTCCAGATATGTTCGGTCAGCGCCAGCAGCAGCTGTTCCAGCCGGCCATCGGGTACGCCAAGGGTCCATCCGTCGATAATTAGTTAATTACGGATGGACCTCGCAGGTTCCCGGTGCGCCCGGGAGGGCGGGCTACTTGCCGATGCCCAGGGCCAGGGCGGCCTTGGTCAGTTCCGGCACCACCTCGAACAGGTCGCCGACGATGCCGTAGCTGGCCAGCTTGAAGATCGGCGCGTCGGGGTCCTTGTTGATGGCCACGACGACCTTGGAGCCGCTCATGCCAGCCACGTGCTGGATCGCGCCGCTGATACCGCAGGCGATGTACAGGGTGGGGCTCACCACCTTGCCGGTCTGGCCCACCTGCATGCTGTGGGGGATGCCCCAGCCGGCGTCCACCGCCGCCCGGGAGGCGCCGACCACCCCGCCCAGGGCCTCGGCCAGCGCCTCCAGGATCTGGAAGTTGGCGCCGTCCTTCAGGCCGCGGCCGCCGGAAACGATCACGTTGGCCTCGGTGAGGTCGAGCTTGGCGCCGCCCTTGGCCAGGATCTCCTTCACCACGGCCAGGAAGCCGCCAGTTGGAGCGGCCAGCTGTTCCACCACGCCGGCCCGGGGGCTGGGGGTAGCGGTGAACACGTTGGGACGGGTGGTGGCGACCTGCACCGGGCTGTGGAAGGCCGAGGTGGCGAAGGCCTTGCCGGCATACACCGGGCGCACGCAGGTGAGCTTGCCCTCGGCCAGGGCCAGGCCGGTCACATCGGCGGCATAGCCGGCTTCCAGGCGGGCGGCTACCCGGGGCAGCACGTCCTTGCCGGTGGCGGTGGCGGCGGCCAGCAGTACGGTGGCGCCCTTGGCGCGCACCGCGTCGGCGATGGCCTGGGCGTAGCCGTCGCTGGAGTAGGCGGCCAGGCTGGGCGCCTGCACCTGCAGGATGGCGTCGGCGCCGTACTGGGCCGCGGCTTCGGCCCCCGCGCAGGCGGCGCCCACGAACAGGGCGCCCACCTGGAGCCCATTGCTGTCGGCCAGCAGGCGGGCCTCGGACAGGGCTTCCAGGGAAGGCTTGCGGATGCTGCCGTCCTTCAATTCACAATAGACCAGGATCATGATGACCTCTTCAACACAGGGGAATGGCATGGGGAGCGTCGGAGGCGTCCAGGGCGACGCGGCGGCGGATGGTCGGATGGGCAGATGGGGCAGGGGCTACAGGACCTTGGCCTCGTCCCGCAGCAGGCCCAGCAGGGCCGCGGCCTGGGCGGCGGGGTCGCCCTCGAGCTTGCGGCCTTCGGGACGGGTGGGCGGCAGTTCCAGGGCCTGGACGGTGACCAGGGACGCCTGGGCCCCGGCTTCCACCTCGGCGATGGTCTTCTTCTTGGCGGCCATGATGCCCTTGAGGTTGGCGTAGCGAGGCTCGTTCAGGCCGCGCTGGGCGGTGATCACCGCCGGCAGGGTGCCTTCCAGGACCTCGGTGCCGGCATCGCCTTCGCGCTCGGCGCGGAAGCCCGCGTCCACCAGCTCCAGTCTGGTCACCACGTTGGCCTGGGCCAGGCCCAGGAGCTCGGCCAGCATGGGCCCCACGCAGGCGTTGTCGCCGCCGAAGCCCTTGTTGCCCAGGAGGATCAGATCGAAGGCCTGGTCCTTGGCGAAGGCCGCCAGGGTCCGGGCAATGGCCGTCGGGTCGTCGGTATGCTCAGACTTCAGCAGTACCGCGTTCTGCACGCCCAGGGCCAGGGCGCTTTGCAGTACGGCCTTGGCCCGGTCGCCGCCCACGGCCACCGCGGTCACCTCCGCCTCCCGGGACTCCTTCAGGCGCAGGGCCTCCTCCAGCGCATATTCGTCATAGGGGCTGGTGATCCACTTCACGTCGCCCAGATCCAGGGAACATCCGTCCGGGGCAACTTTGATCTTGGTCTCGGTGTCGGGCACCTGCTTCAGGGCGACAAGAATCTTCATGAAACGCTCCGGGGATGAAAGAGGTAGGCCGCCCTTGCGCGGCCGCATCGAATCCGATTCTATCGCCGGCCCCGCCTCCTGTCCCAACGGAACATCCGCCTGGGCGCCAGGCTGGCTTCGACCCTACACTGGCACCATCATCCGGGGGGCATCGCTTGGGCCTGGTGCCGATCATGCAGCGCATCGGGTCGCGCCTTCTGCTGGCGGGCCTGGTGTCGGCCGCATGCCAGGCTGTGCCACCGGTTCCGGTGGCCGAGGCGGCCCGGGCCGATCCAGCGGCGCCACCGCCCGACTACACCGGGGATCCGGACGCCCAGGAACGCCTGGGGCTGCTGCTGGAAGCCGCCGTGCGCGCCACCGAGGCGTTCGGCCCGCTGCCGCCGGGGCCCTGGACCCTCGCCCTGCATGGGACGGACGCGGACTTCGAGCGGGCGACCGGCGCGCCGCCGGGGCGGGCCGCGGCCTGGCTGGGCGCCACCCTGCACCTGCGGCCCTGGCTCCGCCTGCGCCAGCGCGATCCGGGGGCGCTGCTGCGGCACGAGCTGACCCACCGGCGGCTGCGGTCCCTGGGGCTGGCCCGGTGGCGGGAGGAGGCCAACTGCCTGTGGGCGGAAGGCCATGCCCGGCCCCCGGTCCGGTGGCCCGCGGATCCCCCGGCGGCCACCCAGACCTGGCTGGACCGGGCCCTGGCCGGCGGCACCACCGCCACCCAGCTGGCGGCCTATCGCTGGCTGCGGGCCTGGCTGCAGGGGGAGTCGGCCCTGGCGCCGGCGGCGCCGCCGCCGCGATTGCCGGCCGGGGACCCCTGGATCGCGGATCCGCCCGGAGCGCTTCCGGACGCCGGTCTCCCCGCCCCGGACCCACCGAGGCCGGAGCGGCCGGCCGGAGATCCGCCGAAGGATGAGCAGCCGGCCAATGGCCCGGCGAGGGCAGAGCAGCCGGTGGGAGACCCGCCGAAGGATGAGCAACCGGCCGTGGACTCGGCGAGGGCAGAGCAGCCGGCCGCGGATCCGGCCGTAGCCCGGACCGTGCGGGTGACCTGGCCGCCGGAACGCATGCCCCGGACCCTGGTGGTGCAGGGCGAGCCCCTGGCCTGGCGTCCCGGGCTGACCCGCTACTGGCGCGGCACGGTGCGCTTCGGGCCCGGCGCCCCGGTGACCCTGCTGGAAGGGGAGGTGGGGCTGCGGGCCGGAAGCCGGGGCTGGAGCCTCACCTGGACGCTGCCGGCGGAGACCTGGATCGCCGCGGCCACGGCGGGGGAGCTGGGCGAGGCGGCCCCGGTGGAAGCCAAGCGGGCCCTGGCCGCGGTGCTGGCCCTCTGGCTGCGGGCCCACCCGCAGGGCAACCACCCGGACGGCACCTTCTGTCCGCTCACCCACTGCGCCGTGGTGCGGGGCCAGCCGTCGGTCGCCACCCTGGCTGCCGTGGCCCGGCGCCCACGGCTGGATCTGGACCCGCGCTGGGCCTTCTTCACCAGCTCCTGTGGCGGGGTCGCCCTGAGCCCCCGGGCGGTGTGGGGGGCGGGGCCGGACCGGGCCGGGACCGTGCTGCGGGTGCCCGGGGACCGTTGGGCCGACTGGGAACGCACCCTGTCCGCCGCCCAGGTGGCGGCCCTCAAGGCCGCGGTGCCGCCGGGTCTGGCCCCGGGCCAGGCGGGACTGCGCCTGGGCGCTTCCGGTCCCTATCCGGTGGAACGGCTGCGGCTGGAGGCCGGGCGCCGGTTCGGCTGGACCATCTGGCCCAGCAACGCCTGCTCCGGCACCGTGGACGCCGCCGGCGCCCTGCATCTGTCCGGGCATGGCCTGGGCCACAACACCGGCTTGTGCCTGGCCACCGCCCGCTGCCGGGCCCTGGCCGGGGCCAGCGCCGAGGTGATCCTGGCCCAGGCCTTCCCGTAGTTCCTATCGGCCGCGCTACCATGAGGCATGGAACAGCATCTCTTTTCCGGCAGCCTGGTGGTCACCGGGGGCGGCACGGGCGGGCACTACTTCCCCGCCGTCGCCCTGGCGGAAGGGGCCCGGGAACGCTGGCCCGATCGGCCCATCGCCTTCGTTGGCGCCCGCCGCGGGATCGAGGCCCGGCTGCTGCCCCAGAGTCCATGGCCGCACCTGCTGCTGGACGTGGAAGGCTTCGTGGGGCGGTCGCCCCTGGCGACGGCCCGGGCGGCCTGGAAGCTGGCCCTGGCCCGGCACCAGCTCAAGCGCCTCTGGCGCCAGCATCGGCCCTGGGCGGTGATCGGCACCGGCGGCTACGGCGCGGCCCCGGCCCTGCTGGCGGCCCGGGCCCTGGGCATCCCGTTCTTCCTGCACGAATCCAACGCCCACCCGGGCCAACTGGTGCGGCGGCTGGCGGCGGCGGCGGCGGGGGTGTGGTGCGGCATGGACGCGGTGCGCGGCCATCTGCCGGGCGCCCGCTGTGTGCTGGCCGGGACCCCGGTGCGTTCGGTCTTCCTGCGCGCGTTCAGCCCCAGCGCCGAGCTCCAGCCGCCGTACCGCCTGCTGGTGGTGGGCGGCAGCGGTGGCGCCCGGGCCCTGAACGCGGCGGTGCTGGCCATGGCGCCGGAGCTGCTGGAGCGGTTCCCCCAGTGGGACCTGCTGCACCAGGCCGGGCCGGAGCTGTTCCAGGCCCTGGCCGGGACCGCGCTGCACCCCCGGCACCGGATGGTGCCGTTCCTGGACGGCATGGACCGGGAACTGGAGGCGGCCAGCCTGGTGCTCAGCCGCTCCGGCGCCAGCACCTGCGCCGAACTCAAGGCCTGCGGCCGGCCCGCGCTCATGGTGCCCATGCCCGGCAGCGCCGGGAACCACCAGGTCATGAACGCCCAGGCCATGGTCGCCGAGGGGCGGGCCGCGCTGGTGCTCCAGGGGCCCGGACTGGACCGGGAACTGCCGGCGGAGGCGGCCCGGCTCATGGCCCAGCCCGGAATCCGGGCCGGCATGGCCCGTCCCGAGCCGAACCGGGCCGTCGCCCTGTGCCTGGAGGACCTGGCCGGCCACCTGGGCTGTTAAGCCAGTGCAAGGGAATAACCCAGACCCTTGGTGCGGGTCCCGGCATAAAGGGCCGTAGCGGAATGCGAAAATGGCAAGGGTATTCCGCAACGGCCCCTAAAAATCACCGGACGGCCCAGCCCGTTGCCCCCGGATGCCCTACACTAGGGCCATGCATCAGCGCTCATGGCTTTCCCTTCTGACGTTGCCTCTGGTGACCGCGTTCACCTACCCGGTGGTGTTCCAGCCGGTGCGGGACACGGGCCGGACCGAGGTCCAGGCCCCGTCCCAGGATCCTCTGACCGGTCTGTCGGACATCCAGGATGTGCTCACCCTGGTCAAGGACAACTATGTGGACAAGCCGGACATGGAAAAGGTCATCAGCGGCGGTATCCAGGGCGTGCTGGAGCGGGCGCACCCGTTGAACGCCTTCCTGACCCCCGAGGACCTGCACCTGCCGGATCCCGGGCCGGCCGGCATCGGCATCACCGTGGTGAAGCGCCAGATCTATGCCCAGGTGGTGGCAGTGGTGCCCGGTAGCCCGGCCGCAAAAGCGGGCTTCCAGGTGAGCGACATGGTGCGCAAGCTGGACGGCGAGTCCATCGGCGCCATGAGTGCCTGGACGCTGGAACGCCGACTGCGCGGTCCGGTGGGGTCCGATCTGAGCCTGCTGCGCTACGTCGCCGCCAACGGCGACCTGAAGCAGATCTCCATCAAGCGGGAGCGCATCGTGGCGCCCCCCAGCGTCGTGCGCCGGGAACCCAAGGCCAACGTGGTGACGCTGTCCGATCTGGGGCCGGGCCGAGCCCAGGAGCTCAAGGGCATCCTGCGCGACCTGGACCACCAGCTGCCCCTGGTGCTGGACCTGCGCCAGTGTGCCGGCGGCGGGCTGGCCGAGGCCGCCCAGGTGGCCGGACTGTTCGTGGCTGCCGGTCCCCTGGCGACCGTCCAGGAGACCGGTAAGCCCCCCCTGCCCGTGGCGATCGTGCCGGCCAACCTGCCTCCGTTCACCACCCTTGCGGTGCTGCAGGGCGCCTACACCCTGGGGCCGGCCGAGGCCCTGGTCTCGGGCCTGAAAAAGCAGGGCATCCCTTTGTTCGGCGAACGCACCTACGGCATGGGCGTGGAGCGGACCCGGTTCCTGCTGCGGCAGGGCGGCGCGGCCGAGGTGGTGAACAAGCGCTGGCTGGGTGCCGGTGGCGAGTTCCTGGGCGCCGGTGGGGAAAAGCCCGAGGCGGCCCAGCGGCCCCTGGACACCTTCAAGGGCAAGGGGCCGGCCCCGGCCCCGGTGGCCGTGAGCTATGGCGTGGCGCCGGACTATGTGCTCAAGGCCACCCGGCCCGATGAGCACGATCCCAAGGGCGTCCGGCCGGAGGAGGACCCCCTGCCCAGGATCCTGGAGATCCTGAGCACCCGGGCCCAGCCCAAGACCCCGGGCCAGGCCCCGTCCCAGGCTTCGCCCAAGCCGGTGGCGGGGCTGGGCGCGCCGCTGGCCCATGCCGTCGGGCCCTTCCAGGCGTCAGCCTGATCCATGGCGGGCCGTTCCGCACGTCGCAGCTCCACCCCGCGCGTGGCCTTCTGGGGCCTGGTGCTGTTCCTGCTGGGCCTGGGCGTAGGGGCCCTGGTCACGAGCCAGGGCTGCCCGCGCCGCCACCGCCTGCCCGGCGAGGAGGAGCCGGCCCCGTCCCCGCGGGAGCGGGCGCCGCGCGCCCCCCGTCCGAACGCCGGCCAAGCGCGGCCGGATAAGGCCGGCGAGCCACAGCCGGAATCGGCCGGCGAGGCAGGGCCTGAATCTGCAGGCGAGCGGCCGGTGCCGCCAAGTGCCCAGCCGCCCGCAGCGCGTCCCTCCCTGCCGTCGGGCGCCCAGCCGCCCCAGGCCGGCCAGCCCCTCTCCGGGCACCTGCCGCTCCTGGCCCTGGTGATCGATGATCTGGGCTACGCGCCGCCCGATCTGGTAACCCGGTTGTGCGCCCTGCCGGTCCCCTTCGATGTGGCGGTGCTGCCGTACCAGGAGTTCAGCCACCAGAGCGCCCAGATCGCCCACGCCCGGGGCAAGGAAGTGATGCTGCACCTGCCCATGGAGCCCAAGGGCTATCCCGGCCCGGGCAAGGATCCGGGCCCCAACGCCATCCTGTATGACCTGTCCGAGGTCCAGGTGCGGGAACGGGTGCGCAAGGCCCTGGCCGATATTCCGTTCCGCCGAGGGGTGAACAACCACATGGGCTCCCGCATCACCCCCGACCAGGCCCGCATGACCTGGGTGCTGGAGGAGATCAAGGCCAGCCATGCCTTCTTCGTGGACAGCCGGACCGAAAAGGATTCGGTCGCCTTCGATGTGGCCCGGGACCTGGCCGTGCCCACGGTGCAGCGCAAGGTGTTCCTGGACGACGACAAGAGTCCCGCCGAATCCACCCGGCAGTGGCGCCGGGCCCTGGCCCTGGCCCGCAGCGACGGGCAGGTGCTGATCATCGGCCACATCTACCCCGAGACCGTGGCCCTGCTGGAAAAGCTGGTGCCCGAGGCCCAGGGCCAGGTCACCTTCGTGCCAGCCAGCGCGCTGGCGCGATAGGCGCCCGTCCAGGTATAGGTCCGGGTCCCCCCAGAGCGCCTGTTCGCCATTCCGCCACGGTGGTTGCGAAGCAACCGACCGGGGCGACTCTGACGCAAGTCTGGAACACGGCGCAATACGTAGACGGGCCGCTAGAACCGAACGGTGACCCCTTCGCCCTCGTCCAGGTGGACGGTGTCCACGAAGCGGACCTGGCGCGGGCGGCGGTTGAGGATCAGGGAGGAGGTGCGCCGGCCTTCGCCGAACAGGTGGACCCCGTCCAGCAGGCTGCCCTGGGTGACCCCGCAGGCGGCGAAGATGATGTGCTCGCCGGGCGCAAGGTCGTCGGTACGGTAGATCCGGTCGAAATCCACGCCCATGGCCTCGGCCTTCTCCCGGGAGGCGGTATTGCTGTCCACCATCAGCCGGGCCAGGATCTCCCCGCCCAGGCACTTGAGCGCCGCGGCCGAAAGCACGCCCTCCGGCGCGCCGCCGATGCCCATCACCGCGTGCACGCCAGTGCCGGACACGGCGGCGGAGATGGCGGCGGACAGGTCGCCGTCGCCGATGAGGTGGATGCGGGCGCCGGCGGTGCGGATATCCTCGATCAGCTGCTCGTGGCGCGGCCGGTCCAGCACCACCACGGTGATCTCGCCCACCTTGCGGCCCAGGGCCCCGGCGATGATCCGCAGGTTCTCGGCCGGAGGAGCGTCCAGGTGCACCTTGCCTTTGGCCGAGGGGCCTACACAGAGCTTCTGCATGTAGAGGTCCGGGGCGTGCAGCAGGCCGCCCCGCTCGGAGGCGGCCAGCACGGTGATGGCATTGTTGGCGCCGGTGGCGCAGAGGTTGGTGCCCTCCAGGGGATCCACGGCGATGTCCACGGCCGGATGGCCGCTCCCCTGGCCCACCGTCTCGCCCACGAACAGCATGGGCGCTTCATCGCGCTCCCCTTCGCCGATGACGATGGTGCCGTCGATGGGCAGATGCTCCAGGGTCCGGCGCATGGACTCCACCGCCAGGCGGTCGCTGCCCTTGCGGTCGCCGTGGCCGATGCTGCGGGCGCAGGCGATGGCGGCCTGCTCCACGACCCGAAGGAATTCGCCACTCAAGGAGCTTTCCATGGAACCTCCCAGGTCTTGCCAAACCACGGGCCGCGCGCGGGAGGCTAGGCCTCCCGGGATACCGCCTGCCCGATCCAGTCCAGGTAGCCGTCGGAGCAGGCGCCCACGGGCACCATGAGGATCTCCGGCACTTCGTACGTGTGCAGTTCGGTGATGACCTGGGAGACCGTGTCGAACTGGTCGCGCGTGGTCTTGATCATCAGCATCACTTCCTCGTCCAGGTGGGTGCCGCCCCGGTAGTAGTAGTAGCTCTTGATCGACGGGAAGATGTTCACGCAGGCCGCGTAGCCCTGGTCCACCACGGCCGCGGCGATGGTCAGGGCCGTCTCTTCGCTGCCGCAGGTGGTGTAGATGATGATGGCATTGGTCAGGGACAATTGAAGCTCCGCGCCATTACTGGCCTGCTCTGGAGTTTGCCACGCCTTGGGGGGCATCCCAAGTGAAGTCTCGTGGAAATTAACGGTTCTTGAATGCTTCTGGACCACCGGGTCTGCGCGGGGTCCGCAAGCTCCATGATACCCCCGATGCGCGCCGGCGCCGGTCGAAGCCGCGACTGGTGCCGGAAGCCGGCTTGTTCCATGATGGGCACAGCACCCCACCGAGGAGCGGACTCTGTGAATGAACTGGGACTCGTGTTGGCAGGCACGGTCCTCGCCCTGGCCATCGGCTGCATCGGGCGCGGAGATGGCCTCGCCGCGCCCGCCACCAAACTGGCCTACACCGATCCCATCGGCGCCGGCGCGGGCGCCTGGCAGCTGGTCACGGACGCCGCCAGCACCGACCAGCGCCTGGTGCTGGATCTGCTGCCGCCGGCCACCTGCACCTCCGGCCAGGGCCTGGACCTGATCCTGAACGGCGGCAGCGCGGCCACCTGGTCCTTCCTGGGCAGTGTCTACAGCAGTGCCCAGGTGCGGGTGCGCGGCGGCCAGGGGACTGCCCTGGCCATCCAGGTGGCCCAGGCGCCCGGCGCCGCCGCCGCCCCGTACCTGGCCGATACTGCGGTGCTGCAGGTGGCCGTGGCCCTGGTGCCGGGGACGGTGGTCCAGGACATCGCCCTGGCGGCGAGCCAGGCCGAGCACCTGCGCGACACGGGCGCCGCGGACCCCATCACCATCGCCGTGGGCACCCTGAAGGCCCAGTAGCCAGGGCTGGGTCCGGGTCCCTCCCATGCGCCCAGGTCGTTGTGCCAGAACGCAAT
>Ga0302279_10000444_pt1 | contig 59980 bp, 43 predicted proteins | sample III_Bog_N3_3_FD_194541 | JGI IMG/M metagenome (GOLD analysis project Ga0302279, IMG submission 194541) | Peat permafrost microbial communities from Stordalen Mire near Abisko, Sweden - III_Bog_N3_3 | ecosystem: Environmental > Terrestrial > Soil > Wetlands > Peat | place: Sweden: Abisko... | reverse complement strand
TCGACCCCCGGGCCGACGTGTGGGCCTACGGCTTGATCGCGTACCGCGTGGTCACCGGCGCGCTCTACTGGAGGGGCGAGGGCGCCGCGGCCGTCCTGCGCGAGCTGCTGGAGGGTCGGCTCCCGCCGGCGAGCGAGCGCGCCGCCGAGTCCGGCGCGTCGACCCTGCTCCCCAGCCGCTTCGAGGCGTGGTTCGCGCGGTGCGTCGCGCGCGATCCGGAGGCGCGCTTCGCCGACGGCGGGGAGGCGCTGGAGGCGCTCGTCACCGCCTTCGGCCCCGTCCCCAGCATCAACATCCCACCGATCCGAGGCAACCCCAAGGGCAGCCTCTACGACGCGGGGCTCCGCGACTTCGGCACGCCGGACCACGAGGCGACGGATGCCGACGGGCAGGCGGGTTACCGCGGCGCCGGGCGTCAGGGCCGTGGCAGCGCCGAGGGCAGCAGCCACGACCGGCTCTCTTCCTCGTGGTGGAAGGGACGACGGCTGATCGGCGGAGCGATCCTCGTCGTCGTGGCGCTCGTCGCGCTGGCGCTGCTGGTCTCGAGGCGCTGATCCCGCGATGCCACGCGAGCGCTTCCGCCCGACGTTGACCACCGGCCCGGCGCGCGCTCGGTACGACTGCGCGCCCGCGCCGCGCCCGTATCCGTGGGACGCCCTCGACCCGGCGCGTTACCCGGACGCGCTGGTCGAGGCCGCACGGCGGAGCTGGACCGAGAACGCGTTCAACGAATACTGCACCTTCGTCGCCCTGGGGCAGATGCTCCAGGCGCTCGGCGAGGCGCAGGCCCCCCTGGATCTGTGGCGGATGGCGTCTCGCTTCCTCGAAGAAGAGGTGGTCCACGTCGACCTCTGCACCCGCATCGCGGTGCGCCTCGGCGGCCTCTGGGAGCGCGACTTCGACCCCGCCTCGCTCCCCGTCCCGCTCGATCCCTCGCTCACGGCGCGCCAGCGTGCGACCGAGCTGGTCGTGCGCATCTGCTGCGTGGGGGAGGCCTTCTCGCTGCCCATGCTCGCCGGCGCGATGCGCAGCGCCGCCCATCCGCTGACGCGGGCGGTGCTCACCACCATCGTCGAGGACGAGGCCCTGCACGGGCGCTTCGGCTTCCTCTACCTGGAGCACCTCGCCGCCGATCTCGGCGCCGCGGAGCGCGATCGGCTGGGGCGCGCGGCCAGCGAGACCCTCGCCTCCTATGCCCCGCTCTGGCAGCGGCTCACCAGCCACGTGGTGGACGGCGTGACCCGCGAGGGCTTCCTCCTCGCGCACGTGCGCGAGCTCGGCTGGCTCGAGTCGACCGAGTACCGCGCCCTCGCGCTCGCCACCCTCGATCGCGCGGTGCGCGGGCCGCTGGGAAACCTCGGGATCCGGGTGACCCTGCCCTGAGCCACTGCGCCCCCCACCGGAGCCCGGTCCTGCGCTAGCCTGCGCCGCCCGAGGAAGCACCATGGCGTCTACCGATCGGCACGCCGCCTACCTCGGCGCCGCGCGCTTCCCTGCCCTCGACGGCCTGCGCTTCCTCAGCATCGTCCCGGTGATCTGGCACCACAGCACCACCGGACCCATCGCCGGCCTGCTCGGCAAGGGGCCCGTCGGCGTCGATCTCTTCTTCGCCATCAGCGGCTTCCTCATCACCACGCTGATGCTCCGCGAGCGCCGCGCCACCGGCCGCGTCGCCGTCGGCGCGTTCTACGGGCGCCGGGCGCTGCGCATCTTCCCGCTCTACTACGCCGTCCTCGCCCTCTACGTGGTGCGAGCCGCGCTCCTCCCGCCGGCGGACCCGGTCCGCGCTCACTTCTTCCGCAGCCTGCCCTTCTGGGCCACCTACACCGCGAACTGGTTCGTCGACTTCGGCGTCCCCCACCCCGTCCTCTTCGCCTTCGGCTGGACGCTCGCCACCGAGGAGCAGTTCTACCTGGTGTGGCCGTGGATCGTGCGCGCCTCCCGGGGGCGGCTCTTCCCCGTCGTCGCCGCGCTGCTCCTCGTCGCCGCCGGCCAGGCCGTCGCCCACGGGCTCTTCCCCGGGGCCCTGCCGCCCGAGAGCCTCTCGCGCCGCGTGGTCGGCAGCATCGCCACGCCCATCCTCCTGGGCGCGCTGCTCGCCTTCCTCCTCGACCTGCCCCGCGGCTTCGCGGCGGCGGCGCGCGTGCTCGGCTGGCGCGCGAGCGCGCCGCTGGCGCTGGCCGCGGTGGTGGCGATGCTGGCGGTGGACACCGTGCCGATCCTCGTGGTCCAGGTGGGGTTGGCGCTGCTGGTGGGGGCGTGCGTGGTGCGGCCGGATCACGGGCTTTCGTGGCTCACCGACGCGAGGCCGGTGCGGTGGATCGGGACGGTGAGCTACGGGATGTACCTGCTCCACGTCTCGGCGATCACCGCGGCCCGGCGGCTCCTGCCCGAGGGCTGCTCCGTGCCGGTGGTCTTCGCGGTGGCGTTCGCGGGGACGATGGTGGCGGCGGCGGGGTCGTATCGGTGGCTGGAGCGGCCGTTCCTGGGGCTCCGGGAGCGGCTGCGGGGCTGAGGGCGCCCGCTTCGGTCACGAGCCAGCGCGGGTTTCCTGGTAGCGTGGGCACCGTTTGGCTGGCGAGGCCGTCGAGAGCGGCGGTGGATCATTGCTCGGAGAGATGAAATCGATGCGACGGATCTGGATCGGATTGGCCCTGGTTGCCCTGGGCTGCGCGGCGTCGTGTGGGTCGAAGAGCTCGGGCACGGGCGGCACGGGCAATGGCGGCACCAGCTCGGGCAGCCCGAGCACCGGCTCCACCAGCTCCGGCTCGCAGGGCTCGGGCAGCACCAGCTCCAGCGGCACGGGCAATGGCGGCGCGGCAGCCAGCAGCTCCAGCAGCACGGGCAACGGCGGCGCGGCGGCCACCTCCAGCTCCAGCAGCACGGGCAATGGCGGCGCGGTGGCGACCAGCTCGAGCTCCAGCAGCACGACCAGCTCGGGCTCCACCTGTCAGCAGTCCGGGGGCGGGTGCAACACCAGCAGCGATTGCTGTAGCACCCTGACCTGCCAGGTCGGCGTCTGCGGGGCCCCCGTTCTGAACTGCTCCAACAGCGGGAAAGCGTGCGCCAGCGACGCCGACTGCTGCTCGGGCCTGTCCTGCGAGGGCAGCGTCTGCTCGGCGGCGGCGTGCAAGGCGTCGACGATCGCTTGCAGCGCCCAGTCCGACTGCTGCAACAACTTCAACTGCTACCAGGGGGCCTGCTGCCAGGGGACGGGCGGCGCGTGCACCGATAGCTCCCAGTGCTGCTCGGGAAACTCGTGCAACGGCGGCTTCTGCAACAGCAACTTCACCTGCGCGGGGCTCGGGCAGACGTGCAGCGCGCCCAGCGACTGCTGCGACACCACCTGCTGGCCCACCACCCAGAAGTGCTGCGTCCTCACCGGCGTGTCCGGCTGCACCGGCAACCTCGACTGCTGCAGCGACGGCACCCTCTGCCAGAACACCAAGTGCTGCGTCACCACCGCCGGGACCTGCCTCTCGGCCAGCGACTGCTGCAGCTACGCGCAGGGCGCGACGTGCAGCGCGCAGGGCAAGTGTAGCTTCTGACGGCGAGCCTTTGATCCGCGGAACGCCCGAGCGCGTTCCGCGACCGGGCCCGCGCCCCGCTCAGTCCTCCCTCGGCCTCGCCCTCTGCTGCTTGCGCTCCGACGCCTGCCGTTTGTCCGCGAGCCTCCGCTTCACCGAGCCGCGGCTCGGCCGCGTCGGGCGCCGCGCCTTGGGGGCGACCAGCGCCTTGGCGACGAGCATGCGGACCTTCTCGTAGGCGTCCTCCAGGTTGCGCCCCTGGTCGCGCGTCTTCTGGCTGGTGACCTGGAGCTTGCCGTCCCCGTCGAGGCGGTGCTCCGCCAGCACCAGGAGCCGCGCCCGGGCCGCGGCGTCGAGGCCGGTGACGGCGGCGAGGTCGACGCGGACGTCGACCTTGGAGGCGACCTTGTTGACGTTCTGCCCGCCGGGCCCGGAGGCGCGCGCGGTGGTGACCTGCACGGCGGCCTCGGGGACGATGACGTGGGTGGTGACGAGGATCGAGGAGGGCATGACGGTGCCGCATTCATAGAAGGGAGGGGAGCGCGCGTCGAGGAGCGTCGCTCCGCCGGTCCACGGCCAATCCACGCGCAAGCCGGAGGCGCCGCCTCAGGCCCCGCCGAGCCCGCCGGCCACGGTAGTCGCGGCGGGATGACGCCTCCGCCGCGCGACGGCGGCGAGCAGCCCCACCGCGAACGCCAGCGACGGGAGGGGCATCCCCCCGAGCGGTGACCCGGCCCCGAGCTCACAGGCGCAGGTGGCCCGACCCCAGAGCAGGATCGGGGCTGGGCGGGCCCCGCCGGTGCCGCCGGTGCCCATGCTGCCGCCCCCGGTTCCGCCGGTGCCGCCGGTTCCTCCGCCGCCGCTTCCGCCGCCGCCGCCGGTGCCCTGGGGCGTGTTCTTCAGCGCATAGAGATAGCCGTCGTCCACCGAGACGATGATCTCGTCGAGGCCGTCGCCGTCGGTGTCGCCGAACACCGGCTCGCCGACCGGGGCGCCGAAGGAGTAGACGAAGGTGAGCGTCCCGGCGCAGGGGTCGACCGCGTAGAGCCAGCCGTCCGTGGAGCCGACCACCGCGGTGGGGCTCCCGTTGCCGGTCAGGTCGCTGTGGACGTTGACCGCCGTGAGCTGGCCGATGCCGGCTGCGTCCGCGGAAGCCTCGTCCTGGTAGAGCGCGCCCGCGGCGAGGAACACGTCGATCGTCGCGCCCGCGCTCGATCCGTCGAGCGTGGTGAGCGCCAGCTTCGAGGGGGAGGTCGCGGATCCCTCGAGCAGCACGTTGCCTGTGGGGCAGGCGGCGATGGCTCCGTAGGGGAAGGGCTCGTCCTGGTCGGCGCTGGCGAAGAGCTGGGTGGTCAGATCGTGGGCGTAGGCCCGGGTGCCGGGGAAGGAGGACGTGTAGACGAGCGAGGGAGGCGTCCCGAAGGGAATGGGCAGCGCGTAGCAGTCGGTCGGCCCGCCGCTGGCGAGCGGGCTGCCGTCGACGCCCGAGTTGATGAAGGTGGCGCCGGACTGCTGCACCACGTCGTCGATGCCGTCCCCGTTCCAGTCGACGAGGGCGCTGTCCTCCGCCAGGCCGCACCCCATCAACACCGAGCTCCAGAGCACGTGACCGTCGGCGCCCGAGAGCGCGTGGGTGGTGGCCGACCCCAGGTTATCGGGGATGCTCTGGTAGGCGAGGTCGGTGACACCGTCGGTGGTGAAATGAGCGAGGAGGAGGTCTCCCCGGAGGTACTCGACGAGGGGCGTCTCCCACACCATCGAGCCGTCCGCGTGCAGACGCTCCAGGGTCACCTGCGCCGGGCTGCCGCTCGGGTAGACGACGTGGACGGCGAAGATGCCGGCCGCATCACCATCGAGCCCGGCCGCGATGATCGGCAACTGCGTCGCGCTCTGCGCCCAGACCTCGACCGGAGCCGTGGTGGCTGTCGCCGCCGAGGCGTCGAGCCGCACGAGCGCGCCGCGGCTGTCGTCGACCAGGATCTGCGCCGGGCCGCCGTCGAGGGAGCCGACCACCGGGGACCTGCCGAGCTGGAGGTGGCCGCCGGGGAGGTAGTACCCGCCGACGGGGATGCTGGTGGAGGTGAAGCTGAGGGTCTTGTCGAGGAGGCGCAGGCGGCCATCCGACGCGATCAGGCCGAGCTGCGGGTAGGCCCGATCCATCGCGGGGAGAGGCCAGGCTCCGGTCGCCGGCGTCCCCACGGGCAGGGTGATGGTCCCGATCGGCGCGGGCTGGGTCGGGCCGGGCGTGTAGGCGCTGAGCACCTCGTTCGTCGTGTCGATGGTGAGCACGTCGAGGGCCCCGTCGTCGTTGAGGTCCATCAGGATGGGCCGGCTGGACGGGGCCGACGAGATCGCGAAGCGGGTCCAGTCGACCGACTCGACGATGCCGCTGTCGTTGATCGTCCCGCGGGCGTGGACCCCCGCCGCGTCGAAGCTCCAGAGCGAGACCCCGCCGCTCCCCAAGGTGGTCAGCAGGCGGCCTCCGCTCGGGAGGGAGGGCGTGTTGCCGAGCAGAAGCTCCCCGGGGAGGGAGGCGAGCTCGACGCCGGAGGCCGCGCTCAGGATGTGGACCTGGGCGGTGCCGCCGGCGTCGAAGCCGCTGACGACCGTCTCCAGCGCGCCGTCGCCCGCGAGATCGACGGCCAGATCGTTGTAGTAGATGCTGAGGGCCTCGGTGGGCGCGAAGGAGACCGACCAGGCCACGTTCAGCAAGGCGCCGGTCCCGAGCGTGACCGCGAAGACCCGGCTCGTGTCGGCCGCCCCCCCCGTGGGAAACTGGGCCGCGGCGGCGATGCAGACCACTGCTTGCGTGGGCCCGGCGCCGAGGTTGGCGGGGACGCACCCGGCGACGTAGCTCGAGCCGAGCTGGAGGTTCGGCGTGGTCGCGATCACGTGGCCCGTGGTGCCGTCGACGGCGACGAGGGTGGGGTCGGTGTCGACGAGGGTGCCGCTGACGATCAGCTCGTCGCCGGCCTTCCCGTCCAGGTTCGCCAGGGTGCTCTCGACGCCGACGTTGACGCCCGGGTACGCGAGCTTCTGGCCCAGCGGGGAAGAGAAGCCACCCTTGAACGAGTAGAGGAACCCCGACTGATCCTTGGCGCCGAGGGCCCCGAGCGCCTCGCCGATGACCAGGTCCGGGAGCCCGTCGCCGTTCATGTCGGCCATGTGCACCGAGGAGATGACCCCCATCTCGCCCGCCGGCTGGGCCCAGGCGACGGAGCCCGTGGCGAGGTCGATGACGAACGTCTGGAGGGGGGTGAACGCGATCACCTCGAGCTTACCGTCCCCGTCGAGATCCGCGAGCCCGACCAGCGTGGTGACGCCGTGGGTGACGACCTTCCAGAGCACGGTGCCGTCGGGGAGTCTTGCGGTCACGGTGCCGCTGGAGGCGAGGATGAAGGCGTTCTTGCCGCCGATGGCGCCCGTGAGCAGCCCCTCCGGCGCTAGCGATCCCCCCAGGTAGGCGCTCCAGGCCACGGTGGGGGTCTGGATGTTGCTCTTGCCCGTGACGGCGCCGCTGCGCTTGGCGTCGTGGCGCGCCATCGGCCAGTCGGCTCGCGCCGGCGTCAGAGACGTGAACGAGGCGAGCGCGCCGGACACCAGACAAGCGACGATTGGCGAGGCGCCCAGGCGACGTAGGCGTGAGCGCGGAGCAGCGAGGACAGAGCCCATGGTGCGCTCGGTTGCGCGCCCAGGAGCTTCCATTCACGCGCTGGACCGGTGAACCTCCGCGCCCGTCCCCGCAACGAAGCGGCCATGCCTGGTCGCTGCCTCGTCTCGCCGCTCACCGCAGTGGCCCTCCTCCTGTTCGCTGGCTGCGGGGTCGACGGGGTGCTCCCCCCGACCTCCGCCCCGTCCGGTGCGCCGGGGGCCACCGCGTCTGGAGACCCTCGCTTCGTCGGGCCGGGCATGCGCGGCGACGTGCTCCCCCACTGGCCGATGTTCCGCCACGACGCCCTCCACACCGCCGCGAGCCCGGTGGCCCCCGCGGCGGGCGCCGCCCTCAAGTGGATCTTCGAGACCAAGGGGCAGGTCTGGTCGTCGCCCGCCGTCGGCCTCGACGGCACCGTGTACGTCGGCTCGCTGGATCACAGCCTCTACGCCATCTCTCCGGCAGGGAAGCTCTCGTGGAGCTTCGAGACCTTCGGCTACGTGTACTCGTCGCCCGCGGTCGCCGGGGATGGGACGGTGTACGTCGGCTCGGTCGACGGGCACCTCTACGCCGTGCGGGGCGGCAAGCTCAAGTGGGCCGTGCCCTTGCAGAACTGCGCGTTCTCCTCGCCGGCGCTCGGCAGGGATGGGATGGTCTACGTCGGCTCCAACGGCTGGCAGCTCGACGCCATCTCGCCGGACGGCGAGATAGCGTGGCACTTTGCGGCCAGGGGCCCCATCTCGGCGACGCCGGCGATCCTCGGCAACGGCCACGTGGTGTTCGGGTCCGACGACACCTGGCTCTACTCGGTGGGTCCGGACGGCAAGGGGGTGGGCGTGTTCCAGGCGCGGGGCCCGGTGCGGTCGTCGCCGGCCGTGGGCCGGGACGGGACGGTGTACTTCGGCGCGGAGGACGGGCAGCTCTACGCGCTCGACGCGGGGGGGGCGACGCGCTGGGTGTTCAGCACCGGCTCCGCCATCCAGTCCTCTCCCGCCATCGCCGCCGACGGCACCATCGTGGTGGGCTCCGGCGATCACCACGTCTACGCGATCTTCCCCGACGGTCGGCTGAAATGGAAAGTGAAGACCGGCGGGCCGGTGGCCTCGTCGCCCGCCATCGCCGCCGACGGCACGGTCTTCGTCGGCTCCGACGACGGCACCGTCTGGTCCATCGGCGCCGGCGGCGACACCCGCTGGACCTACAAGACCGGCGGCACGGTGTTCTCGTCACCCGCCATCGCCGCCGACGGCACGGTCTACGTGGGCTCGGCGGACGGCCGGGTGTACGCGTTCCGCTGATGCCCTTCGGGGCGCCGCCGCCCCGAGTGGGCCGACCGGCCGGGTCGCGGCACCCTTCGCTCCGCAGCCACCGATCGCGGGGGCGACATGCCTCATCGCCCGAAGCCGTGGGCCACCCCGCGACGACCTGCGTGGTCTCCCCCGGCCGTGCGCCACGCCGGAGCTGACCTGGGTCCTCCCTCGCTGGCGTGCGCCGGCTCTGGAACGACCTGCGTCATCTGCCCCCGCCCCTGGGTGAGGTCCAGCGCGACCTGCGCTGTCCTCCCCGGCCATGCGCCAGCCCCGAGGGAGCTGCGTCGTCCCTCCCCACCGTGCGTCACGACAGCGCGAGAGCGCACGTCGTCTCCCCCGGCCGTGCGCCGGACGCGAAAGAAGCGGCTCTGCTCCCCCGGCGGTGCGCCAGCCGTGAACGAAGCGGCCCGCTTCTCGCGGCGTCCGCTCACCGGCGCCCCAGGGCACGTCGCTTCGCTCGGCCCTGGGCCAGCGCCGGGAGGACCTGGGTGGTCTCTCCCGGCCCTGCGTCGAACCCGGCCAAGCTGGGTCATCTCTGCCGGCTTTGCCCCACGGTGGCGCGAGAGCGCGCGTCGGCTCTCTCGGCACCGCGCCAGACCTGAAGAAGCTGCGTCGTCTCTCGCGGAAGCGCGCCAGCCCGAAAAAAGCTCCGTCGTCGCTCTCCGCGGCGCGCCAGGGCGGCCACGGATGGACCAACGGCGCTTTCCCCCCGGGAATCAGTGCGCCGGGGCCGCCGGCTCGGCCGACGGCGCCGCCGACGCCGGCGGAGGCGCGAACGCCGACGCCGAAGGCGACACCACCGGCGTCACCTTCTTCTTCGCGTCGAGCGCCAGGTTCAGCTCCAGCACGTTGACGCGCGGCTCGCCGAGGAAGCCCAGCGTCGAGCCCTCCGTGTGCTCGCGCACGACGGCGCGCAGCTCGTCCTCGCCGAGGCCGCGCGCCTTCGCCACCCGGGGGACCTGGACCTCGGCCGCCGCCACCGAGACGTGGGGGTCGACGCCGCTGCCGCTCTTGGTGACGAGATCGATGGGGACCTCGCCGGTGACGCCGGTCGCGCGCAGCATCGCCACGCGCTGCGTCACCTCGTCGGAGAGGGAGCTGTTCAGCGGCCCGTAGTTGCTCCCACCGGAGACGAGCACGCCGGTGGGCCCGTCGACGCTGGCGGCGGAGGGGCGGCCCCAGAAGTACTCGAGGTGCTCCATGGGGCGGTCGAGGGTCTGGCCGATGAGCGACGAGCCGACCACCTTGCCGTCGCGCTTGATCAGGCTCCCCTCGGCCTGGTGGGGGAAGACCATGGCCAGGGCGGTGACGGCGCCCGGGTAGAGCACGCAGCAGACGACCAGCAGGAAGGCGGTGATGACCAGGCAGGGGCGGAGGAGCTTCATGGGATCTCTTTCGACCTCAACCGAGGTGCAGGCCGCGGACGACCACGTCGATGGCCTTGATGGCCACGAAGGGGACGAGCACGCCGCCGAGGCCGTAGACGACGAGGTTGCGCCGGAGGAGCGCGGCGGCGCCGAGCGGGCGGTAGGCGACGCCGCGCAGGGCCAGGGGGATGAGCGCGATGATGACCAGCGCGTTGAAGATGACGGCCGAGAGGATGGCGCTGGTCGGGCTGCCCAGCTTCATCACGTTGAGGGCCCAGAAGGCCGACGCCTCGGGGTGGCCCTTCTGCGCCTGGAAGGCGGCGAGGCCGGTGAAGATCGCGGGCAGGATGGAGAAGTACTTGGCGACGTCGTTGGCGATCGAGAAGGTGGTGAGCGAGCCGCGGGTCATCAGGAGCTGCTTGCCGATCTCGACGATCTCGATGAGCTTGGTCGGGTCGGAGTCGAGGTCGACCATGTTGCCGGCCTCCTTGGCGGCCTGGGTGCCGGTGTTCATGGCCACGCCGACGTCGGCGCGGGCCAGGGCGGGCGCGTCGTTGGTGCCGTCGCCGGTCATCGCCACCAGGCGGCCGCCCTCCTGCATCTTGCGGATGAAGGCGAGCTTGGCCTCGGGGGTGGCCTCGGCGAGGAAGTCGTCGACGCCGGCCTCGGCGGCGATGGTCTTGGCGGTGAGCGGGTTGTCGCCGGTGATCATCACCGTGCGGATGCCCATGGCCTTGAGGCGCTCGAAGCGCTCGCGCATCCCGGGCTTGACGGTGTCCTTGAGGTAGATGACGCCCAGCACCGTGGCGCCGTCGGAGACCACCAGCGGGGTGCCGCCCTGCCCGGCGATGCCGTCGACGATCCCCTGGAGATCGGCGGGGATCACCCCGCCGAGAGCCTTGACGTGGGCGATGACCGCGTCGCTGGCGCCCTTGCGGACGATGCGGGCGCCGTCGTCGATGCCGCTCATCCGGGTGCGCGCGGTGAAGGGCACGAAGGTCGCCCCCTCGGGCAGCTCGCTCCGGGTGCCGTTCTTGCGGGCCAGCTCGACGATGCTCTTGCCCTCGGGGGTGTCGTCGGGGATGGAGGCGAGCACCGCGTTCTCGGAGAGGACGGTGGGCTCGACGCCGCTCACCGGGAGGAACTGCGCCGCCTGGCGGTTTCCGTAGGTGATGGTGCCGGTCTTGTCGAGCATCAGCACGTCGATGTCGCCGGCGGCCTCGACGGCGCGGCCCGAGGTGGCCAGCACGTTCTTCTGCACCAGCCGATCCATGCCGGCGATGCCGATGGCCGAGAGCAGCCCGCCGATGGTGGTGGGGATGAGGCACACCAGCAGCGCCACCAGCGCGCCCACGCCCAGCGAGCCGCCGAAGAAGCGGGCCAGGGGCTCGAGGGTGGCCACCGCGACCAGGAAGATCAGCGTCAGCGCGGCGAGGAGGATGGTGAGCGCGATCTCGTTGGGGGTCTTCTGGCGCTCGGCGCCCTCGACCAGGGCGATCATCCGGTCGATGAAGCCGCCGCCTGGATCCTGGGCGATCTCGATCTTGAGCCAGTCGGAGAGCACGCGGGTGCCGCCGGTGACGGCGCTGCGATCGCCGCCGGCCTCGCGCACCACCGGCGCGCTCTCGCCGGTGATGGCGCTCTCGTCGACCGAGGCGATGCCCTCGAGGATCTCGCCGTCGGCGGGGACCAGCTGCCCGGCCTCCACCAGGACCACGTCGCCGCGCTTGAGCTCGGTGGCGGCGACCTCGTTGCCCTGCCCGGCGATCTTGCCGGTGGCGAGCTTGGTCGCGTCGCCGACCTGGCGGATGCGCACCGCGGTGGTGGTGGTGCGCATCTTCCGCAGCGTGGCCGCCTGGGCCTTCCCGCGCCCCTCGGCCATGGCCTCGGCGAAGTTGGCGAAGAGCACCGTGAACCACAGCCAGAGGATGAGCTGGACGTTGAACTTGACGTCGACCGGCGCGCCCCGCGCCAGATCGTAGACGAAGAGCACCGTCACCAGGATCGAGCCGACCTCGACGACGAACATGACCGGGTTCTTGGCCATGGTGCGGGGCGAGAGCTTCTTGAACGCGTCGCCGATGGCCGGGCGGATGATCGCCGGGTCCCAGAGCGAGGTGGTCTTGCGAACGGCGTGCTTGGACATGGCGGTGATCTCGCGCCTGCGGCTAGCGCTGCAGGAAGTGCTCGACGATGGGGCCGAGCGAGAGGGCGGGGAAGAACGTCAGCGCGCCGACGATGAGGATGACGGCCACCAGGAGCCCGCCGAAGAGCGGGCCGTCGACGGGGAAGCTGCCGGCGCCCTGGGGGACGAGCTTCTTCCGGGCCATGTTGCCGGCGATGCCGAGCACGGCCACGATCAGCGGGAAGCGCCCGAAGAACATCCCCAGGGCCAGCGTCACCGAATAGAAGACCGGGTGCTCGGGCGAGTACGCGGTGAGCCCGGCGAAGGCGCTGCCGTTGTTGGCGGCGACCGAGCTGAACCCGTAGAGCACCTCGGAGAGGCCGTGCGGGGCGGGCTTCCAGGTGGTGCCCGCGACGTCGGCGGCGGCGGTGTTGGCGATGCCGGCGCGGCCCACCTCGCTGGAGAGGCCGATGGCGGTGAGGATGAGAATCAAGAACGCCGGGATGAGGATGTAGATGGACGCCAGCCGGATGTCGCGGCTGTCGAGCTTCTTGCCCAGGTACTCCGGGGTGCGCCCGACCATCAGCCCGGCGAGGAAGACGGCCATCAGCACGTAGATGAGGACGCCGTACATGCCGGCCCCGACCCCGCCGAAGACCACCTCGCCGAGCTGCATGTTGAGCATCGGCACCAGGCCGCCCAGCGGCGTGAAGCTGTCGTGCATGCCGTTGACGGCGCCGCACGAGGCGTCGGTGGTGACCCCGGCGAAGAGCGCGGTGTCGGGGATGCCGAAGCGCTGCTCCTTGCCCTCCATGTTCACGGCGGAGGCGCCGGCGCCGGAGAAGACCGGGTTCCCCTGCTGCTCGAAGTGGGCGATGACCGCGATGCCGGCCACCGCGATGAGCGTCATCGCCATGAAGACGGCCCAGCCGTGGCGGGGGCTCTTCACCATCTGCCCGAGCGTCACGCAGAGCGCGGCGGGAATGGCGAAGATGGAGAGCATCTGCACGAAGTTGGCGAGCGGAGTCGGGTTCTCCCAGGGGTGCGCGCTGTTGGCGTTGAAATAGCCGCCCCCGTTGGTGCCGAGCATCTTGATCGCCTCCTGCGAGGCGACCGGCCCGCGCAGGAGCGACTGCGTCCCGCCGTCGAGGGTGGCCCACTGCGCCGGCCCCTCCCAGGTCTGGATCACGCCCTGGGAGACGAGGAAGACCGCATAGACGGCGGCGATGGGCAGGAGCACGTAGAGGTGGACGCGCACCAGGTCGACCCAGAAGTTGCCGAGCTTGTCGGTCTCCGAGCGACCGATGCCCCGGATGAGCGCGATGGCGACGCAGATGCCCACGCCCGCGGAGAAGAAGTTGTGCGACGTGAGCGCGACCGCCTGCGAGACGTAGCTCATCGTCGCTTCGCCGGAGTAGCTCTGCCAGTTGGTGTTGGTGGTGAAGCTCGTCGCCGTGTTGAACGCCAGCCAGGGCGGCACCGCCGCGAGCTTGGTGGGGTTGTAGGGCAGCGCGGCCTGGGCGCGGAGCAGCACGTAGGTGACCACCTGGGTCAGCAGCGAGAAGGAGAGGACGCCGAGGGCGTACTCCTTCCACGTGTGCTCGCGGGCGGGGTCGACCTGCGCCAGCCGGTAGACGGCGCGCTCCACCGGGCCGAGGAGGCGCGCGGTCTGCGTGTTCTCCCCGGCGAAGACGCGCTTGATGAACCGTCCGAGCGGCACCGCGCAGAGCGCGATCAGCCCGAAGTAGACGATCAGCAGCACCCAGAAGCGGGCGGTCATGATCAGAACCTCTCTGGCCGGGCCAGGACGTAGAAGAGATAAACGGCGAGCCCCAGGCTCGCCGTGAGGCCGAGGACGAGATCGAGCGGCATGGCGTTCACATCCGTTCGCAGAGCCGCACGAACCAGGCGGCCGCGCCGAACAGGCCCGCGGTGAGGGCGAGGATCCAGAGGTCAGTCATGTCGGTCGGCCCAGAAAGCACTTCCCGGGCCAGGGGGACGAGCAGCGGCGGCGCTTGCCTCGTCACGCCCCTTACATGCAGCACCGCACGCGGATACAGGAGCGACCTCGTGCAGCGCTGCACGACGCGACCGCCCGGCGGGTCGCGAGGGTAGTCTCACGTCAGGGAGCTTCGATGTACGCGCACATCATCGTGGACGGTCGGCTCGAGCGGACGGACAGCTGCGCGGTCATCCGCGAGGCCCACGCCGCGGGGCGGACCCTGTGGGTCGAGCTGGGCGAGCAGACGCGCGAGGCCGAGCTGCTCCTCACCGAGACCTTCCAGGTCCACCCGCTGGTGGTCGAGGACATCTTCCGGGATCGCTCGGTCCCCAAGATCGACGAGCTCGAAGGCTACCTCTACGTGGTCGTCCACGCGCTCCGCCAGGTCGAGGACCCGACCCTGGCGAACCTCAGCGATCTCGACCTGGTCATCGGCCCCACCTTCATCCTCACCCAGCACCGCGACGGGCCAGCGACCGAGCGGCTGCGCGCCCGGGTCGAGGCCTCACCCCACCTGCTCCAGCAGGGCGTCGCCTGGGTCGCCCACGCGTTCATCGACATGGTCGTCGACCGCTTCCTCCCCTTCATGGAGAAGCTGAAGACCCGGGTCGACGACGTGGAGATGCGGGTGATGTCGGCGTCGTCGGACGAGAGCGACCTGCTCCCCGAGCTGGTCGTGCTCAAGCGCAGCATCCAGGCGGTGTGGCGGATCTCCCACCACCAGCTCGAGATCCTCCAGCAGCTCTCGCGCAAGGAGTACCCGCAGATCCCCCGTGCCGCGCGCATCTACTTCCGCGATGTGTACGACCACTTCGTGCACGTCGCCGAGGAGGCCGACACCTACAAGGACATCGCCGCCAGCGCCGTCGAGGCCTACCTCAACGTGCAGTCGTACCGGATGAACGACACGGTGAAGCGGCTCACCCTGATCTCCACGGTGATGCTGCCGCTCAACCTGATCGCCGGCTTCTACGGGATGAACTTCAGCTCGCTGCCGGGGCTGCAGTGGCGCTGGGGCTTCGTCTGCGTGCTGGCGATCATGGTCAGCGTGACCGCGGCGATCTGGACCTACTTCAAGTACCGCCGCTGGGCGTGAGGGTCACGGGCAGGCGCAGTTGTAGGTGGTGACCGCTGCGCTCATCGGAGCGTTGCCGCCGCCGATGGTGTTGACCCCGCAGACGCCGCTGTTCTGGCCGCACGCGTCGGCGGGGTTGCAGCTGTTGGTGGCGTAGCAGCTGAGGTACTGCTCGCAGATCGGCATGTCGCTGGCGTTCTGCGTGGCGCAGTTGGGGCACGCCGCCGGGATGTTCTGGAGGCAGGCGAGGCCGCCCGAGGTGCTCGTCGACGTGCTGCTCGAGGAGGAGGTGGTCGAAGACGTCGTCGTCGACGTGGTCGTCGAGGACGTGGTCGTCGAGCTGCTGCTCGTCGTCGAGCTGCTGCTCGTCGTCGAGCTGCTGCTCGTCGTCGAGCTGCTGCTCGTCGTCGAGCTGGTGGTGGCGGGCGACCCGCCGCCAGAGCTGGAGCTGGAGCTGCTGGAACTGGTAACGGCACCGCCCCCCTGCCCTCCTCCGCTGCTCGAGCTGGCCCCGCCTCCGGCGTTCGACCCGCCGGAGCCGCGCACTGGATCCAGGCCTTGTGCGCAGCGCGTCATGAACAGGAGTGAGGAAGCCGTCAGTGTCAGACTGATCGCAAGGTTACGTTGCAAGTGTTCACGGGCAGACATCGAACAGCCTCCTGGGAAGCAGCGGGTCGCAGCAAGCGATAGTCGGAGAGCTTGGCGCCTCAGTCCACCGGGGAGTCAACTCGAAAAGCACACCGAGCGAGGCCGCCCACGCCCCCGCGAGCGCGTCATCCCGAGTCCGGGAATGAAGCGGCGTGTCATTTGGATTCTCGCCGCTGCAAATCACCTCACCCGGTGCGCCGGGTGACCAGGTGTGCTGGCACTCACGATGTGGGCGCACCTCGCACGAGGTCGGGAACGCTCGGGCGTTCCCCAGATTGAGGGCGCGTCGCGCGAGGCGGCAGCGCTGCACTATTTCACCTGTTTTCGAAGAAGCGGCCCGCATCACATTGCCCTTTCAATCGGTCGCGGCAGAGCGGCATCATGGGTACACCATGGCGCTCGTACGGCTTCCGCTCACCCCTCGGCGCTCCGAGCGCGAGCACGGCGCCGCGATGACGGGATGCGTCAAGGTGCTCCCCAGCGCGGGGGCGTACGACGAGCACGGGCGCAGGCGCTCAAAGCACGTCAGGTTGTAGATCAGCGCCCGATCGGTGGACGGGGCGATGCTTAAGAGGAGGAGTGGGGATGCGAACTTCATGGGTTGTTGTCGGATCGTGCTGCGCGGCGGCTATCGCCGCGTGCGGCGTGGGCGCTGCGCCCAGCAAGTTCACCGGTGCGGGCGGTAGCAGCGGCACCGCCGCCGGCGGCGGCACCAACGAGGGCGGCAGCACCGGAGCCCTGATGTTCGACGCCGGCGCCGGCTCGGGCGTGGGCGGCGGGGCCGACGTCGTCATCACCCCCACCTGCTCGGCGAACTGCACCGACTTCCCCGCGGCCCCGATCTTCGACGCGAACACCCCGGCCGGCGCCGCGGCGATGTTCCCGGCGCCGTCCGGAACCCCGACGGGGCTGTGCATCGTCGAGCCCGTACTTTCCAGCGGCTCCCTGCCCGGGGCGCTCTACCCGGCGAACTGGGCGCGCGTGCGGTTCCGGGTCAAGCCGGCCAACAACGAGAACCTCTTCGAAATCCGCATCAGCGCCAAGAGCCAGACCAACACCCTGGTCGCCTACACGACCAGCACCACCTGGCTCATCCCCAGCGCCATCTGGACCGGGATCGCCAACAAGGGCAACGCCATCGATCAGCCGATCACGGTGACCATCCGCGGCGTCAACTCCGCCTCTCCGGGGACGCCCACGGGCGGGACCGGCACCTTCACCATCGCGCCGGTGACCGCCGGCGGCTCGATGGTCTACTGGGCGACGCAGTCGTCTGCGGTGAGCTCCACCTCGAGCAAGCTCGTCGGCTTCTACGTCGGCGACGAGAACACCGTCGACACGCTCACCGTTCCGGCGGTGGCGCAGTCGGGCATCCTCGCCGAGAGCGGCGGCCAGCTCCGCTCCGGCGACGACGAGCCCAACGGCGCGGTGGCGTGCATCGGTTGTCACCAGTCGACGCCGGACGGCAACTCGGTCGGTTTCGTCGACGACTGGCCCTGGGACAGCGTCTTCGCCAGCATCGAGAAGGGGACGACGATCGGGTCGGTCCCCACCTGGTTGACGGCGGGCGCGCAGCGGCTCACCCAGCAGCCGTGGATGGGGATGATGACCATGAGCGCCGCCCACTGGACGACGGGCGACCGCATCTCGCTCATCACCTACGAGAACCGCAGCAGCCCCGCCTTCAACGGCACCGACCCCGACACCAGCGGCTTCAGCGGCCAGGACAAGCTCGCCTGGTTCGACCTGGAGACGACGGTGTCCATCCCGTGGACGTCGAACAACGGGGCCGCCGCGATGAACGCGGCCATCACGGCCGCCCAGGGGACGGCCTGGGGCTTCCTCACCCTCACCGGCGAGACGGCCGGCGTCATCTCGCCGAACTGGAGCCATGACGGGAAGACCATCGTGTACACGTCCGCGACCCAGACGGAGGACGGCCGCATCGGGAACAACGCCGAGACCGATATCCACAGCGTGCCCTACAACAACCACCAGGGCGGCACGGTCACGCCGCTCCCGGGCGCCTCGACGCCGGGCATCTCCGAGTATTACCCCTCGTTCTCGGCCGACGACAAGCTCATCGCCTACAACCGGGCCGGGAACACCACGGGCTTCATCTACTACCGGCCCGACGGCGAGGTGTACGTCATCCCCGCCGCCGGCGGCACCCCCACCCGGCTCGCCGCCAACGATCCGCCCGCGTGCACCGGCGAGACGAGCCCCGGCATCATCAACAGCTGGGCCAAGTGGTCGCCCACGGTGGTGAGCGACGCGACCAACGGCAACACCTACTACTGGTTGATCTTCTCGTCCGCGCGCGACTACCCGGGTAAATTCACGGTGACCCCCGACCAGTACAGCCCCCCCGACACGCGCGCCTCGCAGCTCTACATGACCAGCGTCGTGGTCGACAAGCAGGGTGCAATCCATACCTTCCCCGCCGTGTACCTGTACAACCAGGATCCGACCTGGTGCAACCTGACCCCGGCCTGGAACCAGTTCAACATCCCGCCGCCCCCCCCGACCAACTGAGTCGAGTGGGTCACGACGGGGCCGCGATCGGCCCCATCCACTCCCAGCCCCTCACCGAGGCTGGAAGAGAGCCCCCATGAGGTCCGCGTTCCAGGTGCGGGCCTTGGGGTCGTAGAGCTTGAACGAGCCTGCGTCGTCCCAATACGTCCACGGGATCCCCCGCTTCTCCGCCTCCTGGCGGACCATGCGGGTCCACGCCACGCGCGACGCGGGGTCGGCCTTGTCGATGGCGCCGAACTCACCGAGGTAGACCGGCAGCCCGGTCTTCGCGGTGAACTGCCGGACGTACTCGAACTCCTCCGCGATCGTGGTCGGCCCGCTCGGGTTCTCGGCGGCGGGCAGGGTGTTGTACTTCCGGAACCAACCGGCGACCCAAGAGACCTTCTGCGCGGCGGGCAAGGGGGCGATCGGGGCGGGGGGTGGCCCAGGGAAGAGCACGCCCGGCGTCTGGAACTCGGGGGTCATCCACGGCGCGCCCTGGTGGGTGAAGAGGATGGGCTGGTACATGTGGAAGCTGCCGATGAGGTTCGCGTCCCCGGCGGGCAGCGCCAGCGTGGTGGCGAGCTCCTTGGCCGCCGCCCAGAAGTAGCTGTCGATGATCACCTTGCGCCCCGGATCGACCGCCCGGACCTCCCGGAGGGCGCGCGCGAGGATGGCGTTCCACGCCTCGGCGGTGAGCTTGCCGTTGGGCTCGTTGAGCAGCTCGTAGTAGACCGTGGGCCCCCGCCCCCGGTAGCGCGCCGCGATCTGCCGCCAGAGCCCCACGAAGCGATCGGCGTGGGCGGCCGGGTCCTCCATGAGCTCGTTGTAGTGGTGGAAGTCGATGATGGCCGTCATGCGGTGGTGCTCCACCTGGTCCACGGCCCAGTCGACCCGACGGAAGAACGCCTCGTCGATCGCGTACGGCGCGGCCGCGGCCGCGTGGGCGTTGAAGCGGATGGGGATGCGGACGTGGTCGAAGCCCGCCACGGCGATGGCCTCGAAGAGGGTCTCGTCGAGCGTGCTCCCCCACTCCCCTTCGGTGGGAGCGTCGAGGCGATTGCCCACGTTGATGCCGTGCCGGAGCGGGATCGAGCTGCCCGGCAGGGGCGCAGGCGCCGGGAGCCGCGCGCTGACCGAAGGCACCGGCGCGTCAGGAGTGCAGCCGCCGAGGACTCCGAGGGCGAGGGCGAGGGCGAACGGACCGAGGGTGCGGGGCATGAGCTCTCCTGGCGTGGCGGACGAGCACCAGACACCATGCACCGCGCATGTCAATTTATTTTGCAGACCCGATACTTTTCCGCCGGAGGCACCGCTGGGTAAAAAATGCTTGACGTCATCTTGGTGGCGCCGCGATCCCCCGTTCCGGGACCCACCGTGTCCCTAGGGAAGAGCCCGACCGCGCCACCAGCCTGCGCACAGTTGCTTCGTTTGCCGGGAGAAACGCATCTCGGCCGGTCGCCGAGCAAGCGCGCCGACGGTTCATGGCGCTCTGCGTCGCGACCCGGCCGGCGAAGCGCACAGCGTCATCACGCACAGCGTCATCGCCCCTCCGGGGCGTGCACGAATGAAAGCGCGCGCAAAGGGCGAACGGCCCGCCAAAACGCGTATCATGTGGTTGTCACGAGACCGCGACGCGCATGAAGTGGTGCGACACGCACGCCGATGCGACGAAGCTGGTCGAAGTCACGGAGCGAAGCGAATGACCGCTGAGAGCTGGCTCGGACAGACGATCGCGAGCAGATACCGCGTCGATGCCCTCCTGGGGAAGGGCGGGATGGGCGTGGTCCTTCGCGCGCGGCACGTGCACCTCGACGAGGTCGTCGCGATCAAGCTCCTCCTCCCCGAGATGCTCACGGTCCAGGGCATGGTCACTCGCTTCCTGCGCGAGGCACGTGCCGCCTCCAAGATCAAGAGCCACCATGTGGTCCGCGTCACCGACGTCGACGTGCTGGAGAGCGGCATCCCTTACATGGTGATGGAGTACCTCGACGGGGTGAGCCTCGCCGCCGTACGCCGGCGCCAGGGCCGGCTCGAGGTGGCGGAGGCGGTGCGCTGTCTGCTCCAGGCCTGCGAAGCGATCGGCGAGGCCCACTCGCTCGGCATCATCCACCGCGACCTCAAGCCGGCGAACCTCTTCCTGGCGCGCTGCGGCGACGGGACCACTTCCCTCAAGGTCCTCGACTTCGGCATCTCCAAGATCGAAGGCCCCGACGAGATGGAGGCGACCAAGACCGGCCAGATCATGGGCTCGCCCAAGTACATGTCCCCCGAGCAGATGCTCTCGGCCCACGACGTGGACGGCCGCACCGACATCTGGTCGCTGGGGGCCATCCTCTACGAGCTCGTGGTGGGTCGCGCGCCCTTCCTCGCCGAAACGACCCCTCGCCTCTGTGCGCTGGTGCTCCACGGGTCGCCGGCGGCGCCCCGCGATCTCAACCCCGACCTGCCGGCCGAGCTGGAGGCGATCATCCTCCGCTGTCTCGAGCGCGATGCGGCCAAGCGCTTCGCCTGCGTGGCGGACCTGGCCAACGCGCTCAAACCGTTCAGCCCCGACGCGACGCTGCCGCGCCTCCCTGGCATCCACAGCGTGCTGCCGCCCTCCGAGGAGATCTCCCTGGATCCTCAGCAAGGAGCGGCGGCCTCGCCCGTTCCGCGCGCGGTGACGGTCTCGTTGCTCCGCGGTGGAACGCTCACCCGTGCCGCGGTGCATCGAGGCATGCGCTTCGTCGCCGCCAGCGTGGCCGCCGCCGCCCTCCTCATCATCGGGAGCGGCTTCGTGCTCCGCCGGCGGCTCAGCTCCGAGCCCATCGATCTCGCGGGCGCAAACCAGATCGCCGCCGCCCAGCCCCCCGCCACCGAGGAGCGCGCCGCCGCTCCCCCCGCGAGCGCCCCGGTGCCGATCGTGGTCGCGCACCAGGACGCGCCGGCGCCGACCGAGGCCCCCCACGGCGACGTGGGCCCCGCGGTCGCGCAGCGCTCGGTGGCGCGCCCGCACTCCAGCGCGGCCCCCAAGACGTTACCGGCGAAGGCTTCGGATACCGGCTCCACGGATCCGTTCGGCGGGAAGCGGAGGTGACCGTGTCGCATCGAAGCCTTTCACGATCGGACCGCTGTTGGCCCCAGACCGCGCCCCGCCCCGCGCCCCGCCCCTCGGCATCCGGCCGAGTCCGTGCGGCGGCGATCGCTCTGGGCGCCGCCATGGCGCTCGCCCATGCAGCCCCGGCGCTCGCCCAGCAGCCCGTCGATCCCGAGAAGAGGGCTGCGGCGCAGGCGCTCTTCGATGCCGGGCGTCAGCTGTCCACGCAAGGCCAGTACGCCCAGGCGTGCCCCAAGCTGGTCGAGAGCTATGCGCTCGATCCCGCGATCGGGACCAAGTTCTACCTCGCCGACTGCTTCGAGCACGTCGGCAAGCTGGCCAGCGCGTGGACCTATTACCTCGACGTCGCCGAAGAGGCGCACAGCACCGGGACCGCCGACCGAGAGAAATTCGCCAACGAGCGCGCGACCGCCCTCAAGCCGCGGCTGCCTCAGCTCACGGTGACGCTCGGGCGCGCCCGCATCCCGGGCCTCGTGGTGCGACGCGACGGCATCGTCGTCGGCGAGGGCACGCTCGATACGCCCATCCCCGTCGATCTCGGCGAGCACGTCGTCAACGTCACCGCTCCGGGCAAGAAGGCCTGGGAGACCCGCCTCGAGGCCAAGCAGGAGGGCGAAGCGCTCAAGGTCGAGATCCCGGTCCTCGAGCCCGATACCAGCGGGCCGCGAGTGCCGCCCGAGGTGCCGGCGGACCCCGCCCCTCCGCCGTCGACGAAGCAGCGGACCGCCGGGCTGGTGGTGGGTGGCGTCGGCGTCGCGAGCCTCGCGGTGGGCTTCATCTTCGGTGGGGTGGCCCTGCAGAAGAGGAACGCCAGCAACGCGCCCGGCGTCTGTACCAACGACGTCTGCAACCCCGCCGGGAATGGCCTGGCGCTGCGCGCGGACGCCATCCAGGCGGCCACGGTCTCCACGGCGCTCGTCGTGATCGGCGCCGCGGGCACGGTCGCGGGCGGCGTCCTGTGGCTCACGGCCCCGTCCGCCACGCCCACGCCGAAGGGGACCGGCGTCATCGGTGCTCCTCAGGTCGCGGTCGGGCCGGGAACGATCGCCGTGCGGCTCGCTTTCTAACCGGAAGAGGCTAACCGGAAGAGGCTAACCGGAAGAGGCTGACCGGAAGAGGCTGACCGGAAGAGGCTGACCGGAAGAGGCTGCTGCCCAAAGAGTCCCGTCACCGAGCGCGCTCCACCTGCGGAGCCGAGCGCGCCTGGCAACGGAGGGCGCGGCTCAGAGCGCGATCTGGGTGATGCAGAAGTCGTTGTACACGCATTCCGTCGACGTCGTGACGAACTGGACCTTGAGCGCAACGCTCGTGGGCGCCGCCGTCAGGGCCACGCCGGAGGCGGGCATCCAGCACTCGGTGTTGAACGCGGACCACGGGATCTCCACGCCCGGCGTCAGCGTGGCGCAGTACGCCGGCAAGGCTCCGTTCTGATCGATGACGACGCGAATGTCGGCAGCGCTGAGGCAGGCCGGCGTACCACTGACGTTGACCGTGACGCCCGCCCCGGTGAGCAGATAGCCGGTCGGCCCCGCATCACCCACCTGGTTGAGGTTGACGCCGATGCCGCAGCCCCAGTCGGCCGTGTACTCCGCCGGGGTCGTGTTGGGGGGGAGCGCCATGACGTTGCCGCTGATGCAGAGCGAGCCGTCGGTGGCCAGCGTCGCCACGCTCGTCCCGGTGCCAGGGGCGGTGCTGTCGGCGTACGCGAACGCGTAGCCGCCATTGCCGAAGGTGCAATCGCCGCCGGCACACATGAGGGCGCCGGCGGTGCTGCCGGAGGTGGAGCTGGAGCTGGAGCTGGTGCCTGCCGTACCGGCCGTGCTCGAGCTGCTGGTGGAGGCAGTTCCGGAGGTCGAGGCGGGTGAGCCGGAGCTGCTGGTGCCGGGGCTGGCACCGGTGCCACCCCCCGCACCGCCGGTGCCGTTGTCGCACGCGGCCAAGGCCATGGACGCGACGACCGCGGCGATGCCGAACGACAAGAAACTGATGCGAGCATTGTATGCCATGGTGTTCCTCCAGCGCGCAGCGGGCTGGCCGTGGAGGTGCCAGCCCCCGGGGCCATTCGAGCTGCTGATGTCAGGTGCCGATGCCCCAGCGCGCGGTCACGCAGAGGCCCAGACACAAGGTTAGCTGATGCGCGCGCCCAGGCCAAGAGACTCCGTTATCCAGCAGCAAGATTTGCTTGACCAGGTCCGGAGAGACCGCCAGCAGCGAATAAATGCAAGATGAGCGCGAAATGCGCTGGCTGCGGTCTCGGGTCGATTTCTTCAATGGCCGCAGAACCGTTCATCCCTGGGGGGCGCCCGAGAGCGCTCCGCCGACCGGTGGAACCAGGGACGGGACAGGCAGGGTAGGTGACGAGCAGCGGATCCACGGCAGTCGCGACGTCGCCTCGGTCATCGATGCGACGTGCGCTGGTATCCGCTGGACCCGGGCCCGTCCGGGCGTTCGGCAGCGGTTCAGGGGGCGGCCGGCGGCGAGACCGCCGGGCCCCCGGTAGGAGCCGAGGAGACGGGGTGACAGCTACGGTCGACTCCGCAACGCTCGGCGGGTCCACAGAGCGGGTTACACGCGGAGACACATTTGCCGCGGAGACAGGTATACCCAGGGCTGCAGTCGGGCTCGCACACGAGCGGCGCGGCGGGGGTCGACGGCTCCGGGTGGACGGCAGGAGACGCGACCCCAGCGGGCGGCGGTCCCGAAGCAGGGGTCCCTGCCGGGCACGCGAAGAGGCGCGCCTTGACCACGTAGGCCGGCAGGTAGTCGGTGTCACGCGGAGGCGCGACGTTGTCGATGAACAGGTAATTCCCCCCGCCGATCACGGCCTGGCGGCGCAGCTCCGCGACGGCCTTCTCGTAGTGCGGTCCGCCCGGCGCCCAGCGGTCGGTGTCCTTGCCCTCGAGCGCCGCGAGCATGCGGCAGCCCGCCGGCTGCGTGCCGGTGCTGCCGATCTGCACGGCCGCCATCGCCCCGGGGTCCGCGGCGGGGCCGCAGGCGCTCGCGAGCGACGCCGCCGCGACGAGCGACCAGCAGGCGGCCGGCAGCGACTGCCGCGTCAGCGCTCTCACTTGCCCTTCTCGTCGAGATAGGCCGCCAGCCAGGCGAGCGGCGCGTTCCAGTTCACGGTGATCTCGTTCACCGACCAGGCTTCGATGTTGTCGACGAAGCACTTCTGAGGCGCGCACCCCTTCAGGCCAGCTGCCTGGACGTAGGGGTCTTCGAGCCCGGAGTTGGGGCCTCCCGAGACGGCGCCCGGCGGCGCGGTCGGGAATTTCTCGTTGACTTGATGGGACCAGAACCGATGGTGCGGGTTCTTCAGCGGATTGGTGCCGTAGCCGGTGACATAGGATTGCACCATGGGGTTCTTGCCGAGGATGTAGTCCATCCCCTCCACCACGCCATCCAGGTACGCCGGCTTGTTGGTGAAATCGTGGGCCAGCGCCAGGATGATCAGGTTGTTGAGGATGAACGAGTTCGATCCCCAGGGATACTTGGCGCCGGGCTTGAACGGGACCCGGTACCCCTGCGTCTCGAGGATGTCGAGGTAGGCGTCGGCCGCGGCCACGATGCTGGCGCGAGCGGCGGCGACCGAAGCCGCATCGAGGCCGTTCGGCACGACCGCCAAGGAGATCGTCCCCAGCGCCTGGGTGACCTGCCAGGTCATCGACGTCCCCGTCGCGCTGCCGGCGGCACCCGCCGCCGGAGAGGGCACCAGCTTGAAGAAGGGTGAGCCCTTGACGAACGACTTGTAGGGCTCCTTGCCCGTGGTGATGAAGAGCTCGGCGGCCGCCCAGTAGAACTCGTCGGTGACGTTGTTGTCCTCGTAGGCGCCCCCGCCGGAGTTGTCGGACACCGGCGCATAGACCGCCGGGTTCGCCTGCGCAGCCGTCCACGCTCGCTCGGCAGCAGCGAGGCACTTGGCTGCGAACGCAGGGTCGAGGGTCTTCCAGATCCGCGCCCCCTGGGCCGCCGTGGCGGCGAGGTTCAGGGTGGCCGCGGTGCTGGGAGGCCGGAGGAAGCGCTTCAGCGGGTCCTCGTGGGGGGCGAGCCCGAGCGCGGTCCACTTCTCGTCGTGGATCTTGTGGTGGACCATGCCCGCGAGGGGGTTGCCCTCGGGGACCTGCATCCGGAGGAGGAAGTCGAGCTCCCAGCGGGCCTCGTCGAGGATGTCGGGGACGCCGTTCTTGTTCTCCGGGATGTTGAGCTTGCCGTCACCGAGCTCGCCCACCGACGAGCCGAGGATCTTGGCGCGCTCGTACTCGTTGAGCATCGTCCAGAGGGCAATACCGCCGTTCACCACGTACTTGCCATGGTCGCCGGCGTCGTACCACCCTCCGGTCACGTCGAGGGAATAGCTGCACCCCGTGCCGGGAGCACACGGGACGCTCTTGTCCCCGAGGTGGCCGGCCGGGCGCGCCCACTTCGACTCGCCGGCGTAGGGCATGGCGATCGGGATACCGCTGCGGTTGTGATAGAAGTAGGCGAGAGCGTCGTACTTGAGCTTCTTGTAGATGTCTCGCCCCACGGCGAAGGGGAAGCTGGCGTCGGCGCCCACGCGGAGCTTGTAGTCCCCACCTGCCTGCTTGAGCGAGCTGAAGTCGACGAGGTGCAAGCGCTCGCCGGAGGCCTCGTCGTTGCCGTTGAGCACGGTCTCGCCCCGGGCCAGCACCGCGCCGCCGGCGACGACCTCCCAGGGGAGCGGCTTCCCCGAGGCGCTGACGACCAGCGCCCGCTTGGCGAGCGAGGGCAGGTAGCCCACCTGGTTGAGGCGCACCTTCGGCAGCGCGGTCGCGGCGCTCGCGCGCGACGCGGTGAACTCGGGATCGTCCAGGTGGACGTCGTCGATGCACAGGGTGAAGGGTCCGGCCGGCGCCGCCAGGTTGCCGCCGGCGTGGAAGGTGAACTCGGCGGTCGGATCGTCCTCGGCGCCCATCGTGAACTGGGCCGCGAAGACCTGCGGGGTCGTCGTCAGGTTGATCACCGAGGCCCAGTATTCGGCATAGGGCGGCCCCGCCATGCCCACCTTGGGGCGCACCTTGGTCGGCTCCGTGGCGTACGCCTTGAAATGGATCGAGTAGCGGTGTCCCTTCTTGAGCAACATCTCGCGGTGACGCACCTGAGCGTCCCAGGAGTTGGTGCCCTTCTTGTCGACGTGCAGACAGAAGGCGCCCTTCTCCACCGCTGCCTTGCCGTCGGCGGGAGCGCTGAAGGACGTCGTCCAGGGCAGGCTGGTGCCGTCCTCGAAGGTCGCCTTCTTGATGAGGTTGTTACCCTTCGCGGCGATCTCGGCGCCTGCGGGCGAGTCGGCGGCCGGAACGCTGCCGGTCGCGGCATCGCAGCCCGCCGACGCGGCGGCAAGGAGGCCCACCAACCAGGCGCTCGATCCTCGATTGCTCACGATTTCTCCTCAGGGGAAGAGCCAGCCGTACGTGGCGTAGGCCAGTGCGCACTGCGTCTCCGCCCAGAACCGGTGATAGGTGAACTTGGGGGCGGGGCCGCCGTCGAGGAACGCCTGTACCTTGCCCCAGGACGGATCGTCCTTGTACTTCGACCGGATGCTCAGGAACGTGGAGCTCGCGTCGATGACGTCGCCGTTGGGCATCTTGCCCTTCCAGTCCGGCGGCACGTAGAGCGCTTCCTTGAAGCGCTTGTGGTCCGTGTGCGCCTCCGGGTTGGACAGGCCCTTGTCGTCGCGGTGCTTGGCCCACATCCGGTCGAGGAGCTCGCGCGCGAGCTTCTGCGCGTCCTTGTCGTGGGCCTTGGCCGCGTAGAAGGTCAGCGTCTGGACGAGCGCCGCGGTCGTGCCCACGTCGTCGGTGAGATCGATCACCTTGACGTGGAGGGTGGAGTTGTAGCCCTTGTCCGGGCTGAAGGTGCGCGTCTGCTCGTTCCAGTCGAGCGCGGGTTTGCCACTCCACTTCAGCGTCGAGGGGATGCCGTAGCTGCCGTCCTTGCCGAGCTTGCTGCTCGCCCGCACCCAGGCGATCCACTTGTCCAGCACGACCTTGGCGTTGAGGTCGCCGCTCGCGTAGTAGTACTCGGCGACGCGCTCCATCGACCACACCTGCCAGCCGAACCACTCGTTGCTGGGCGGGTCGACGAAGACGGGCGCCTCGTCGTAGGCCATTCCGTAGAAGGTCTTGGTGCCCGGCGGCGGCGCCTCGTAGCGCCCCTTCCAGCTGTTGGTGGCGCCGCCGGCGATGCCGCCCTCGGCCGCCTGCAGCCAGCGGTAGAACTCCACCTGTCGGGTGAGGCTCGTCCCCCAGTCGCGCGCCGCGTTCGGTGAGGCGGGCTTGAGCGCGCCGAAGTTGGCGAGCGCCCACGCCGCCATGGGGTTCTGGTAGCCGGAGTGATTGTGGCTGGATCCGATGCGCCAGGCCCAGGCGCCGCCGGGCGGCGCCGAGCCGCCCCACGCGTAGTACCAGGAGATCAGGTAGTGCGCCGAGCCGTAGTCGGTGCTGGTGGGGCAGCCCGGGGTCGTGCAGCCCATCTTCTTGAAATACTTGTCGAAGAGCGCGTACCGCGCGAAATCGCCCAGCTTGGCGGCCTTCTTGGTGACGCCGTCGACCGCGCTGTTGCCGCCCTGCTCGTCGGCCCACAGCTTGGCCCAGTAGACGGCCTGGACCGCCCGCGCGTCCGCGTCGGGAGCGGCGGTGTACTTCCACTGGCGGGCGAACGACCCGCCCTTCTGGAAGATGTCGAGGAACCCGTTGGGGCCGCCCCACTTGAAGTTCTCCCAGGTCGGCTGGGTGATGGTCTCCCAGACCGACTCCTGCGGCCCCCGCTGGAAGGTGTTGATGAGCGCCGCGTGGCTGGTGCCGTCCCCGGAGCGGCCGAAGCCGTACCAGTTGTCGACGTCCATCAGCCAGTGCATGCCATACACGTCCGAGGTCCCGTAGGCAGCCTTCAGCTCGGCGGCGATGGGATCGGCGCCCACCGTGACCGACGCGCTGAGCGGCTTCGGGTACTGGCTCGGCAGATCGCCTTCCTCCGCATACGCCGCCGGGTGAGCGGGGTTGTACGCGGCGTTCGTCGGCTGCTCGGCCGGGCGCGGGATGATGTAGTACTCGAGGTTCGTCCAGGCGCGGTCGAGGAAGGACCAGTCCTTGGTGACGTGACCGTAGGTCGCCTCGAGCCACACCCAGTAGCTGTAAGCCTCCGAGGTGGTCTCGTGACCGTAGTCGGGAGCCTCCACCAGCAGCGTCTCGACGGAGTGGTAGGGGATCCCCTCCGGGCTGAAGTAGCCGTTCGAGAGCTTGTGGATGTCGGTCCACAGCGCGAGGAAGCGGTCGACGTTGACGTTGCCGGTCTTGGTGACGGCGGGGGTGGGCGCGGCCGGAGGAGGAGGCGGAGGCGCGGCCGTGACGGCCGGCTTCGGGGCGGGGGGCGCCACGGCGGCCGGGTCGGTCTGAGCCGGAGCGTCCGCCGCCGGCTGATTCGGGACGCAGGCACCGATGCCGAGGATGACTCCGGTAGCGCCCAGCCAGCCGCGCCCAGCGAGCGCGGAGTGTTGTCTTCTCATCGTGAGCTGACCTCCCGGGGTGCCTCCGTCACGGGCACCCGGTGAACTCGATGTCGTCCACCCACACGTCGTAGCTCGCGCCCGGCGTGTTCACCTGCCACTGTACGCCGAAGAGCTTGGTCGCGGTGATCGCTCCCGGCCGCGGGGCGCCCCAACCTGCCATCTGGGTCAACGAGCTGAACGGGAGCGTGTACTTGGTCCAGGTCGGGGTCAGCTCGAGATCCGCCCCGAAGTCGTTGAAGCACGCGGTGCACACCTTCCCCGCGTCGTCGGTGTTGATGTCGGGGACCTTCACCCGGACATGGGCGATCGAGCCCGGGCCAACCTTGGCCCAGAACGAGATGCCCTTGTAGGCGCTGGCGTCGTAGGCCCCCTTGGGATCGACGAAATTGAACCCCATCCCCACGTAAGGGTTGGTGCCGCTGCCGACCTTCCCGGTCATGTGCGCGGCGTGCGCGGAGCCCTCGGCCCCGCCGGCGGACATGGCGAACGTGCTCCCCGCCGGCGGCTGGACGGTGGACCCCACCTTGTCGAGGAAGGTGTACCAGTAACCGCCGCGCCCTTTGTTGGCCGCGATCTGGTTGTTGTCGTCCTCGGCGTCGTCGATCACACCGTCGGCCGGGCACTTCTTGCCGTCCGCCGAGTTCGCGGCGGCGGCGCCCGTCCCCGGGGTCGCGAGCGGGATGCACCCCACGGTGAACACGCAGGCGGCGGCCCAGACCAGAACGATTCTCGTGCGATTCATGCGAGGCTCTCCTGAGTTCGAGGGACGTCTCGACGCTACCACCACATCGACGCCTGGAGCTTGACCACGTTCTCGTCGGGCGGCGCCGTGGTGGGGACGGCGCGCTGATTGGTGGGGTTGTCCGTCGTGTTGGACCCGAAGCCGTTGGGCTGGTTCGCCGAGGGGGGCGGCTGAACGCAGAGCTGCGTCTGCGTGAGATCGGTGCAGGCTCGCTGATTGTACATGTAGCGCGAGTACTGGAAGGTGATCTCCTCGTGCGTGGCGAACGCCGTCTTGAAGACGAGGCGGGGCGAGATCACGCCGAACGACTGCTCGGGGATCAGGTTGTTCGGCTGCACCCGGTCGACACGCAGCCCGAGCCCGAACCACTTCACCGGCGTACCCAGCACATCGACGCCGTACTTGAGCTTGTGCACGCCGTTCATCAGCGGATCATCGCTGGTGATGGCGTTGTACATCATGAAGTACGAGACGGTGAGGTCGGGGCCGTCGCCCCAGAAATCTTGCTTGGGGGTCTTCAGCTGGGAGAGCATGTTGGCGAGGCTGAAGTCGTACTGGAGAAGCAAGGTATCGACCTGGCCGTTGCCGTGGCTCGCGCCCGCCGTCGGGGCAGTGGCAGGCTTTGAATCCAGATAGTTGGCCTCGATCCCTTCCGAGAACTCGCCGCCGCCGTACGAGTGGATCACCTCGACCGCGTCGGCGACCGTGGTGCAGTGGGAGCAGCCGACATGCGAGTAGCCGATGTAGAGATCGCCAAGCAGACTGTTGGTGAGCCGTCCGTCGAGGCCGGCCACCGTCATGTTGCCGGAGGGCAAGTGCGTGAACTCTGCGCCAGCCTGGTCCTGGTCCTGCGACCACGAGTAGAGGACGTGGGTGCTGAACTCCAGGGTGCGGTCCCACTTGAGCCCGGCATGGGCGTGCCCGAGCAGGGTGAAGTTGGCGGGATTGTAGACGTTCGGATCGGGCTGCTTGCCACCGAAGCCCTCCTCGGCCCAGAGCGTCGTCTTGCCGACGTCGAGCTCGATGCGCGCCGACTCCCCCATGACGTGGGTCCGGCCGAACAGGAACGTGTCGTACTTGCCGGCGTCGTACTTGCCCGCCATGCCGTACTTGTTCCAGAAGCTGCCCACCTTGACCTCGAGGCGGACGTTCTGGTAGCCGAGGCTCGGCGTCAGGGTGACCCACCCCTGGCTGATGCCGAACTGAGCGGTGCCCTGGGCCCAGGCGGCATCCGTGAACTGGAATCCTTGGAGGCCCACCGTCGCCTTGACCAGCGAGTTACCATAGGAGAGGAAGAGCTCGGCCCAGTCCTTCGCCTGGAGGCCGGTGTACTGCCAGCTCACGTACTGATCGTCGGGCACGATCGGGTTGTGGATGGTGGTCGAGGACTGCCCCGCCGCCACTCCGGCAGCATCGGAGTTGTGCCCGATCCCCAGCCGCAGCGGCGCACGGAAATATCCGTGGTAGTCGAACTTCCAGTCGCTGGAGCTCGCCACTCCGCCGTAGCTGGCCGGCGACACCAGGGCTGGAGGAGGCGGAGCGGACGCCGCCACCGGCGCGCCGGCTGCGGCAGGCGGCGGAGAGGCATCGGGCGCCGCCGCCGCCTGCCCGGTCGCGGCATTGTCCATCTGCACGACTGGCGGCGCATTGGCTGGCTGGGCCGCAGCGGTTCGGGTCACGACCACACCGCAGAGGACGACCGCGATTCTCATCGTACGCATCGGTATTTCTACCTCCAGTTTCTGATGTGCGCATCGGGGACGAGCCCAACCGCGCTTTTGGGGAAATGCGCAGCACTGGGGCCCGCCCACCGAGGGCCACCGCGGCGCGACAGCGTTCGAGAGCCGAGCTCTACAAGCCCAGCGCCCATCCCAGCTGCAAGTTCAAAGCAGGAGAGGACGCACCGAGAAGCTGCATGTACTTGAGCTCGACGAACGGCCCGGTGCGCGGCGTCACGCCCAGCATGAGGCCGGCGCCGCCGGCGATGAAGCCAGTCCCAGCCTTCTGCCAGGCGTCCAGGGAGGTGCGGGTATCCGTCGCATAGTCCGCCGCGGACTTGTAGAGGATGACACCGACCTTGGCATCCACCTCGGCCACGCCGCCGCCGATCACGACGTACGGCCGGAGCCCCTTCCGCGCGAACGGGTCCTTGCCGAAGAAGTACTGAGCGCGGGCCTCCCCGTGAAAGGGGAAGAAGCCCTTGCCGGGGGGAGGAGCCGCCGGCCCGCCGCCGTAGAACGCCGCGCCCACGCGCGCGCCCACCGTGAAGTTGCCGATGGCGCGATCGTAGCCCGCGAGGATGCGCACCGTGCCCAGGCCGAGGCCGCCCTGGACCACGTCGCCGGAGCCCACGTAGGGGACTGCCGCGTAGTAGGTACCGGTGCTATCGAAGCAGGTGTAGTTGCTCTCGGGCGGGCCGTAGCAAGTCCCCGTGTTCCCCGGCAGGAAGAGGAAGTCCATCTGGAGAGCGAGGCTGATCCAGTTCTTCTTGCCCTCCGACGGCGGCGCCTGCGTGCAGTCGGTGCCCGGCTCGCAGGGCGGGGGCTGATCGGTCTTGCTCCCCTTGCAACCGGGGAACTCCGGCGGACAGTCGCCGGTGTCGGCGCAGCGGGCGGGAGGGGGCTGGCCGGGGAGGTGCGGCAGCTCGCCCTCGAGGGTGACGCGAATCGCCACCTTGTTGGGGGCCGTACGTGAGCCACTCCAGGAGACCAGATTGTTGTCGGCGTCGAAGGCCTGGATGAAGTAGGCGAGGTCGCCCGGCGCGCTCCCGATCTCCACGCAAGGGATCTCGACGCCGTACCCCTTCCCCGTGCGCTTCAACTCCAGCGACTTCCACTCGGTGGCGCCGAACGGCTTGTACGAGAGCTGGAGGCGAGCCGCGGCCTGCCCCGCGGGCAGCTCGGCGTAGATGGGCAGCGGCGTCAGCGTCGCGTCCTCGGAAGGCGGAGTGTGCACGAGGTCGCCTCGGGACGAGGGCGCCACGGGAGCGACGGGCGCAACCGGCGGCGTCGGCACGTCGGTGATCGGCGCGGTCGGGCCGGTCGGTCCAGTCGCCGCGGGGCCGCGGCCGCCGGCGCGCTTGGCGTCCGCAAAGGCCGCCTCGATCTCCGGGGAGATGAGGTCAGGGTTCGGGCTGACGCCCGGATCCTGCTTGAGCGCCTCGACGAACTGAGCCTTGCCGTCGTCCACGCGGTTCATGCCGCCGATGTAGACGACGCCGAGGTTCACGAGCACCTGGGCCCGCACCTTGGCCGAGCAGGCCGCGGGCGCCGCGCAGAGCTTGAGCGCTGCGTTCAGCTTCTTCTCTGCATCGGCGAACTTGGTCCCGAGGTAATCGGTGTCGATCGCCTTCTTGACCAGCGCCAGCGCCTCCCCGTCCTTTGGTCCGTCATTTGGAGCAGCCTTGGCAGTGGAAACGCCAAGTACCACCGACCCCGTCAACCCTGCGATCATGAGCAATCGCGCGTAGAGCGCCGACATGCCGCAACACTACACCGGCGCGTCGAGACAGGGCAACAGAGTAAATCATCGAATTTCGACGAGAAGAGGCCGTTACCGCGTCGCGTCATGATGACGCGGCAGCAGCGGTGCGCCGAGGGGCGAATTGAATATCGTAGCTGCAAGAAACTCGCACGAAGTGGGCCCGACACACTCACTCCGCCCACTGACAGGAGAACTTTCTCGCAGCCACGCGCGGTGGTCCGGCTCACCGTCGGGCGTCCCGGTGCCTGGGTTTCGACGACCGACGTTCCGCCGGGGGATCTCGCGGGGCGAGAGTGGAGCCCGAGGCGGTCGACCAGGCCGCCCGGCGCGAGGGGCTCGGCGGTCCCGCGAACGGGTCGCCTGCGCGTGCCGCCTTCTGGTACGGTTTGCCGCAGGGATATTCGCGGGGCGGAGGGTGCGCATGCATCGGGATAGCTTCGGAGGGCGACCCTCCGGTCGACCGGTGATCGGTCTCCTCGTCGACTGGCTCGAGGACAACTACCAGAACACCGTCGTGTCCGGCGTCGCGGACGCGGCGCGCGAGCTCGGCGTCGACCTGATCTGCTTCACCGGCGGCGTGCTCCGCTCTCCCTACCGCTTCGCCGCGCAGCGCAACGCCATCTACGATCTGGCCGGGCCCGAGAACGTCGACGGCCTGCTGATCATGGCGGGTACGCTCGGCAACGCGGTCGGCCCCGAGGAGCTGGCCCGCTGGTGCGAGCGCTACCGGCCGCTGCCGATCTGCAGCATCGCCGTGCCGCTGCCCGGCGTCCCGAGCGTGCTCGTCGACAACGCGACCGGGATGCGCGAGCTGGTGGTCCACCTGATCGAGGCCCACGGCTACCGGCGGATCGCCTTCATCCGCGGGCCCGAGGCCAACGACGAGTCCGAGCGGCGCTACCGCGTCTACCGGGACGTCCTCGCCGAGCACGATCTCGAGCTCGATCCGCGCCTGGTGGTGTTCGGCGGCTTCCAGCGGGCCGCGAGCGCGGAGGCGGTAGGTCTCCTCTGCGACGAGCATCGCGGGCCCCTCGACGCGGTCGTGGCCGCGAGCGATTCCATGGCGCTCGGCGCGATCGATGCGCTCCGGGCCCGTGGCCTCCGCGTGCCGGAGGACGTGGCGGTCGCGGGCTTCGACGACGTCGAGGAGGCGCGCTTCACCACGCCGCCGCTGACCACGGTGCGACAGCCGCTCTACGAGCAGGGCCGGCGCGCGGTGGAGACGCTCCTCTCCATGCTCCAGGGCCGCGCCGTCCCCGAGCAGGTCACGCTGCACACCGAGCTCGTCACCCGGCAGTCCTGCCGCTGCGCGCGCCGCGGGGCGCCGCGCGGTCCAGCCTCCGAGCGCTGGCTACCGGGCGCCGACTTCGCCTCGGTGTTCGAGCACAGCCGCCCTCGAGCGCTCGCGGGGATGGCGCTCGCGGCGCGGGGGCCCACGCACGCCATCGACGACGACTGGGGGATCAGCGTGCTCGACGCCTTCACCACCGACCTCTTGAGGGTGACGACGGGCGCGCTCGCCGTCACCTTCGAGGGCCTGGTGCGGCGGGTGATCGCCGCCGGCGGCGACGCCGCCGCCTGGCAGGACGTGCTCTCGGTCCTCCGGCGCGAGGCCCTCCCGGCGATGGGGGATCAGCCCGAGCTGCGCGCCCGAGCCGAGGATCTGCTCCACGAGATCCGGCTGCTCGTCGCCGACGTCGCGGAGGGAGCGCAGGCGCAGCACCGGCTCGAGGTGGAGCGCTGGGCGCGCGACCTCTCCGGGACGAGCGAGGCGCTGGTGACCACCTTCGACGTCGGCTCGCTGGTGCGGGCGGCCGCGGCCCGGCTGCCTCGACTCCGGATCCTCAGCTGTTTCATGTCGCTCTACGAGCGAGGCGAGCCAGCGGCGGAGTCGTCGCGCCTGGTCCTCAGCTACGACGCCGCTCGGCCGGCGGCGGGGGAGCCCAGGCCGGGGGGTCTCTTCGCCCCCGAATCGCTGGACGGTCTCGTCTTCCCCTCGCGACAGCTGGCGCCGCGCGGCACCCTCCCCGATCGCCGCGCGACCTTCGTGGTCCAGCCGCTCTTTTTCAAGGAGGATCAGCTCGGCTTCGTGCTCTTCGAGATGGGGCCCCGCGAGGGGACCATCTACGAGGCGCTGCGCGAGCAGATCAGCGCCGCGCTGAAGGGCGCGCTCCTCGTGCAGGAGGTGGTGGAGAAGGATCGCGAGCAGCAACGCCTGCTCGCGGACCTCGAGAAGCGCGCTCGCCAGCTCGAGGACGCCTACCGCGCCATCCAGGAGAACCAGGAGAAGCTGCTGATCTCCGAGAAGCTCGCCTCCCTCGGCCGCCTCACGGCGAGCATCGTCCACGAGATGAACACGCCGCTCGCGGCGGTCCGGGCCGCGCTGGTGGACCTCGGCAAGCTGGTGACGGAGTACCAGGACTCGGTCGGGGACGCCGAGGTCACCGTCGCCGACCACGGCGAGATCGGCAAGGAGATGCGGCAGACGATCGGTCTGGCCTCGAGCGCCGCCGAGCGGGCGGCGCTCTTCGTCCGCGGGATCAAGGCGCAGACCCGGGACATGGGCCCGCACGAGGGGCGAGCGTTCAACGTCGTGAGCGGTATCCGGGAGGCGCTGCTCCTCCTTGGCCACGCCACCCGCAAGGGCAACTGCCGGGCGGTGTTCGAGCCGCCCGCCGAACAGATCGAGCTCTTCGGGTCACCGGTGCGCTTCAGTCAGGTGGTGACGAACCTGGTCGAGAACGCGGTGTACGCGAGCCTGGCCAAGGGGGGCGGCACGATCCGGGTCCTGGTGACCATCCAGGAGGGAGGGCTCACGCTCGAGGTCGCCGACGCTGGCACCGGCATCCCCGCGGAGGTCTTGCCGCGCATCTTCGAGCCGATGTTCACCACCAAGCCGTTCGGGCAGGGCACGGGCCTGGGCCTCTCGATCGTGCACGACATCGTGACCGGCGACTTCGGCGGCAGCGTCGTGGTCGACAGTCAGCTCGGTGCCGGGACGACCTTCACGGTCAGGTTCCCCCACGGGAGGGATCGATAACATGGCGCGCAAGTACAAGGTCACGCAAACCTCGGGCTACACCATCGTCCTCGCCGACGACGATCCCGACTACCTGGAGGCGACCCGGCTGCTCCTCGAGTCGGAGGGGCACGACGTGCTCTGCGCCACCAACGGCATCGAGACGCTCGCGCTCCTCCGCGAGCGGCGGGCCCACCTGCTCCTCCTCGACTACTTCATGCCTGGCATGACGGGGGAAGAGGTCGTGGTGAAGCTGCGGCAACAGAACCCCTACATCCAGATCATCCTCCAGACCGGCTACGCCAACGAGCGGCCCCCGCGCGAGATGCTGCGGCGTCTCGACATCCAGGGCTACTACGACAAGAGCGAAGGGCCGGACCGGCTGCTCCTGTGGACCGACGCGGGGCTCAAGGCCGCGAGCGCCATCCAGCGGCTCTACAAGAGCCGCCAGGGCCTGCGCTACATCCTCGACGTCACCCCGGGCATGCACAAGATCCAGCCCGTCGCCGATCTCGCGGCGGGGATCTTCGGGCAGATCGCCGGTCTCCTGCGCTCCGCCGACGTCTTCCTCACCGCGCGCCCCGAGGGCGAGACCGTCCGCCCACCCCCCAGCGACGCCGAGGGCTTCATCGCCATCGTTCAAGACGAGTCCGACCTCGTCATCTGGGCGGGCACGGGCCCCTTCGCCGCCGGGGAGCGGGTGGGCACCTCGCTTCGACCCGAGGACCTCGCGGACGTCACCGGAGCGCTGGATCGAGGAGAACCGAGCTTCACCGCGACCTCATCCATCATCCCGCTGCGCGTGGGCGAGCTCACGGTCGGCGTGATCTTCCTCCGGCTGACCGTCTCGCCGCCGCCCCAGGACCTCGAGCTGCTCAAGATCTTCGCGAACCAGGCCACGGTCTCGATCCAGAACATGCAGCTCTACGAGATGGCCGCGCTCGACCCTCTCACCGGGGTCTACGCTCGCCGCTTCTTCGAGCGCTGGATGCTGCGGGAGGTGCGCGCCGCGTTCCGGTCGCGCCAGCCGCTCGCCGTGGTGCTCCTCGATCTCGACGATCTCAAGGGGATCAACGACAGCGCCGGCCACCTCGCCGGCGATCAGGCCCTGGCGACGATGGGCAAGCTGCTGCGGCAGCTCACCCGCGAGAGCGACATCGTCGCCCGCTACGGCGGAGACGAGTTCGTCGTCATCCTCCCCCAGACCACGGAGGCCGAGGCCGAGAGCGTCGGCGCGCGCATCCTGAGCTGTCTCGCGGACGCCGGGACCAGCGCTGGACGAGGCACCTCGCTGCGGAGCAGCGCCGGGACCAGCGTCCTCAACGCCCACGATTTCGTGATCGCGGAGATCCCACACCCACTTGCGCCGAGCTACTTTCAGGACGTCGCACGGAGCCTCATCGGTCAGGCCGACACCGCGCTCTACGAGGCGAAGCGCCAGGGCCGAGGTCGACTCTGCCGAGGCGCCCCGACGATCTGGGGGCCGCTGAGCTGAAGGTCGCGGAACGCTCTCGGGCGTTCCGCAGGGTGACCAAGTCGCGGAACGCTCTCGGGCGTTCCGCAGGGTGACCAAGTCGCGGAACGCTCTCGGGCGTTCCGCAGGCTGACCAAGTCGCGGAACGCTCTCGGGCGTTCCGCAGGGTGACCAAGTCGCGGAACGCTCTCGGGCGTTCCGCAGCGTTCCGCAGGCTGACCAACGACCAGCGTTCAGTAGAAACCGATGTCGTCGATCCAGAAGTCGAACGCCTGACCGGTGGGGACATTGAACTGCATCGCCAGGATCTGCGAAGGGTCGAACGAGACCTTGGTCCCCCAGCCTGCTTGCACGAGATCGATGAAGAGGACGTGATACTCCTGCCAATCGGTCGTCAGGTTGACGGTGAGCCGGTGGCTGTCTCCGCAGACCACCCCCGCATCGGCGGGAGTCGTGCACGTCCCGCCCTCCGTGCCGCCCACGGGGACCGTGGCCGGCTCCAGCACCAGGAGATAGATTGGCAATGCGGCACCCGCTGCGGTGGTGCTCTTCGCCCAGAACGCGATCCCCTTGTGGGCGGAGGCATCGTAGACCTCGCGCGTCGCGCCGCAGTTGTTCAGATCGAAGCCGATCCCGCCGCCGTAGCTGGTGAAGGGACCGCCGGTCGTGTGCATCGCATAGCTGGAGCAGTACCCGGGCATCGAGGGGAACACCATGCTCGAGGGCGGCGTCTGCGCAGGGCCGGTCTTGTCGTTGTAGACGAACCAGGTGCCGCAGCGCCCCGCCGTGCCCGGGATCGAGTCACCGCCGTGCTCCAGGTCGTCGATCATGTCGGTGATCGGAACAGGGAACTCGAGGGGGCCGACGCAAGGGGTCCCCCCGGTTCCGGAGCTCGAGCTCGTCGAGCTGCTCGAGCCGGTCGAGCTGCTCGAGCCGGTCGAGCCGGTCGAGCCAGAGCTCGTCGTCGAGGAGGTGCTCGTGGTAGCGCCGCCCTGCCCCCCCGTGCTGCTCGACGCCGCGCTGCTGCTCGAGGTGCTGGTGCTCGCCCCCCCGCCGGTCGAGCTCGACCCGGTTGCCCCGCCGGTTCCACTGGGGCTACCTCCGGGCGTCAGCCCGAGCAACTGCTGGCAGCCCAGTACGGTGGCGATGATCAGGACAGCCAGGAGCCGACGATGGGGCATCTGTTACCTCGTGAACGAGAGCGACCCAGGAGGGCGGGGGTGGCGCTCCGCCCCCGGGACGCCTGGCTCACGATTGCCGGCGCAACATCGCCCGCGCGCCTCGCCGGCAGCGCAGCGCGATCCTCGTCGAGAAGAGGGCGGCCTCATACTTCAAGATAACCCCATGGCCGGCGGCGCCGTCAAGCATGAATAAGGCGGGCTCCCGGAGGCTCACGCGTTTTGCAGGGTGCCCGGATTTCTCCGGCTGCCCCGTGTGCCGAACGACACCAAACCTCCGGATGCCACGCTGAGCATTGTCGGAGCCGAGCCGGGGCGCTCCCTTGACAGATAGCGCGAGATCCCCCTAGCATCGTGGGTGTTCGCCCTGCACTCGCACCGCGCCAGCCAACCGCAGCGAAGAATGACCGAGCACGATGCGCCGTTGCACCGTTTGGTTGATGAGCCCGCCGTGCTACGAGAATTCTCCACGAGACGATGACGCCCAATCCCCTCGTCTCGCGGTCATCCTGCGGAACGCCCGGGAGCCTTCCGCGACGGGCATCCTGCGGAACGCCCGGGAGCCTTCCGCGACGGGCATCCTGCGGAACGCCCGGGAGCCTTCCGCGACCGGTCATGCTGCGGAACGCCCCTCTGACGCGACGCGCCGTCGCGTCAGGCGGGCGCCCTACCCACCGAACGCCGGCAGGCGCCGGCCCCTGATCCCCTGATCCCCTGATCCATCGACGCGAGGAGAACCAGTGCGTATGCCCAAGGTGAGCTTTCCTCAACATTTCCTCTGGGGCGCGGCCACGTCGTCGTACCAGATCGAGGGCGCCGCCCACGAGGACGGACGTGGGGAGTCGATCTGGGACCGCTTCGCGCGCACCCCAGGCAAGGTGGAGGACGGGAGCAACGGTGACGTCGCTTGCGACCACTATCACCGCTACCGCGACGACATCGCGCTGATGAAGAGCCTCGGCGTCAAGACCTATCGGTTCTCGGTGGCCTGGCCGCGGGTCCAGCCCTCCGGGCGCGGGAAACCCAACCAGGCAGGGCTGGACTTCTACAGCCGCCTGGTCGACGCCCTCCTCGAGGCGGGGATCGTCCCGTGCACGACGCTCTACCACTGGGACCTCCCCCAGGCGCTCCAGGACGAGGGCGGCTGGCCGAGCCGCAGCACCGCGGAGGCCTTCGTCGAGTACGCCTCGATCGTCTCTCGTACCCTGGGCGACCGGGTCAAGAGCTGGATCACCCACAACGAGCCCTGGTGCGCGAGCCTGCTCAGCCACGAGAAGGGAATCCACGCCCCCGGCCTGAAAGACTGGGGCGCTGCCCTCGCGGCGAGCCACCATCTCCTCCTCTCGCACGGCTGGGCCGTCCCCGTGATCCGACGCGAGAGCCCCGGGGCAGAGGTGGGGATCACCCTCAACCTCACCCCCTCGGTGCCTGGTTCGTCGAGCGCTGCCGACTACGAGGCTTGTCGCCACTTCGACGGATATTTCAATCGCTGGTTCCTGGACCCGATTCACGGCAGGCGCTACCCGGCCGACATGATCGCCGACTACGTCGCGGCCGGCCACTTGCCGCCCGAGGGGCTCACCGTCGTCAAGCCTGGCGACCTCGAGGCGATCGCGGTCTCCTGCGATTTCCTCGGTGTCAATTACTACAACCGAGCCGTGCTGCGGAGCACCACCGTCCCCGAGGCCCAGAACCAGCCGCAGACCGTGCACCTCGGCCCCAAGTCCGAGTGGACGGAGATGGGGTGGGAGGTCTATCCGGAGGGCCTCTTCCAGATCCTGACCCGCGTCCACCTCGTGTACGGCCCCCGCAAGATCTACGTGACCGAGAACGGCGCGAGCTACTCCGACGCGCCCGGCGCCGACGGGCGGGTCCACGACGAGAGGCGCCGCGTGTTCCTCCGCGACCACTTCCTCGCCGCGCACCGCGCCATGGAGGCCGGGGTCCCGCTGGCGGGCTATTTCGTGTGGTCGCTGCTCGACAACTTCGAGTGGGATCGTGGCTACACGCAGCGCTTCGGCGTCGTGTGGGTCGACTACACCACCCAGGCTCGCATCCCCAAGGACAGCGCTCTCTGGTACAGCAAGGTCATCGCCGAGAACGCCGTCGAGACGGCGTGATCCCTCGGTTCCTCCGGAGGCTCCCCGGAGGCCCCCCGGAGGCCGCTCGCTGGAGCTGCCTCCGGGGCCTTCCGGTCGCGGAGCGCTCTCGGGCGCTCCGCAGGATGATCGGTCAGGCCGCTGCCGCCACGGCCTCCTTGGCACCGTCCGAGGCGCCTCCTCCACCTTGTTCATCGCCCTCGGCCTGGTCGCCCTCGGAGTTGGGGAACGGCGCGATCCAGGCCGCGGCGATGCTGGGCAGAGAGGCGATGACGACGAAGATGAAGAAGGTCCTGTATCCCAGCCAGTCGGCCAGGGGGCCGCTCGCCATCTGCGTGGGGACCAGGACCAGGTTCATCAGCGCCGTGCAGAAGGCGTAGTGGGTCATCTTGTATTTGCCCGGCGCGATCTGCTGCATCATGTAGAGCATGTTGCCGACGAAGCCGAAGCTGTAGCCGAACTTCTCGATGCTCACGAGCGTGTAGATCGTCTGCAGCGAGAGGGGCGCGTCCGGAGAGACGGTCTGGCTCAGGTAGACATAGCAAAAGTGCGGCACGTTCATGCAGATGGCCAGGAACACCAGCGTGCGCTTGTTGAGACCGAGCTTGGACACGAACAGGCCGCCGCAGAGCCCGCCGATCACGCTGACGATGGTGCTCACCTCACCATCGATGTCCGCCTTCTGAGAGAGCGAGAGGCCGAGGCCGCCCGCCGACAGCTTGGCCTGGAGGAACAGGGGAGCCTCCACCAGCAGGAAGCCCTCTCCGGTGCGGTAGAGGAAGACGAAGAGGAGCATCCCCCAGATGGCCTTCTTCTTCAGGAACGCGCTCGCCGACTCGCCGAACGTCCGCATCACCGCGGCGGCGTCCCGGGGGCGCTCGGAGATCGAGCCGGTGGGCAGCATGAAATAGTGATAGAGGCCGAGCACGGTCATGACGGCGGCGCTCAGGCCCCAGCCGAACATCCAGCTCGTCTTGGAGCCTTTCCCCAGGACGCCGACGAGCTTGACGACGGCGAAGGTCGCGAAGATGCGCCCGACGTTCCAGGCCATGCCCTGCACGCCGGTGAACGCGGCCTGCTTCTTCTTGTCGAGCGTGGTGATGTAGATGCCGTCGACGCAGATGTCCTGCGTCGCCGAGGCGAACGCCACGACCCAGAGCAGCCCGATGATGATGGGGAAGTAGCTCGGTAGCTTCAGGGCCAGCGCGATCGCTCCGAAGAGCGCCGCCATGAAGAGCTCCATCGCGAGGACGAAGAACTTCTTGGTCCGGTACATGTCGAGGAACGCGGCCCAGAACGGCTTGAGCGACCAGGCGATCCCGATGCTGGCCGTGAGCGGAGTGATCGCGCCGTCGGCGTAGCCCAGATCCTTGAACATGGTGGTGGTGACCCACACGACCATGGCAAAGGGGATCCCCTCGGCCAGGTAGGAGGTCGTCACCCAGAACGCCGGATGGGCGGTGCGTCTACTCATACACCATTTCTCTAGACGAGCAGGATCGGGATGTAAACCGCCCCGCTCTACCCGATCGCGGCAGATCAGGGGGGACACTGACACTAACACGGAGGCGAGCGGCGCTCCGCACAAAGAGACGACTCGCACCGCCGCATCACCGACTTCGGTAGGGTCATGTGCGCCAGCGTTCCAACGCGAATCCACATGTGCAGCAGAGGCGGCGGCAAGCTGCGGCGTTCCCCGTCCGGTCCGTTTTTCTGCCCCGCGCTCGCGGCGGCACTCTACCATCGCCCTCCTTGCCGGCCGCGAGCGCGAGCGCTCGAGAGGAACCCAATGACGTCGACGTCGACTCACCCATCCATCGCCCACCTCGCGCCCGTGCTCGCGCTGGTCGTCACCACCGCAGCCTGTGGCGCGGCGGTCCCGACTGCGCCCCCGCCGCCGACCGACGCCCAGGAGGGGGCCACTGCGAAGCCGCTGGGCCAGATGACGGCCGGAGCGTCGACGGCGGCGGGCAACGACATGCTCTGGAACAGCGACTTCGCCGAGGGCACGATGCAGCCCTGGAGCACGAGCGTCAGCGCTCCTGCGGCGGGCGAGGCCAAGGTGACCGGGGAGGAGGCGTGTCTGCGCATCGATGCGGCCGGCACCAACGGCTACGATCTGGTCCTCCGCCAGCGGCCCGTGCCCCTCGCGCCGGGGCACACCTACCAGGTCCGCTTCAAGGCGCACGCGACCGCGCCGACGCGGATCCGACCGCGCCTCGTCCAGATCGGCGCCCCCCACACCGAGTACTGGTCGGCGGTGGTCGACGTCACCCCGACGGCGCAGACCTTCACCGGCACCTTCGACGCGAGCCAGGCGGACGACGGCGCCGACTTCGCGATCCATTTCGGAGGCGAGCTGGCCGGCAAGGCGCCGCTCACGGTGTGCCTCGACGACATCGAGATCAACGATCCCAAGTTCGAGATCCCGGCGGCGCGCGCCCACGGTCCGCTGCCCCGGATCCGCGTCAACCAGGTGGGCTACCTGCCCGATCAGGTGAAGAGCGCCATCGTCAAGTCCACCGCCCAGGAGCCCCTCGACTGGCTGCTCGTCGACGGGAGCAACAACATCGTCGCCAGCGGCAAGACGCGCCCCTACGGAGAGGACAAGGCCGCGGGCGAGCTCGATCAGCTCATCGACTTCAGCGCCTTCAAGGCGACGGGCAAGGGGTACAGGCTCAAGATCGGCGCGGACGAGAGCCCGCCCTTCGAGATCGGGCGCGACCTCTACAAGAGGCTCAAGTACGACGCGCTCGCCTTCTTCTACCACCAGCGCAGCGGCATCGAGATCGCCATGCCCTTCGCAGGCGGCGCGCAGTGGACGCGCCCCGCCGGCCACGTCGGCGACAAGAGCGTTCCCTGCGCCCCCGAGGCCAAGTGCAGCTACTCGCTCGACGTGTCGGGCGGCTGGTACGACGCCGGCGACCACGGCAAATACGTGGTCAACGGCGGCATCTCGGTGTGGACGCTGCAGAACGAGTACGAGCGCGCCCGCTACCTCGGCAAGAACGGAGACGAGCTCGGCGACGGCAAGCTCTCGGTCCCCGAGGGCAAGAACGGCGCGCCCGACATCCTCGACGAGGCCCGCTGGGAGGTCGAGTGGATGATGCGGATGCAGGTCCCCGCGGGCCAGCCGCTCGCGGGCATGGCTCACCACAAGATCCACGACGAGAGCTGGTCGCCCATCCCGACCCGCCCCGATCAGGACCCGATCAAGCGCTACCTGCGCCCGGTCAGCACGGCGGCCACGCTCAACCTCGCCGCCAGCGCCGCGCAGGCCTCCCGCCTGTGGAAGACCTTCGACCCCGCCTTCTCCAAGCGCGCCCTCGACGCGGCCGTGCTCGCCTACGACGCGGCGAAGAAGAACGCGAACGTGGTCGCCGAGGGCGAGGTCAAGGGCGGCGGCGCCTACGGCGACTCCACCTTCGAGGACGAGTTCTACTGGGCCGCCGCCGAGCTCTACATCACCACCGGCAAGCCCGAGTATCGCAAGGATCTCGAGGCGTCGCCGCACCACAAGACCATCACCACCAACGCCGGCGGCGGGAGCGCCAGCATGAGCTGGGATCAGCTGGCGACGCTGGGCAAGATCAGCCTCGCGGTGGTGCCCAACGGGCTGGGCAAGGCCGCCATCGACGAGCAGCGCAAGCAGATCGTGGGCGCCGCGGACACCTACCTCGGCTTCAGCCGCAGGCGCGCCTACCGCGTCCCGCTGGAGAGCGCCACGCGCTACCCGTGGGGCTCCAACTCGTTCATCTTGAACGACCTCGTCGTCATGGGCCTCGCCTTCGATTTCACCAAGGATGTGAAGTACGTGGGCGGCGTCGTCGACGGCATGGACTACCTCCTCGGCAAGAACCCCAAGGTGCAGTCCTACGTGAGCGGGTACGGCTCCCGGCCCTTGCAGAACCCTCACCACCGCTTCTGGGCCCACCAGAAGGATCCCAAGCTGCCCAGCGTGCCGCCCGGGGTCGTCTCCGGCGGCCCCAACTCGGGCGTGGAGGACCCCTACGCCAAGCAGGTCGGGCTCCCCGGGTGCGCGCCGCAGCAATGCTACGTCGATCACATCGAGTCGTGGTCGACCAACGAGATCGCCATCAACTGGAACGCCCCCCTGGCCTGGGCCACGGCCTTCCTCGACGACGTGGCGCACCGCAAATGAGCGGCGCCCCTCTGCGGATCGGCGTCCTCGGCGCCGCGCGCATCGCCCCGCCGGCCGTCCTCGCGCCGGCCCGGCGGTCAGAGCGAGTGGAGGTCGTGGCGGTCGCGGCCCGCGACGTCGGGCGCGCGCGACGCTTCGCGGAGGAGCACGGCGGCCTGCGCGTCGCGCCCGACTACCAGGCGCTCGTCGAGAGCCCCGACCTGGACGCGATCTACGTCGCGCTCCCCGCCGCGCTCCATGCCCGCTGGACCGAGCGCGCGCTCCGGGCCGGCAAGCACGTGCTCTGCGAGAAGCCCTTCGCCTCGAACGCCGGCGAAGCCGAGCAGATGGTCGCCGCGGCGGTCAGCGCCGATCGCGTCCTGATGGAGGCGTTCCACTATCGCTTTCACCCGCTCGCCGACCGCATCCGGGCCATCGTGACCAGCGGCGAGCTCGGCCGGATCCGCGCCATCGAGGGCGTCTTCACGGTCGCCATCAAGCCCGGCGACATCCGCCACGACCTCGCGCTGGGCGGCGGCGGGCTCATGGATCTCGGCTGCTACCCCGTCCACTGGGCGCGCCTCGTCGCCGGCACGGAGCCCTCGGTGGTGTCCGCCGAGGCCGTCGCCGGGGAGCCCGGCGTCGACCTGGTGATGAGCGCCGAGCTCGCCTTCGACGGCCCGCGCGCCCGGATCCACTGCTCCATGGCGCCCGGCATGGAGCGCCGGGCCACGCTCCGCGTCCGCGGCGACGACGGCGAGCTCTTCGTCGAGAACCCCCTCGCGCCTCAGAACGGGCACCGGATGGAGATCACCGGCCCCGGCGGCACGCGCGTCGAGCAGGTCCCCGGGGCGACCAGCTACGATTACCAGCTCGAGGCGTTCGCCGCGGCGGTGCTCGACGGCGGACCGCGGCTCACGGGCGGCGCCGATGCGATCGCCAACATGCGCGTCATCGACGCCATCTACCGCGCCGCCGGGATGTCGCCGCGCGGCGAGGGGGCCGCAGCTCTCCCATGATCGCGCGCGCACCCCTGGCCCTCACCGTCGCCGCCGCCTGCGCAGCCTGCGTCCCGAGCCCCGCTCCCCAGCCCCTCGCGCGGCAGGCTGCAACGGCCGCCGACGGCGCCCCCACCGAAGGCGAGCTCCTCCACGTCGACTTCGACGAGACGGCCGTGGGCCCCTTCACCCAGGGCAGCCTCACCGCCTCCTTCCGCGGCATCGAGGGCCACGGCCAGGGCCTGGAGCGCGCATCCATCGTCGCCACCGAGCGGGGCCGCTCGCTGCGCATCCGCTACCCGCAGGGCTCGGTCGGTCCCGGCGAGGGAGGCGCGCAGTTCATGGCGCGGCTCCCCGGCAACCACGACGAGCTCCACTGCGCCTACCGCGTGCGCTTCGCCTCCGGCTTCTCTTTCGTCCGCGGAGGCAAGCTGCCCGGCCTCGTGGGCGGCTCGCGCCCGACGGGGGGCAAGCCCCGGGACGACGGCTTCAGCGCTCGCCTGATGTGGCGCCCCGGCGGCGCCGCCGTGCAGTATGTCTATTACCCCCACCAGAGCCAGACCTACGGAGTCGACCTCCCGTACCTGCTCGCGGGCAGCCCGGCGCGCTTCCAGCCCGGCGTCTGGCATCGCGTCGAGCACCGCGTCGTCATGAACACTCCCGGGCAGGCCAACGGCGTCCTCCAGGCCTGGATCGACGGCCAGCTCGCGCTCGATCTGCACGACCGCGTGTGGCGGCTCGACGACTCGATCCACGTCGACGCGCTCTACTTCTCCACCTTCTTCGGAGGCAACGATCCCTCCTGGGGGGCGGCCCGCGACGAGACGGTGGACTTCGACGATTTCATCGTCTCGCCGCGGCGCATCTGGCCCTGATGGGTGAGCCCTCAGCCGCCGTCGGCGGCGGCGTCCACCCCGGCATCGGCCCCACCGTCGCCTGAGCTGTCGGCCGCGGCGTCGCTCCCCGCATCGCTCCCTGCATCCGAGACGGGCCACGGCGCGGCCGGATCGTCGTAACCGAGGAGCGCCGCCTTCACCACCGCGCCCTCGTTGGTGGTGTCGTAGCTCCAGTCGCTGATCAGCGAGGGGAACTTGCAGAGGTCGGTCGGGGTGCTCCCCCCGACGAACCACGCCCACGAGGTCCAGCCGGCGTTGTGAGCGTCGGCGTAGGGGATGAGCGTCTGGTCCCACACCGGCGAGCAGGTCCCGGTGCCGTCGCCGAACTCGGTCACCACCACCGGCGCCGTCGCGGTGAGATAACCCCAGCCCGAGTTCCAGTCCCCCGGCTGACGGTCGGGCGCGTTGTTGTACGGGTGGGTGGCGTAGACGATGTTGTGCCCCTGCACGGGGTAGCTGGCGACGATGCTCAGGTCGAAGGCGTAGTCGAGCCCGCCGATGATCACCAGGTTCTCCGCGCCGACCCCGCGGACCGCATCGTGGAGCTGCTGCATGCCGGCGACCTGGTAGGCCGGGCTCTCGTTCATGCCGCCCGAGAGCCAGAGGTCGGCCGGGACGTCGTGCGGCTCGTTGTAGAGCTCGAAGAAGACGCGGCCGTCACCCTTGTAGCGGGTCGCGACCTCCTTCCAGAACTCGATGGAGTGGACGTCCGCCATGGGCTGCTGCGCGGCCGCGGTGCCGTAGTCGCCGCGGTCGGACCAGTGGAGATCGAGGATGACGTCCATGCCGGCGGCATGAGCCCATTGCACGACCTGGTCGACCAGGGCCGCATAGCCGGGCGCGTAGGTCGGTGACTCGGCGAGCCAGAAGTCCTGACTGAGGGCGACGCGCACGACGTTGGCGTGCCAGCCCGCCATGGCGGCGAAGTCGGCGGCGGAGAGGTTGGCCCCGGTGCTGCTCCACTCCAGCGAGGGGCGGTCGACGCCGTGGAGCAGGTGGGGCTTCCCCGCCGAGGTGCACACGGTGTTGCCGTTGACGTAGTAGCCGTCGGGTGCAGTGGGCGGCAGGGCGGCGCCGCCGGCCGGGGTGCAGCCCGTCGCGGTGACGCTGCTCCCGGCGCCGGCGCCGTCACCGCTGCCAGCGTCGCAGGCGGTGAGTCCGATTGCGATCGACGAGGCGAGGAGGGAGAGCGCGAGGACGACCGGGGCCGGGGAGACTCTTGCCATCCAGACGCACTCTACGGCAAGTCCCCCGCGAGATCGTGAACTTTGGCGAGTACCTCTGTGGCGATAAAAATGCATCCGGGAGCGCGCTCGGGCGCTCCCCGGGGCGACAGAGCCCTATCCCCCCTCGTGGACCTTGATCCCGGGGATGCTGCGCACCGCGCTCACGTCCTTCACCAGCGAGCCCTCGATGTAGAGGTGCTTGAGCTTGGTGAGCTCCCGGAGCGGCGACACGTCGCTCACCTTGGTGTTCTTGATGCTGAGGTTCTCCAGCTTCTTGAGCTTGGCGAGGGGCGCCAGATCGCTCACCTCGGTCCCGTCGAGCTGGAGCTCGGTGAGGTTGAGGCAGCTCGCCAGGGGGCCGATGTCGCTCACCGGGGTGCGCCCGGCGTCGAGACGGTCGAGCTTGATCAGCCCGGCGAGCGGGCTCAGATCCTTGACCCGGGTGACGGAGATCCGCAGCGACTCGAGCTGGGTCAGCCCCTTCAGCGGGGTGAGATCGTCGAGCCGGCCGGGAGCGAGGTAGAGCCCCTTCACCCCGGTGAAGAGCGGAAACAGGCAGGGGTCGAGCTCGTCGTCGACCGGCGCCGTCGAGACGTTGAGCGTCTTGATCTTGCCGAGGTCGGCGCGGGCGATGGCCCCCTTCGGCTTCTGGAGCTGGACCCGCACCGCGCCCTCCAGCGTCGCGTCGGTGAAGGTGACGCTGGGGTCCTTGGAGCAGGGCCCCTCGTGCCGCTGGCGGGGCGGCTCGGGCGCGCTCGACGGGACCGGCGCCGGCGCGGGCGGCGCGGCAGCCACGGGCGCCGTGGCGCTGGGCGCCGTGGGCGCCGGAGGGTCGTCGCAGGCGACGGCCGGGAGGAAGAGGGCGGCGAGGGCGAGCGAGATCGGGCGGGACATGCGCCGCAGACTACTGCGGAGCGCCGCGCGTTTCGATGGTCAGCGTGGCCGCGCCTCAGGGGAAGTGCAGCGCGGCCACGTAGGCCTCCCACCGGACCTGGAAGGCGGCCAGGTCGCCCTCGCCGAGGGTGTGCCGGAGGGTAGCCTCGCCGGTGGGATCCTCGGCGTGGTGCTCGCGGAAGGCGCGGTAGAAGCGCACCAGGAGCCCGTGCTCCTGGAGGTAGTAGCAGAGGTAGCGCGCCGCGGCGTAGTTGGTCCCGGGATCCTCGTCGTAGAAGGCGTGTGTGTCGGTGCGGATCAGGGTGGTGAGCGGCCCCATCCGGTGCGCGCGGATGGCCTCCTTCAGCCCCCCGAGCCGCCAGTTGGTGAGCCCGACGATGTGCCCGTCGCGTTCCGCCGACTGCTCGAAGAGCGAGCCCAGCCCCTCGTTGAGCCAGGCGGGCGCGTCGGGGAAGTCCACCTCGACGAAGGGGTGGACGATCTCGTGGACCAGCGTGCCGCCCCCCGTCGCGATGTTCATCACCAGCGCGCCGTTCTCCGGCGAGTAGTAGCCGTAGGGCGTGGTCGGCTCGGCGTGGAAGAGATCGAGGGCCGTCCTCCGGTAGCTCCGCGCGTCCTTGAACAGCAGCACGTCGAGGATGCGCTTCGGCTCCACGGTGAAGAAGTCCGCCTCGAGCTTGGTCGTCGCCCAGTCCACGATGTTCTCCGCGTGGCTGCGCACGGCCCTCTCCCCCTGGTCACCGGCCACCACGAACGGCGGCTGGAGCACCACGGAGAACCCCGGCCCCAGGCGCTCCTTGAGCGCCAGCACGTGCTGCGCGTACTCCGCCGGCGTGTGCCCGTGGACGAGGGGCGTCGCGGCCGGGCGCGCCGCCGCCGGATCGAGATCGAGGCGGAACCGGATCAGCGTCCAGCGCGACGGGTCGTAGACGAGCGGCCAGAGGCGGAGCATGCGCCCCCGCTTCATCCGCCGGTAGGCGCCGTGGTCCTCGGCGGGCTCGTGGTAGATGACCTCGTCGGCGGCGGGGTCGTAGCCGACGATCAGGCGAAAGTGCTCCGTCGTGTGCGGCCCGTCGCCGTAGTGCATGCACACGATCGAGGGCACGCCCTGCACGAGATCGGCATAGAGCTCGGCGAAGCGCCGCCCCAGCTCCGCCGCGGCCTGGGCCGCCTCGACGGGATACCACACGTCCCCCACCCGGAACCCGAGCCGCGAGAGCGCCCGCTTGAGCTCGGGCGTGATGGCGCCCCGCCCCAGCTCCGGATCGATGCCCGCCAGGTCGAAGACGTCGTCCTGCGTCCCCCCGCGCCCGAGCCAGGAGAGGGCCATCTCCGCGCACGCCTCGCCGCAGAAGTCGGGCTTCTGGCGGACGTGGGGGATGCCCCGGAGCAGCGCCAGGGTGGCCCCGGGAGGGGGCGGGACCTCGAGCACGACGTCCGTCGCCGGCGAGCGGGTGCGCGGCGAGGGCGCGGCGGGGGCGGCCTCCACCGAGGGGACGAGAGGCGGCGCGGTGGGGCGACCGCGCTCCGTGCAGCCGGCGAGGAGGAGGGCGAGGAGGAGGGAGGCTGGGCGGTGGGGCATGGCGTCGATCCGGTCGGACGGTGATCCCAGGGGAATCTTGGATCGGGATCGAAGTGTGACAGCGGCCGGGTTCGAGAGCTCCGGTCCTCCTGCCGACGAGGCCCCTCTCGCAGCGAGCACCGCCTCGGCTACCCTCCCCCGATGCCCCCGCCGCACCGCCTGGCCCTCACCTTACCTTGCCTCCTCGCCCTCGCCTGCGCTCCCGCCGATACCACGATGGCGCCCGCCGCCGCCCCCGAGAGCCCTGGCTCCGCCCGCACGCCCGCGCCCGTCGCTCCCGCACCGCTTCCCCCACCCGCGGCCGAGCCCGCCGCCACGATCACCCCCGAGCCCGCCGCCGCGCCGCCGCCCGCCAAGCCCCCCGAGGAGGACCGCACCACCTGGCAGGTCCCGGTGGGCACTTCGCCGGTGCGGGGCAAGGCCTCGGCGCTGGTCACGCTCGTCGAGTTCGCCGACTTCGAGTGCAAGTTCAGCGGCCGGGTGACGCCGACGCTCGCGCAGCTGGAGCGCGAGTACGGCGACCAGCTCCGCGTCGTCTACAAGGAGCTGCCCCTGCCCTTCCACACCCGCGCCGCTCCCGCCGCCGAGCTCGCCCTCGAGGCGCGCGCGCAGCGCGGGGAAGCGGGCTTCTGGGCCGCGCACGATCTGCTCTTCGCCAAAGAGTGCTCGGGCAGCCCGCAGCTCCACGAGCGACAGGCCTGCATGGACGCGGGCGGCACCTGGCGGGACCACCAGCTCCACCTCGAGGACGCCGACCTGCTCGACCACGGAAAGGCGCTCCACCTCGACGCGGGCAAGCTGAAGGCGGCGCTCGACGGGCAGAGGTACGCGGCCACCATCGACGACGACGTCGCGCTCTCCGAAGACCTCCACGTCCAGGGGACGCCCAACTTCTTCATCAACGGTCGGCACCTGATGGGGGCGCAGCCCATCGAGACGTTCCGCGCGCTCATCGACGAGGAGCTCGAGAAGGCCCGCGCTCTGGTCAAGGGCGGCGTGGCGCCGGCAGCGGTCTACGCGAAGCTCCAGTCCACCGCGAAGGCGCCCGACGCGCCCGAGCGCAGGGCCCTCCCCGCTCCGACCGCCGAGAACCCCGGGCGAGGCCCGGCCGACGCCCGGGTGACAGTCCAGGTCTTCGGCGACTTCCAGTGCGCGTTCTGCAAGCAAGCCATGTCCACCCTCGCGGCGCTGGAGCAGGCCTTTCCCGGCAAGATCCGCATCGTGTGGCGGAACACCCCCCTGTCCACCCACCCGGGCGCCGCGCTCGCCGCCGAGGCCGCGATGGAGGCCTTCCGGCAGAAGGGCGACGCCGGCTTCTGGGCCATGCAAGCGCTGCTCTACGAGAATCAGGATCACCCCGGCGGCCTGGAGCGCCCCGCGCTGGTGGCCTACGCGGGCACGATCGGCCTCGACGCCGGGCCGTTCACCGCGGCGCTCGACAGCCACCGGCACAAGGCCGCGATCGACGCCGACCAGAAGGTCGCCGCCGACGCCCACGTCACCGGCACACCGAGCTTCGCCATCAACGGCTACTTCCTCGCGGGGGCGCAGCCGCTCTCCAGATTCAAGCGGCTCGTGAAGCAGGCGCTGACCGCAGCGAAGTGACCCGAGCCGCTCCCTCGCTCCCTCCTCGACGCCCGCCATCGCTCGGAGCCCTCCCCGTCACCCGGGCGCCACACGGGGTGCCAACGCTTCTGGCGTAGGCGCAGCAAACCACCCCGAGAGGAGGCTCCATGACGCACCGTGCCCCCCGCCTCGCCAGCTTCACCGCCCTCGCCCTCGTCACGGCCGCCTGCGGCAGCGCAGAGCCGCCCAGCACGCCCGATGCCGGCGTGCCCCTCACCGCCCCTTCGGCCGCCGTCGCCGCCAAGCCGACCGCCACCGAGATCTCGATGCTCTACAGCTCCGAGAAGAAGGAGTGGATGGAGGCCGCCGCCACCCTCTTCCAGAAGGCGCACCCGGAGATCAAGCTCACCCTCACCCCGATGGGGTCGCTCGACGCGGCCCGCGCCATCGCCGAAGGCAAGGAGAAGCCCACCCTCTTCAGCCCGGCCGACTCGCTGGTGGAGAACCTCGTCGCCGCCGACTGGAAGGCCGTCAACCACACCGACCTCTTCGCCCAGAGCGGCGAGGACCTCCCGCAGGCGCTGGTCATCACTCCCCTGGTGTTCGTCGCCTGGGAGGACCGCGGCGCCGCCCTCCTCAAGGCCTCCCGGGGCAACATCGGGTGGAACACCATCCACGCCGGCGTCAACGCCCGCGAGGGCTGGCCCGCCGTCGGTGGCAATCCGGCCTGGGGCTTCGTCAAGCTCGGGCACGCCGACCCGGCCCGGTCCAACTCCGGGCTCCAGGCCCTCTTCTCGATGACCTTCGACTTCTACGGCAAGCCCACCGTCGAGGTCGCCGACCTGCTCAAGCCCCGCTACCAGGCCTTCCTCAAGGAGCTGGAGAAGGGCGTCCCCAGCCTGGAGACCTCGACCAGCGCCTTCATGACCGACATGCTCCGCTTCGGGCCCTCCAAGTACGACATCGCCGTCGTCTACGAGAGCCTGGCCCTCGCCCAGATCGGCACCGCCGACGGCCGCTGGGGCAAGCTCCGGCTCTACTACCCCGCCACCACGCTGTGGAGCGACCACCCCGCCTCCGTCCTCCAGGCGCCCTGGGTGTCGCCCGAGCAGCGCGCGGCGGGGCGCGCCTTCCTCAAGCACCTCTCGAGCCGCCCCATCCAGGAGCTGGCCATCACCTACGGCTTCCGCCCGGCGGATCCGACGGTGCCGGTGAAGACGACGGACGCGACCAACCCGTTCACGCGGCTGGCCGACCGGGGGGTGAAGCTCGACATTCCCCCGATGGCGGCGACCCCGAGCGGGGAGGTCGTCCACACGATGGAGCAGATGTGGGCGCGGCTGATGGCGAAGTAGGGCGGCGGCGCGCGGTGAGTCTCGGGGCGGCGAACGCGGGGTTGGAGAGCGGTTTCCTCAGGGGTTTCGCAAACGCTGGGTCGGGCGAGCCTCGCCGAGGCTCGTTTTGGCGAAACGAGGGTCGATGCTGAAAACGTTGGGTCGGAGGGCCCCCGCCCTCCCTCTTTCTCGCAAAACGAGGGTCGATTCCGGAAAAGTTTCCTCGGTCGACCCCCTCCCTCCTTCTTTCTGGCGAAACGAGGGTCGATTCCGGAAAAGTTTCCTCGGTCGACCCCCTCCCTCCCTCTTTCTGGCGAAACGAGGCTCGATTCCGGAAAAGTTTCCTCGGTCGACCCCCGCCGACCCTCTTCTTCGCGAAACGAGGCTCGATTCCGGAAAAGTTTCCTCGGAGGGCCCCCGCCGACCCTCTTCTTCGCGAAAGTTTCCTCGGAGAGCCCCCTCCGACCCTCGTCTTCGCAAAAGTTCCCTCGGAGGGCCCCCTCCGACCCTCTTTTTCGCGAAACGAGGGTCGACGGACGCGTCTTACCCTCGTCTTCGCGAAACGAGGCTCGGCGGACGAGTCCTACCCTCGTCTTCGGGAACGCTGGCTCGGGCGCCGCGCAATCCCCGAGGCTCGGCGTCGTGACCCACGGCGCCTTGCTGCGGGCACCGAAAGCGCCTGCCCAACGACCTGCCGCCCAGACGCGGGGCGCAGGCTCGCCTCAAGAGAGCACCTCGGCGGCGGACTTCGCGCCGAAGACATTGTCGATCCACCGATCGAGCGCCGCTGCATCCGTGCACGCCTGGACGCGGGCACGGTCTCCCTCCGTGAGCGCGATCCCCGCGCGCACGAGAAGGCGGTGGAGGGTGTCGCGCCGGGCCTCGAGGTTGCCCTCGAGCTTGCCCTGTCGCTCCGCCAGCGCGAGCGCTCCACGCTCGTTCTGGATGGCCATCCCCGCCGCGATGTAGGCGTCCCACTCCTCCCGACTGAAGCGCGCGGTCCGGGCCCCCTCCAGCGCGTCGAGGACGGGCGGGTGCCGCAGCGCCTCGGGGATGGCCAGCAGGTTCCCCGCCTCGCGGAAGAAATAAGCCCACTTGTCCACGAGCGTCTCCGGGTCGTGCCCGCCCTCGTACTTGGGCAGCTCCAGGAACACGAACTGGAGGTGAGGCAGGCCGACGACGCCGCTGTGCTGTTCCTGCATGCGCCACCGGCTGAGCATCGGGACGGGCGCCGCGTCGCCGCGCGGCCACAGCTCGAAGTCGCAGATGCTGATGCCGACCACGTCGTCCAGCTCGGGGTAGGCGAACCCGACGCCGAGCTGGTTGGTGTAGGCCTTGGCGACGTTGTAGACGACCCGCTTCTCGAAGGCCTCGACGTTGAGCACCTGCATCTCGACGACGTAGGTGGTGCCCGCGGCGTCGACGCAGCGGACGTCGACGATGGAGTACTTCAGCTCGCTCACCTTGGGGCGTTGCTCGGGAGGGAGCAAGGCGACCGAGGTGATGCGGTGGGCGTCGTCGAGCTGGAGGATGTCGTTCAGGAAGCCGAGCAGAGCCGTCTGGTGATCTTCGCTGCCGAAGATGCGCTGGAAGACGAAGTCGGTCTTGGGATCGCCGAAGACGGGCGTGCTCCGCACCATGATGGGGCGGAGCTTACGACGCCCCGACGCGCGGGGCGAGCGGGCTCACGTCCCGATCCGGGTGATCCTCACCACCGGCGCCGCCGCCTCCCGCGAGCGCGCGAGATCGATGCTGCACTCGATCACCCACTCGTTGTGCTCCTCGGGATCGCAGAGGATCTGCTTCACGTCCCAGAAGCCCTCGCGCGGCTCCACCAGCGTGTTGCCCGGGCCGCGCGCCTTGGGGTCGGTGCGGATCACCCCGTGCTCGGCGAAGTAGGGCGCCAGGCTGGCCTCGATCTTCGCGGGCGTCCACGCCTCGGCCGGGGGGCCTCCCACCACGCCGATGCCTCCCACGAGCGTGGCGGCGTTCTCCCAGTTCTTGGTCGCCAGGGCGCGGAGCAGCCGGTACATCTCGTTGCGCACCAGCACGGTGAACTGCTTGGCGTCGCGGGTGACGTCGTAGGCGTCGGCGGTGGCGCGCGGGGCCCGCACCTCGCCGGCCGCGGGGACACCGTCCTTGAGGCGCTCCCACTCGTCGAGGAGGCTACTGTCGACCTGCCGCACGATGGCGCCGAAGTAGGTGATGATCTCCTGGACGCCCTCGTCCTTGGCGAGCTCGGGCACGGACTGGGAGAGGGCCTTGTAGACGTCGGTCAGATACCTGAGCAGCATGCCCTCGGCGCGCTGCAGCTCGTACTCGCGGATGTACTCGGAGAACGAGTAGAACTCCTCGTACATCTCGCGCGCCACCGACTTGGGCCGGATGTTCTCGGTGCCGACCCAGGGGTGCTTGGCGGCGAAGGCGTTGAACGAGCCGTAGATGAACTCGCGGTGGGGCTTGGGGTACTCGATCTTCTCGAGCTCGGCCATGCGGTCGTCGTACTCGACGCCGGCGGCCTTCATCTCGGCGAGCTTCTCGGTCTTGAGGCGGTCGGTCTGCTTGAGCAGGACCAGCTCGGGGTTCTCGAGGATGGACTCCACCACGGTGAGGAGCTGGAGCGGATACTCGGGGCTCTCGCGGTCGAGGAGGGTGAGGGTGTCGAGGAGGTAGAGCGAGAGCGCGTGGTTGAGGGAGAAGTCCTCCTGCAGGTCGAGGTTGACCCGGATGCGCTTACCGACGCCGTCCTCGCGAGGCACCCACTCGATGACGCCGGCGCCGAGGAGGGAGTCGAAGAGCAGGACCCCGTGCTTTTTGTGCTCGCGCTTCTGGAAGGGGTTGTCGTGGCAGTCGCGCACCATCTTGACCATGGCCTTGCAGCCGCCGCGGGGGCGCTCCAGCACGTTGAGGAGCATGCCGTGGGTCACCGCGAAGCGGGACACCAGCGACTCCGGGCTGGTGCTGACGAGGCGGTCGAAGGTGGTCCGGTCCCAGTGCACGTAGCCCTTGTCCGGGGGCTTCTTGCGGACGATCTTCTTCTTCTTCGCCGGATCGCCGGCGGCCTTGGCGTCGAGGCGGAGGTTGTCGATGACGTGCTCGGGGGCCTGCACCACCACCGTGCCACGGTCGTCGAAGCCCTTGCGGCCGGCGCGGCCGCTGATCTGCTGGAAGTCGCGGACGCTGAGGATTCCCGTCTTCTGCCCGTCGTACTTGCAGAGCTTGGTGAAGAGCACGGTGCGGATGGGGATGTTGACGCCCACGCCCAGGGTGTCGGTGCCGCAGATGACCTTGAGATAGCCCTTCTGCGCCAGCTTCTCGACCATGAGGCGATACTTGGGCAGGAGCCCGGCGTGGTGGAGGCCGACGCCGTGGCGCACGTACTTCTGCACCTCCTTGCCGTAGGGGCTGTCGAAGCGGGCGCCGGCGAGGGCCTCGTAGATGGCCTTCTTCTCCTCCTTGGTGGAGTAGTCGGTGCTCATCAGGTTCTGCGCCTCCTCCGCGGCGGCGCGCTGGGTGAAGTTGACGATGTAGATGGGCGCCCGGTCCTTGCGGATCAGGTCGAGCACGGTCTCGTGGAGGGGGGTCTCGCGGTACTCGAAATCGAGCGGCACCGGGCGGTGGGTGGAGTGCACGGTGACCGTGGCGCGGCCGGTGAGCTTGGTGAGGGCCTTCTCGAAGAAGGTGGTGTCACCGAGGGTGGCGCTCATGAGCAGGAACGACGCGTGCGGCAGGTTGAGCAGGGGGATCTGCCAGGCGACCCCGCGCTCCTTGTCGGCGTAGTAGTGGAACTCGTCCATGATGACGTAGTCCACCTTGGCCTCCGCCCCCTCCCGCAGGGCCTTGTTGGCGAGGATCTCCGCGGTGCAGCAGATGATCAGGGCGTCGGGGTTGACGGTGGCGTCGCCGGTCATCATCCCCACCAGCTCGGGGCCGAAGTCGCGCGAGAGGGCGAAGAACTTCTCGTTGACGAGGGCCTTGATCGGCGCCGTGTAATACGAGCGCTTGCCCTCGGCGACGGCGACGAAATGGAGGAAGGCGGCGACCAGCGATTTGCCGGAGCCGGTGGGCGTCGCCAGGATGACGTTCTTGCCGGAGACCAGCTCGAGGAGCGCCTCCTCCTGCGCGGGGTAGAGCTCGAGGCCCTTCTCCGCGACGTAGGCGAGGAAGCGATCGAGGAGATCGTCGGAGAGGAGCTCGCCGTCGGGCGGCGGCAGACGAGAGGCGAGGGGCGCGGTTCGATTCATCGGCGGCGGGAGCCTGACACAGATCCCGCCGCGCGGTGAGCCACCCCGCGCCCCCCCAGGTGGGAGAGGCCGCTACTTGGCGAGCAGCCGGGCGAGGATGTTGCGGCGCGTGGAGCGGATCAGGCCCCCGGCGATGGCCGGGCCGATCGCCAGCGCGGCGCCGACGAACACCAGGTTGGCGGTGCCCATCACCCGGAAGTACCGGCGGTAGGCCCGCACCCGCGGATCGCTCGACACCTTGTCGCTCACCGGGATCCCCTCGGGGAACTCGCGCACGAGCTTCTTGCCGACGGCGGCGTTGGCGACGCCGGTGACCAGCGCGCCGGCGATGAGCAGGTCCTTGAAGGCGACCAGCTTCTGGGTGCGGTGATCCGGGTTCAGGTGGCGAATGGCGCGGCGCTCGATCAGCCAGGTCGCCGTGAACGCGACGTGCGCGGGCACGTTGATCTTGCTGTATTTGGCCCACGCGCAGGCCATGAGCTTGCCGCGCTCCTTCTCGTCCTTGATCTCCTTGATGACGGCAGGACGGAGCGCGATCTTGGCGAAGAGCGGGCCTCCGAAGGCGGTGGCCAGCGACAGGTTGTGAACGGCACAAGCCGCTTTGACGAGGGTGTGCATGATGGGAACCTCCCTTTTCACTCCGTAGAGCAAGCAAGAAGGCGCCCAGGGCCGGTGGCCCCGACGGACTCGCGAGGTGGCCTCTCGCGCGCCGCGCAGGAGGAGATGACAGGAGGTCAGTACAGGTGCGGGATGATCTTCCAGGGCACCCGCTCGCAGTAGCGGTCCCAGTCGGCGCCGTACTTGGCGCGGCAGCGGCGGTCGTCGCGGCCGGCGCGGTCGACGAGGAGAGCCGTGAGGAAGGCGACGTAGGTGTAAGGCACGATGTGGGTGAAGGCCGCGGGCAGAGTCCAGGCGAGGGCCAGGCCGATCTCGGTGACGTAGTGAAAATGCCGCGAGAGGCCCCACCAGCCGCAGAGCAGGAGCAGGCTCTCGCGCGGCTCTCCATCCTTGGTCACGTACTTCGCGGTCATCGTCTCCGGGGGCTTCCCCCAGACGGTGGTCTTGCCCCCGGTCTCGCGGACCCGCTGGCGCTGGGCGTCGGCATCGTAGTTGGCCCAGATGGAGAAGACCCCGAGCGCGAAGATGGCCCCCGCCACCGGGCCGGGCAGGTCCACCGGGTGACGGACCAGGTACTGCGCCACCAGCGTGTACACGCCGGGCACCCAGGCGGCGACTCCCCAGAAGATGTAGAAGCCGAAGCGGTCGTGCATGACGTCGAGCGACCCGAAATAGCCGCTCTCCCAGCGGAAGAACTTGAACAGATAGAGGACCTGGAGCGCCACGCAGACGATCATCGTGTTGGTGAGGTGCCCGGCCTCGAGCTGCTTGGCCGCGCACGAGATGACGATGACGCTCCAGCCCATCATGGATAGGCGGCAGTTGACGTACTGCTTCAGCGAGACCCCGAAGACGGTCGGGTGCAGCTCGACCCCCCAGAAGTAGTCCCAGACGAAGTTGCCGGTGCGGCCGTGGTCCGAGCTGGAGGGGTGGTAGACGCCCTTGAGGTAGAGCACCCCGCACAGGAGGAGCGCGAGGATGTTGCAGACCACCAGGATGGATCCCAGGTTGTCGTAGATCTCGCCGAGCCGGAACAGCCCCAGCGGGTACGCCGCGGCGAGGAGGATGCCGTGGGTGACCGCCCAGGCGGCGAGGCCGTTCATCCGGTAGCGAGGGCGGTTGCCCGCGGGCGTGACCGGGCCGAGGTGGATGGGCCCGGGCAGGAGCACCAGGAGGAGCCCCTCGAGCACGGCGAAGGTGACGATCATCTGCAGCGCGGCCAGGGTCGGCCGCGGGCAGAGCGCCACGAAGGTGGGCCAGTCGATGGCGTGGAGGAAGGCGAGGACCGAGCCGTCGAACCGCGCGCAGATCATCCAGAGGACGATCACCGCGGGCGGACAGCCCAGCATCAGGAGGAGCGGGAGGGCGGTGCGACGCATGCCCCATCTAAGCCGACGCCCGCGCGGGCGTCATCATCGCATGCGCGTCAGCGAACGGATCCCTCGGGGCGCCGACCTCGACGCCCGCGAGGGATCACGTCGCGGAACGCTCTCGGGCGTTCCGCAGGATGAGCACGTCGCGGAACGCTCTCGGGCGTTCCGCAGGATGAGCACGTCGCGGAACGCTCTCGGGCGTTCCCCAGGGGGGTCACGGGAAGATGTCGCGCTCGGCGTACACCGCGGTGATGCGGGCCAGGGCGAC
>Ga0302279_10000443_pt1 | contig 60065 bp, 51 predicted proteins | sample III_Bog_N3_3_FD_194541 | JGI IMG/M metagenome (GOLD analysis project Ga0302279, IMG submission 194541) | Peat permafrost microbial communities from Stordalen Mire near Abisko, Sweden - III_Bog_N3_3 | ecosystem: Environmental > Terrestrial > Soil > Wetlands > Peat | place: Sweden: Abisko... | reverse complement strand
CGACCTTGCCGGTGCCCCCGATCTACAGCAAGAGCAATCCTGCCGACACGCCGATCCTCACGCTCAGCGTGAGCTCGGACACGATGCCGCTCGACCAGGTCGACGACTTCGCCGACTCGATCCTCGCGCAGAAGATCTCGCAGGTCTCGGGCGTCGGACTCGTCACGCTGAACGGCGGCCAGAAGCCCGCTGTGCGCGTGCAGGTCGACCCCGGGTCGCTCGCCGGCTCGAACCTGAGCCTGGAGGACGTGCGCCTCGCGGTGGCGTCGCAGAACGTCAACGCCCCGAAGGGGAACATCGACGGGCCGCGCCAGGACTACACGCTCGCCACCAACGACCAGCTCTACAAGGCCGACTCGTTCAAGCCGATCATCATCGCGTACAAGAACGGCGCGCAGGTGCGCCTTCGGGACGTCGCGACCGTCGTCGACAGCGTCGAGAACGCGCAGCTCGCCGGGTGGGCCGGCGCGAAGCGCGCCATCATCTTGAACGTTCAGCGACAGCCGGGTGCGAACGTCATCCAGGTGGCCGACCGTGTGAAGGCGCTCCTCCCCGCGCTGAAGGCGTCGATGCCGCAGGGGGTGCAGGTCGACGTCCTCGGCGACCGGACCGAGACCGTCCGTGCGTCGGTGGAGGACGTCGAGTTCACGCTCGTCCTCACGATCGGCCTGGTCGTGATGGTCATCTTCCTGTTCCTCCGGAACCTCCGCGCGACGGCGATTCCAAGCGTCGCGGTCCCCCTGTCGCTCGTGGGAACGTTCGGCGTCATGTACCTGGTCGGGTACAGCCTGAACAACCTGTCGCTCATGGCGCTCACGATCTCGACGGGCTTCGTCGTCGACGACGCGATCGTCATGATCGAGAACATCGCCCGGTACATCGAGGAAGGGATGAAGCCCTTCGACGCCGCGCTCAAGGGGGCCGCACAGATCGGCTTCACGATCGTGTCGCTCACCGTGTCGCTCGTGGCGGTGCTCATCCCGTTGCTCTTCATGGGGGGCCTCATCGGCCGCCTCTTCCGCGAGTTCGCCGTCACTCTGGCCGTCGCCATCAGCGTTTCGGCGCTGCTCTCGCTCACGCTGACGCCCATGATGTGCGCGCACTTGCTCCAACCGGAGCCGCCACCCGAAAAGCGGAGCGCCATCTACAAGGCGTCGGAGCGCGGCTTCGACGCGCTGCTGGCCTTCTACGACCGCGGGCTCAAGTGGGTGCTCGACAACCAGTTGCTGACGCTGATCGCGACCATCGCCACGCTACTGATGACCGTCCACCTCGCGATCATCGTTCCCAAGGGATTCTTCCCGCAGGAAGACACCGGGCTGATCAACGGCGTCACCGAGGCGTCGCCCGACGTCTCGTTCCCGCAGATGATGCACCTCCAGGAGACCGCCGCGGCGGTCGCCCTCCAGGATCCCGATGTGGAGAGCATCGCCTCGTTCATCGGCTCCGACGGGACGAACCCCACGACGAACAGCGGGCGGCTCACGATCAACCTGAAGTCGCGCGCGAATCGCAAGTCGTCGGCCAGCGAGATCATCGCTCGACTCCAGCCGAAGCTGCAGCTCGACGGCATCTCCGTCTATCTGCAGTCGGTACAGGATCTGCAGATCGACAGTCGCGTGAGCCGGACCCAGTTCCAGTACACGCTCGAGGACGCGAACCCGGACGAGCTCGCCGAGTGGGCGCCCAAGGTCCTCGCCAAGTTGAAGACGCTCCCCGAGCTGCGCAACGTCGCCAGCGACCAGGAGACGTCGGGCCTCCAGATGTCTCTCACGATCGACCGCGACACGGCGTCGCGCCTCGGCATCTCACCGCAACTCATCGACGACACGCTCTACGACGCCTTCGGGCAGCGGCAGATCTCGATCATCTTCACGCAGCTCAACACGTACCGCGTGATCCTCGAGCTGAAGCCGGAGTACCAGCAGGACCCGCGGGCGCTCGACAAGCTCTACGTGAACGTGGGCGGCAACCAGGTGCCGCTCTCCACGTTCGTGAAGATGACGCCGACGCAGACGCCGCTCGCGATCGATCACCAGGGGCAGTTCCCGTCCGTGACGCTCTCGTTCGACACGGGTGATTCGGTAGCGCTCGGTGACGCGGTCGATGCGATCACGCGCGCAGGCGACGAGCTCGGGCTCCCCCCCGGGCTCCACGGAAGCTTTCAGGGGAGCGCTCAGGCGTTCCGCGAGTCGCTGGCGAGCGAGCCCGTCCTCCTGCTCGCCGCGCTCATCACCGTCTACATCGTGCTCGGGGTCCTCTACGAGAGCTACATCCACCCGGTCACGATTCTCTCGACGCTCCCATCCGCCGGCGTGGGCGCGCTGCTCGCGTTGATGATCTGCCACATGGAGTTCGACGTCATCGCGCTGATAGGCATCGTGCTCCTCATAGGCATCGTGAAGAAGAACGCGATCATGATGATCGACTTCGCGCTCGAGGCGGAGCGCGAGCAAGGATTGTCGCCACGCGAGTCGATCTACCAGGCGTGCCTGCTTCGTTTCAGGCCGATCATGATGACGACGATGGCGGCGCTCCTCGGCGGTGTCCCGCTCGCCTTGGGCACCGGCACGGGTAGCGAGCTGCGGCGCCCGCTCGGCGTCACGATCGTCGGCGGTCTGCTCATCTCGCAGGTGCTCACCCTCTACACGACGCCGATCATCTACCTGTACATGGAGCGCCTCGGGCGCTTGCTCACGCGAGGCAAGGTCGGAGGTGTCGTCCCAGCGGCGCGAGCGGAGATCCCGTGAGCATCTCCGAGCCGTTCATCCGGCGGCCGGTCGCTACTTCGCTGCTCGCCGCAGCGCTGCTCCTCGCGGGGTTATGGGCCTACAAGCTGCTGGCCGTCGCGCCGATCCCGCGCGTCGACATGCCGACGATCCAGGTGAGCGCCAACATGCCCGGGGCGAGCCCGGAGACGATGGCGTCGTCCGTCGCGACGCCGCTCGAGCGACGCTTCGGCCGCATCGCGGGGGTCACCGAGATCACCTCGGCCAGCACGCTCGGATCGACCAACATCACACTCCAGTTCGATCTCGACCGGAACGTCGACGGCGCCGCGCGCGACGTCCAGGCTGCCATCGCGGCGGCAGCCTCCGAGCTCCCTCCGAACCTGCCGCTGCGCCCCACCTACCGGAAGATCAACCCGGCCGACACGCCGATCCTCATCTTATCGATGACGAGCGACACGCTGCCGCTCAAGGACGTTTTCGAGTCGGCGAACACCGTCCTCGCGCAGAAGATCTCGCAGGTTAAGGGCGTCGGCCAGGTCAGCGTCGGCGGCGGTCAGCAGCCGGCCGTGCGGGTGCAGGTCGATCCCGTCGCGCTTGCCGGCGTCGGGCTCAGTCTCACCGACGTACAGAGGGTCATCGCGACGCAGACGGTGGACCAGCCAAAGGGGAGCTTCACCGGCGCGAAGCAAGGTCAGACGATCGCTGCCAACGACCAGCTCCTCCACGCCGACGCCTACAAGAAGATCGTCCTCACGACCAACAACGGCCAAGTCGTGCGGCTGGAGGACGTCGCCAGCGTCTTCGACGACGTCGAGAACCAGCGCGTCGCCGCCTGGACCGACGGCAAGCGATCGGTGCTCGTCATCATCTTCCGCCAGCCCGATGCGAACATCATCGAGACGAGCGAGCGCGTGCGCGATCTACTGCCCGTCCTGGCCACGTCCATCTCGCCCGCGATCAAGACCGAGGTGGCGTTCGAGCGTACGGGGACCATCCGCGCCTCGGTGAAGGACGTCGAGTTTTCGCTGATCCTGAGCGTGGTGCTCGTGACCGCCGTGGTCTTCGTCTTCCTGCGCGATCTCCGCGCGACCGCGATCCCCAGCGTCGCCGTTCCGCTCTCCATCGTCGGGACCTTCGGCGCGATGTACCTGCTCAACTACTCCGTCGACAACCTGTCGCTCATGGCGCTCACGATCTCGACGGGGTTCGTCGTCGACGACGCGATCGTCGTGACCGAGAACATCTCGCGCTACGTCGAGCGCGGAGATCCGCCGATCAAGGCCGCCATCGAGGGGGCCAAGCAGATCGGCTTCACCATCGTCTCGATCACCGTCTCGCTCCTCGCCGTGTTCATCCCCATTTTGCTGATGGGCGGGATCGTCGGGCGCCTCTTCCGCGAGTTCGCCGTCACGCTCGGCATCGCCGTCGCGCTCTCGGCGGTCATCTCGCTCACGCTGACGCCGATGATGGCCTCTCGACTCTTGCGGCCTCACACGGAGCAGGGAGCTCTCTCGCGCAACACCGAGGCGGTCTTCGACGCAATCCTCGGCGCATACGATCGCAGCCTGCGCTGGGTGCTTCGCCACCAGCGGCTGGCGCAGGTCGCCCTTCTTGGAACGATCGCGCTCACGGTCTACCTGTTCATCATCGTCCCGAAAGGGCTCTTCCCTCAGCAGGATACCGGCCGCCTGATGGGTGCGACCGAAGCGCCGCAGGACGTGTCGTTCCCGCGCATGAAGCAGAGGCAGGAGGCGGTCAACGCGATCGTCGCCAAGGATCCCGACATCCTGCACTTCGTCTCCTTCATCGGCGGGGGCGGTCCTCGAGGAGGCGCGGGAAACACGGGGAGCCTCTTCATCGATCTGAAGGACAAGCCAGGACGGAAGATCTCGAGCGACGACATCATCGCGCGCCTCCGCCCCCAGCTCGCGAAGATCGAGGGGATCCAGGTGTATCTGCAGTCGGCGCAGGACCTCCGCGTCGGCGGCCGGTCGAGCCGCACGCAGTACCAGTACACGCTGCAGAGCGCGGACCTCACCGAGCTGAACACGTGGGCTCCAAAGGTGCTCGAACGCCTGAAGAAGGTCCCTCAGCTCAAGGATCTCGCCACCGATCAGCAGACCAACGGGCTGCAGCTCAACATCAACATGGACCGCGACACGGCGGGACGGATGGGCATCTCGGCCGCGGCCATCGACCAGACGCTCTACGACGCCTACGGCCAGACGTTCGTCGCGGTCTTCTACACGCAAATCAACCAGTACCACGTGGTTCTGGAGGTGAAGCCCGAGTTCCAGAAGGGGCCGGAGTCGATCAACGAGTTGTACGTGCGGTCGGGCGCGGGCACGCAGGTGCCACTCGGCTCACTCGTCACCCAATCGCCCTCGGCGACGGCGCTGTCCGTCAATCATCAGACGCAGTTCCCGTCCGTGACGCTGTCCTTCAACCTGGCGCCGGACGCGTCGCTCGGTCAGGCCATCGACGCGATTCACGCCGCCGAGCGCGACATCAAGGTTCCGAAGAGCGTCATCGCGAGCTTCTCGGGCACCGCCCAGGCATTCAAGGACTCGCTGGCGAGCGAGCCACTCCTGATCGTGTTCGCGCTCATCACCGTCTACATCGTGCTGGGCATGCTCTACGAGAGCTACATTCACCCGATCACGATCCTCTCGACGCTCCCCTCGGCGAGCGTCGGAGCGCTTCTCGCGCTCCTCGCGTTCAAGACCGAGTTCAGCATCATCGCCCTCATCGGGATCATCCTTCTCATCGGCATCGTGAAGAAGAACGCGATCATGATGATCGACTTCGCGATCGAAGCGGAACGCGACGAGGGGCTGGCGCCGCTGGAAGCGGTCCATCACGCCTGCGTGCAGCGCTTCCGACCGATCATGATGACGACGATGGCCGCGATCCTCGGAGGCGTCCCGCTGGCCATGGGCGGCGGCACCGGCGCGGAGCTCCGACAGCCGCTCGGGATCACGATCGTCGGCGGTCTGCTCTTCTCCCAGATGCTGACGCTCTACACGACGCCGGTGATCTATCTGGCCATGGACAAGTTCACGAGGCAGGCGAAGCATCCCCGCCGCGCACCACCGCTTCCTCTGCAGGCCGCGCCGGCCGAGTAGCGCGGTCGCGCGAGCGCTCACGCGCCGAGACGGAACGAGCGCTCGTAGCCGAGATCCACGTTTCGGATCGTGATGGCCACGATGCCGTTCTCGTCGAGCGCGTACTCCTCCTCGACGCGCGGTCCGGCGACGATCCGCTCCACCAGGACGTGCGACAGATCGGACGCCTGGCCTAGCTTCACGTCGAACGGGAAGAGGATGTCGCCACTCATGGTCATGTCACCGCTCGGACGTCCATCCTCGACGGCCGTGCATTCGAAGAAACGGTAGTGACCCACGTTGTGCGCGGCGCGGTAGTCGCGCCGGCAGGTGACCCTCCCCTTCCCCTCCGGGATCGGTGTGTCGCTCGTGAAGATCGCGTCGAACGTGATCTCGCTGCCGGCGGCCGCCTCGCGAAAGACCCCGAAGGTGCGCGCGTACCTGTCGGCCAGCTCGAAGGCCGCGTCGTCGTCGCACGCGATCGCGAGGCCGATGGCGATCGCCGCGCTCGGGTACGGCGACCTGTGCACGCGGCGTCCGAAGCGCGCACGAAGCGCCCTCGCCACGATGGGGAGCTCGCTGGCGCCGCCGACGACGTAGATCCACGCGAGGTCGTCGCCGATCGTCTCCCCCTCCTGGCGATTGGCCCCTTCGAGCCGCGTCATGAGCGGAGCCATCGCCTCGATCGTGCGCGCCACGAGCGGACCGCAGGCTTCGTAGAAGTCCGCGACCGCCACACTGATTTCGCCGCTCGCTCCCTCTGGACCGAGCGCCGCATCCAGATCGATCGAGATCTTCCGCGAGCTCGGATTCAGGCGCTCCTTCGCGTCGCGGCACTGATCGACGAGCCGCTCTCGCGCGATGGTCGATAGAGCCTCCTTGCGGATCTTGGCCGCGTCGCACACGAGCGAGACCAGCAAGTCGTCGAAGTCGTCGCCCCCGAGCTTGTTGATCCCCGCGGTGCCTTGCACCTCGTGACGACGGCCTCGCATGCGCAGCAGCGACGCATCGAAGGTGCCGCCGCCGAGGTCGTACACGACGACGTGGTCTCGCTTCGAGGTGAGTGTGTCGCGGTGTCGATGCGTGTACTCGAACCCTGCGGCCGACGGCTCGTTCAGCATCGAGGCCGGCGCGAAGCCGGCCTGCCGAAATGCGTCCAACGTCACGAATCTCTGGGCTCCGTGCGCGTTCGCGGGGACGGCGACGACCGACCGAAGCGTGGCCTTCGACTTGGACGGCCCCCGCAGGTTCGAGCGCGTGCGCAGAGCTTCTTCGAGCGCGATGAAGAAGCGCGTCAGGAGCTCACCTATCGCGATGGATGACGATCCGACGCGAACCAACTTGCCCGGCACGGCGTGGGGGTCCGAGAGGAAACGCTTGAAAGATCGCACGAGCGTGTAGGACGGGTCGCGATCGGCGGCAGCCAGCGCTTCGAAGCCGAAGAGAAAGTCTCCGTTCCGCGCGGCGACCACCGAGGGAAACCAGTCCTGAGCATCGCCGGCTCCGTCGAGGAAGCTCACGATCGGATAGTTCCCACGGTCTGCGCACGCGACGACCGTGCGCGTCGTGCCAAAATCGACGCCCAGCCTCATGTCAGCCTCACCCTGCAGCCCGCTCGCGCGAGATACTGTCGTTCACCCTTCCATCGCATGCCGAGCTCCCCCTCCGTCCTCTTCGTTTCGTCCGAGTGCGCACCGTTCGTCAAGGCTGGCGGTCTCGGTGACGTCGTCGGCGCCCTGCCGATCGCTCTCCGCGCGCTCGGCTGCGACGTTCGCGTCGTGATGCCGCGGTACGACGTCATCCCTATGGACCGCCTGCAACGCCACACGGCGCCGCTCGGCGTCCCGTTCGGTAGCGGCGAAGCGTGGGCCGGCGTCGCCGAGGCGACTCTCCCCAAGAGCGACGTCCCCATCTACTTCCTGGACCACCTCTCGCTCTTCGGCCGCGGCTATCTCTACGATCCGCCCGGCTCCGCGGCTCACGACAACCTGCACCGCTTCGGCTTCCTGTGTCGCGGCGCGCTCCAGCTCTGCAAGTACCTCGGCTGGGTGCCGGACGTGATCCACGTCCACGACTGGCCGACCGCGCTCATCCCCATCTATCTGAACACGGTCGAGGCCCAGGGTCCGCTCGCGCAGAGCGCCACCGTCCTCACGATTCACAACCTCGCCCATCAAGCGAAGTTCCCGCCGGGCGATCTCGCCGTCTGCCAACTCCCACGGAGCGAGCTGCGCGCCGATTCGCTCGAGGACATGGGCGCGGTGAACCCGCTCAAGGGGGGCATCTTCCACGCAACGAAGCTCACGACCGTCTCGCCGCGCTACGCGCAAGAGATCCGGACGCGCACGGGCGGCAGCGGCCTCGACGGCGTGATTCGGTTTCGCGGCGGGGATCTCACGGGCATCTTGAACGGCATCGACGACGCGGTCTGGGACCCTTCGCACGATCCCGCGCTCGCGGCGCCGTACGACGCCACGGATCTCGCGGGCAAGGCGGCGTGCAAGCGTGCCCTGCAGCGGGAGCTCGGACTCGCCGAACGCGCGGACGTCCCGATGATCGGCGTCGTCTCGCGGCTCAGCGAGCAGAAGGGGACCGACGTCATCCTTGCGGCGCTTTCCCGGATCCTCGATCTCGACACGCAAGTGGTGATCCTCGGCTCCGGCGACCCGGCCGCGGAGGGCTATCTCCACGTCCGCTCGCACTACGGCGGCGACCGATTCCGCGCGTGGATCGGCTTCAAGGAGCAGCTCGCCCACCGCATCGAAGCGGGCTCCGACCTGTTCCTGATGCCATCGCGCTTCGAGCCGTGCGGGCTGAACCAGCTGTACTCGCAGCGCTACGGCACGCTCCCGATCGTGCGCGCCACCGGCGGACTCGACGACACGGTCGAGAGCTATGATCCGAAGACCGGCAGCGGGACCGGATTCAAGCTCTTCGACCTCAACGTCGATTCGCTGGTGAACACCATCAGCTGGGCTGTCGACACGTACCGCACGCGCCCCGCGCACTTCCGCGCGATGCAGGTGCGCGCGATGGGCAAGAAGCTCGGATGGGACGTAGCCGCGCAGAAGTACGCCGCCGTCTACGACTGGGCGATCGCACGACGTCGCGGCCGGTGAGCTCAACGCGGGCTCCCCGCGCGAGCGCTTCCGCGTTCAGCTCGCATAGACGCGGTAGTCGATGTCGGGGAAGAGGTTGTCCCTGCGCTCCGTCTCGCTGAGGAACGACACGAAGCTCTCGTCGGTCGCCCGGGGACCGGCGAGGTGCTCGTAGATCTTGTTGAAGCGCGTGACGTGATCGATCGTGCGCTTCGTCGCGTACTGGACCGTCGTCCCGGTCTTCATGATGAACGCCCAGTCGCTGGACTGCGCCAGCATCACTTCGCGAGCCGCCTGGTTCAGCGCCCGCTTCTTGAGGCCGTCGGCGTTGGGGTGGTTCCGCGCGAGCTCGTTCATTCGCTCGGCGATCTTGTGCAGGTGGCGATACACCCACGCGTTGGACCCGTCGCACCAGAACTCCGCGTACCCCTTCTCGCCCCACGACGACATCGACGGCGTCGCCACCTGGTTCGTCGGGTACTCGTTCAGGTAGCCGCTCGGCGTGATCGGCGCGACGGTCGACTGATCCCACTGCATCTTGCGAAAGAGCAGCTCGAGGAACATCGGCCCCTCGTACCACCAGTGCCCGAAGAGCTCCGCGTCGTACGGAGCGACGACGATGGGCTTGCGGCTCATCTCCGAATGCAGATGCTCGACCTGTTTCTCGCGGTTGAAGAGGAAGTTCCCGGCGTGCGCTGCCGCTCGCTCGTACGCGACGTGCGGGTCGTACGGCCTCTTGTCATGCAAGCTCGCGTGCGTGATCGCGTGGTACTTGTACCCGGTGAAAATGCGGATGTCCCCGCCGTGCACGTACTTGCCGATGTAATCGAGGGGCAGGTCGAACCCGATGTCGCGGTAGAAGTCGCGGTAGTTCGGGTCGCCCGGGTACCCCTCCTTCGCGCTCCACACCTGCTTCGAGCTCTCCATGTCGCGACCGAACGCGGCGACGCCGGAGCGGCAGTAGATCGGCGCATGAACCCCGAAGACGGGGCGCGGCTCGGCGAAGATGACGCCGTGCGTGTCGACGAAGAAGAAGCGCACCCCCTCTTCGCGAAGCAGCTCGTCTACGCCCGGTGCGTACCCGCACTCCCCGAGCCACATGCCTTGCGTGCGCCGTCCAAAGAGGCGCTCGTAGAGATCGGCCGCCGTGTGCACCTGGGCGCGAAAGGCGGCCCAGTTGCGATCGAGCAGCGGGAAGAACGGGTGCGTCGCGACGCAGGTGATGACCTCGAGCTTCCCCGCATCCTGAAGCGCACGGAACGGGCGCACGAGATCGCCGCCATGGCGACGCCAGCAGTCGCGGATCTCGATGAAGCGGTGACGGTAGGTCTTCGCCAGCTCGTGGTAGGCGCGGTCCTCGCGCCAGGTTCGATCGCATTCCTTGTCACCGAGCTCGATCAGGAGGTCGAGCTTACGGGCGTAGCGATCCTTCAGCAGATCGTCGGTGAGCATCGCCAGAAGCGAGCCGCTGATCGACAAGGTCAGCCGGAAGTCCACGTCGTCGGCCGAGAGGCGTTCGAACGCGAGCAGCAGCGGGATGTACGTCTCGGTGATGGCCTCGAAGAACCACTCCTCTTCGAGGAACCCGGGAGCCTCGGGGTGCCGGACGAACGGCAAGTGAGCGTGCAGTACGAGCGCGAGGTATCCGCTAGCCATGACTCACCTCCAACCGTAGGGCGCTGAGCTCGAGCCCGTATACGCGCTGCTCGCGCCGCCGAGCGTGAAGCCGCTGGAGCCGCCGAGATTGCTCGCGCCACCGAGCATGAAACCGCTGGCGCCACCGAGATTGCTCGCGCCACCGAACAGGAGCGCGCTGGCGCCACCGAGGATGCGCTCGGATCCGCCCAGCCACATGAGCTCGGACGCGCCAAGCGCCATCCACTCGCTTCCACCGAGGGTCCAGCGCTCGCTGGCGCCGAGACGCCACATCTCGCTCGCCCCCCCTTCCGTGTGGACGCTCGACTCCGACGCTCCTCCGGCGACCCGCGTCCGCTCCCACGCGCTCACGCGCACTCGCTCGAACGCTGTCCACCACGTCTCGACGGAGGCCGGCTCCACGCGAACCCAGTGCACCCGCCAGGAACCAATCGTCCTTCGCTCCTCGGGCCCGAACCCCTTGATCGCGATCTGCCACGGCCCGAACACCTCGAGACCGCTCGAATGCTCCTCGATGACGGTCGCACCGTCACCGAGCAGTCGAATCTCGAACCGCGAAGCGTCCAGCATGTGCTCCGTGAAGGGCCCATCGATCCACGGCGCCCCGTCGAGAGAGACCGACACTCCCCCTTCCGGCCGCCCGCGCCACCGGATCTTCCACTCGGCATGCCAGGGCTCCGAAAGCCATGGTCCCTCCCACCGAAGCTCCACGTGGGCCGGATGAGCCCAGGTGAACGTGCGCTCCTCGCTGTGCTGGTGAAGCGTCGCGGTCCCCCCGGAAGGCTCGCTCCGCGGTTGCGTCGGCGCGGGCGACGCACCCGGCGGCGGCGCCGGGGGAGGGTTGAACTTCGATCGATAGGGCTTCGCCGAAGGGTGCGGTTCGCTCGTCACGCTGAGCCACTCGAGCGACCGGTCCTGCGACGGCTCTTTGCGCGGGAAGTCTGCGCGACCGGAGCGCGCGATGGGCTGAAAGTAGCCTTCGTGCGACTTGATGCCGACCTCGACGTGGAACGAGGCCGTGGGCTGTCGAAGGTCGAAGAAGTAGTCGCGCGTTTCGCGGTCGACTGTCACGTCGAAGTAGCTGTGGGCGTTGATCCCGTCGAACTCGCGCGCCGTCGTGTCGTAGAGGCGCAGGTTGAACCAGCCGTGATCGCCGGCGGGCCCGAGGCGCTTCCGGGCGCGGGCGATCGCGTCGTCGGTGATCTCCCAGTACACGTAGAGGGAGTCGGGGCTCCGGACGAGCGCGGTGATGCGGTCGTCACCGTAGGCCCAGGGGATCGTGCCCGCATCGAACGGCGGTTCGGGGGCGCCCGTTTCGAACTTCGCTTCCAGGGTCATGGTTGCTTCATGGTTAGTCGCATCACCGGACGCAGCCCAGAACGAATCGCCGTCCTGTCACTCATGCATGAGTTACGGTACCACGACAGGGAGGATGTGCACGCACATGGCTCATCCTGTCCCTGGGGCGACGCGCATCGCGCGAAAACCGGCAAGAGGGCCGATGGCGGGGGTGAAGCGCGCGCCGGCTCGCCGGAGACGTTCACGCGTGATCGCTGGAATGGTCTCGAGCCCAAGCGCACGCGCGGGTGTCCCTTCGGGAACGTTCTCGTGGACCTGCGCGAGAATGAACCTGCGCCTGCCGCCATCCTCCGCGTTCCGCATCATGACCGCGTGTCCGGTCGAGCCGGAGCCCGCGAAGAAATCGAGGACGATATCGTCGCCGCGAACGTTGCCGATCTGCAGGAGCCCACGCACCAGCTCGAGCGGCTTCGGGTTGCTGAAGACGTTCTTCGCGCCGAAGAGCTCCGTGAGCTGCGCGTTGGCGCCCTGGTTGTGACCGAATGCATCCGACGGCCACCAGTTGGTCGCGCTCTGCCCCTCGCGCGCCCGTTCCTCCTGAAAATACTTCTTCCGGGGAGCGCCGCGACCGCGGTTGGGAAACACGATGCGCCCGTCGGCCAGGAGCGCGCGGTACGTAGCTTCCTCGCCCATCCACGTTTCTTCGAGGCGCACGCCTGACGGGGTCGTGATCGCGTAGCGCGTCCCCGATTGATCGCTGCCGACCTTCCAGGGCTTCGACGCCCAGGCCCCGCGAGAGTCGCCATCAGGGTTCGTGAATGCGCCGGTGAGGTCGACCTTGCCGACGCCGCTCCTTCGAAGGGCGCCGGCGTCGCGCGCGTAGGCGACGACGAACTCGGCGACCTTGGCGATCATCTTCGTCTTGTCGTTGGGCTGGTTGTATCGCCGGCGCCAGCAGATGATCCCCTGACGGTTCTCGTCGCCGAAGATCTCGTCCATGACGACCAGCAGGCGTCCGAGCTCGCTCTCGTCGATGCTCACGAAGATGACGCCGTCGTCCCGAAGGAGCGGCCTGGCCAGCGCGAGTCGCGGGTAGATCATCGTCAGCCAGCGCGCGTGGCCGCGGAAGTCGTCCTCGTAGATCGCGTCGTTGCCCGTGTTGTAGGGCGGGTCGATGTATACGACCTTCACGCGCTCGGCGTGCGTGGGGGCCAGGAGCTTCAGCACGTCGAGGGCGTCCCCCTCGATGACGAGGTTCTCGGTCTCGTCCCACTGGACCGACTCCTTGCGCATCGGACGGAGGACGCACGAGGCAGGGCGCGTGATCGCGCGGAGCGCTTCGCGCTTGCCGGGCCAGGTGAGCTCGAGGCGGCCATGCGGCCCCCCTGCGGACGTTCTCGTCGCCACGAACGCTAGGCGAGCACCGAGGCGAGGAACGAGCAGGTGCGCGCGAAGGAGTCGCGCGTCGCTCGGGCGTCGTAGACGGGGCGCGCGTCGTTGAAGAAGGCGTGCTCGGCCCCTTCGTAGACGTGGTGCTCGAAGCGCTTGCCTGCGCTCTTCATCTTCTCGGCGAAGGCGGGGAGCGTCGCCATGATGCGCGCGTCCTTCGAGCCGCAGAAGTCGAGGACCGGGCACTGGATGTGCGCGATGCGATCGTCGGCGGGGGGGCTGCCGTAGAAGACGACGGCCCCCCGCAGCTCGGGGTCGTGGGTCGCGAGGAGGGCCGAGAGGCCGCCGCCCATGCAGAAGCCGACCGAGGCGATGCCTTGCCCGCGCGTGTGCGCGAAGTGGTGGCGGAGGTATTCCGTCGTGGCGAGGAGCTGCGGGACGTACGTTTCGAGGTTCAGGCCCGCCATCAGCGCGCCGAAGGACTCCTCGATGCGCGCACGGTAGGCGGCGTCGCGCGTCGCGAGCGCTTCCGCGCGCTTCTGCGGATCGAACGCGGTGCCCATGGGCATCGAGTTCACGAGTGCCACGAGGTCTCCGATGCGCTCGTGGCTGAGCGGGGCGGGGCGTACGCCGTTCTTTGCGAACAGGTCCGGCGCGACGGCCACATAGCCGGCCTGCGCGAACCTTCGGGTCACGTCTTCGATGTGCGCGTCGACGCCCCAGGCTTCCTGCAGGACGATGACCGCGGGCATCGGAGTCGTCACGCGTATCTCGCGCGCGACGTAGGCGAGGTATTCGTCGTTCGAACCGTAGCGGACGTTCTCGGTGTGCAGCGTCATTGCGCGCGAGGATACGCGATCCCAAGACGCGCAATCAGCGCGACGACGTTCAGCGGAGCGAGGCGTCGAGCTGGGCGCGGGCCAGGTCGTTGGCGGCGTTCGCGGCATCGAAGTCGGGATCGGTCGGCATCGCGACGCGCTTCTTGGTGGACGCGGGCGTCGGCGACGCCGCGGAGGCGACGCGCGCGGGAGCGACACGCACGGCGCGCGGAGAGTCGGCGGGGGGCGCGCTGGCCTGAGCTGTCCGCGCGGGGCTCGCGACGACCGCGGGGCGCGGCGGCGCGGGCTTCGGCGCCTCGACCTTGGCGACGGTGTCGACCTTCGTGGCGACCGGCGCGGAGGCGGCGACTGGCGCGACCACGGCGGGCGCAAGCGGCGCGAGCACGGGGGCCATGGGCGCCTCGGCCCTGGGCGCAGCGGCGGCGGCGAAGACGACGGGGGGCGGGTTCGTGTCGGCAGAGGTGTCGGCGACCGGGCCTCGGCCGCGAAGCGAGACGACGAGACCGCAGACGATGCCGAGGGTGAAGATCATCCCGAGCATTCCGAGCCCTGCCGCCAGGTACAGCATCGGATCGCGCGCCGTGCGCGCCGCGGGGAACGAGGGGGTCGAGGCCATCGCGTCGCGGACGAAGACCGGGGACGAGGGGAGCTCGGACGGGATGGAGGGGCGGGATGCCGGCGCGTCGTCGCGGATCGGCGACGGCGGCAGGGGCGCGGGGGGGATGATCGGATTGGCCGCGATCATCGTCATCGAGTCGCGCCCGGCGCGGACGATCGGAGCCGGCGGGGGGGTCGAACGGCTGACGGGGAGCGGCGGAGGCGTGCTCTTTCGGACGCTGGCAGCGGGGGGCGCGCTCGACGCCGCCACGCTCGTGGCGGGGCGCGGCGGAGTGGACCTCGGGGCGGCGGCGAGGAGCGTCGTGTTCGCCCGGAACGCGCTCGGGGGCGTCGCGAGCTTCGCCGACGACTTGGGGAACGTCTGACCGATCGAAGTCTGCTCTTCGATCTGCGCGATCGGCGGCGGGCGCGGCACCGGCACGGGCGCATCGACGATCGTGCGCTCTTCCGCATCGAGGGGCGCGCGTCGCTGCGGGAAGGGGAGCTTGCCGCGCGACATCACGGTCGTCCGATCGTCGTCCATCGAACCCTTCGCCCGCCAGTTCGCTCGGCCCACTGCGCTCATGGCGAACATTAGAGCACGATGTAGGCCAGCGTTTGCTGCGCTCCTACCTCCCCCAAGTCATTGAAATTCGTTGGAATGACGGGCGAAAGAACTGCTGCCGGGCGCCATCATGGGGGAAACTTTGATCCAGTCTGCACTGAGAATTCCGCTCACACGGTTCGTTCGACCGAAGCGGTTGGGTGCCTAGCGTCCGCCGAATTTCGCGGCGCGGCGCTCGAGAAAAGACATCAGCCCCTCGCGGGCATCGTCGGTCGCCATCAGGCGCTGGATCTCGGGGAGGAGAGCGCGAGCTGCGGCCTCTTCGGTGAGCGCCTCCCGCGCCGAAGCGATCGTCGAGCGAACCCCGAGCGGCGCCTGCGCGGCGATCGTCTCGGCGATCGCGACCGCGCGCGCGAGCTCCTGCCCGCGCTCGACGACCTCCTGCACGAGGCCGATGCGGTGGGCTTCGGTCGCGTCGAACTCGTCGCCCGTCAGCAACCAGCGCATGGCGTTTCCCCAACCCGCGGTCTGCACGAGACGGAAGGTCGCTCCTCCGAACGGGAAGATCCCGCGCTTGATCTCGATCTGCGCGAACCTCGTGTCGCGCGCGGCGACGACGATGTCCTGCGCGAGACACAGCTCGATGCCCAGCGTGAGGCAGCGCCCGTGAACGGCCATGACGACCGGCTTCGTCCTCTGCTTGCCGTGTACGCCCCACGGATCGATCGACTCGCCGCCGAAGAGCGGCATCCCCTCGGCGACCTTCGGCGCGACGTCGGCGAGATCGAGCCCCGCGGTGAAGTGATCGCCGTGAGCGAACACGACGCCGCAACGCACGTCGTCGTCCTTCTCGATCGACTCGAACGCCGCGGCGAACTCGCGCAGCATCGCCGTGTCGAATGCGTTCATCTTCTTCGGGCGGTTGAGCCCGATGAGGAGGAGATGTCCGCGTTTTTCGGCGGTGATTCTGGCGTCGCTCGCGCTCGGTTCGTGAGTCATGGGCGGGCACGATACTCGACGCGGCAGAATGTGCCGAGGGGCGCAAAGGCGACACACGGTACGCGCGACGAACGGTTCGCACCGCTCCCGAGGAGCGCCACTTTCCGCGGGTTTCTTGCTCTGCGCGCGCGGAACGTGGATTGCTTGTGGACCTGTACACATGAATACGACCCACTCGGAAGCTCAGACCTCTCCCGTCGAGACGCTCGTGCGCAAGGCGCCCCCCGCCGCTCCGGCGAAGCGGGACGTCCCCACGAAGCGCGACGAGGAGAAGCGCGAGGACGATGACCGCTGGGCCCGCCTCCCCTGCACGGACTGATTCGGGGCGACGGCTCAGTAGTGCGCGTGCCAGAAGCGCGCGTCGACGAGCGCGTCGATCGCGTCCTTCGAGAGCGGCGCGATGCGGGCTACGCCGTCCTGAAACGCGCGCTGGATGACGCGCGACGCGACGCGACGGGACACGATCTGGAGCTCGCCCACGGGGGGATACACCGACTCGGCGTGCTTCTCGGCCGTGTACTCCGAGAGCGCGTACGCCGCTTCGAGGACCATGGCGTCGGTGATGGCGGTCGCCTCCGAGAGGATCGCACCGAGACCGAGGCCGGGGAAGATGAAGGCGTTGTTCCCCTGACCGATGACGACCGATCGTCCGTCGAAAGCGACCGGGTCGAACGGGCTGCCGGTCGCGACGATCGCGCGCCCCCCCGTCCATTCGAGGACCTTCGCGGGCTCGACTTCGATCGAGCTCGTGGGGTTGGAGAGCGGGAAGACGATCGGGCGCTCGGTGTTTGCGGCGACCGCGCGGATCGAAGCCTCGTCGAACGCGCCGGCCTGGCCCGATAGGCCCACCAGAATCGTGGCGCGCGCGCCGCGAATGGTCTCGTGGAGCCCGGGGGCCTTGCCGTTCGTCCCGGCGATGCGCCCGGTCTCGTGCGCGAACGCGCGCTTGTAGGATTCGAGGTCCCGATCGCGCGTGAGCAGGCCACGCGAGTCGAGCACGAAGATCCGCGCGTGCGCTTCGCTCGGCGAGAGCCCCTCGCGCTCCATGCCGCTACGGATGGCCGTCGCGACGCCGACGCCACCGGCCCCGGCGCCGTGCACGACGACGTTCTGATCGCGGAGCCGCTCGCCGCGCAGGCGACAAGCGTTGACCAACCCCGCGAGCGCGACGGCGCCCGTCCCCTGGATGTCGTCGTTGAACGACGGGAGCACACTGCGATAGCGCTCCTTCACGGCGAACGCCGCGTCCTTGGCGAAATCCTCCCACTGCACGACCGCGCGCGGCCAGCGAGCACGCACGGCGTCGACGAACTTGTCCATGAAGGCGAAGTACGCGTCCCCCTTCAGACGCGCGCGCGGCACGCCGAGGTAGCGCGGGTCGGCGAGGAGGTCGGCGCGATCCGTCCCGACGTCGAGCCCCACGGGGACCGACTGGAACGGGCTGAGGCCACCGCCCACCGTGTAGAGGGCGAGCTTGCCGATGGCGATGCCGATGCCGCCATACCCCTGATCGCCGATGCCAAGGATGGCCGACGAGTCGGTGGCGACGATCATCCTGACGTCGTCCTCGGGGTAGTTCGCGACGAGCTCGCGCGCGCGATCGATCGTGTCGATCGCGACGCAGAGACCACGCGCCTCTTGGAACAGCTCCGAGAAGCGCTGCACGGCCTCGCCGACCGTCGGCGTGTAGACGATGGGGAGCATCTCGTGGAGGTGGGCCTCGAGCAGCGCACAGAAGAGGATCTCCTCGCGGTCCTGCAGCGCGCGCAAGAAGGCGTACTTCGCGATCGGCGTCGGGGCGTCGTGGAACATCGCGTAGGCGCGGGTGACTTGCTCGGCGAGGGTCTCGACGCGCGGCGGGACCAGACCGTGCAGCCCGAGGCGCGTGCGCTCTTCGAGGGTGAAGGCGGTCCCCTTGTTGAGGAGCGGCGAACGCAAGAGCACGCTTCCGCGCACGTCCGGTGGGTTCATGCCTCCGTATTAGCCCGACCCGAGGCGCCGAGGAAATCGATGAGGAGCTCGTTCACGCGCTCGGGGCGTTCGTGTTGCACCCAGTGGCTCGCGTCGGCGATGCGCTCGACGCGAACGTTCGGGACGAGGGCGCTGTCCGGGCACGAGAGCGGCAGCCCGAGGTGCCTGTCCTGCTCGCCCCAGATGACGAGCACGGGCGCGTCGATGCGCGCGATCGTCTTGGTGCTCGGCTTGGAGCGGAACATCGCGCGGTAGTAGTTCGTCATGCCGCGGAGCGCGCCGGGCTGCGCGTACGCCTCGGCGTAGACCGAAAGGTCGCGCTCGTCGAAGGCGCCGGGGACGAGCGGGTCGTTCCGGAGGACGCCGAGGAGCATCGCGAAGTGGTTCGCGCGCATGCTCCGCTCGGGGATCCGCGGGAGCTGGAAGAAGAACATGTACCAGCTGCGCTTCAGTTGGTCGGGGCGCCGCAGCCCCCGGAACATCGAGAGCGGGTGCGGGCAGTTGAGGATCACGAGGCGATCGAGGCGCGTGGGATGCTTCATCGCGAACGCCCACGCGACGCCCCCGCCCCAGTCGTGCCCGACGACGTGCGCCTTCTCCCGGCCACATGCGCGAATGAGCCCGTCGATGTCGCGCGCGAGGATGTCGATGGCGTAGGCGCTCACCGCGGCGGGCTTGTCGGACAGGTTGTAGCCGCGCATGTCGGGCGCGACGACGCGGAAGCCGGCGTCGGCGAGCGCGAGGATCTGACGGCGCCACGCGTACCAGAGCTCGGGGAAGCCGTGGAGGAGGACCACGAGCGGCCCCTTGTCGTCTCCGGCGAAGACGCAATGGAGGTTCACGTCACCGACCGAGAGCCATCGATGCTCGAGGCGCGACTCGTCGAGCGCGAGCGTCACGAGGGGGGCACGCTCCGCCCGGTGGGGTGACGCCACGCCCACTGCAGCCGCTCTTCGTTCTCGCGGAGCACGAGAGCGGCCTGCGCCGTCCAGCGCTCCTCGTCCATGGCCCCGGTCATCGACACGACGCTATCGCCGTCCCACGTCACGGTCCACCCGACCGGCGCGATCAGCGGCACGATCAGCGACCGCCGCACGCGCAGGATCTCGGTCGCGCGGATCCACTCCGCCGCCTCGTCCTCTTCGACGACGTCGCCCCCGTCGGCGCTGATCGTCCACCCCGATCCATCCCCGTCCGCGCCCCCCTTCCGGCGCATCACCAGCCGCGGCTCGGACAGGCAGCCGCGCGCGATGAGGACGCTGTGGTGGAACGAGATCGGCTCGGGCTCGACCCCCAGCGCCTGGATCATCTCGTCGTGGGCGCCGAGGATGGCCAGAGACAGCGTGACGTCCTGGTTCGACTGGGCGAACGGGTTGCCGTGAAAGGCGGGCTCGCAGACGACGATTCGCCCGGCCTGAGTGCGCAGCGAGAAGCGCGTCCAGCCGATCTGGATGGTCATCCCCTCACGGAACGGAGTGGCCTCCAGGACCTTGGCAATGGTCCGGAGAAGCCACTCGGCCTGGGTCGTCAGTCGCGCGTCGGACTTGGCGAGGAGCGTCGCTTCGCCGACTGCACGCTCGAACTCGCGCATCGAGCCAGACTAACGCCAATTTCGGTGGCGTGGTTGTGACGGTTCGCCAGCGGTCGCCACCCGGAGTCCGCCGGACGCCTACCTAGCTTCCGCTGTAGTCGAAGTGGGCTCTGCGCGAGGGGTGTCAGCGTCCCTAGTTCGGCCAATCCGACACAGGGAGGGCGGTGAGGCAGACCTGCGCTGGCGCCGAGACGGGCGGGGGCCGTGCTGCGGGGGTGAGGGTCGCGCAGAACGGCGTGAGCCTTGATCGAGAATCACGCTCCCTGATTTTAGCCCGCGCGAGACTCGGCTCGCGTCGCAGGTTCGACCTTCGGCTCTTGCTCCCCTCGAGCTCGCGTGATCAGCACGACGGCGGCGAGGACGACCGCTGCACCCACTGCGCTCGCCCGATCGATCCGCTCGCCGCCGAAGAAGACCCCGAGCGCGAGGGCGATGACGGGGTTCACGTAGGCGTAGCTGGTCGCCACCGACATGCGCGTGTGGTGGAGCAGGTAGATGTACGCGGTGAAACCGACGAGCGAGCCGAAGACGAGGAGGTAGGCGAGCGCGAAGATGGCGCGCGCCGGGGGGGCGTGGTCGAAGCGTTCGCCGAGCACGCCGCCCGCGACGCCCATCAGGGCACCGCCGCAGAGCATCTGCGAAGCCGTGCACATCGCCCCTTTCGGGAGCGTGAGGCGCTTGCTCACCACCGAGCCGAGCGCCCAGCTCATGGGCGCGATGAGCCCGAAGAGCGCTCCATTCCCCTTGGCGCCGCTCGCGCGCAGCTCACCGCCGAGGTTCAAGACGACGACGCCGGCGAGACCGAGCGCAATCCCCATCCACTCGAGCTTTCCGACGCGGGTGCCGGTGAAGCGCTCGAAGAGCGTCGCCCACAGCGGCATCACGGCCACCATCACCGAGACTAGCCCCGACGGCACGGACTGCTCCGCCAGGATGACGAAGCCGTTGCTGAAGACGAAGAACAGGGCGCCCGTGATCGCCGCCCCCCGCCACTCGATCGCCGTCGGCGCCCGCTCACCGCGCGCGCGGAGCACGACGAAGAGAAACGAGCCTGCGAGGAGAAAGCGAAAGGCGCCGCCGAGGAACGGGGGGAACCCCTCGAGCGAGACGCGGATCGCGAGATACGTCGAGCCCCAGACGACGCACACGGCGATGAACGCGAGGACGACGAGCGTGCGCGTGGACCGCGCGGCCGGGGCGATCATGAGCCGCGGACAATGGCACGCCCTAGGGCGTTGTCACTCGTCGATCGCGTCGGCGGCCGTGCGCATCGCGGGGAAGGCGCCGCGCGGGAGGCGCTTGCTGTCGTGGAAGACCCCCTTGTCGTCCATCGCGAGCCAGATGGGGGGGTTCTTCTGCCGTGCTTCGAAGTAGAGGACCAGCGTCTGCGCTTTCCCCTTCTTCTCGCGCCAAAGGTCGAACGCGAACGTCTCGTCCGACTTGTAGAAGCCGAGCAGCGCGGTCCGCGCGGCGTCGAGAGGCAGCGACTCCACCTTCCCGTCGGAGTCCACGTCGTCGCGCTCCTTGGGGAGCGCCTTCCACGCCGCCGCGAGCGCGCTCGACTGGGCCTTCTGCGCCGTGCGCCCGTTCGCTTTCGTGCGCAGCCGCACCCTGTCGCGCGTGGCGAGCGACACGACCGGATCGCGCGCCCGCTCCAGCCTCTCGATCGCGAACCCCGACGACAGAACCCCGGCGATGAGGATCGCCGCCAGCCGGCGCGGCGCGTGGTTCGAGTGGTAGTGCACCACGCTCGTGAAGATCGGCATCAGGAACAGGAGGACCACGACGGTCTCGACGGCGAACGTCTTGGCGGCGATCGGCAGGAAGTCGTGCAGCGTCAGCTCGGGCGGAAAGAAGCGCACGTACTGGACGCCGAGCGAGACGACGAGGATGGCGAAGCTCCCCAGCGTGTACCCCTTGAAGAGGAGGAACTCGCGACGCGCCTCGCGCTGCGTGAGCCAGTACGGGGCGAGGAGCGGGTAGAAGACGTAATAGAGGAAGGGGCGCGGCGGGTGCTCGCGGTAGTACGCCTCGAACGCGAGCTGGCTGGAGAGCACCATCTTCGCGAGCTTCGAGCGCTCCGCGAGCTGACGGGCGGCCTCGGCCGCGACGAATACGACGAGCGCGAGGCCGATCTGGATGACCGCCCCGCTCACCGGGTAGAGGGCGGCCATCAGGACCACGAGGCGCGGGGCCACCGCGAAGAACGCCAATCGTGTGACGAAATCGAACGTGTCTCGCGGCCGCACGAGCGTGGTCGCTGATGCTACTCGGAACGGGGGCCCGCCTGATCGAAATGGCACGAAATGCGATGGGGACGAGCCTAGAGTCCCAACCGCATGGCAGGTGGAGCCAACCCCATGAGCGGATATTTCGCCGACTGGCCCAAGGCCGGCCCCATCGACCTCGCCGTTCACGATCTCCCGCACGCTTCGTCGATGACGGAGTGGTGGTACGTCAACGCGCACGTCGAGACCGACGACGGTCGCCCCCTGTCGCTCTTCGCGGCGTTCTTCCGGATGCGCAAGGCGACGAAGAAGCCGACCGACGCGCCCGAGTGGGTCTACTCGCTAACGTGGGCGCTCAGCGACCCGTCGGCCAAGGCGTACTACCCCGACTCGCGCGTCGACCGGAGCGCGCCGGCCGTCGGGCTCGAGCGCATCAAGAGCGGGCGCGGCTCGAAGGACGACCGCTTGAACCGCGCGATGCGCGAGGTGCTCGAGCGGGACGTGGTGCCGGAGCCGGACCGCGCGTTCGACAAGGAGCCGTTCATCTCCAGCGACAAACTGGAGCTCGACTTCGCCGGAGCCCGGTTCGAGAAGCTGGAGAACGGCACCTACCGGCTACGCCTCCAGAACGACCGCACGCCGTGCGGTTGCGACCTGACCTTCACGCTGAAGAAGCCCGCCATCCGTCACGGTGAGGACGGCGTCGTGAAGGGGCACGGCGGCGAGGACATGTTCTACTACTTCGTCCCGCGCTGCGAAGTGCGCGGCGAGGTGACCGTCGGCGGCATCACGCGCCCGGCCCGCGGCACCGGCTGGTACGACCACGAGTTCGGCGGCCACGCGCCCCCTCCGAAGGACGCGGCGGCGCCGAAGCCGGGGGCGCCGTCCAAGCCGGAACAAGCGAAGGAAGGGCAGATCCTCGCGTCGCAGCAGCAGGTCGACGTCGCGTGGAACTGGGTCGGCCTTCAGCTGGACGACGGCAGCGACGTCAGCGCGTACGCGCTCGTCCGCCTCGACACGGGCGAAGCACGCTGGCAGCGCGCGGTGCTCATCGACGCCAAGGGGGAGCGGCGTTCGCTCGGCGACCTGAAGCTCACGCCGGGCGCTTCGTGGCGAAGCACGCGCACGTTCCACGAGTACCCGACGTCGTGGAAGCTGGAGGTCCCCGAGGCGCGCCTGGCGCTCGAGCTGACCGCGAGCTTCGACGATCAAGAGTTCATCACCGTCATCTCGAAGCCGGCGTTCTGGGAAGGGCGCGTCGCCGTCACGGGGACGATCGACGGGCGCGCCGTGACCGGCACCGGGTACCTGGAGCGGAGCGGCTTCGAGCCGATCAAGACGCTCGACGACTACTTCAGCGCCGTCGGCGAGGAGGTCCGCAAATCGGTGGCCGCCGTGCTGCCGCTCGACCTCGGGTACGAGCAGGCGCGCACGCTCATCGCTTCGAAGGAGCGCGATCACTACATGGAGGGGGTCAGCCTGGACCAGATGTCCAGGGCGCTCATCGCCCCCATCCGCGAGATCACCGATCGCGGGGGGAAGTCGTGGCGCTCGTACGCGGCGCTCGCGTGCTGCGACGTCGTGAAGGGGGACTCGCGAAAGTTCATCCAGTGGCTCGCGATGCCGGAGCTCCTCCACGTGGGCTCGCTCATCGTGGACGACGTGCAGGACAAGTCGGTCGTACGACGCGGCAAGCCGACGGCGCACGTGATGTTCGGCGAGCCCATCGCCATCAACGCCGGCACGGCTGCGTACTTCCTCGCGCAGAAGGTCATGTTCTCGAAGGACATGTCCGACGCGAAGAAGCTCCGGCTCTACGACCTCTACTTCGAGGCGATGCGCGCCGGGCACGCCGGCCAGGCCGCCGACCTCGACGGCCCCGCCGACCTGATGCCGGCGGCGGTCTCCAGCGGCGACTCGAAGGCGCTCGAGCTCCGCATCCTCGCCACGCACCGCCTGAAGACGGCGTCGCCCGCCGGCTCGCTGGCGCGCATGGGCGCCGTCGCCGGAGGGGGGACCGAGGCGCAGATCGAAGCGGTCGGTCGCTTCTTCGAGTCGCTGGGGCTCGCGTTCCAGCTCGTCGACGACGTGCTGAACCTCCGCGGCTTCAAGGGTGAGCTCAAGGCCACGGGCGAGGACATCGCCAACGGGACGATCACGCTCCCCGTCGCCAAGGCGATGTCGCGTCTCCCCGAGCCGGAGCGGGCGTGGGTGTGGCGCACGCTGCAGTCAAAGCCGAAGGATCAGAAGGTCGTCAACGACGTCGTCGCGAAGCTCGAAGCGTGCGGCGCCATCGAGGCGGTCGCGAAGGAGGCGCGCGATCTGGTCGAGGAGGCCTGGACGCGCGCGTCCCCGCTGCTCGACGACTCGCTCTCCAAGATCATGCTCCGCGCGTTCGGCTGGTATGTCCTCGAGCGCCACTACTGACGTGAGCGATGCGCGTGGCGCGAACGACCTGCGCGAACGACTGAAGCGCGCGCTCGCCTCGCGCGCCGCCATCGCGTGGCTCGTCGCGCTCGGCGTCTTGCTCATGACGCCGGCGCTGGGGACCGGCCTCCAGGCGGACGACTACGTGCACGCGGTCGTCCTGCGGAAGCTCCCGACCGTCGCGCCCCCCGAAGGCGCGTGGGATCTCTTCCGCTTCGCCAACGGCGACCCGCGCGTGAGCCGCGCGCTCATGGACGCCGGCGAGTTCTCCTGGTCGGCGGACCCGAACGTACGCTTCGCGTTCTTCCGCCCCCTCTCGGCGCTGACGCACATCCTCGACTACAAAGTGTGGCCGACCTCCCCCTGGATGATGCACGCGCACAGCCTGGTGTGGCTCGCGCTCGCGCTATTCGGCGCCGCGCTCGTGTACCGGCGCCTGCTGGGGGCCACGTGGATCGCGGGCCTGGCGACGCTGCTCTACGCCGTCGACGACACGCACGGCCCGGCGGTCGGCTGGATCGCGAACCGCAACGCCGTCATCGCCATCGCGCTGTCGCTCCCGGTCCTGTGGCTCCACGATCGCTGGCGACGCGACGGCTGGAAGCCCGGCGCGTGGCTGGCGCCGCTGTTGCTCCTCACGGCGCTGCTCGCGGGGGAGTCCTCGCTGGCGATCGTCGCGTACCTCGCGGCGTACGCGCTGCACGTCGATCGTGCCCCGCTGCGCGCGCGCATCCTGTCGCTCGTCCCGTGTGGCGCAGCGGTCCTCGCGTGGCGCGCGGTGTACTCGCACATGGGCTACGGGACGTCGGGCTCGGGGGTGTACTTCGACCCCGGGCACGATCCGATCGCGTACCTCGGCGCGCTGCCGCAGCGCCTCCCCTTGCTCCTCCTGGGACAGTTCGGCCTTCCGTGGTCGGACTTCGCAGCGCTGTACGAGTTCGTCTCGCGCGCGCTCGAGTGGAAGATGATCGCGTTCGCGGTCGTCGTGCTGGGCCTCCTCGCGTGGGCGTTCACGCCGCTCCTCCGGCGTGACCCGGTCGCGCGCTTCTTCGCGACGGGGCTCGTTCTCTCCGCGCTCCCGGCGTGCGCGACGTTCCCCGGCGATCGCCTCCTCTTCTTCGTGAGCGTCGGCGCCATGGGGCTCATCGCGCAGCTGCTCGCGTCGGCGGCGAGCGCGCGCGAGCGGGTGGCTGCCGTGTGCATGATCGTGGTGCACCTCGTGATCGCTCCCCCCATGCTCGCCTTCCGCGCGCGGACGATGATCCGCGTCGAGGCCGTGATCGACGTCGCCGACAACACGATCCCGCGCGACCCCGGCATCACGAACAAGACCGTCGTCCTCCTGAATCCACCGAACGACGTCTTCGGCGCGTTCGTCCCCGCGATGCGGAGCGCGATGGGCGTCCCCCGCCCGGCTCGCTTCCGCGTCCTCGCGAGCGGTACCTCGGAGGTCGCCGTCACCCGGGTCGACGCGCAGACGCTCCGCGTCCGCCCGGCGCGGGGGTTCCTGGAGCACGACTCGGAGCGGCTCCTCCGGAGCGTCGCTCATCGACCGTTCAAACAGGGTGAGGAGATCCCGCTCGCGGGAATGACTGCGACGGTCACCGAAGCGACGAGCGACGGTCGTCCGGCGGAAGTGCTCTTCCACTTCGACGTCCCGCTCGAGGACCCGTCGCTGGTCTGGCTCTGCTGGGGCGAGGAAGGCTACGTGCCGTGCGCGCCCCCCGCCGTGGGGACGAGCGAGACCCTCCCCGCGCACGATTTCCTGCGCGCCGCGCTCGATGCGAACCTGCGCGCGAAGACGTACTGAGCCGGGAAAGTCGAGGACGTCTCGCCCCGGATCGACCGTCAGAGCATTCCACTGGTGTCCGACATGATCCCGCACTTGACGGACATGATCTCACTGCTTTGCCACACCAGTTTTTTGCTCTGCCACACCACCGCACTCTTGTCGGACACCAGTCCACTGCTCTGCCAAAGCAGTTCACTGCTCTGCCAGAGCAGTTCACTGCTCTCGCACGTGATCCCACTGCTCTGGCAGAGCAAAATTTTGCTCTGGCACGTGATCCCACTGCTCTGGCAGAGCAAAATTTTGCTCTGACGCTCGTTCGCGCTCTTTTCGGGCTCCGCGCGGGGCCCCGCTCCCTCCTCGAACCCGGGACTTGCCGTGTCGGATCAAGGACTTGCCGGGTTGAGCGACCGCGGGGTCGCTTCGCGCGCCCTCACTCGGTCGCGCTCGACGCCGCGACGGCCGCAGCGGCGCGCGGTCGGTCTTCGAAGTAGCGCTTCAGTCCGATGAGCCGCTTCTCGTAGAGGTGCCAGCTCGCCAGCGCGATGAGGAAGATGACGATGCCCCCCACCGTCGTCTGCAGAAGGAGCCACGGCGCCAGGTTCCCGCCGATCGGCTTCACGTTCCGCAGGTCGGCTCGCACCAGCAGCATCAGGCAGAGCACCGGCACGTGGATGATGTACATGCCGTAGCTGTACCGCCCCATCGCGCGGAGCCACCCCGTGCGCAGCGCCCGCTGGATGCCGGCGCGCTCGCCCGCGAAGACAGCTCCGACGACGAGCGACGCCGAGGCGAGCGCCACGAGCGTGATCCCGAGCGTGTAGACGACCGGGTCGAAGTGGGTGAGCCCGCGGCGCACGACGATGATGATGCCGAGGCACGCCGCCGCCGCCCCTCCGATGCGCTTGGCCCAGTACAGCATCGTCTCCGGCGCGACCGCCGAGCGCTGGAGCACGGCGACGCACGCCCCCGCCGCCAGCGAATCCATCCGGCACGGCGTGAGCGCGTACGCCGCCTCGGGCATCTTCAGCGCCCAGCACGTCACGCGCAGCCCGAGCGCGATGGCGAGCATCCCCACGCACAGCCGCCCGAGCGTCGTCCGGTCCGTCGCGAGCACCACGAACGGCCACACCAGATAGAACTGCTCCTCGACGGCCAGCGACCAGAAGTGCACGAGCACCGGATCGCGCCACCCCTGGATCGCGACGCGCACGTTCGCGAAGTACGTCCAGTACCAGGCCTGGTACGGGAGCTCCGGCGCGAAGAGCGGCGGCGGGAGCAGGTGCGCGATGACGACGAGGTAGATCGTGAGAAACAGGTAGTACGGCGGGAAGATGCGGAGGAAGCGCCGGCCGTAGAAGTTGTAGAGGGGGCGATCGAACCCCTTGGTGTCGAGCAGGATGCCGGTGATGAGGAAGCCGGAGAGCGTGAAGAACAGGTCGACGCCGCACCAGCCGGTGAGAAACACGCGGTTGACCAGCCGATCGACGAGCGTCTTCTCCGTCATCCCCAGGTAGAGGGTGAAGTGGATCAGGATGACGAGCCCGATCGCCAGGCCACGTAGTCCGTCGAGGGCGAGAACGTGCGGGCGCCCATGCTCCCGTTTCGCGCCGGCCTCGCTCGCCACCACCTTCGGCAGTCTTGCCCGCACGACGTGCTTCCGCAACGACAAACCCGCTCCGGCGGGTTTACGCTCTCGCGCATGGCGCACATGGGAGCGAGGGCGAAGAAGGTCGCGCTGTTCTGGCCGGGGGACGCGCGGGCGAAGCCGAACGAGCTCGCCAAACCGAGCATCGTGGAAGCGACCGCGCAAATGGAGCGCGCGCTGCGGAAGCTGGGACGAGAGCCGTACCTCGTGGAGGGGTTTCTCTCGAAGCCGCACGAGTCGATCGAGAAGCTGGGGCCGATCGACGACCCGATGATCGGCGTCTGCGTGCACTGGTTCTACGGGCCGCACACGTGCGACGGCGTGGTCGGCAAGGACAACCCGCTGCTCCTGGCGAGCAACTTCTCCGGGCGCTGGCCCGGCCTGGTCGGCCTGCTGAACACAGGAGCCTGCCTCGAGATGCTCGATCGCCCGTTCGCGCGCGCCTGGACCGACGCGCCCGACTGGACGAAGGACGACCTGTTCATGGCGCGCCTCGACGAGTGGTGCAGCGGCGGGTCGATCCAGTACGGCGAGGAAGAGATCGCGTACCACGCGCCCATCGCGCCCAGCGCGTCGGCCATCGCGCGGCGCGTCGCCGACGAGATCCACAAACGGAAGATCCTCGTCCTCATGCTCGGCGATACGTCGATGGGGATGATCAACGGCTACTTCGGCCCGCGCCTCCTGCATCGCCACGGCTTCACCGAGCACAAGGTCGACCAGGCGTGGATCATCGACCGCGGGCGGCGCATCGAGCAGAAGCGCATCGACGACGCCTTCGCCTTCGTGAAGAGCAAGGGGGTCACCTTCCACTGGGGAGAGAACGGCAACGCCGACTTCGACGAGAACGCGACGAAGGAGCAGCTCCGCGACTACCTCGTCGCGCTCGACCTGCTCCACGAGTTCAAGGCCGACTGCCTCGGATGGCAGTACCAGCTGGGGCTCATCCCGCTGCGCGCGCCGTCCGACTTCGCCGAGGGGCTGTTCAACTCGACGTGCCGCCCCGAGTCGAACGGCGACACGATCGCCTGCGCGACCGAGGCCGACCAGGGGAACGTCGTCCCCATGGAGATGCTGAAGCGCCTGCTCAAGGCCAAGGGGCTCCACCAGGCCGTGATGTTCCACGACGTCCGCTGGGGCGCGGAGCACGACGGGCGCTTCCTCTGGGTGCTCCTCAACTCGGGCTCGTGCGGCGCGTACGCCTTCAACCACGACCCCGACACGCTGAAAGGGGTGCACTCGTATCGACAGCCCTCCCTCTACTTCCCGACGCCGGGGGGGACGTTCGCCGGCGAGAGCCTCCCGGGCGCGATGACCTGGGCGCGCGCGTACATCAAGAACGGCGAGCTGTGGATGGACGTCGGGCGCGGCGAGGTCGTGAAGCTGCCGCCGAAGGTGCGCGACTCGTGGTGGGAAGGGACGACGCGCGAGTGGCCGTTCATGGCCGCCGACATGGGGATCTCGCGCGACACGCTGATGGCGCACTACCTGTCGAACCACGTCGCTGTGGCTTACGGCGACGTGTTCGGTGAGATGGTCGCGCTCTCGCAGGAGCTGGGCTTCCGCGTACGCGTGCTCGGGCGTCGCGATTCGTGAGCGCCGCGGCCGGGAGCGAGACGCGCGAAATGCGACTGTTCCTCGGAATCGACGTGGGGACGACGAGCGTCCGTGCGGGGCTCTTCGACGACGAAGGGAAGATGCACGGCGCGGGCGTCGAAGCGATTCGCCTGAACCGCCCGCGCGAGGACTACGTCGAGCAGTCGTCGGCGGACATCTGGCGCGCCGCGGGCATCGCGACCCGCGCCGCGCTGGCGATGGCGAACGCGCAGCCGGGAGCGGTCGCAGGGATCGGCTTCGACGCGACGTGCTCGCTCGTCGTGCTCGACGAGCGCGACGCGCCGGTGAGCGTGAGCCCCTCGGGGGACGACGCCTGGAACGTGATCGTGTGGATGGACCACCGCGCGACCGACCGCGCCGCGCGCATCAACGCCACGGGCCACGAGGTCCTCCGCTACGTGGGGGGGGCCGTCTCGCCGGAGATGGAGACGCCGAAGCTCGTCTGGCTCAAGGAGGAGATGCCCGCGTCGTGGGCGCGGGCGAAGCGGTTCCTCGATCTGCCCGATTTCCTCGTCTACCGCGCGACCGGTAGTGACGTCCGCTCGCTGTGCACGACCACCTGCAAGTGGACGTACCTCCCGCACGCCGGCGGGTGGGACGCGACGTACTTCCGCGCGATCGGCCTCGGCGACCTGGCCGACGAGGGGTTCGCGCGCATCGGCACGAACGTCCGCCCGATGGGCGAACGGGCGGGAGTACTCACCGAAGCCGCGGCGCGCGAGCTCGGGCTCGTCGCGGGTATCCCTGTCGGAGTCGCGATCATCGATGCCCACGCGGGCGGAGTCGGCCTCCTCGGTGCCACGATCGAAGGGAGCGAGAGCGAGGATCTCGGGCAGCGCCTCGCGCTCATCGGCGGCACCTCGACGTGCCACATGGCGATCTCGCGCGAGCCCCGGTTCATCCCCGGCATCTGGGGGCCGTACTCGTCGGCGATGGTGCCCGGCTGGTGGCTGACCGAAGGGGGGCAATCGGCGACCGGTGCGCTGCTCGATCACGTGATCGCGTCGCACGCCGAAGGGGGAGCGCTCACGCGCGAAGCCAAGGCGAACGGGACGCACGCCGCGACCCTGCTGAACGCGCGGCTCGACGCGCTCGCCGCCGACGCGCGCCTCCCCTTCCCTGCCGCGCTCACGCGCGAGCTCCACGTGCTCCCCGATCACCACGGGAACCGTTCGCCGCGCGCCGATCCGTCGCTCCGCGGCATGGTGTCGGGGCTCAAGCTGAGCGAAGGGCGCGACGCGCTCGCTCTCCTGTACCTGGCGACGACCCAGGCGCTGGCGCTCGGGACGCGGCACATCCTGGAGACGATGCGCGCGCACGGGTATCGCGTGACGACGATCGTCGCCACCGGGGGGGACGCGAAGAACCCCGTCTTCCTGCGCGAGCACGCGGACGCCACCGGATGCCGCGTCGTCCTCCCGCGCGAGCCGGAGGCGGTGCTGCTCGGATCGGCGATGCTCGGCGCCGTGGCGTCGGGCGCGCGAACGTCGATCGAGCACGCCATGCGCACGATGAGCGCGGCCGACCGCGTCATCGAGCCCGCCCCGCGCGGGGGGCCGGTCGCCAGGTATTTCGACGCGAAGTACGCCGTCTTCCTCCGAATGCACGATGATCAGCTCGCGTACCGCGCGCTCATGCGCGGCACCGGCGACTGAAGCGCGGGAGAAGAGCGGCATGCGAACGATCGGGTTGGTGCTGTCGGCGTTGGCGATCGTGTGCAGCGTGGCATGCACCAAGGGCGCCTCGCAGACGACGAGCGACGGCGCGACGGTCGCACCCAGGGCGCGCATCGCCGTCATCCCGAAAGGCACGACGCACGAGTTCTGGAAGTCGGTGCACGCCGGCGCGGTGAAGGCGGCGGGCGACGCCAACGTGGACATCGTCTGGAAGGGCCCTCTCAAGGAAGACGACCTGAAGTCGCAGATCGACCTCGTCGACAGCTTCGTCGCGCAGGGGGTCGGCGGGATCGTCCTCGCGCCGCTCAGCGATACGGCGCTGCGCGGGTCGGTGAAGGCGGCGAAGGGGGCCAAGATCCCGGTCGTGGTCTTCGACTCCGATCTCCAGGGAGACGACCACGCGAGCTTCGTCGCGACCGACAACGACGCCGCCGGCAAGATGGCCGGCGATGAGATGGCGCGCCTCCTCGGCGAGAAGGGGAACGTCGTCGTCCTCCGCTACCAGGAGGGGTCGGCGAGCACGGCCCACCGAGAGCAGGGGTTCCTCGACGCGATCAAGGCCCATCCGGGCGTGACCGTCGTGAGCTCCAACCAGTACGCGGGGGCGACGACCGAGAGCGCCTTCGCCACGAGCGAGAGCCTGCTGGCGGCGCAGAAGGCGGCGTCGGGAAGCGTCGCGGGGGTCTTTGCGCCGAACGAGTCGACGACGTTCGGCATGCTGCTCGCGCTCCGCAAGGCGGGGCTCGCGGGGAAGATCCGGTTCATCGGCTTCGACGCTTCGAGCAAGCTGGTCGACGCGCTGGGCACGGGCGAGATCGACGCGCTCGTGGTGCAGGACCCCTTCCGCATCGGCGAGCTCGCGGTGAAGACCATGGCGCAGGTGCTCCGCGGCGAGGCGGTCGACAAGCGGATCGACACCGGGGCCAAGCTCGTGAACAAGGCGAACCTGGCCCAGCCGGAGATCGCGACGTTGCTCCATCCCGACCTGAAGAAGTGGCTCGGCGAGTGAGCTGAAGACGCGATGAACGAACGGCCGGCGCGTCTCTCGATCCACAACGTGGCGCGCGCGTTCGGCGCGACCAAGGCGCTCACCCAGGTCGACCTCGAGGCCGACGTCGGCGAGGTGCACGCGGTCATCGGCGAGAACGGCGCGGGGAAGAGCACGCTGATGAAGATCCTGGCCGGCGCGATCACGCCCGACGCGGGCGAGGTCACGCTGGACGGCGTCCCCTTTCGGCCGCGCTCTCCGCACGAGGCGCGCGCCGCGGGGGTGGCGATCGTGAGCCAGGAGCTCGCGCTGTGCCCGCACCTGACCGTGGCCGAGAACGTGACGCTGGGGCGGGAGCCGTCGCGCTTCGGTGTGGTCGACCGCCACGGCGTCGAAGAGATCGCGAGGAGCGCGCTGCGCGACGTGGGGCGCGCGGAGCTCCCTCTCGACGCGCGCGTCGGCGATCTCCCCATCGCCGAGCAGCAGCTCGTGGAGATCGCGCGGGCGCTGGCGGGCGAGTGCCGCGTGCTCATCCTCGACGAGCCGACGAGCAGCCTCGGTCGCGAGGACGTCGAGCGGCTGTTCGAGCGCGTGCGCCAGCTGAAGGCGCGCGGCACGACCGTCCTCTACATCTCGCACTTCCTCGAGGAGGTCCGCGCGATCGGCGACCGCTTCACCGTGCTGCGCGACGGCGCGACGAGCGCCAAAGGGCGGATCGCCGACGTCAGCGACGCGGACATCGTCCGTGCGATGGCCGGGCGCCCTGCGTCGGCGCTGTTCGTCCGCGGCGAGAGGTCGCGCGGCGAAGCGATCCTCACGGTCGACGATCTCGCCGGCACACGGAAGCCCTCGCGCGCCAGCCTCGTGCTCCACCGGGGCGAAGTCGTGGGCCTGGCCGGGCTCATCGGCGCCGGGCGCACCGAGCTGCTCCGCGCGATCTTCGGCCTCGACGCGATCACGCGCGGGACCATCCGCGTGAAGACGTGGAGCGGCGCTGCGCGCCCGGCGGTGCGGCTCGCGCAGGGGGTCGGGCTGCTCAGCGAGGATCGCAAGGCGGAGGGGCTCGCGCTCTCCATGTCGATCGCCGACAACGTGACCCTGTCGCGTCTGGACGGGCTCGGCCCGTGGCGCTTCGTCGCTCCGTCGCGGCAGCGAGCGGCGGCGGCGAAGTGGATGGGCGAGCTGGCGATCAAGGCGCGCGACGCCGATCAGGCGGTCGTCGACCTCTCCGGCGGGAATCAGCAGAAGGTCGCCCTCGCCCGGCTGCTCCACCAGGACATCGACGTGGCGCTGCTCGACGAGCCGACGCGCGGGATCGACGTCGCCAGCAAGGAACAGATCTACCGGCTCATCTCTCGCCTGGCGTCGGAGGGCAAAGCCGTCCTGCTCGTGTCGAGCTACCTCCCCGAGCTGCTCGGCGTGTGCGACCGCATCGCCGTGATGTGCCGCGGGGTCCTCGGTGAGGCGAGGCCGACGAGCGAGTGGACCGAGCATTCCCTGCTGACTGCGGCCACGGGCGTGGCCGAGGAGAGTGCATCGTGAGCATCGTGAAGGGATTGACGCGCCGGGCGTGGTTCGGTCCGCTGGTCGCGCTCCTCTGCGTGTACGCGATGTTCGCGTTTCTTCGCCCGGACACGTTCGCGCGCGCGTCGAACCTCGTCACGATGGCGCGACAGACGGTCGTGGTCGCCATCGCGGCCGTCGGCGCCACGCTCGTCATCGTGCACGGCGGGATCGACCTCTCCGTCGGCTCTGGCGTCGCCCTCTCCACCGTCGTTGTCGCGTCGCTGCTCAAGTCGGGTCACGGCCCCCTGGCCGCGTCCCTCGCCGGCGTCGGCGTGCTCGGCGCCGCGGGGCTCTTCACGGGCGCGATCGTCACGCGAATGAAGATCGCGCCGTTCATCGTGACGCTCGGCTCGATGAGCATCCTTCGTGGCGTGGCCAAGGGGGTCGCCAACGAGCAGAAGATCGACGTCGACCCGCGCGGGCTCGACGCGCTCCTCTCCCCCCCCGCCGTAGGCACGCTCCCGCCGGGCGTCTGGATCGCCGTCGCCATCGCCGTCTTCTTCGCCGCCGTCCTCCGCTACACGCGCTTCGGTCGTCACGTGTTCGCCGTCGGGAGCAACGAGGCCACGGCGCGCCTCTGCGGCGTCGACGTGGATCGCGTCCGGATCGCGGTCTATGCCATCGCCGGGCTGCTGGCGGGCATCGCGGGCGTCATGGAGTTCTCGACGCTGACGGTCGGTGACCCCACCGATTCGATCGGCCTCGAGCTCGAGGTGATCGCCGCCGTCGTGATCGGAGGCGCGTCGCTCTCCGGAGGCGAAGGGACGATCGCCGGGTCGATGGTGGGCGCGCTCCTCATGACCGTCATCAAGACGGGCGGCACGCACCTCGGGCTGCCGAACTGGGTCCAAGAGATCGTGACCGGCGCGATCATCCTGGCCGCGGTGGCGATCGATCGCGCGCGTCGCTCGCGCACGCGCTGAGCGCGCGTACGCGTCGAGACGGCGTTACTCGGACGCCGCGTCGCTCGCGTCTGCGCCCGCGTCGCTGGCGCCGTCGGTCCCCGCATCGTTGACCGACGCGTCACCGGAGTCGCTGCCGGCGGCATCGTTTGCGTGCCCTGCGTCGCCCGCGTCCCCGGCGTCCGAGCCGGGTGCGTTGGCGTCGACGCCCGGTCCGGCGTCCTCCGACACGACGCACGCGAGGTTCCCCGTCACCGCCTGGCCTGCGTTCACGCCATCGTCGCACTCACTGAACGCGGGACCACCTCCACACGGGCAGCGCGTCTGCACCGAGCAGGTCGACTGCGTGATGCAGGTGCCGGCGGTCGCGCTGCACGCCTTGGCGATCGCGTATCCGCAGACGCCGCTCTGGCACTGCGCCCCCTGCGTGCAAGCGCCGCCGTTGGCGACGTTCCCGGGATTCGTCGAAGCGGCGGGCGAGCTGTCGTCGGACGAGCAGCCGCCCGTCGCGAGCGCCGCGGCCACGGCAAGAGACGCGATCCCCGCAAAGAAAGTCTTCATCGGGGGCGACCCTAGCAAATAGGCGCCGATCTTCGACATGCATTTGACGCGGGCCGGTCGCGCAGTCCAACAAGTCGAAGCCGACGGACCCCCGCGCGCCAGCGGCGAGCGAGTCGGTTTCTGGTGCGGCCCTGCTAGAGTGCGCCGAAGAGTCCCGCAGCCGTGACCAGGACATCGCACAAACGCGTGGCGGCGCTGGCCGCCGCTTCGTTCCTTGCTGGAGGAGCGGTCGTCGCGCTCGTCCAGCGCGGGCACGCTTCCGGGCCGGCCTCGCACGCGAGCATCCCGGAGCTCACCTCGGCGGTCGTGGCTCGGCCGCAAACGACTGACGCGCGCGACGCGACCCAGCTCGACGGGCACGCGTTCCCCGACGGCGTCCTCGCGCTCACGTGGGACGACGGACCGGACGTGAACACGCTGGCGCTCGCCGAATACCTCGCCCGAGAGAAGGTCACGGCGACGTTCTTCGTGGTCAACGAGTGGGTCGCGAATCTCTCGTCCGACCCGGGCACCGGGCGCGGCGTGTACGAGACCGGATACCAGGACGTCCCGGTGCTGGACGACCTCGTGAAGCTCGGCCACCGCCTCGGCAACCACACGCTCAATCACGTCCTGCTCGACCGCGTCGCCCCCGCGTTCGTCGACGCGGAGTTGAGCGCCAACCAGGAGAAGCTCGATCCGTTCGTCACCAACGAGCTGCGCATGTTTCGCGCCCCCGGCGGCGCGTGGACGGCGGAGGCGGCAGAGGCCGTGGCGCGCGATCCGAAGCTGGCGGGGGTCGTCGGCCCCTTCCGGTGGGACGTCGATCGCAAGGACTGGGAGAACGCGGTCGGGTGCCGCTCCGACCACCCGAAGACGGAGTGCGAGAAGACCAGGCGCGGGGGGATGCGCGTGAAGGCGCGCGTCACGGCCGAGCGGTACCTCGCCTCGATCGAAGAGGCGAAGCACGGGATCGTGCTCCTCCACGACCGCGTGGGGGACGTAGGGTCGGATTACGCGATGCAGGTCGCGCGGGCGCTCGTGCCGCAACTCAAGGCGCGCGGGTACGTGTTCGCGGCGCCGGTGCTGGAGTTCTCTCCGCTCCGGATGAGGAGTGGCGTGGCGTGCGCGAGCGCCGACGCGGAGGTCCTCTCGGGGGACCTGAACGGCGATGGGCTCCTCGACGAGTGCCGCCGCGTCAGCGATGGATTCGCTTGCGCTCTTGCGACCGGCCGCGGGCTTGCCGCGGCGACGGTATGGGCGCGCGGGATCTCGGCGTCGCGCGCGTGGCTCGCCGACGTCAACGGCGACGGGCGGAGCGACCTTTGCGTCGAGGCCGGGACCGGCGTCGCGTGCGGACTCGCGCCGTGAATTGCACCGAAACGGCGCTAAGCTCCCGCCGCCCATGTCGCTCGCCGTCCTGATCCCCGCGTACAACGACGTCGCGCCGCTCGCGCGAACGCTGCGGGCGCTCGGCGAGCGAGCCGACGAGGCGGGGGGCGTGACGGTGTTCCTCGTCGATGACGGGAGCGAGCCGGCGATCGATCCCGAAGCGCTGCCACACGCGAACCTGCGCGTGGTGCTCGCGCGTCACCCGATGAACCTCGGACAGGGGGCCGCGCTCGAGACTGCACGTCAGCTGGCGCTTCGCGAGGAGCCCTTCGACGCGTACGTGACGATGGACGCCGACGGCCAACACCGCGCCGAGGACGTGCTGTCGCTCGCACGCGCCATCGCCGACGGCGCCGACGTCGCGTTCGGCAATCGCTTCCTCGGCGACTCGAACGTCCCGCGCATGCGCGCCGCGATCCTCCGCGCCGCGCGCGTCTTCGAGTGGGCCATCACCGGGCTCCGCCTCGCCGACGCCCACAACGGACTCCGCGCGTTCAGCGGGCGGGCGCTGGCGCGCATCGCGATCCACCAGAACCGGATGGCGCACGCGACCGAGATCAAGCAGCAGGTCTCACGCGCGGGGCCGCTCGTCGTCGTCGAGGTGCCGGTCACGGTGCGCTACACGCGCGAGTCGCTGGCGAAGGGGCAGACGTCGCTCGGTGCGCTCGTCATCGTGCGCGACCTGTTCCTGCACTACCTGTTCGGAGAGCACGAATGAATCTCGCCGCCGTCGCGCTTCTCCTCCTGGTCTTCGGGCTCGTCGTCTTCGACTGGATCACGCTGCGCGGGAAGAACCGCCGCGCGCTGCTCCTCGAGTCCGCGGCCTTCGTGGGGGGGGCGTTCTTCATCGCGTTCCCGAATCGCGCCACCGCGCTCGCGCATCTGGTCGGCATCGGCCGCGGCGTCGACTTCCTCCTCTACCCCATCGTCATCTGGTTGGTTCGCGAGTCACTCCTCACGCGCCGGCGCCGGCACGAGGACGGAGAGAGACTCACGCGGCTCGCGCGCGCGGTGGCGATCGCCGAGGCGCGAACGCTCGGCGACTACTCGAGCAACCGCGCGCCGCCGCAGTCCTCGGGTCGCTCCGCTTCGACCACCACGTAGCGCTTCGGCGGGTGGAGCTCCGCGGCCCAGAGCAGATTCCACGGTTCGCGAACGACGCACACGCGCTCGCCGTCGCGGATGCCGGCGAGGAGTCGCCCGTCCACCTTCGTGGCAAGGATCTCGTCGAAGGTCGCGCTCGTCGGCGTCACGTAGGCCGCGCGGGTCGACGCAACGACGATCGCGGCCGCCAGCAGCGCGACGGCTCCAACGGCCTGCGGCCCCGGCGCCTGCGCCCCCGCGCGGCACGCGAGCCAAAGGTTGAGCGCGACGAGCACGATCATCCAGCCCATGTAGTAGCGGAGCTCGTGCGACTGCGGCATGAGCGCGATGACCAGCGTCGTCACCGCGAAGCCGAGGCACGCCGCGCGGCTCTCGCGCGATCGGTCGGCCCACGCGCGCCACGCGAGGAGAACCAGGTTCGACAAGACGTACGCACCGAAGAACCCCCCCATGCGGTTCCCCCCCGACTCGTCGGGCATCCATTGATCGACGGTCCACCGCCGTTCGTTCGTCATCGGGCGGATACCGACCTCGGCGAGCGAGCACGCGAAGCGGAAAGGGCGCGGGGCGTGCTCGAGCCACGCGGGTGACGAATCGTACGCAGCCTCGACGCCGGGGAGCGTATGGCCGAGGACCGACATGCGCACCGGGTAGTACGGGTTGCCGTGCTCGACGAGGTTCGCGAGCGGGCTCGCGAAGACGAAAGGGAGCGCGACCGCCATCAGTCCGAGGGGGCGCCACGCACGGAAGGCGACGAGGCGCAGCGCGAGCACGACGATCGCGACCGCGAGGATGGGATGGAGGAGCGACTTCATGTTCGCGGCCGTCGCCGCGGCGACGACAGCCAGCGCGAGCGCGCGACCGGTTGGCGGCGTGCGCGAGGCCACGCTCTCGATCGCGAGGAGCACGACGACCGCGGCCGCGGTGTTGGCGGGCAGGTCGACGTACCCGGAGGTGGCGTGCGTCTGCACGAGCGGCACGGCAAAGAGGGCGAGCACCGTGAGGTGGAGAGGCACCGCGTACCGCGCACGCAGGAACCAGGCGAAGAGAGGCACGGCCGCGAACGCGACGAGGTTCGTGCTCTCCGGTCGCCCGGTGAGACGCCAGAGCAACCCTTGCACGCGCTCGCCGAGGAGGGTGAATCCCTCGAAGCGCGCCACGTTCGCGGGGTGAAAGACGAACGAGTCGGCCGGGAGGATGCCGGCGAGGCGAGCCGCAAACGGCAGGTGGTAGTACCCGACGTCCCACGCTTGCGAAGCGTCGTGCACGGCGGTCACGAACGCCGAAGCGAACAGGAGCGCCGCGAACGCGCGCAGAGCTACGTCGAGCTTGGGTAGCCGCTTCGCGTCGCGTTGCACGCGGCCACTGTACTATGCGGCCCGATGAGCTCGACCGAGCACGTGGTCCTCGCAGGCGACGGAACGCGCATCGCATGGCGCGAGCACCGCGACGGCGAGCGCGCGAAGGGGCCCCCCTCTTTCATCCTCACGAACGGCCTCAGCACCACCGACGAGTTCTGGCGCCCGCTGATCGGCGAGCTGGCGGACGAGCGCTGCGTCGTCGACTGGTGGTACCGCGGACACGGGAGGAGCGAGAGCGCCCGGTCGGGCGACTACGCCATCGCGACGCACGCCGACGACCTTCGGCGCGTCACCGAGGCGGCGATTGGCGACGGCGGGCGGCCTCCCGTGCACGTCGCGTTTTCGATGGGAGTCACCGTGCTGCTCGAGCTGTATCGCGCGCGTCCCGATCTCGTGCGGGCCATGGTGCTCGTCGCCGGAGGGGCCGATCACCCGTACGCATCCAGCACGCTCTTCCGGGTCCCCGGCGTGCGCGCGGCGGTTCGAAGCGGGCTGCGCGCCGCCGCACCGTTCGTCCCGGCGTTCTCGCCGATCGCGCGTCGTGTCGCCGCCTCGCGGGCGATCTTCCCTCTCGCGCGATCGCTCGGTGCGCTCGGGGAGGACGCTCCGCGCGAAGAGGTCGAGCGCTTCTTCCGCTCCGTCGGCGCGATGGACCTGCGCGCGTACTGGGGCACGATGCAGTCGTTGATGAACGCGCGTGCGTCGGACGTCTTGCCGCAGGTCCGTGTCCCGGTGCTCGTCGTCGCGCCCGATCGCGACGTCATGGCGCTTCGCGCGGATCTCGAAGCCCTTCGCGACGCAATCCCAGGCGCTTCGTTCCTTCACATCCCGCGTACGAGCCACGCCGTGCTCCTGGAAGCGGGTGAGACAATCGCCGCGCGCGTGCGCGAGCTCGTCGCCTCGCTGGGCTAGGGGTGGCAGTCCCTGGTTCGGGCCATCCGAGATCAAGCCAAGGACCGCTCAATCGTCGACTGCCTCGGTGAGCCGCAGGCCGGGACCGAGCGCGCGCCGGCGTGGGTGGGCGGGCTGGCCGCCGGCGCGCGCTCGGTCCCGGCCTGCGGCGTGGCTAGGACCTACGCCTCTGCCGATAGAGCGACGCGCTGAACGAGACGAACGAGGCGAAGACGTCAGACCGAGGCGACCCACTTCATGAGCGTCCCGCACAACGGCGACTGCGGATTGCGCGCACGCTCGAGATCGAGCCCTCGCTGGAATGCGGCACGCGCCCCCGCTTCGTCGCCGACGCGCACGCAGCACAGACCGAGCAGCTCGTAGTCGGCTGGCTCGTCGTGCGCGGCGACGAGCGCCTTGATGGGGACGAGCGCACTCTTATGCGCGGCGACGATCGCCGGTCCAGGGAACGTCGGGATCCCCTTGGCGAGGACCATCAGCTTGAGCCCTTGCCGCTGATCGGCTTCGGGATACGTCATGAACGCAGCGCTCGAGAAGAGCTGGGCGTACGCAGCGTAGGACTCATCCACTTTCCCGGCCTTCGCGAGGCCGATGATGATCTTGACCGCGGCGACGAGCTCTTCGTTCGGCATGCCGGGAAGACTAGCGCGCGTTGCAGGGATGGGGCGTGCTCAATCAGCCGCCGGTGCCGGTCCCACCAGTGCCGCCCGTACCACCGCCGGTGCCGCCACCCGTACCACCGCCGGTGCCGCCACCCGTACCGCCGCCGGCTCCGCCACCGCCGCCAGTTCCACCGCCGCCAGCTCCACCACCGCCGCCACCACCACCGCCGCCACCGCCACCACCACCACCACCACCGCCACCGCCGCCACCGCCGCGGCCACCACCACCTCCGGCTCCGCCGCCACCACCACCAAGACCACCGAGCCCTCCGGCGGGCACGCAGATGCTCACGCCGAGCGGAGTCGACTGGCAGGTGTCACCCGCAGGGCAATCGTTGCCCGAGCAGAGCTGCAGACCGCCGCCCAGGCCCCCGCCCCCGCCACCGGCACCGCCGCACGACGCCGCGCACGCCGCGGTCGCCCCGGTACCCGAGATCGACGCGCAGCAGACCTCACCCGTCGGGCAGTTGTTGGAGCCCGAGCACGACAGCGAGACACCACCGCTGCACTGGCCAATCGCCGTGCACGACTCACCCGCAGTGCCGCCGCCGCCACCCGCGAGCCCGCCGATGCTGACGCAGCACTGCTGCGTCGTCGAGTCGCACGTGGTCGTGCCGCAGGCGATGGTCGTGGAGCCGCCGCCGCTGCTCGACGAGGACCCACTCGATCCGCCGCTCGACGAAGACCCACCGCTCGAACCCCCGCCCGACGAAGACCCCCCACTCGAGCTGCCGCTCGACGACGTGCCCCCTCCCGACGAGGAGCCACTCGAGGAACCGCTGCCGCTCGACGAGCCGCCGCTGCCCGAGCCGCCGCTGCCCGAGCCGCCGCCGCTCCCCGACGAGCTACCGCCGCTCCCGCTGCTCGCAGCGCTGCTCCCGGTTCCAGTTCCGATATCGAGGTCGGTGCTCGCCCCGCAGCCGAGGACGAAGAGCAACACACTCGAGAAGCAAGATACCGAGCGAACGAGCTTCATGTTCCCAGTCCCTCCACTTTGCGGTCGCGCAGAGTCTCTACTTCTTCCGTGAAAAGCAGGCGCGTCTCTCGCGCGCATCGGCTCTCGCGCTCATCGGCCCTGCATGGAAAAAGGCGTCGCTCGGCGATGTGGGTCGAGAGGGCGAGGCCTCGAAGGTCAGCGACGATGTCCGCCCCCGCGACCCGTCGCGCGCGGCGGCGCAGCGTGCGGAGCGGCAGCAGGAGGTGCGGGGCGAGGCCGAGGGCGCGCGACGCGAACGACGTGCGCCGACGGTGCGTGAGCTCCCATGGGTACCGCGGTGGACGGGCGCGCAAACGCCCTTGCCTGCGCGAAGCCGCGCTCGCCGGCGCTCACGTGAACGACGGCCGAGTCTCGGATGCCGAGGCTCGCTGGGGGGGGACCGTGCGGCGCGTTTACCGCCACGGGTTGCCCGGCTGCCAGCGGCTCGGGACGAACGTACTCGTGCGTGTCGGCAGCGATGCTCGCTGCACGCGACCCGACGATCACGTGCGTGCCTACACCGTGCGCGAATACGTCCTCGCGACCGCAGAACACGACCGGCCCCGGCCGCCCCGAGCTGTACGTGACGGCCACGCCGCCCCGCCAGACGTACGCGGGCTGCATCGGCCCCCAGCCCACATACCCGTACCCCTCGGACCCCGTTCGCCAGGTGACCCAAGCTCCCGCGTACCTACGCCCCGGGATCCAACCCCAGCGCCCGGAGTCGACCCACGCCCATCGCCCGTAGTGAAACGGCGCCCAGCCCCATTCGTAGTAGCTGTTCCAGACGTAGTCATCGTCGTACTCCCAGCCGCCGTTCGAGACGTAGGGTGCGAAGTCGGGGCCGACCTCATCGGGATTCGGCACCCAGATGGTTCCGTACGTCGGGTCATCGACCCACGTGCCGTGCGGATCGAGCGCCCCGTGGAAGTCGGTGACTGCGCTGGGATCGGTGTCCGCGTAGTCGTCTTGCTGAACCCCCACCTGGACGTCCTGCGCTTGCGGCTGCTCCGCCTGAGAGGGATCGCCGGGGCCGTAGTAGTCGTCGGCCTGCTGAGGCAGCGGCACTGCGGGAGAGGTGGCGGGGGACATCCCGTAGGCAGGTGTGGGCTGTTCGTCCTGGCAAGCGACGGCGAGCACGAAGACGACGGGCGCGAGCAGAGCGCGTGAACGCAGCGAGTCGAGCATGAGCGCCTCCAACATCCCTTTCCAAGCGAGCGAACTGGCGGGCGTTTCAGCCTACCCCGCCGGGTGGCAGCGGGCGAGAGCGCGCCTGGATCGGATGAGCGCCAGGGGCTCCGGCGATCCTCTAAATATTTCACCGTACTGGTAGAGACTTTCTTGCAGCGTGCGCGGGGGGCCCACGGCCAGAACACGCTGCTATGTTCCCCAGGCGCACCTGCGCTTGGAGGACGAGCATGAGCGAGAACGAGACGCAGTGGCACGTGCAGGTCGAAGAGGGCCTCGTCAAGCTGTGGTCACTCGACCAGCTCGATGCTGCGTTCAAGGCAGGCCTCATCGACGAGAGCACGTTCGTCCTCGAGGACGGCACGCACGAGTGGCAGACGCTCGGTGCGCTCCTCGGTGGCGACGAGGCCGAGGCGCCTCCTCCGCCGTCGGCGCCCGTCGTCGCGCAGTCGTACGCGCCGCAATCGATCACGCCGCAGTCGCTCACGCCGATGTCGTTCTCGCCGAAGAGCACGGAGCCGATGGTCTCGGACCTCGACGACGACGACATGCCGGTCCAGTTCCGCTCGAAGAAGCGCGGTTTGACGATCGGGATTTCGCTCGCGCTCGTGGCCGCCTGCGTGGCGTTCGCCGGGTTCAAGTTCGGCAACACGGCTGCGGATGCGACGCCCGTCGCCGCGGCGGCTCCCGTCGCTCCGGTCGTCGCCGCGGCTCCCCCCGCCGCCGAAGTCGCGAAGGACGCTGGGACCACGGAAGCCGCACGACTCTCCGATGACCAGCGCCGCGCGCTTGCCGATGCCGACAAGGCGCTTCAGACGAAGCTCGCATCGCAGCAGAAGGCTCGCGCCGCTGCCGCGCCGCACCGCCACGGCGGCAAGGCGGTCCACGAGAAGACGCCGTTCCACAACGGCGGCGCGCAGGGCGATCCGCTGAACGCGAAGCTCTGAGAGCGCGACTCTCGCGCGAGTGCAGCGCGGGAGCTTCTTCCGCGCGAGGCGCAGGCGCGCACCCGGCCGCGATCGTCATTCCGAGCTGCGCGGAGCGCCGCGAAGAATCCACGTGCGCGCTCGACGAGCTGGATTCGTCGGCCGCAGCGCCTCTGAATGACGACGTGAGACGAGCGGACCCGACGATCCCTTCGGGCCGACGGCTCGCGTCGGGCCGAAGGCTCACGTCGGAACGCTGACGATGAGTCCGACGGTCACGTCGGCCGACAGCTCACTTCACTTCGGGGTCGGCGGCGGCGGCGGCGGCGGCGGGGCAATGACGGTCACCGTCACCTTGGTGGTCACGCCGGCTCCGGACCAACCACCGCTGGTGAACCCGAAGCTGTTCGACACGAGGCTCGCCGTACCGCTCGTCGTGCTGATCGAGACTAGGTCCGGGGGGACCGCCGCGGCGCCGCCATCCTTCGCGGCCTGGGCATTGCCGAAGCCGAAGACGTCGCCCTTCCAGGCTCCGAGGCCGAAGAGCTCGCCGAAGCCGGTGCCCGGCCCAAGGGTCGTCGTGCTGCCGCCATAGATGCCGCCGTTGAGCGAGAGCGACGGCGTACCCGAGTTGTACGCGGTCACGAGCTGGCTGATGTCGATGCCGGCGAGCAGATCGTCCGTCTTGGAGCACGTGGGGGCATCGGTCGGATACTTCGCCGGGGGCGGGGCGCACGAACGGATCGTCGCGAGCCCGGTCGCGGCGCCGGTCGTCGCGTCGGAGTAGAAGACGATGTCGCCCGAGACGCCGAGGAAGTTCCCGCTGACGGTCGGATCGTTGCCGAAGTTGCCGAGGTTCTTGGCGATGCCCGTGGTCGGGTCGACCGACCAGACGTTACCGTCGCCGTCGCCGGCAACCAGCGTCTCGACGGTGCCCGGTCCACCGTCGGGGCCCGGGGGTGAGAGCAGGCCAGGAGGCGCGAAGCCCAAGGCGTACATGCGCGGAGCGGTCGTGACCGTGGACGGGTAGACGATCGGCGTCGCGTTGACGAGCGCAACAGGGCCCGTCCCGCCGGCGGGGAGCGCGACCTTGTAGATGGTCGACTCCGTGCACACGTAGACGTCCCCTTCGGCGTCCACGGCCACGTCGGTCACGGAGTCCGCCCCCGCGTCGATGTTCGTGAACGGTCCGATGAGCGTGACGACCTGCGTGTTCGGGTCCATCGAGTAGAGCGCGGTGTCGGTGTTCGCGTAGATGGTCGTCTTCGTGGTGACGATGATCCCACCGTCGGGAAGCACCTGATCGCCCGCGTCGTCGATCGTAAGGACAACGCCGCCGTCGTTGTTGAGCGTCCCGCCACTGCCGGAGCCGCTGCCGGAGCCGCCGCTGCCACTCCCGCTGCCACCACTCCCGCTGCCGGAGCCGCCGCCCGTTTGGAAGCCACTCTGATTGTTGCTGCCCGAGCACGCGCCGATAGCCGCCAAGGCGGCGAGAGAAACCAACCCGAATACGAATCCACTGCGGCGCATCGTCAAGCCCTCCCACATGAAAGAAAGTGTGTGCCTAGTCGCGACCGAAGCATTGCGCAACCATTGAGGTGCGCCCGCCGGGCGACACGACTCCGAGCGTCTCATACGCAGACTTTGGAAGTTTCTACCCCATGGGGCTCGCCGGCCCGCGGTAGGGCATAGTTCGCATCGAGATGACCTCACGGACTCGCCGGGGACTCGGACTCGCTGGCTTCGGCTTGCTCTGCGCCGGCGCGCTGATCGCCGCGTGCGCATCCTTGCCCGCGGTCTCGTACGTCGGTGGCGACATCGAGGCCGGGAGCGACGCTTCGCTGACGAAGCTCGTAGACTCGTCCGTAGAGGCCAGCGAGGCGGAGACGGACGCTGGACCGAACGACGACGGAAGCGCGACAGGAGACGATGCCGAAGCGGGCATCGACGCAGCGATCTCGTGCGGCGACGCCAGCGTCTCCGGGTGCGACCAGTGCACGGGCGCTCCACTCGCCTGCAAGAAAGGGGGAGCCACGCTGTGCGTTGCCGACTGCACGGAATGCGCGACCGGACTGCTGCCGTGCTGGCGCTGCCCTGGGGGCAAGGCGCCGCGCGGGAACTGCCTCGGGGTCAATGCAAAGGGGGTCCTCGCCTGCCCCGCCGGCGGCGAGTGCGCGTGCGACGCGGCGGCCAGCTGCCCGCAGTCGGCCGGCTCGGCGGAAGTCTGCACGGTGATCGCTTCGGCGAACGCTTCCAAGTGTCTGACGTGCGGCGAGGCACTCACCAACGGCGAAGCGTGCGTGGCCTCGGGTGGCGCGACGGGCACGTGCAGCGCGGGGACGAGCACGCCGACGTGCCAGTGAGCTTCCGCGCGAGGAGCGCCGGCGACTACTCGGGCGTGTGAATCACGGCTTCGAGGTTGTTGCCGTCTGGGTCCAGCACGAACGCGCCGTAGTAGTTGGCGTGGTACCGCGGCCAGAGGCCCGGCGCGCCGTAGTCCGTCGCCCCCGCGGCGAGCGCTGCTTCGTGAAACGCGCGAACGGCGGCGCGGCTCGGCGCGGTGAGCGCGAGGTGCACCGGCGACTTCGCCGCGGCATGTCCCTCGTGCCAGTAGCCGGGGCGAGCTTCGCCGATCCAGAGCGACGGCTTTCCGTTAGCGCCGAAGCCCCCGCCCCCCGGGTACTCCCTCACGAGCCCGTAGCCGAGCGGCGCGAGCACCTCGATGTAGAACGCCTTGCTGCGCTCGTAGCTCTGCACCGTGATGACGACGTGATCGATCATGACGGCAGTCATAGCTCCAGCCGCGACGGCGTGAACAGAGTGACCGGGCCCGTGTGGATCAGTCGTCGGGGCAGTGCACGTCGTCGTTCCGTGCGTTCGGCGTGCCGGAGAAGCCGGGAAACCAGGAGGCGGAAGACGGCTGCCAGCGAGCCCAGTCCGCGCGCACGCTGGATGGGCAGTCGCTGGGGAAAGCCAGCGATGTCCCGATCGGAGTCTTCGTCTTTGGGTACGTGACCGTGTCGACGAGAGCTCCATTCGCGAGCAGCGTGATCGTCGCCCCCTCGTTGCGGAGGACGTCGCCGGGATTGCCAGCCCATGCGAGGACGAGCCCCGGCAGCGCGTGGTTGACGGCGGGGTCGGCTGAGTCGGCCACGACGAACGCGCCGCCTGCGGGGAGCCACTCGTCGGTCGTGACGTCGAGCGAGCTCACCTTCGCGCCGACCGCACACTCGGCGTGAAGCCCGACGAGATCGAGGGCGCAACCGCGCGTGCTCCGGACCTCCAGCCACTCGCCGTGATCGCCGGTACCGGAGACCGATTCGATCAGGATCTCCACGATCGCGAGGTCGCCGGGGCCGACCGATGCGGCGCACTCGCCGTCGGGCCCCGCGTCGAAGGGGGGGCCGCTCGGCTGCGGGGACCCCGCGTCGTCCTCCACGAGGCCAGGCGAAGGCTCGAGCGTCGCATCGTCGGAAGCGTCGTCTTCTTGCGCCGGCGCGAGGACGGACGCACCGACGGCGCCAGCGTCATCGGACGGCGCGGCAGCCTCGTCGGTTTGGAAAGGAGTGGGAAAGCGATCGGACGCGCAGCCCGACGACACGCGCACGAAAGCGAAGAGAGGAAGGAGAGTGAGTAGGAGGAGGAGCTTTCGCACGGGCGCGAGCCTTCGCAACGCGCATGCCGACGCGTCCGCACGACGCTTTGACGTGGATCTGGGCGGGACACGAGTGGCACGGACACCTGGCTCGGTGGCATGGGACACCCGGAGCGCTCCAGCGGGCGGCAGAGCTTCCGGCGCGTTCGCGCGGATTGGCCGCAGCCACAAACACGCCGCGGTTCGTTCACAGTGTCGTCACCGCGTGCGAAGCTATCGGCATGCGTTTCCTTGGCCTTCTTTGTGTCGCACCAGTCCTCGTCGCGTGCAGCAGTAGCTCCTCTCCGAGCCCTCCGAACGACGGCGGCACCAAGACCTCCGACGCGAGCGTGACGACTGACGCCGCGTCAGACGCACCGGTCGTGGACGAGCCGGACGCCGGGCCGCAAGACACGACCTGTGCCGGGCCGTGCCCGACGTCGGCCATCAAGCACATCGTCATCATCGTTCAGGAGAACCACTCGTTCGACGATCACTTCGGCGGCTACTGCACGGCGACGCCGGGCTCGAACCCCACGTGCAACGTCGGCCCGTCGTGCTGCGAAGCCATGCCGGCCGCCGATCCGACCGGGGTCAAGCCGACGCTCCTCACCGACGCAGAGCACGCGCAGTTCGATCCGAACCACGCCAAAGCGTGCGAGCTGACCGAGATCGACAACGGCAAGATGGATGGGTACGCGGCCGCGTCGGACGCCGGGTGCGGATACGCCGGAAACGTCGCCATCGCCGATCCGACGATCGTTCAGCCCTACTGGGACCTCGCCGCGCAGGGGGCGCTGGCCGATCGCTATTTCCAGCCGCTCGTCGGCGAGAGCAGCGCGAACGACATGTACCTCGCGCGCGCGCACTGGGTCTTCGACGACAACGACGACGCCCCTCAGGGCGCCGTGGGGATGACGTGCGACAGCGAGTCGACGCCGGCGCAGTACGCGGGCCAGACGATCGGTGACCTGCTGAACACGGCATCGGTCCCCTGGACGTGGTTCTCGGGGGGATATGGCGCGATGGTCGACGCTGGCGGGGCATGCCCGGCGAAGCCGCCCGCCTGCAAGTTCGCGTTCTCCTTCTATCCGTGCGCATTCGACCCGAGCGACGTCCCCTTCGAGTACTACGCGTCGACGGTCGACAACCCGGCGACCATCAAGGACCTCTCGGCGCTCGACGACATCCTCGCCGGCACGGGCGATCTGCCGGCGGTGTCGTTCGTGAAAGCGATCGGCTACGAGTCCGAGCATCCAGGGCTCGACACCACGCTGAGCGCCGGCGTGGCGCGCGCCACGCAGATCATCTCGGCCGTCGAGACATCGCGGTACTACAGCGACACGCTCGTGATCCTCACCTACGACGAGTCTGGCGGGTATTTCGACCACGTGGCGCCCCCCCAGGAGAGCACGGTCGACAACGAGCCCTACGGAGCGCGCATTCCGTTCCTCGCGCTCGGGCCGTTCGCGCGCAGCAACTACATTTCCCACGTCACGATGGAGCACTCGTCGCTCGTGAAGTTCATCGAGTGGAACTGGCTCGGCGGGACGACCGGGCAGCTCGGGACGCGCGACGCGGTGGTCGCGAACATCGGGAGCGTGCTGGATCCGACGAGGACTGGGGTCGCGGTTCCTTCGAACTGAGCGAACGCTTCGTCGCTCCGCGGTCGGTTGCTCTAGAGTGCACCCCGATCGTGCTGTCGCTCTCGTTCGTCGCCGGGACGCTGGAGGTTCGCGGGGTGCCCGAGGGGCTCCTTCTGCCGGACGATTGCGCGTTCGATCCGCGGACGCAGTGCCATCGCGCGCCCGCGGTCGCGTACGCCAGCGTCGTGCGGGCGCTCGTGGCCGCGAAGGTCCCCTACGAAGACACCGCGCGAAAGTACGAGGAGCTCTCGCACGGACCCATCGCGCACCGTGAGCCGCGGCCGTACCAGAAGGAGGCCATCGAGGCTTGGCGGCGCGCGCGCGGACGGGGGGTCGTCGTGCTGCCGACGGGGGCCGGCAAGAGCCACGTCGCGGTGCTCGCGATCGACGATCGCCGGAGGAGCGCGCTCGTGGTGGCGCCGACGCTCGACCTCGTTCGCCAGTGGTACGACCTGCTCGGCTCGACGTTCCGCGTCCCCATCGGCCTCGTGGGCGGCGGCGAGCACGACGTGCGCCCGATCACCGTCTCCACGTACGACTCCGCGCACATCCACATGGACCACCTGGGGTCGCGCTTCGGCCTGATCATCTTCGACGAGTGCCACCACCTGCCGAGCGCCGCGTACGCGATGGCCGCGCGCTCGTGCATCGCGCCGTTCCGGCTCGGGCTCACCGCGACCCCGGAACGCACGGACGGGCGCGAGGCGGAGTTGTCGCGCCTGGTGGGGCCGATCGTCTACCGCCGCGAGATCACCGAGCTGTCGGGGGACTACCTCGCCGAGTACGACGTGGAGCGGATCGCGGTGGAGCTCACCGAGGAAGAGCGGGCGGAGTACGACGAGGAGCGGGCGATCTACCGGGCCTTCGTGGGGATGCATCACATCCGGATGTCGAGCCCCGCGGGGTGGAGCGAGTTCATCATGCTCTCCTCGCGGAGCGCGGAGGGGCGGCGCGCGATGAGCGCGTATCGGCGGCAGCGCGCGCTGGCGTTCGCCGCGCCGGCCAAGCTCGATTTCGTGGGGCACCTGCTCCACGCGCACCGCAGCGATCGAGCCATCCTGTTCACCCAGGACAACGCGACGGCGTACGGGATCGCACGGCGGTTCCTCGTCCCTGTCATCACGCACCAGACGAAGGTGAAGGAGCGGAGCGCGATCCTCGCGGGGCTCTCCGAGGGCTCGCTCGGGGCGGTGGTCACGTCCAAGGTGCTGAACGAGGGGGTCGACGTCCCCGACGCGAACGTGGCGGTCGTGATCTCGGGGAGCGGCTCGGTGCGCGAGCACGTGCAGCGACTCGGGCGCGTGCTCCGGAAGCGCGAGGGGAAGCGCGCCGTCTTGTACGAGCTGGTCACGGCCAAGACGAGCGAAGAGCACACGAGCGAAAGGCGGAGGGAGCACGGTGCTTACCGCTGACCTCGTGCGCGCCAAGAGGCGGGGCGACGAGCTTCTCCTCGTGAAGGTCGACGCCGACACGCGAAGGCGGGCGCTCGCGCTCGCCGACGAGCTGATCCTGGCCGCGGCGGCGAACGTCGGGCACTCGCGCGAGGAGTGGGACGAGGCGAAAGGGGCGGTCGAGTCGGAGCCGCGAGACGCCCGGTTGAAGGCAGGGCTGGCCAAGCTCGTCGAAGACCGGTGCACCTTCGCGACCGACGAGACGGTGGACCCGCTCGCGCTGCGACGCGATCTCTTCCTGCACGCGACCGGCGTGCGCCGCGCGCTCCCGCTCGGTGAGCCCTTCGATCGCGACGCGGTCGTCGAGACGTTCGCGCGCGAGCGGGGGCTCACGAAGGATGCCGTCGAGCGCGCCCTGTTCGCCGATCTGCGGGACGCCCAGGAGCTCACGGCGTTCGACGCAGTCACGCCCGACGCGCTCGTCGCCCTGTGGGAGCGCGGCCAGGCGCAGGCCGTGCTCCTGCGGGCGGTCCGCGTGACGATCGACGTCCGGTGCGCGACGCCGGGGGCGACGCGCGCGCTCTTTCATCGGCTGAAGTTCCTGCGCCTGCTCGCGACCATCACGCGCACCGACGACGGGCATCGCATCGTCATCGATGGCCCGTTCAGCCTGTTCGAGGCGAGCACGAAGTACGGTCTCGAGCTCGCGATGATTCTCCCCGTGCTGGAGCACTGCGACGAGTGGTCGCTCGTCGCCGAAGTGCGCTGGGGGAAGGAGCGAACGCCGCTCACGTTCCGCCTCGACGGGGCACGGACGATCACCCGCGGCCGGGCGCCGAGGCTCCCCGACGACGTCTCCGCTCTCGTCGAATCGTTCGAAGCGCTGAGGGAGAAGAAGGCGACCGGGTGGCGCGTGTCTCCGGCCAAAGAGATCCTCGACCTCCCCGGAGTGGGGCTCTCGGTGCCGGATCTGACGTTCACGCGCGACGGCATCGCCGTGCACCTCGAGGTGATGGGGTACTGGAGCCGCGACGCGGTCTGGAAGCGGGTCGAGCTCGTGGAGAAAGGGCTCGCGCAGCCGGTGCTCTTCGCGGTGAGCACGCGCCTTCGCGTGAGCGAAGAGGTCATGCCCGACGACGCGCCGAGCGCCCTCTACGTCTACAAAGGCACCATGAGCGCGCGTGCGATCGCCGAGCGCCTCGACGCCCTGGCCGCGCGCGCGGGGCGGTGAGCTCCCACGTGCTGCGGTTCAGCGCCGTCGCGCGCGGTGACTGGTACGAGGCCGTGGGGCGCGTGCGCGCGGCCATCGCGGAGTGCGGGTTCGTGCTGGGGGAGCGCCCTTTCTCCGGCGTCCTCGTGTCGTTCGAGTTCGAGCTCGAAGCGAGCCTCGCCGGCCGATTCGGCGCAAGCCTCTTCGACCGCGGCGTCCGCCTCGACGACGCTTCGGCGCAAGCGCTGGCGAACGCGATCGCGGCGTGCGCCGGGGATGCCCTCCTGGGGATGCTCTCGGTCTCGTTCCCCGGCGGCGATCCGGACAAACACCTCCCAATCCCCGCCGTCCCCGGCTGAGGGCGTGGCGTGGTCGGAAGCGCGGCTGGAAGCGGGACAGGATGGCGCCGCTAGGGGATGCGCTCTAGATTGCGCCGCATGTCCGCGGACCAATCGAACAAGCAGCAGCAGAAGCCCAAGAGCGCCATCTCCCCCACCCGCAGCGAGGACTACGCGGAGTGGTACCAGCAGGTCATCAAGGCCGCCGACATGGCCGAGAACTCGCCGGTCCGCGGCTGCATGGTGATCAAGCCGTGGGGCTACGGCATGTGGGAGAACATCCAGCGCGGGCTCGACCGGATGTTCAAGGACACCGGCCACTCGAACGCCTACTTTCCGCTCTTCATCCCGCTGTCGTTCTTCGAGAAGGAAGCGGAGCACGTCGAGGGGTTCGCCAAGGAGTGCGCGGTCGTGACGCACCACCGCCTCGAGCCGAAGCCCGGTGGTGGACTGCAGCCCGCGGGCGAGCTCGAAGAGCCCCTCATCGTGCGGCCGACGAGTGAGACGATCATCGGTGCGACGTTCGCGAAGTGGACGCAGAGCTACCGGGATTTGCCGATCCTCATCAATCAGTGGGCCAACGTCGTTCGCTGGGAGATGCGGACGCGCATGTTCCTGCGTACCGCCGAGTTCCTCTGGCAGGAGGGGCACACCGTGCACGCCTCCGAGGCCGAGGCGCGCGAAGAGACCATGAAGATGCTCGACGTCTACGCGCAGTTCGCGAACGACCAGATGGCGCTGCCGGTCATCAAGGGGGAGAAGTGCTCGTGGGAGCGGTTCCCCGGCGCGGTCGACACGTATTCGATCGAGGCCATGATGCAGGACCGGAAGGCGCTGCAGGCCGGCACGTCGCACTTCCTCGGGCAGAACTTCGCGCGCGCCTCGGGGATCAAGTACCTGAGCAAAGAGGGGAAGGAGGAGCTCGCGTGGACGACGTCTTGGGGGGTGTCCACGCGCCTCATCGGCGCGCTCATCATGGCGCACGCGGACGACGACGGGATGGTCATCCCGCCGCGCCTCGCGCCGAAGCACGTCGTGCTTCTGCCGATCTACCGGAACGACGCCGATCGCGTTCGCGTGCTCGAGCACTGCCAGGCGCTGGCGGCGGAGCTGCGCGCGCAACGGTATGCCGAGGAGCGCGTGGAGGTCGAAGTCGACGCCCGCGACATCAGCGGCGGCGAGAAGACGTGGCACCACATCAAGCGGGGGGTGCCGCTTCGCCTCGAGATCGGCCCGCGCGACATCGATGCGGGGGTCGTTTCGCTGGGGCGGCGCGACAAGGGGGCGAAGGATCGCGAAGCGGTCCCGCGCGGGGAAATCGTCGCGCGCGTGCCGGGCATCCTCGCCGAGATGCAGAGTGGCCTCCTGGCGCGCGCCCGCGCGTTCCAGAAGGAGCACACGCGCACGATCACCGACCGCAAGGAGTTCGAAGCGCACTTCACGCCGGCGAACGTCGCCAAGCCCGAGATCCACGGCGGGTTCGTGCTGGCGCCGTTCGTGGACGACAAGAGCATCGCCGAGCCGCTGGCGGCGCTGAAGGTCACGGTCCGGAACGTCCCGCTCGAGCAGGAGCGCCGCGAGGCGACGTGCATCTTCACGGGGAAGAAGACGGACAAGTGGGCGATCTACGCGAAGTCGTACTGAGCGACCGACCTCTCATCCATCGGCCGGGACGCTGACGTCCGCCGCATCCGAAGCGTCCGATGCGTCCGCCGCGTTCGGGGCGTCGGCCGCGTCGGCGCTCGCGTCGCCTGCGGCGTCTGCAGCTGAAGCGGAGTCCGCGGTGCTGGCGTCTTCCCGCGCCGGCACCGGCTCGGCGGCCGGAATCGACGGGACCGCCGCGCTGTCGTCGGCGTGACACGCGAAAAACGACGCGCCCGTGGCAAGGAGCGTCAGCGCGGAGAATGAGAAGAGGAGCCCTCGGCGCATCGGAACCTGCTGGAGCGCGATGGTACGCTTCCTTCGTGCTAGGTCGAAGGGCGGAGGATTCATGCGAGCACTGGTCACCGGCGGCGCGGGATTCATCGGTTCGCACCTCGTCGAGCGTCTCGTGCGCGAAGGGCACCAGGCGCGCGCGTTCGACAACCTGACCACCGGCAAGCGCGAGAACCTCGCGCACGTCCCTGGCGCCGAGCTCATGGTCGGCGACATTCGCGACACCGAGGCGCTCGCGCGCGCGATGAGCGGCTGCGACCTGGTCTTCCATCAGGCTGCGATCGTCTCGGTGCCGTATTCGATCGAGCACCCGCAGGAGTCGCTCGACGTGAACCTCCGCGGCACGCTGAACGTCCTCGAGGCCGCTCGCGGCGCGAAGGTGAAGCGTGTCGTCATGGCCTCGTCCGCCGCCATCTACGGGGAAAACCCGGAGCTACCGAAGCGCGAGTCGATGACGCCGTCGCCCATCTCGCCCTACGGCCTGGAGAAGCTGGCGAGCGAGCACTACCTCTCGATCTGGAGCAAGCTGTTCGGGCTCGAGACCGTGGCCTTGCGCTACTTCAACGTGTTCGGGCCGCGGCAGGATCCGTCGTCTGCGTACTCGGGCGTCATCAGCGTGTTCGTGGATCGGATTCTGCGCGGCGCCCCGCTGACGATCTTCGGCGATGGAGAGCAGTTCCGCGACTTCGTCTACGTCGCCAACGTGGTCGACGCGAACATGCTCGCCGCCACGCGCCCGAACGTGTCGGGGCGCGCATACAACGTCGGCTGCGGCGCGCGCACGACGCTCAACGAGCTGGCGCAAATGCTCGGACGAATCGCCGGCGTCGCGGTGGCACCGCGGCACGACGCGCCGCGCGCAGGCGACATCCGCGAGTCGATCGCCGACATCGCGCGCGCGCGCGCGGAGCTGACCTACGCGCCGAAGGTCGGCGTCGAAGAGGGGCTCCGTGAGCTCGTCGAGTCGGTGAAGCATCGTGCCGCGAAAGCGTGAGCGGGCGAGCTTCGCGCGCGTCGGGTTCGTCGGGTGGTGCGGGTTCGTCGCCGCGTGCGCGAGCAACAACGGCGGCTCGCCGAACGATCCGCCGTGCGTCACCGGCCTCACCGCCGACTGCGCCGCCAGCTACGCCCCGCCGACGTTCGACGCCATCTTCACGAACGTCTTCCAGACCAGCTGCGCCGTGGGGACGGGCACGTGCCACACGTCCGACTTCGGCGCGGGGGGGATCGTCTTCGCCGACGAGAGCGCGTCGTATGCGACGCTCCTCGGTGCCGACGGCGGCACGGCGTACGTCCTCCCCGGCGACCCCGGGTGCAGTACGCTGATGAAGCGCCTCGAGTCGACCGACCCGAACTACCACATGCCGAAAGGGCCAACGTCCCTGTCCGCCGGCGACCTCTGCACGATCGTGCAATGGATCGCGAACGGGGCCGCACGGTGAGCACGGTGAACGCTTGAAGCGAACGATCGCGCTCCTGCTCGGGCTCGCGACGCCGGTCGTCGCGGTCGCGTCGTGCTCCACGAAGAGCACGGCGCCCACGTACGACGCGCGCGAGACGTTGCTCGATCCGACGACGTGCAAGGAGTGCCACGTGAACCACTACGCGGACTGGTCGGCGAGCATGCACGCCTACGCCTCGGACGATCCTGTGTTCCGCGCCATGAACGCGCGCGGGCAGCGCGAGACGGACGGCGGGCTCGGCGACTTCTGCGTGAAGTGCCACGCGCCGATGGCGCTGAACGAGAAGGCGACGACCGACGGCCTCAACCTCGACTCCGTCCCCAAGGCGCTCCACGGGGTGACCTGCTTCTACTGCCACACGGTCGCCTCCGTGGAGGGGTCGCACAACGACCCGCTCGTGCTCGCGAACGACATCACGATGCGCGGCGAGTACGCGGACCCCGTGGCGAACACCGCGCACCCCGCGGCGTACTCGCAGCTGCACGATCGCGATCAGCTCGCCTCCGCACCGCTCTGTGGTGCCTGCCACGACATCGTGGCGCCGCCGGGAGCCGTCATCGAGCACACCTATGCCGACTGGCAGGCGTCGATCTTCGACGACACGCAGGGGGGCGACACCTGCTCGCAGTGCCACATGCAGGAGCTCCCCCCCGGCGACGGGCTCGAGCCGATCGCGCAGGCTCCCAACGTGTACGCGCGGAAGTACCACGTGCACTCGTTCCAGGCGGTCGATCAGGCGACGACGCCGAGCCTCCCCGAAGCGCCGGACGCCGGCGGTCAGTCGCTGCAGCAGTTCCTCGATACGACCGTCTCCACCGCGCTCTGCGTCGTTCAGGGCGACGGCAACGGCGCCCTACGGGTCATCGTCGACAACATCGCCGCCGGGCACTCGGTGACGAGCGGGTCTGCGCAGGATCGGCGCCTGTGGGCCGAGGTCATCGCCTACCAGGGGGGCTCGGTCGTCTACCAGAGCGGCGTCGTCGCCCCGGGCGCGTCGGTCACGTCACTCCAGAACGATCCCGATCTCTGGCTGATCCGCGACTGCATGTTCGACGCGAACGGCAATCGGGTCTCGAACTTCTGGCAGGCGGCGAGCGTCGAGAGCAACTTGCTCCCCTTCCCCGTCACGACCAACCAGACCGATCCGCGCTTCTACCAGACGCACGTCGAGCAGTTCTATCCGCGCGACCCGACGGCGACGCTCCCCGCCGCGCCCGACAAGGTCACGCTCCGCTTGCTCCTCCAGCCGATCGGGCTCGACGTCCTGCAGGATCTCGCCGACAGCGGCGACCTCTCGCCGACCATCGCGGCGCAGATGCCGACGCTCGTGTTCCCGGAGCCGATCCTGACGTGGACCGCAGCCACGGCGAACGGCACCTACTTCGAGAACCAGAGCACCGTCTCGTGCATCACGGACACCGCGCTGAACGTCTCGGCCGACAAGTTCCCCGCGGTGAACCACACGAAGTGCTCGCCGTGAGCGCGTGACGAGAAGCCGTCAGTCGTCGACGCAGAACGTGTAGACCGCTTCGTCGAGCACGATGGGCGGGGTCGACGTCGTGGTCGGGACCGTGCCAGCGTCGTCGGTCGCGAGGACCGAGAGCGTGATCGTCCAGAGTCCCGGCATGAAGAGGTAGATGTCCGAGATGGCGAACGTCCCGTCGGCGTTCGCCGCCACCTGCGGGGTCTGACCGGACGAGTGCCCCATCTGCGGCATGTACGGATACGCCATCACCTGGGCGAGGCTCGGCGGGGCGCCGGAGGCATCGACGATCTTCATCGTCCAGACGTTGCCGTCGAGGTCGGGCGGCGCGGGGACCCCCTGCACGAGCGTGAAGGTGTACTTGCCGAGCTTGCCGGGCTTCGTGAGGTTCGCGACGTAGGTGTCCGTCGTCACGCCACAGCTCACCGCGCCGGCTCCGCCCTGGCCGGGCCCGGCGTCTTCGGCCGCAGCAGGCGACGCCCCCTTGCTCGAGCACGCGGCGCAGACGAGCGGCGCGCCGATCAGGAAAGCGCGCGCGAGCCTCTTCACGCCTCGAAATCTGCCACGGCGGCTATCGCGTCGCAATCGAGGGGGATACGCGCGGGCGGGCGACCGGTTTCATCGATTCGCACGCTCGTCGAGGTCGCCTGCGTCGGCACGTATTGACGCTCGGGTCCTTGGTCCTCTACGCCGTGGTCCATGAAGCATGCGTTCGTCTTGATCGCTCTGGCCTTCCTCGGAACGCTCGTGGGCTGCGCGGGGAGCTCCGGCGCGTTCCGCTCGACCGTGCAGCAGCGCGCGGCGTTCGACATGGGGTGTCAGCAGATCGATGTGCAGAACATCGGCGGGGATAGCTACGGGGTCATCGGCTGCGGCAAGAAGGCGTCGTATACGTGCGTCTGTATGTACAGCGTGATGGGGAGCTGCACGAAGCCGGTGTGTACGCTGGATGGGACGGGGCAGAGCAAGACGTCGGAGTAGCGAGGCGGGGGTGCTGGTCGCGGTCGGGGTCGCGGTCGGGGGTCGCGGTCGCGGTCGGGGTCGCGGTCGGGGGTCGCGGTCGCGGTCGGGGGTCGCGGTCGCGGTCGGGGTCGCGGTCGCGGTCGGGGGTCGCGGTCGGGGGTCGCGGTCGGGGGTCGGGGGTCGCGGTCGCGGTCGGTGGTCGGGGTCGCGGTCGGGGGTCGCGGTCGGTGGTCGCGGTCGGCGGTCGGCGGTCGCCCTCGGGTTGCGAGCTCCGCCCCCCTTCGTCCCCGCGGCGCGCTACGCTCCTCGGCGCTTACCGATGCCTACCTACTTCTCCGACGTCGCGCGCGAGCGAGAGCTCGAGGGGACCGAAACGTCCACCGAGAGCTTCGACCGCATGGCCTTTGCGGCGCGCGCCGTCGCGCTCGTGAAGCCGGCGAACATGCGCGTCGCGATCGCCGCGGGGCGCTCGCGCGTGGTGGTCGAGTCGGGGAGGCTGTGGGGGCGACCGGAAGGGGCGCGCTGGGCGATGCTCTGCGTGCCGCCGAGAGCGTCGCGTCGCGCCATTGCGGCGGCAGTGGCCGCGCTCGCCGGCCCGGCACCGGAGCCGTACGTGCTCGATACTCTGCTCGCGAGCGCCGCAGAGTGAAGCGCCGTTCGAGCGCGACGACCACCCCTACTGGGGCGTAACCGGCGCGAGCGACACCGCGGGCTTCCCGGTGAGGCGCTGCGCGACGTGCTTCCCGAGGGCATCGGCGAAGCTTTCCTTCGCGATGGACGTGTTGCTCAGGACGACGACCGCGAAGTCTTTCTCCGGATTGAAGAGCGCGAAGGCGCTGTATCCCCCCGTCGCGCCGTTGTGCCAGAAGCTCCCGGTCTCATCGATCCGCATCCAGTTGAGCGCGATGTGCATCCCGCTGCCGACGTCCCCCTGGATAACGTGCGAAGCCGGAATGGCCGTCGCCAGAGTCTTCCCCTCGGCGGTCGAGCGCACGGTCGCTGGCAGATGGTCGGGATGGAGCTGCGCATCGAGGTAGGTGAGCATGTCGGCCGCGGTCGACCGGATCGCCCCCGCTCCTCCGAGCGCCGGGCAGTCCCAGGCGCGCGCAGGTTTGTGGGCGCCGTCGTGACCGGGGATGAACCGCGGCTGCAACTTCGGCGGGACCGTGATGACCGTGTCGCGCATTCCGAGCGGCCCGGTCACCTCCTTGCGCAGCAGCGCCTCGTACGTCGAGCCCGCGCGGTGCGCGAGCGCCTGCCCCAGCAAGCCGACGCCCAGGTTGCTGTAGCCGAACTCGGGCTTCGCCGGGCGCGCGACACCACGGGTCGCGAGGTAGTCGAAGAGCGCCTTCTCGTCGTAGTCGGCGTACGGGTTGCTCGGGTCGGCAGGCTTGATGTTGTCCGGTAATCGCGGGAGCCCCGAGCGCTGCGCGCTCAGATCGAGCAGCGTGATCTCGGCGCCGGACGCAGGGGGCTCGACCGTCCCCGCCGGAAGGAGCGCGCGCACGGGCTCGTCGAGCCGCGTCTTCTTCTGCTCCACCATCTGCGCGAGGATGAGGCCCGTGAAGGTTTTGGTGACCGAGCCAATCTCGAAGAGCGAGTCGGGCTTCGCCGCGCCGTAGCTGAGGATGCGCCGCTCGCCGTGCGCGAGGACGCCGATCGTGACGCCCCCTTCGGTCGCGGGGGCGAGGTCGCCGCTCGCCAGCGCCGCTGCCAGGTCGGCGTCGAGGACGGTCTGGAGCTTCGCGAGCTCCACGGGGGGCATGGCCGGATCGAGCGCCTCTTTTGGGGGCTCGATGGCCGTGGCTTGCCGCGCGAGCTCGAGTGGCCGGGCGTGCCCGCCTTGGGTCCAGGTGGCGCTCACCTTGTTGCCGTCTGCGGAGACGGTGCCCGTCAGGCTGCCGCCGACCGAGGGGACGTCGAGCGTGAGCGAGGTCCCGGAGACCGCGACGTTGCCGCACGGAATGCCGAGCGCTCCCTGATCGAGGCTGTCGATGGAGCAGCCGGGCGGTGTCGCGGCGAGATCGAGCCGCACCTGAAGCCTCAGCTTCTGGTTGAGCGTGCCGAGCCAGATGCCGGTCAGCGAAGGGGCGGGCTGCGCGACGACGGCGGGAGGTGGTGGCGGTGGGGGGGCGGGGGCGGCGAGAGGCGGTGCGGCGGGCTGCGCGCCGGCACAGGAGGCGACGCCGAGGAGGGCCCAGGAAGCGATGGTTCGAAGGTGCACGGCGAGAGGGTAGAGCCGGGGAGCTGGGAGGGGTCG
>Ga0302279_10000442_pt1 | contig 60093 bp, 55 predicted proteins | sample III_Bog_N3_3_FD_194541 | JGI IMG/M metagenome (GOLD analysis project Ga0302279, IMG submission 194541) | Peat permafrost microbial communities from Stordalen Mire near Abisko, Sweden - III_Bog_N3_3 | ecosystem: Environmental > Terrestrial > Soil > Wetlands > Peat | place: Sweden: Abisko... | reverse complement strand
GTGACTCACAGGTATCCACGCCACCAACCAACTTCCACCCGTGGCTCGTCAAGAGCTTCTTGGCATTGGTCAGGTTGAAGGAGTAGGGGTTCGGGACCGGCTCGAGGGCCTCGGCGAGTCCACTCACCGACTTGGGTGTGTTGGGCGGCAGCGGACTGTCGATTGGCACACCGTAGCCCTTGTCCACTTTCTGGAGGATGGCCGTCTGGTCGACTGCTTCCTGGAGAGCCTGGCGGATGTAGAGCTGCGAAACGATCGCGTGCTTGGGGTCCTTGGTGGAGAAGTTGAACGGCGCGTAGTTAAAGGCCCACGTCGAACCAGTCACCAGGTTGTACTTCGAAGAGACTGCTGACCAGTTCGATCCGACCTTCAATGGGGCCGGGGCGTTACTGGTGAGCACCGTCGGGTCGACGTAGCCAAGGGTGATGTCGCCACTGCGAAGAGCGGTCTCTTCGGCGTTGGCGGTAGTGAAGGCGTCTTCCTTGACGTAGTCGATGCCCTTTTGAGCCTTGGTCGGACCGGAGTACGTGGGGTTCGGCACAAACGTGGCGTTCCCCAGGTCGTCCATCTTGATCAACTTCCAGGGACCGTCGGCACCACTCGTCCAGAGGGCGTCGGAGAAGTCAGTCTGGGTACCTGCCTGCGCGTCGAGGTACTTCTCAACGGCCTTGCAGGCGGCGTCGGTCGAGGCCGCGCCGTAGACACCGCTCGCGCAGGTCGACGGCTTGCCGGCTGCGGTGACGTCCCAGGTGTTAGGCATCGGGGTCAACTCCGAGAGGTAGTTGTAGAGAATCCATCCGGGGTTCACCGAACCGGTGAACTTGATGGTGACGACATTGCCCTTACCCGAGGCGCTCGCGACCTGGTCGGGGATGCCGTAGCCCTTGTTGTAGCCGCAGTAGCTCGTCGGGTCAGCCTTGTACATGTTCAAGAAGAACATCACGGACTCGGCGTCGACGGTCTGACCGTCAGCGAACTTCCAGCCCTTCATGTTGATCGTGATCGTCTTGTTGCCGTTGGAGAAGACTGGCGCCTTGGCGGGCGACAACTTGTAGTCGACGGCCGACGATCCGGGGGTACCGAACCAGTACACGGGACGATACGTCATCTCCTGGAACTGACTCAAGGTCGCTACCGAGAAGTATTGGCAACCGAGATAAGGAAATATGTAGTTTGGCGAGGCTCCCGGGCCTTCGGCAAACGTAATCGTGTTTGACGCCGTGCTCGCAGCGGTCGCGCCACTGATCGTCGGTACTATCAGCCCTAGTGTCATCGCGCTGCCGACTGCCGCGATGGTCACCAAAAGCCGAAGCTTGGTTCCTACTTGCATGTTGTATTGCCTCCCCGTACCACGATGTATGGTCACGTCCTGTTTACGCACCCGTCTCGGATGACTGTTGGCAACTGTATCGGGACTACAGGGGTGAAACAAGTTCGCCACAACCGCACAAACTTGGTGAATTAATCAACATCACGTCCTCGATGAACGGGAGTGAAGTACCGCAGCACCTGCACTTATAACTCAAAGGTGGATTGACGATTTCATCACCGACATGCTCATATCGTGCACAAAACCCCTCCAGGGAACATCCGGCACGATTACTTGGGTGTTAATTCTTGCGTGCCGAAGGTCGTTTGGATGCGAACTTTTTCAAAGCGGGCCACTTCGGTGCACCGCGAGTCCCGTCGATTTCGATTGAAGGCACCGATGACGAGGTTCGCTTTGGATTCGACGACGGAGCTCTCGTTAGAGGTGCAGATACTCGGGAAGGAAGTTCCCCAACGCGTTCGGGACCGACCCAATGGAACTCTGCACCGATCGACTCGTCTCGATGAGGGTCTCGGTGCTGGGCATAAAGAGCACGGGCACCTGGTCGGCGGCGTACTGCTCGTACGCGCTCAACGACGCCGCCGCGGTGGTGTCGGCGGTGATCAACGCGTTCATCTGGGGACTGTCGTAGCCGCCCCAGTTGGAGTTGGCACCCGAGAGAAGAATCTGGTCACCCGAAGGGTAGTAGTTCGGATCGTAGGCCCAGGGAGCACCGGACCAGCACATTGACCACGAGGTGCCACTGCCCACCGTGCACGCGGTGGCGAGATTATTGAAGGTATTCGCCGTCGCGGTGACGTCCACGCCGATAGTCGCCCAGTCCGAGACCATGGTGCCGACGGTGTTGTCGACCGTGGGGTCGCCCGTGACGTACATGAAAGAGAAGCTCAACGTCGCGCCCGCCGCGACGTTCGCGCCGCATTCACCGGCGGCCGTTCCCGGCGACGTACAGGTCATGACCCCTGACGTCTCGCTCCAGCCGTGCGAGGTGAGCAAGGCCTTGGCGGCGGTGGCGTTAAAGGTGTACGGGTTCGTCGGGACCTTGCTCAGCGTGGTCGGTGCGTCACTGGGAAGTGGGCTGTAGCCGAGTACGCCGTAGTTCTGGTCGACGCTGCGCAACACGCTCGGCTGATTGAAGGACTCCTGGAGCGCTTGACGGAAGTAGAGCTGTTGAAAGACTGCTTGGAGTGGGTTGGAAGTGGAGAAGTTGATCTGGGCGAAGTTGACGGCGTAGGGCGCCACGACGGAGAGCCGGTACTTGGCATTCAGCGCCGCCAAGTTCGCACCGACCGCCCCGGGTTTCGGCGCGGGACTCGTCAGGTCGCCGACGTCGAGGTACCCGAGGTCGAGCTTGCCGGCGAGGAGGTCGGCCTTCTCGGTCGCCTCCGAGGTGTAGGCGATCTCCTTGACGAAGTGCACCTGAGCGTGTTGTGGACCGGAGTAGCGCGGATTCGCGGCAAAGATGGCGTCACCCTGCGCGTCGAAACTGGTGAGTCGCCACGGTCCGTCGTCCCCGCCCTGCCAGAAGGCCGAAGTGAACGTCGAGGTCGCGCTCGCCATTTTGTCGAGGTACGCCTCGACCGCTTTGCACGACGCTTGGGTCGACGCGGCGCCGTAGGCGCCGGTGGCGCAGCGCCCCGCGACGTGCGCGGCGGTCACGTCCCAACTATCGGGCAGCGGCGTGATCTCGGAGAGATAGTTGTAGAGGAACCAGTTCGCGTTGACCGCGTTCTTCATGCGAATCACCACCCGAAGACCGGCACCGCTGGCGGTGGCGACTTGGTCGGGGATACCGAGCCCCGGGGTGTAGGCGCCGTAACTCGTGGGATCGGCGTCGTAGAGGTTCAGAAAGAACATCACCGACGAGGCGTCCACGACCTGACCGTTGGCGAAGCGCCAGCCCTTTAAGTTAAGTATGACGGTCTTACCGTTCTTGCTCACCACGGGCGTCTCGGCGAGGGAGAGCGACGGTACGTAGGCGGCGCTCGCTCCTAGGCCGAAGAAGTACAGCGGTCGGTACATCAACTCTTGAAATTGGTTGAGGTTGGAAGCGGAGAAGTTCTGATAGCCGGTGAAGGGAAAGATCCAATTTGGCGCCGCCCCCGGCGCCTCGGCGAAGGTCAGGGTTCCCCCCGGCGTGCTGGCGCCGCCGTCGGTTCCCGAAAGACCCAGCGACAGCCCGCTCGCGACGATGAGGACCGCAGTGGTGACTCTCGTCTTAAGGGAGAACTTCATTCGTGGGTGCCTGCCAGTGTTGACCGATGCGGGAACGAGATGTGCCAACCGCGTCAAAGGGTCAAGGACAACTGTACTTGAGGCACTTCACAAGAACGGGTCACGACCAGGGGGAGCGACGCTTCACCACCAAATCTCGCCGGGCGAAATCGACACTGGCCCGCAGTTGCGGACCCGTCCTACGTACTACCCCGCACGGTGGTGCCGCCTGCTCGCGCCAAGGTACCCGTCGATATTCGTCTTTCGCCAACGATGCTCGAGTCGTTGTGGCGATCTCCGCACGAACGGTCAGTGTGAGGTGGCCAACGCCCACGCAAGTGCCGAGGTCGCGTCGGGGTGTTCGAACTGGAATCCAGAGTCCTGAAGCGCCGTGGGCACCACGCGTTGACTCGCGAAGACCAGTTCGTCGGCCATCTCGGTGCCTAACACCAGCCCGAGCGCAAAGTGCGGCACCGCGAAGAACGCCGGGCGACGCAGCGCCCGAGCGAGTACGCGGGTGAAGTCACCATTGGTGAGCGGCGACGGCGCGACGACGTTGATCGGTCCGCTCAAGTGATGGTCCAGAGTCCACAACACGGCGCGGACCTCGTCGGCGAGCGATACCGGACTCATCCATTGGTCGCCCGTGCCGTAGCGGCCTCCGAGACCGACGCGAAAGAGTGGGAGCTGTTGGCGCAGTACGCCACCGTGCGCGTCAAGGACAATGCCCGTTCGTACGTAGGCGACGGTGGTGCCCGCGCCGAGCAAGGGCGCCGCCGCGTCCTCCCACGCCTGACAGACGTCGGAGAGGAAGCCGGTCCCGCGCGCCGAGGTCTCGGTGAGGACGTCGTCGCCACGTGAGCCGTACCAGCCGATCGCCGACGCGTTGACGAAGGTCCCGACTCCGACACCGGACTCGAGGACGGCACGGGCGAGGGTGGAGGTCGCGCTCACCCGCGAGTCGAGGATCTCTCCTTTGCGCGCTGGTGACCACCGCCGATCGCCGATTCCCGCACCGGCCAGATTCACGATGGCCTCCAGGTTCGCGCGGCGCAGGCCCTCGACGTCGACGTCACCGTTGGCCGGGTCCCATCGCAGCGAGTTCGTCGCGGTGTCGTTGGTGGTCGGACGCACGAACCGCACCACCTCGTCGCCTCGCTGCTCGAGCGCGGCGACGAGCGAACGGCCGATGAGGCCCGAGGAACCCGTTACGCCGACGCGCACGCGGCCCACCGTTCGTCAATCAGCGCCGCGAGTTGTTCCGCGTTCTTCAGGTGGGCCGCGTGACCGGCGAGTTTGAGTTCACGCGTCGAAATAAGGGGACTGACCCTTTCGAGCGCACTGGCCAGTGCGCGGTAGTACTCCGCCTCATCGCCGTAGGCGTAGGTCATCGGCACGCGTAAATCGGCGAGGTCGAAGGGTGCTTCAGCTTGTCGTACCGTCTTAAGGTCGTTGAGCAACGCGACCCCGTCACGCCGGCGCGAGTCTTGTTGGGGTTCACTGAGTCGCTCCCAGGCGCGGTCGCCCATAATGCGTCGAAAGAATCGTTCGGCTTCGACGGGAGGATCGTCACTCGAGAGTGGGTGGAAGTGTTCACGCCGAAGGACCCAGGGGACGGGTGACTCGTAGTTAATCACGAGGTTCGCGCCCGAGGGATCGGCCAGGACCGTGGCGAGGGTCACGACGCCACCGAAGCTGTGGCCAAAGAGGAGAACCGGCCCCCGTTCCGCCTCCCGGTCGATCAAGGCGCGCAGGTCACCGACGTGCGCGGTGAGGTTGACCGGGCCGAGGTCGCGCGACCCCTGGTAGCCGCGGCGGTCGTAGACGACGACGTCAAAGCGCGCGAGTCGGCGGACAACTCGCGTAAAAGAACCACCACGGTCGAGCGCGCCGTGCACGAAGATGACACTGGCCAGCGGCGCTTCAACGCGTCGCTCGGCGACCGCGAGCCCCGCGACGGGACTATTGGCGATGAAGTGCAGTCGCGAGGGCATCGTCGAGGAGGAAGGCACGCTAAAAACCTATCGGGCGATGAGGCGTGACGGACCAGTGAATCGCCCTAGTTGTCCCCGTCGCACCCCTAGGCTGGAGGCGTGACTACGCCCCCTGACACCTCCTCCGCGCGACCCGCGCGGGGCTCATTCGGGCCCAACGCCTGGCTCGTCGATGACATGTATGACCGGTACCTGGCCGACCCGACCTCCGTGGCGGAGAGTTGGCGCGAGTTCTTCGCGGACTACCAGCGCTCGACGCTGCCGACCGTGGCGAGCGCCGCGCCGACGCCGGCGGTCGTGGCGCCGACGCCGACGCCCGTGACCATTGACTCAGCAGCGACGCCGCTGCGCGGCGCGGCCGCGCGCATCGTCACCAACATGAACGCCAGCCTCCTGGTACCGACGGCGACCAGCGTGCGCACCGTGCCCGCTCGACTCCTCGAGATCAACCGAGCGGCGCTCAATGAATCACTGGCCCGCTCGAGCGGTGCCAAGGTCTCATTCACCCACGTCATCGCCTTCGCCCTCGTGAAGGGTCTAGGTGAGATTCCCGCGCTGAACTCCACCTTCGTTGACGCCGTTGACGATAAGGGAACGCCGGGAGTTCGTCATCACGAGCACGTCGGATTGGGCTTGGCCGTGGACGTACTCAAGAAAGACGGTTCGCACAACCTCCTGGTCCCGGTCATCCAAAACGCCGACACCATGGATTTTCGTGCGTTCTTACTCGCCTACGAGGACCTCGTGCGCAAGGTGCACGGTGGGACCTACGGCGCGGACGACCTGGCCGGGGCGACGGTCTCGATCACCAATCCCGGCACCCTCGGCACGGTGCAGTCCGTCCCGCGGCTCATGCCCGGACAGGGTGCGATCTTTGGCGTCGGCGCACTGTCGTGGCCGGCGGGCTTCGAAGCGGCCGACCCGCGCGCTTTGGCCGAGCTCGGTGTCGGCAAGGTGATGACGCTGACTTCGACCTACGACCACCGCATCATCCAGGGCGCCGAGTCGGGTCTGTTCTTGAAGTACGTGGCGGAGTGCCTCACCGGTGGCCACGAGTTCTACGACGAGGTCTTCGCCTCACTCGGCGTACCCTACGAGCCCGCTCGCTGGGCGGTCGACGTGAACTCGGCCTCCGCCGAGGCCGAGGCCGAGCGGATCTTGAAGCAGATTCGCGTGCAAGAACTCATAAATATGTACCGCGTGCGCGGTCACCTCAACGCCCACCTCGACCCGCTCTCGAGCGAGCCGCCGCCCCTCCACGCCGAGTTGGACCTGGCGACCTACGGGCTGACGATCTGGGACCTACAGCGCACCTTCGTCGTCGACGGCCTCGCGGGGCTCCACGAGGCGACGTTGGAGAAGATCCTTTCGATCCTGCGCGACGCCTACTGTCGAACGACCGGGATCGAGTACGGCCACATCATGGACCCGGTGCAGAAGCGCTGGATCCAAGAGCGCGTCGAAGGCGTCAGTTCCACCACCAGCCTCGACGAGCAGCGACGGATCCTTAACGTGCTGAGTGAGGCCGAGGTCTTCGAGCGCTTCTTACACACGCGCTACGTGGGCCAGAAGCGTTTCGGACTCGAGGGCGCCGAATCCACCATCGTCGCCATCCAAACCGTGCTCGACGCGGCGGCCGACCGTGGTGTGAAAGAAGCGGTCATCGGCATGGCGCACCGGGGGCGACTGAACGTGCTGGCCAACATCGTCGGCAAGTCCTACAGCGACATCTTTTCCGAGTTCGAAGGCAACCTCGATCCCGAGAGCGTCCAGGGCAGTGGCGACGTCAAGTACCACAAGGGCGCGCGCGGTGTTTTTAAGAACCCCCGCGGAGTGACCATTGACGTCTCAATGGCGTCGAACCCTTCGCACCTCGAAGCGGTGAGCCCCGTCGTTGAGGGCATCGTGCGCGCCAAACAGGACCTGGTGATACGGCCAAGTGATGGTACCGAAGCGGACCAGCGCTTCGTCGAGCACCCCTACCTCGCGGTACTGATCCACGGTGACGCGGCCTTCGCGGGCCAAGGCGTCGTCGCCGAGACCCTCAACCTCTCCCAACTCTCGGGCTACCGCGTTGGCGGTGCGGTGCACATCGTGGTGAACAACCAGGTCGGTTTCACCACCGCACCCGAGTCGGCCCGCTCGAGTTTCTACCCCACCGACGTCGCGAAGATGATCCAAGCGCCGATCTTCCACGTGAACGGCGACGACCCCGAGGCGTGCGCGCGCGCCGCGCGACTGGCCTTTGACTACCGCGAGGCCTTCCAGCGCGACGTCGTACTCGACATCGTGTGTTACCGACGCTTCGGTCACAACGAGGGCGACGACCCCAGCTACACCCAGCCCCAGATGTACAAGATCATCGACCAGATGCGTTCGGTGCGCAAGATCTACACCGAGACACTCGTGCGACGTGGTGATATCTCCATCGACGAGGCCGAAGCCGCCCTCAACGAGTTCAACTCTCGCCTCCAAAGCGTGCTCGACGAGGTGCGCACCGTGCCGGTGCCCGAACTCAAATCGGTGCCCGTCGCAACCACGCGGCCCGAGCTCGCCGCCCCCGAGACGGGGGTCGAGCGCGCGACGCTCCTCGAGATCGCTCGCGCGTCGGTGCGTGCGCCCGAAGGATTCACCGTCCACCCCAAGCTCGAGCGTCAGTTCGCCCAGCGCCTCGCGCTCTTAGAGGGTGGCGAGGTCGACTGGGCCTTCGGTGAGGCGCTCGCGGTGGGATCGCTCATCTCCCAAGGTTCGAACGTACGCCTCACGGGTCAAGACACTCGCCGTGGCACGTTCTCTCACCGTCACGCGGCGTTGATCGACTACGAGAACGGCGACCAGATCGTGCCGCTCGCCAACATGGGTGCGCCGGGGTTCTTCACGGTGCGCGACTCTTTCCTCTCGGAGTTCGCGGCGCTGGGGTTCGAATACGGCTACTCGGTTGAGGCGGCCAACACCCTCGTCGCCTGGGAGGCGCAGTTCGGGGACTTTGTCAACGGTGCGGAGATCATCATCGACAACTTCCTCGTCGCCGCCGAGGACAAGTGGGGTCAGCGGGCGTCACTCGCGATGTTGCTGCCCCACGGGTACGAGGGGCAGGGCCCCGAGCACTCGAGCGGCCGCATCGAGCGGTTCCTTTCACTCAGTGCCCGCAACAACATCCGCGTCGCCCAACCCACGACCTCGGCGCAGTACTTCCACCTGCTCCGTAGTCAAGTACTGCGTCAGCATCCGACGCCACTGATCGTGTTCACCCCCAAGTCGATGTTGCGCGCGGCCGCCACCCGCTCACCACTCGCCGACTTCGAGCGGGGGTCCTTCCAGACGGTGCTCGACGACCGCGTCAGCGACGTCGAAGCGGTGACCCGGGTCGTGCTGGCCTCGGGCAAGGTCGCCCACGAAGCGATCGCTCGACGCGACGCGATCTCGGCCTCGACGATCGCCGTGGTCCGCGTCGAACAGCTCTACCCCTGGCCCGCCGAGGAGATCGAGCGCACGCTGGCGCTCTATCCGAACGTGGTCGAGGTGATCTGGCTCCAGGAGGAGCCCGAGAACATGGGCGCGTGGCCCTTCGTGCACCTTCAGATGCACGACCGTCTGCGACACCTGCGCGTGGTGCACGTCGCGCGCGCGGAGTCGGCGAGCCCGGCAACGGGTTCGTCGCTGGTGCACGCCGCCGAGCAGGCGGACCTGCTGGTACGAGCCGTCGGGTGAGTCCCGCCAAGGCGCCACGCGTTCGCGTGGTCGTCGACGGATCGAATCTCGCCACCGAGGGGCGGTCGACGCCGAGCCTCGTGCAGTTAGATGAGGCGGTACGCGCCTTCCACCAGGAGAACCCGACGGCCGAGATCATCGTCGTGGCCGACGCGACCTTCGAACACCGCGCGGCGGCCAGTGAGCGCAGCCGCTTCAACGACGCGGTCCTGGCCGGGGAGATCGTGACGCCACCGGCGGGCGCGGTCGGACGCGGTGACGCGTTCATCTTGAAGATCGCCGACCGCGTGGACGCGGTGGTCTTGAGTAACGACTCCTTCCAGGAGTTCCAAGAGGAGTACCCCTGGCTCTTCGAGGTGGGCCGACTCATTGGAGGCAAGCCGGTGCGTGGGGTCGGTTGGATTTTCACGCCTCGTCTACCGGTGCGCAACGTCAAGGCGACTCGTAGCGCGAAGAAGTTGGCCGTCACCCTGGCCAACGGGGCGACGCCCACCATCGGCACGACGCTGACGCCGCTCAAGGCCACGAAGAAAGCGGCACCCACCAAGAAGGTTGCCAAGGCGCACAAGGTCGTCGACAAGGCCGTCGACAAGGCGGCCACGCAACCTCCCGTCAAGACGGCGAAGCGAGCCGCACGGGTCCTCGAGGTGGCGAAGGTCGAAGCGCCCACGAAGAAACGAGCGGTCGCGACGAAGACCGCCAAGACGACCGAGAAGGCGGCGAAGAAGGTCACCAAGATGACGCCGCCCGCGTCCGATCCGCCACCGGTGGTGGCCCTGCGACGGGGGCGCCAACCGGTCAACCCCGAGGCCGACTTCTCCATCTTTCGAAGTTCGTATCGCGTGGGCGCCCGGGTCCCCGGGGAGGTCACCGCCTTCACGTCCCACGGTGCGGTGATCCGCGTGGCCTTAAAGGGCGATCACTCGGTCGAGTGTTACGCGCCCACCACGCTGCTGGGCACACCGCCGCCCGCGCGGGCGCGCGACGTGCTCAAGCGCGGCGACCAACGAACCTTCCGTCTGGTGACCGTCGACGTCGAGCGCCGCATCGCGGAGTTGGCCCTTTCGTGAGTGAACTCTCACTGGACCCGACGCATTGGCTGCCGCACCGGCCGCCGTTCCTGCTGCTCGACGCGCTCATCAGCATCGAGCCCGGTGTCCGGGCGAGCGGGGAGTGGACCCTGCGCGGTGACGAGTGGTTCTTCCCCGGACACTTTCCCGGTCGACCGACGACCCCGGGCGTGTTGCTCCTCGAGTCCATCGCTCAGTGCGGCGCGGTCGCCGTGCTCGCCGATCCCCGCTACGCGGGTCGCCTGCCACTCTTTGGCGGTGTGGAGCGCGCGCGCTTCCGTCGTCAGGTCCTGCCGGGGGACACGGTGACGATCGAGTGTGCGATGACCAAGCTCTCCGCGCGAGGGGGCAAGGGCGCGGGTCGCGCCACCGTCGACGGTCAGTTAGCGGCCGAGACCGAGTTGTTCTTCATCCTCGCCGACGCACCCTGAAGCACCGTCACCAACTAGTGCAGCCCTTTGGGCAGCATCGCTTCAATGAAGTTGGGCCCGGGGGTGGCGTAGGAACGTTCGAGGGCTTCGGTGAGTCCCTCGGCGGTGGTGACTCGCTCACTGGGAACCCCCATGGATCGAGCCAATGCCGCCAACTCCAGGGTCGGGTCGTCGATGTCGAGCATGCGCGCGCTCGCGCTGCCCGAGGCGGTCGCTCCCACGCGCTGGAGTTCGTAGTTGAGGATCGCGTAACTTCGATTCGACAGTGCCACGACCGTAACGTCGAGTCCCTCTCGTGCCATCGTCCACAGGGCCTGGCTGGTGTACATCATCGATCCGTCGGACTCGAGGGCGAGGACCCGACCCTTCGACGCGACCGCGGCACCCAGGGCCACCGGTAGGCCGTAGCCAATGGAGCCGCCGGTGAGCGTCATCCACTGGTGTTCGGGTGCGTCGCGGGTGGCGGCGAAGAGGTGCACGCCCGAGGTGTTTGACTCGTCGGCGACGATGACGCCTTCGGGCAACGTCGCGCCGACCGCGGCGGCGAAGGAGAGCGTCGTCAACTCGCCCGACGGCGCCGCAACGCGCGCCTCCGTCCTGAGGGTGACTCGAGGGGCCCCGAGGCTCTCGACCAGTGCGTCGAGCGCGGCACCCGTGTCGACGCCGGGCTCCACGAGGTCCACGATCTCGACGCTCGGGGGAGCCAGTCGACTCGCCACGTCGGGGTAGGCGAAGAAGCTCACTGGTTCGCGCGCGCCTATCAAGATGAGCGCTTCGGTGTCCTTTAACTGATCGATAGCGAACTCGCTCAAGTAGATCAGTCGCTCGATCTCACCGACGCTCGCGCCGCGCCCCATGATCGTCGGGAAGGTCTCGACGATCAAGCGAGCCGAGGTCGCCGTCGCGACGCGGCGCGCGAGTTGGAGTTGCGCCGCGGTGAGCGAGCCGCCGATCAGCAACGTTGAGCGCTTGGTGCGCAGCGCGTGCAGCGCCGCCTCGAGCGCCTCGTCGTCGAGTGCCGCGGCGGGCGGTCGCGCCGCCTTCGGCAACGCGGCGCCCGCGGTACTCACGTCGCTCCAGGAGACGTCGGCGGGAAGCACCAGCGTCGCCACGCGACCCGGCGGACCGTAGCTCGCACTGATCGCCGCTGCCGCGTCGGTGGCGAGCGCGTCGCTGCTGGTGGTGCGTCGGTACCAACCCTCCAGGGGCGCCGCGAGGGATTCTATGTTGCTCTGGAGCGGTGCGTCGTAGACCGCGTGGTAGGTCGCGTGGTCCCCCACGATGTTCACGATCGGCACGTGGGCGCGGCGCGCGTTGTGTAGGTTCGCCCACCCATTTGCGAGACCCGGACCGAGGTGAAGCAGCGTGGCCGCGGGCGTACCGCTCACGCGCGCGAAACCGTCGGCCGCGCCGGTGGCGACGCCTTCGAAGAGGCAGAGTACGCCGCGCATCTCGGGTGCGTCATCGAGGGCCGCGACGAAGTGCATCTCGGAGGTGCCCGGATTGGCGAAACAGACCGTGACGTCGTTCGCCGCCAGCGTGCCCAGCAGTGCGTGTGCGCCGTTCACGATGGTGCTCTCAGTTCTCGATCCGACAGCCCGTGCTGCACGCGCTGCACTATATCCGCGGCGCTCGCGACCCCTGGTCGGCCTCGAGGGCTTCGACGCTCTCTTCGAGCGAGGCGCGGATGGCCGCCAAGCGCGCGCGACGGGCTTCGCCCCGTAGCGGCGCGTCGCGGGCCTCGAGTTCTGCGATGACCGTCTCGATGGGGTCGAGGAATCGAGACGGGGTGCGGTCCGGGTAGCGCGGGTCGTTACGTCCTCGGCTCCAGGTGATAAGTAGCGAACGCTCGGCGCGGCTCAACGCCACGTACGCGAGACGCTGTTCCTCGGCGACCTGTTCGGGCGTGGTGGCGTTGTAGTTCGGCAACTGGCCTTCGGCCCACCCGATGGTCGCGACGTGTTGGAACTCGAGCCCCTTCGCTCGGTGGATCGTCGAGAGGGCGACCGCGTCGGCGTCGAGTTCCTCGAGGCGGCGGGCGTTGCGCTCCGGGGCGCTCAAGTCCGAGGCGGGGGAGTGTTCGGGCCCGCGCCGTTCGTTGGGTACGCCCGCGCTCTCTAGGTAGCTCGCGACCACTTCGAGTTGCGCGTTGGTGCGCGCGAGCACCGCCATTGACTTCCAGGGACTCCCGGGTTGGTGCTTCGCCGCGAGCCACGTGGCGACGTGCTGGGCCTCTTCCTCGTCGGTGTTGTAGCTGCGCACGAGGGGTAACTCGCCCTCGTCGTGGGCGGGCACGATGCCGCGCGCCCCTTCTTCGAGCAAGGTGTTCGCCACCGCGATGATGTTCGCGGTCGAACGATGGTTACGCGTGAGGTCCAAGACCACCGTGTCGGGCCAGGTCGCGAGGACCTCGTTGATCAGCCCGGGGTTGGCGCCGTTAAAACCGTAGATCGACTGGTTCGGGTCGCCCACGCAGAACAAGTCGGGGTCGTCGCCCGCCATCTGTCGCAACAACATGAACTGCAGTGGATTCATGTCTTGGGTCTCGTCCACGTAGAGCGAGCGATTGCGGTAGCGAAACGAGGCCAACACGTCGGGCTCGTCACGCAGGATCGTGATCGCCTCACTCAAGAGCAGGTCGAAGTCCATGAGGCCGCGACTCTTGCAGAGCCCGACGTAGCGATCGAGCACGTCGGCCAAGACGGCGGGCGCCAACGGCGCCTCGCGTCGCAGTCGCCGCGCGTTCTTCGCGTAGAGCGTGCCGTTGTAACCCTGACTGAGGGCCCAACCGATCTCTTGTTCTAATCGGGGCAGTTGCCACTCCTCGATTCGTAACTCACCGCTCTCGCGCAACTGCACGGCGAGCGAACCGACGAGCTTTCGTCGATTCGGCTCCAGGGTGAGGGGACGCAGGTGGTGGTCCTCGCGGTACTGGGTCACGAGGTTGAGCGCGGCGCGGTGGAAGGTGCCCGCGCGCACGTCGCGCACGCCCGCGCGAAAGAGTCGACGGCGCAGCTCGTCCCCCGCCTTGCGCGTGAAGGTCATCGCCAGGACGTGGTCGGCGGCGACCTCGCCGTCGGCCACGCGGCGCTGAATGCGCAGCGTCAAGACGTGCGTCTTGCCCGAACCCGCCGTCGCGCGCACGAGGTGTCGTCGAGCGGGGGACATCACCGCGTCGCGCTGCTCGGGGGTGAGCCCGACCAGGAGGCGGTCGGAGAATGTGATCTCGTCGCTCATGATGTCTTGCACGCTATCGGTCGATGGTGACGTGTCTCGGGGCCCGTGAAGGGCCTCACTAACCTGATGAGCGTGCTTCGAAGTTACGCCAACGCTCGTCTCTTCGGGGAGTCCTTCGGCGAAGGTCCCGTGCGGGTGGTGTGGCTGCACGGCTGGGCGCGACGCGGGGGCGATTTCGCCCCCGCCGCCGCCACGTTGGCCGCGCGGGGTGTCGCGTCCGTCGCCCTCGATCTTCCCGGATTCGGCGCGACGCCGGTCCCCCGCGAACCCGGGGGCGCCCGCCACTACGCCGAACTGGTCCTACCGGCGCTGGAAGAACTCGCCAGCGAACCACTGGTGCTCGTTGGACACTCCTTTGGCGGCACGGTCGCCACGGTCGTGGCGGCCACGCATCCCGAGTTGGTGCGCGCGCTCGTCCTCGTGGGATCACCGTTGCTGCGAAGAACGAGTAGCTCACCTGCGCCGTTCGCCTTTCGCGCCACCAAGTGGCTCAATCGACACGGCGTGCTCAGTGAAGGGCGACTCGAACGCGCGCGCCAGAAGTACGGTTCGAGCGACTACCGCAACGCCCAGGGCGTCATGCGCGCGGTGCTCGTGGCGAGTGTGAATGAGAGTTACGAGAATGAGCTCGCGTCGCTGGCGGCGCCGGTCGAGTTGGTCTGGGGTGGCGAGGACCAAGAGGTGTCGCCGGACGTCGCGCGTCGCGCCAGCGAGCTGATCCCCGGCGAGCACTCGCTGCGCGTCCTCGAGGGCGTCGGTCACCTGGTGCCGACCGAGGCGCCCGATGAGTTGATGCACGCGGTGGAAAGGGCGTTGGCGTAATGCACCTCGCCGTCGCCCTGGTGCTGTCGGTACTCCTGGGCGTCGCCTACGCCGCGCAGATGGGGCGCTGGCTGCGAGTCCTGCAACGCGAGCACTACGACCCGACGTCGATGTGGCGTTTTCTCGCGCGCTGGACCTCGCCGCAGGTCGGTGGCGCCAAGGCGCCCGTGCGCGCCCACCCGCGTCGACCGGTGACGCTCAGTCACGTGCTGGTCCTGGCGCTGGTCGTCGCCGGGGTCCTGCGCGCGTATGACGTCACGGCCGCCGCCGCCGTGCTCTACGGTCTCTTTTGTCCGGTGGGCCTGTCGATTCGCGGTCGTACGAGCCAATTGGAGTGGACGAGACGCCTGCGCACGGTCGCGGTCGTGGCGGCCACGTTCTCCGCGCTGGTCACCGCCCTCGTCGCGCTGACCTCGATACCGTTTCTCGGCGCCGTCATCATGGTGATCGCGGTGCCCCCGGTGCTCGATCTCGCGACGCGCGTGGTCGCACCGTTCGAAGAACGTCGCGCGATGGACTTCGTCGAGAAGGCGACCAAACGCCTCGCCCAGGTCGGGCCGCGCGTCGTCGCGATCACGGGGTCCTTCGGCAAGACCTCCACGAAGAATCACCTCGCGGCGATCCTCGGCGCGGACTACGGCGTCTTGTCCTCGCCGCGCAGTTACAACAACCGCGCCGGGCTCTCGCGCGCCGTCAACGAGAGCCTCGCCGAGGGTACGCGTGTCTTCGTGGCCGAGATGGGCACGTACGGGCCCGGCGAGATCCGCGCACTCACCTCGTGGTTCGTCCCCGAGATCGCCGTCGTCACCGCCATTGGTCCGGTGCACCTGGAGCGGATGAAGAGTCTGCGCGTCGTCGAAGCGGCCAAGCGAGAGATCACCGAGCGCGCCGAGGTCGTCGTGCTCAACGTGGACGACCCGCTGCTCGCGAACTGGCCCGAGTCGTTGCGCGCCGAGGGCAAGCGCGTGGTCACCGCGGGATCTCAGCGCGAGGACGTCGACGTGCGCGTCGTCGTCGAGGCTCGTTGCTGGACGATCGTCGTCGAGGGCGTCACCCTGGGCTCGGTCGAGGAGGTCCTCGGGGTGCAGCCCACTAACTTGGCCTGCGCGCTCGCCGCCGCACTGGCCCTGGGCGTCGCGCCCGAGGAACTGGTTGCGCGCACGAAGAACGTGACCGGCGTCGCGCATCGACTCAACGTCGAGACCTCCGCCGCGGGCGTCGCGGTCATTGACGATACCTATAACGCGAACCCCGCCAGCGCGCAGGCGGCCATCAAGGTACTGGCCACCCTCGAGTTGTCGGGCCGGCGCGTCGTCGTGACGCCGGGACTCGTCGAGCTCGGGCCCGAACAGTATGGAGAGAATCTGCGCCTCGGGCAACGGGTCGCGGCGCTGCCGGGGGAACTCGTGGTGATCGGACGAACCAACGCGCTCGCCCTCACCGCGGGCTTCGAGCGTGCGCCGCGCCGTTTCGACACGCGCACCTTGGCGGTCGCGTGGGCGCGGGCCAATTTGGGGCCGGGCGATGGCGTGTTGTTCCTCAACGACCTACCTGACCACTACCCTTGAGGTCGTCATGGCGTCGTTAAGGGTGTTCGGTGAGTAGCGGCGTGCTCTTCGGGGGCCCCAGCCCCGAACACGACATCTCGGTCCTCACGGGTCTCCAGGCCCTTCGAGAGTTGAGTCGCACTGAGCGTGACGCGGCGGGTCTTTACTGGACCAAGACCGGTTCGTTCTACCTCGTGGCGAGTGACGTCGAGGCTGAGGCGTTCCTCGAGGGCGTGCCCAAGGGGTCGAGCGAAGTGACGCTGCGACTCGGTGAGGACGGGGGCTTTTACGGTGGTGGTCGCCGGGAACGACGACTCGACGTTGACGCGGTGGTCCTCGCCACCCACGGGGGGCCGGGCGAGGACGGGACCTTACAAGGTGCCCTCGACCTCGCCGGCGTGGCCTACAGCGGTCCGACCGTGGCGGGCGCAGCGCTCGGTATGGATAAGTGGGCCTTCGGCGCGATGGTGGCCCAGGCGGGACTATCGACCCTGCCGCGGGCGCTGCTCGTGCGCGAGACGACGTCGCTGCCCTTTTCGGGCCCCTATATCTTGAAGCCCCGCTTCGGTGGATCGTCGATCGGCATCGACGTGGTCGCCGACCTCGCGACGGCGCGCGCCCGCCTCGACTCGAACAGCCATCTGGCGCTCGGTTGCGTCGTGGAGCCCTACCGCGAGGACTTGCACGATCTCCAGATCGCGATGCGCTCGTACCCGACGATCGAACTCTCAGCGATCGAGCGACCGCTGCGGCGAACGGCGACCGCCGAGATCCTCAACTACCGCGACAAGTACGTCGGGGGTGAGGGTATGGTCAGTGCGCCACGCGAGCTTCCCGCGGTGCTGGCGGAGGAACAACGAGCGGCGCTGATTGAGTGCGCTCGCTCGATCGCCGAACTGTGCTCCCTGCGGGGCGTGGCCCGCGTCGACTTTCTCGCCAACGAGAGCGAACTCTACGTGAATGAGGTCAACACGATCCCCGGGTCGTTGGCGAAGTACCTCTTCGTTGATCCGCCGGTGACGTTCTCCGCGCTACTTGGAGATCTGTTGCGAGAAGCGCGTGAACGACCAGCTCATCGCTACAGCGTCGCGGGGGCCGACGGACTCGTCCTGCGCTCCGCGGGCGCCATCGCCGCCAAACTCGCGTAGGCGCGGTACGCGCGAGAGCGCGTCACTCAGCGCATCGCTGTAGGGATCGATGAGCAGGCCCTGTTGGAGAGCCCAAAAGGCGAGTTCGTAGTTGGCCCGTTGTAGGGATTCGTGGTGCAGCGCGAGCGCCGCCCACTCGCCGTCGCGCGCCAAACGCGCCCCGTGACCCTCGGCGAGGAACCATTCGAAGCCCCGCAGCGCGCTCGCCAGGGGCTCACCCTTGACCAGTAACAACGCCTCGTGGGCGAGGTCGGCGCCTGCGTTCGTGGGGAGTTGCCGAGCGCGGGTGACGAGCCAGGTGAATCGCTCGACGTCACTCGAGAGCCCGTGGGTCTCGTAGAGTCCCGACGAGGTCACCGGGTGCAGGCGCGGACCCCGGGCGTCGAGCCCGAGACTTCGCCGGACCGCACTCGCGGTGTTGGCGAGCGTGCGTACCGAGGCGTCGACGTCGGCGTGGGTGAGCACGCGGGTGCGTAGTCGCTCGCCGGTGACGGGTTCGTGTCGGTGCAGCGCGAGGTACGCGGTCATCTCGACGCAGCGTCGACGCAGCGTCGGCGTGAAGGGCTCGACGAGGCCACTCACGTGAGGATCGGCGCGCAGTAGCTCCACGCACACCTCGCCCGCGCCACCCGTCGGCTCCATTGGTATCGACACGTCGACGTTCGCGCGCACGCTGGCGTCACCGACGGCGGCGAGCGTCACGGCGCAGGCCGCGAGTTCCTCGTCCAACGCCGACGCGGGCCCGAGGTAGACGACCACGCTCTGTCGCAGCGAACGTGTCGCGAGGGCGCGCATCAGCGCGGCCTCGTCCCGCACGAAGTGCACCCGGCCCTCGTGGAGCGCGACGACTCGTTCTTCGACGTCGTCGGGTCGCCACGTGGAGAGCACCGGGAGTCGCCCACCTTCACGCGCGAAACTGACGAGGGTCCCGGCGTCACTCACGCCGAGTGCGCAGGCGACGATCGCCGGCAGCGACGCGGCGGCGGGGGTCCGCGCGACGTCGTCACGAACTTCGAGCACGCCCTCTCGAGCGTCGCCGGCAAGGCGCGCGATGGTAGCGATCAGGTCGGGGTCGCGCGCCCGAAGCAGGGCGATCGACTCTTCTACGTCGAAGTCACTCGAATCGTCGTCGCGGCGCAAGAGGTCACCACGCCGCTTGGCCATGAGCGCCAGCGGCACGCTCGCCAGCCCGCTCCCCGGGGGGAGGGGCGACCGCGGGGCCGGCGCGGGCAGGCGCGTATCGCGCGCCGCGGGGCTGGAGACGGGCGCGTGATGAGCGACCGGATGCGAGGCGGGTACCACGAGGGTGATGAGGGCGACCACCAGTCCGGCGAGCCACGCGCTGCCCCCGCCCTTGGCGTGGGCACCCCGGCGCAGGCGCAGCACGTTGAGGGTGACCTGGACGAGGAAGCCAATCCAGAACACGCTCAAGACGACGAGCAGCGCGCGCACCAATGCGCCGTCGCTCTCCACGCCGCTCGTTCGCCACTTGCTGATCACGACGTAGGGCAGGAGTGCGAAATAGGCGACGAGCCCAACCCCGTGCAGGTGTGACGCGGCGGTTCGTTTCACGAACTTGGGGTGAGTTCCCACGTCACGCTGCTCGAGGGCTGATTCGGCACGAGGGTCAGTTGACAGTCCTCGCCCCCGCCGACGACGAAGGGACTCGTCACCACCACGGTGGCGCCACCGCACTCCAGCGACGAGGCGACGGTCGCGCTCGCGGTGAGGGTCCAGGTGGCGGGTCCGGCGAGGGGGACGGCGGCGAGTCCCTCGGCGGGGGTGATCGTCCCGCGTAGTGCGCCGTTCGACGCGCTCTCGGCGGGCGCGCTCGCGACGAAGCCGACGTTCGACGCGGTCGCGCTCGAGGAGTTCACGGCGCGCTGTCCATTCGTCGAGAGGGTCGTCACCCGGTTCGTCGACGGGCTCGTGGTGGGCGTGGTCGGAGTGGCGGCCGAGGTGGTCACGGTCGTCAGGGTCCTCACGGGCGTCGTCGGCGGTGTGGTGGTCAAGGTGGTGGAGGCGACGGTCGACGTCGACGACGTCGTCACGGCGTGGGTCGAGCTGGCGCGAGCGCGTGGTGAACCCGTGGAGGCGCTCAGCGTGAAGACCAACACCAAGAGGAGAATCGGACTCGACCACATCACCCACTGCGTGCTCTTGAGCGAGTGGAGAAGTCTCATGGGGGTCCTCGATAGGCGGCTGCCAGGTCAGGGGGAAATCGTGGTCCATTCATAGCCTTTGAACGCAGTTAGAGCAAATGGCGACGCGCGAAGATCTGGAGTTCGGACTGCAAGGACACCGGAGCGCTGTGGTCGTTCGCGGCGAGTTCGCGTAGGGAGCGACCCTCGAAGACCCGCGCGTAGGTCAGTCGAGCGAGGCGGTCGTGTTCCCCACCGCGCAGGTTCTCCAAACGGGTGATCAGCGACGATCCTTCGGGGGCTGGTCGCTCGGTGACGTCAATTGCCGTGAGGGCGCGTCGCGCCTCCTTCTCCTTTAAGAGCCAGCGGCGTAGGCGACCGCGCAGGGCGGAGAGCACGTCGGGCGCGGCGTACTGCCGCGACTGACCGGCCCAGTCGACGAGCAACTCACTGAGCAGCGAGATCGCTACCGACAGCGTCTCGTTCGCCTCCTCCACGATGCCCTCACCGAAGCGGAGTTGACGACAGACACTGACCACCCCGGGCAGCAACGTCTGAAGGAGGGCTCGATGAATATCGGGGTCGCTCGCCTCTTGGAGGAGGGCCCGTACGATCTCGGCGCGTTCGATCACGTTTCGTCGACTCCTCGACTCCAGCAACGCCACGACGTCGTGGAGGTCGTCTTGCGTGCCGAGGTCGAGGGCCGGGTAGCGCTCGTCGAGTCGGCGAGTAGCCGCGCGAGCACTGGGTCGACGACCCACGCGTCGCCATTCGAGCCGAAGATCCGTCAAGAGGTCGGTGGTGAAGTTCATGGGACCCAGTAAAAAAGTCACCACGCACCGCACCGCGACGCTCACCACACTCTTCCGCGCACCATTTCTCACGCCCTGATCGTGACTCAGGGCACGCACTCGGCAACGCACATAGTGGCGACGTAGGCTACGGCGATGGACATTGAATCCTTCTACGAACAGAACGAGGCCCGGCGCGAGAGCGCCGAGTTCGAATTCGGTTCTGAGTGGACCGACAGCGCGGACAACGAATACGAGTTGTCCTGGGTTGAGGCGACCGGCGAGCTCTACCTCATGGTTGAGCCCGACGCCGTGGTGACCGAAGACATGTTCGGTGACTTTCTCGTCTCGAACGAACCAGTCACCGACTTAACGGTCGTGGTGATCGGCAAGGTGGCCTCACTGGCCGCCCTGGAGGATCTCATTGAAGGCTGGGAAGAAGCGATGTTGGACGAGAACTCGCTCGCTTGGCTCTACGAGCGTTTGCCGCAGGGCGCTTAAGAGCCGAGATAGGGCGTCGAGGAGTCGGCCACTCGACAGAGACGAGTGAGCGACGCAACGAGATTGGCCAACGGCACCCGTTCGGCTTCGTTGATCGTGGTCATCAGGGCGTTCCAACTTCCGTCGGCCGACGTCGCCGCGGCGGCGGACGGCGTTCCTTTTAGTAGTTCGCTCAGCGCCGCGGCCTCTAGAGTCCGTACCCGAGCGCCAGAGAGTCCTGGCTGCTCACTCTGTTGCTCAATGACGAGGGCGCGTTTGACCTCGACGCAACTCTTTCGAGCGTCCGACACCGCCGCGCTGGTGCCACACGAAGCCAGCGACACGCCCGCCACGCTCAGGGTTGCGACGACGACCAGTGATCGAGTTAGCCGAGCCACGAGTCCGCGGATTGGAGCAAGAAGTCGCTCACGCTGCGTCCGCGCTCAAAGATGTCACACAGCGGGTCTTCGCCCTTGGCGACTTGGCTTAGGGAGATCGCCCGTCGCGCCACGATAGAGATCCGTCGCTCGGAGCCTTCGGTGGGCGAGGAGAAGGCGTCGGTCGCGGTCACCTCTAGGGGCATCTCGAGCCCGCCAATGGGCGCGAGATCGATCGCGAGGCGCAACAGATCGGGCCCGTGGGGCATCGGGGGCAGGCTCCACGTCAAGACGAGTGGAAAATGGAACTCATCGGGTGGATCGACCTCGTCGGGGAGTCCCAGCACCGCGTCCTCAAAGGCGAGCAATGTGCGCGGATCGACGTCGAGTTCGATGTGAAGGTCGACTGGACCGCCGCAACCGTCCTCGGGGTGCAGGTCAACCTCCCAGGCTTGACGTAAGGAGTAGGTCTCGACGAAGTGTCGCTCGTCGTGTACGTGAAACCCGTGGGTCACCGCGTGGTCCTTGAGGTCGGCAACGAACCCTGCGACGTCAATGGCGGCCATCACCACTCAGGTTAGCCGCGAGGCCCGGTAGCGTAACTGCGTGCGCACGTCACTTCTCACCCCTCTTCGCGACTGCGCGCAGGAGATCGGTGCCCTCGTCACGTCGGGACGTCACGAGGGCCTCTCGGGTCTTCGCACGTCGCAGTATCGACTCGATATAGTCGCCGACGAGGTGGCCCTGCGCGTGCTGCACGGTGCGGGATTTCGCGTCGTCAGTGAAGAGTCGGGGATCTCCGGTGAAGGCGAGTACACGGTCGTCGTTGACCCCATCGACGGCTCGACGAACTGCGATCACGGTATTCCGTTCTTTGCCACCAGTCTCGCGGTGTTGCGCGAGAACGAACTCGTTGCGGCGCTCGTGATGAATCACGCCACCGGCACGATCTTCGAAGCCGAAGCGGGTGGCGGCGCTGAGAGGGACGGCGCGTCGATAGTACCGAGTGACCAACGCGACCTCTCCCAGGCGATCGTCGGCTTCTCCGGCCTGCCCTCGCGTCACCTCGGTTGGGCGCAGTACCGTGCGCTCGGGGCGGCGAGCTTGGAGATCTGCCTCGTCGCGGACGGATCGCTTGACGCTTACACCGTCGCGCACGGTTCGACCCTCAATCCCTGGGACTACTTAGGTGGTCTCTTGGTCGCGAAAGAAGCCGGTGCGGTCGTTGAAGACTACGACGACGAGGAACTCGTCACCGACGAACGCGTGCGTCGCCGTCCAATCTTTGCAGCGACGACAGAACTGCTGGCGACCCTGCGCCAAGCGGGGAACCTCTAGGCTGGACTCCTTCGGGCGCTTAGCTCAGTTGGCTAGAGCAGCTGATTTACACTCAGCAGGTCGGGGGTTCGAGTCCCTCAGCGCCCACCAAGTTTTAGTACCGTCCCCGAAGGTTCTCTTCGTAATTACTACTCAAAGAATTTTGCCGAGCAAGGCCATAACTTCCGCCACCCCAACATGAGTACGTCGCGCGGCGATCAAATTGACTCGTGAGACAAGTTCGCTCACAATGAACGTATGAGCTCCGAGAAGCTGACCCCATACCCCGAGTTGGACGGAGTATTGAATAATCATGCTGAGCGCCTACAAGAAGCTCTAGGAGACTTCCTCGTTGGCGTGTACCTGCAAGGGTCACTTGCCATTGGTGATTTCGACTTAACAAGCGATATTGATTTCGTCGTCGTAACGAACGGTGAGTTGTCAGAGTCTCAGGTTCAGCAGGTTCAATCTGTGCACGATCAGACTTATGGTGAGGATAATCGTTGGGTCAAGCATCTTGAGTATTCGTTTTTTCCGAAGGACATGCTCAATGAGCCATCTTCGCCGTTTTCTTCGAATGGTCGCATTGAAGACAAGAACCGGGAACTTTGGTATTTCGACAACGGCAGTCGCACGATAGAGCGATCGGACCACGATAACTCTCGCGTTGTTAGGTGGACGCTCAGAGAGAAGGGTGTTGCGGTATTCGGCCCAGAGCCGATCACTTTCGTAAATCCCGTGCCTGCCGATGCGTTACGCACGGAGATACGCGATCTGCTTGTCGGTTGGGGAGATGAACTACTTGAGGACCCAGAGCCATACAGAAACCGCTTCTACCAAGCGTTCCTAGTGTTGAATTATTGCCGAATGCTCCAAGACCTAAACGAGGGAAGAGTTACTTCCAAACTTGAGGGGGCAGAGTGGACGAAAGCAAAATTAGACCCTAAATGGATTCCACTCATCGAATACTGCTGGAATGACAGGAAAGATCCTGATATTCACATAAGTCAACCTGCGGTACCTGAGATATTTGGCGACGCATTGGCATTTGTTAAGTACGCCGTAGCGCTTGGTAAAGACTTTGTCATCGGCTAGTCGTTGATTAACGCTCGCGCAGATACTTCCGTACGGTGTTGGCCGAGTACCCAAGTTGCTTCCCGATCGCGGGATATGAAAGCCCGGACCGGTGAAGACTCTCCATCGCATCTGTTACTACGGCTTCCGGTGATTGAAGACGAATCACGATTCCCGCCTTCTTGAGCCGATAACCATCTGGACAAGTTTCACTTGGGGTAGTCATGAGAGATATTGAATCGGAAACGGGCAGCGACATGGCAGTTGCACCTGAGCGAGCGTTGGGCCTGGTCGACTTCCCCTTGTGCGTGCACCTCGTGGAAGATGACTCCCCGGGCAACTCTTTGGCCGAAATTAAGGCTTGGGCCGCCGGCGTACCGGTCCCGACGTACGCGATTGACGATGAGACCGCTATCAAGGTGATCAACGGCACCGTTGATGTCGTCTGCGAAGGGCGCTGGAAAGTAGTTGACTCCGCGAAATAAGGTGCTCGGAGTTGACAAACACAGTGGGGGAAATTGCCATGACCGTACGCGTCGATCTCAACGTTTCACTCGATGGTTACGCGACAACTGAGGGTGGTACGCCGGACAACCCGATGGGGGAGGACTGGAACAAGCTGACGGGGGCCTACGTTGCTACGCGCACGTTCCGCGAACGCGTCTTCCACGACACCTCGGGCGAGGGCACTACCGGTGTTGACGACCGCTACGCAGCGGCGTACTTCGACGGCGTCGGCGCGGAAATTATGGGCGCGGGAATGTTCGGCTTTCACAACTTCCCCGACGACCCCGACTGGATGGGATGGTGGGGCGACGAGCCGCCATTTCACGTGCCCGTGTTCGTGCTCACCCACCGACGGCGTGACTCGATCGAGATGCAGGGTGGCACGACGTTTCATTTCGTCTCCGCGACCCCGTCGGAGATCCTGGAGCGGGCTACCGCTGTCGCTGACGGGATGGACGTGCGCGTCGGGGGCGGCGTCCGCACGGTGCGAGAGTTCCTCAAAGCTGGTCTCGTTGACCAGTTGCACGTCGCGATCGCACCCATCCTGCTTGGCCGTGGCATCAACCTGTGGAGCGACCTTCGCGGGATCGAGATCGGCTACGAAACCAAGACCGAAACCGCGGAGAGCGGCACCGTACACGTCACCTTTGCCCGCTCTTCATAGAGACGACATGCCTTCTTGCGGACGCCGCATGGCTTGAAACACATAGTGTCCGTAAGGAAAACAAGCGGGTCACTCGAGTGTGCCCAGCAAGGGAGGACTCTCATGAGCGCAAATCTGCCTCAGAGCCACGCTGATTTACTGGAACGACCGTTGTTCGCTCACCTGGCAACGATCAGACCCGACGGAAGTCCCCAAAGCAGTGTGATGTGGTTCGCCTGGGATGGCCATCGCGTCCGTTTTTCCCATACCAGCACGCGCCAGAAGTACCGCAACCTCCTCGCCGACGGTCGGGTGTCCTTTCACGTGCAAGATCCCGAGAACGCCTACCGGACGCTCGAAGTCCGGGGCCGCGTCGAATCGATGGACCCTGATCCTGATGCTCAGTTCTATCGCTCCCTCCAACGGCGTTACGGATCAGAGGTGCCGGTCTTCGACGCCGACATTCGCGTCGTGATCGTTGTGGAACCCACGAATTTCGTCGCGGTCTTTGGCGGCCTCACCGGTCCTGAAACCCACGCGCTGACGACATTGCTGGAACAACTCAACGTGCAAGAGTGACGCCCGCGGCAAAAGGGACTTAAGAAATGGCGCGAAGTGCTTGCGGGAAGTTGGCCAGCAGTTCTGGCTTGGTTCTATTGGAGAGGACCAAGGTGTCGTCGAGCGTCTGTTGGATCGTGACCCGAGCGAGGGCGGCGTCGGCGGTCGCTTCCGCGGCGTCGTAGATGCCTTGGAGAACCGGTCCAATGCTCAGGCCAATGGGACACTTCTTTGACGGCGGGGAACTGTGAAGGGCAAAGTTTGGACCTTCATGGAGGGCGGTCTTCACGTCGAGGAGGGTGATCTTGGACGCCGGTCGCGCGAGCGTCCAACCGGCCGGGGTCCCTCGATGGGACACGACGAGTCCACCCTCTCGTAGAACACTCAACAAGCGCCGTACCACGACGGGATTGGTGCGAATGCTTGCCGCAATAGCTTCCGACGTCGCCGGGCCGTCGCCGAGTTGGGCGTTGAGAACTATCCAATCGAGCGCGTGCACCGCGATGGTCAGTCTGCTGTTCGCGCTCATTCGCTCATATCCTAGGAAACCTCGGCGCCCTTGATCTTCTTCGCCGAACCCCACAACGCTCCCGGGTTTGCCCGACGAGGATGGCGCGCGAGGACCGCGTCGTAGAGTTCACGCGCGGTGGACGTCGCGCTCTCGGCCTCGATGAAGTCCGAGAGATACGTCATTGAGTCGTCAATCGTCACGGGATCGTCGGCGCGTTGTGGAAACTTGTGTCCGGCGATCACCGTGAGTGGGTCGAGAGACTTGACGACCTCGAGGGACGCGATCCACTCCCTTCGCGAGGCGGTGGTTGACTCCGCCAAGTACATGTGAGTTTCGTTATAGACGACGTCCCCCGCGACGACGAGGCGAATGTCCGGCACCCAGAGAACGGTGGTGTCGTCGGTATCCGTGTGTCCCATCTCGACAATCTTGAGTTCGTGGCCCTCGAGCGCCAATCCGTCGCCATCGAGCACCTCGGGCAGCACCGGCACCGGGATCTCCCCAGGGAACAACTGGCCCCAAAACCCAACACGCCACGCGTCTCCCGCCTGGATGCGTGACTGCGCCAGCGTCCCGGTGGTGGCTACCGCGTGGGCAGTGGGAAAGGCCTCGAGCAACTGCCCGATGCCGTAGATGTGGTCGCCGTGACCGTGGGTCAGATAGACGTGCGTCAGTCGTCGGTCGTGATCCTTGACCCACTGGACGAGCGTTTCGTTCTGGCTGACCGTGGTGAACGAATCCACGAGCACTGCGTCGTGGTCGCCCATGATCAGCGTGGCGGAATTCGTCACCCAGCGAAGGTCGTCGTTCTCGCCAACTGGCAGGTCGCGCGTGATCCCTTCTCGTCGCATGAGGAGTGTGTCGTAGGTGAGAGTTGACATCGGTCTGCCTTTCCTTGAAGTTGATGTAACCATAGTAGTTACATCAGCCGAGCGCAAGTGACGTCGCCAAGGTTTTCGCGATTCCTGTCACCCACCGCGTTCTCAATTCACCGTCGCCCGAGTTGGATAACGCGGGAGCGGTGATCGATCGTGGTCACGGTGGTTCCCGGAGTGCTCGTCGAAGAGGCGGGTTTAGGAGAGGACGTCCGAGGAGTACGGTGTCCGCAATGTCGAAGTGCTCGTGCCGCGGTCACCCGGTCGTGACAGCCAACGGTCGCCAACCTCGTCGCACTGGTGACGAGCGGTGCGCACCGATGACGATCACCACATACTCCCCCTGTACCTCCTCGATGTGGCGTGACCAGTAGCGACCCGGTGCCGGTCGACGACGATGGCTCCCGCTGAACGTTGTGGCAGGGCGTTCTTTGAACGCGCGGTCGACGACGTCGCGTTCGACCTCGTTGGCACTCACCTGGTGGTCCGCGGCGAGGTTGGGTGGCGGCGGGCGCTCATCGTGGAGACCGAGGCCTACGGCGGAGAGGACGATCCTGCGTCACACGCGTTTCGAGGACCGACACCCCGCTCGGTGATCATGTTCGGGCCCGCGGGTCACCTCTACGTCTATCGGAGCTACGGACTGCACTGGTGTATGAACGTGGTGACCGGTCCGACGGGGGTGGCGACCGCGGTGTTACTTCGAGCGGCGGCTCTCGAGGCCGAGGACCCCGATGGTGCGGTGACCCATTCCACGCCACTACGCGGACCGGGGAACCTCACCCGCGGTCTCGGCGTGACCGGATCTGATAACGGGGTCGACTGCTGCAGTGGGGCCGCGGCGCGGGTCTTCTTCGAACGAGGCGACACCCTCGCGCCTGAGTTGGTGGGTCGATCACGGCGGATCGGACTCTCCAAGGGCGTAGAGCGACTCTCGCGGTACTACCTCCTCGGAAACGACGCCGTCTCGGGCCCTCGAGGGACCAAGAGGCCTGGTCAGGATGGTTCGACGAGTACGTCCTAGCGAGTCGCGGTCGGGCCTTGACGAGCGCTGCGCGTCGAGACGGCAAGTACGAGGTCAGTAGCATTCACCTCCGGGCGGCGCCAAAGGAATGGGAACGTGATGCAGACCGAGAACAGTGTGCAACTCGTTGCCATCATCGTCTTCGCCGTCATGGCCAGGTCACTCGTCCGCAAGGGCCGCCGAGATCCTCAAGCCGCCTATCTTGAACGGCGCCAGCGCATTCGACCACTGCTGCTCGAGGTGCTCGATCCGATCCTCGCGGTCATCGTGGTCGGTCCGGTCCTCGCCCACGAACTCAATATCGATTCCTGGCACGTGCTCGCCGGACTCGTGGGCATCGCGATCGGCGTACCTATTGGGTTGTTGCGCTCACGCGTTCAGTTCGTGCGGGCAATCAAGAGCTCCCAGAGCATCGTGCTCACCCGCTCGAACGCGGAGTACCTACTGATTGCCGTGTTAGTTGTACTACGTGTCGCGCAGGACTCCGTGCGCGACGTCCACTCGACGATCCTCACGCTGCTCTTCGCGGCGCTCCTCGCCCTTCCCATCGGTGAGTCGGGCGCGCGGTCGTACTCGATGGTGGAGAAGTACCGCAACAGCCCCGACGAGCCGGTGGCCATGCCCGGTCAGCCCTGACGGCGCTCGCACGAATTACGTGGTACTCCCGCTCACTGTGAGCAGCCCCGAGCGGTCACGGTCGCCCATCCTTCCACGACGTCGCGTCGCGCGAGCCACATGACGTCGTAGCGATCGACGGTTGGATCACAGTGCGGGGGCACGAGCATGACCCGCTGGCCACGCGTAAACGTGTCGCTGGATCCGGGAACGATCAGGCCCTGCTCGTCGCCGAAGAAGCCGTAGGTGGCCTGGTCGTGGCCCTCGACGAGCGGCGCGCCCGCGTCGGTGGCCATGGCCTTCAGGCCCGCGTCGACGGTCACGAAGTTGGGCTGATTGGTCGAGATGACGCGAGCGGCGATGAAGAGACTCTGCTCGAAGCGACCTTCGGGGTCGTCGCCGAGTGCGTCGCGATACTCGCGGTCCATGAAGATATAGCTGCCGCACTGCAACTCATTGAAGACGCCGAGTTCGATGTCGATTCCTGCGGTGCCCGTACCGCCCCCGGTGCGTAGGGCGACCGTCACGCCCCGGGATTCGAGGGCCGCTACCACTTCGCTGAAACGGTCGGTGGAGCGTTGTGTTGCGTCTCGACGTTGCGCACGCCCGTTGAGGTGTTGAAGATGGCCTCCGTAGCCCTGGGCGCCCGCGAAGCGAAGTTGGGGGTGACGATGGATCTCTTCGACGACGCGCAACGCCTGATCCACGCCGGCGACACCTGTTCGACCGAGGCCCACGTCAACGTCTAAGAGCACGCCGAGGGCGGCGTGGCCGTCGGCGCTTTGGGCTAGTTCGACGACACCCTCGACGTTGTCGACGACTACGAGTACGTCACATCTCGTTGCCAGCTCCGTGGCGCGCCACGCTTGCGCGGCACTCGAGAGCGGCGACGTAATCAATGCCGAGATGCTCGCGTCCGTGCCGTCGAGTGACAACGCGCGGAGCACCGACTCCGCTTCAGAGAGTTTGGCGAAGGCGAGTCCCGCCGCCCCGGACTCGAGTTGACGTCGTGCGACGTAGGACGACTTATGCGACTTCACGTGTGGACGAAGCGACACACCAGCGTCCGCGGTGATCCTCGCCATTCGTTCGAGGTTGCGATCGAAGCGGTCCAGGTCACACACGAGGGCCGGTGTGGCGAGGTGTTCGATCGATCCACTTTCGCCGAGGTGCGCGAGTGCGTCACGGTATCGTGGCTCGTCAGGGAGTAGTTCTCTCACCTCGTCATTGTCACATGCCGTCAGGGGAGCCGGTCGCTTCGCAGGTCCCTCTCAGCCGATCCTTACGGCAACTTCATCGCGGCCCATTAGGGTGCGTACGCGTGCTCAACCAAGGAGGACACCGTGTTAGGTGACAAACAGGAACACTTTGCAGGCAAGGGCACCGAGATCAGTGCACTGGTGACACATGTCGAGGAGTACCTCAAGAACAACGGCTTCACCGTTCAGACGTCGCCACCGAGCGACGAGGGAACCGCCATCCAAGCCAAAAAGGGCGGCTTCCTTCGTGAGGTCGTCGCCGCGGACCGCGCCCTCAGCATCACCATCAAGGGCAGCCCCAACGACTTCACGGTGCGCTTCGGCATTGGCAAGTGGCTCGAGCATCTGGGCGTCGCCGCGATCGAGACGTTGTTGCTCTCGGAGTTGTTCCTCGTCGTCGACGTCGCGGATTCACTCTGGAGCCTCGAGGTCGAAGACAAGCTCATCGCGAACGTGAAGGCCTTCGTCGGCTGAGCCGTCCGTTGAGGTCACGGCGAGGGGAAGGTCACTTCACCCTTCGGCGTGTACCACTTCATCACATCGACACTGAAACGCCCGGCCACGACCGCGGGGTCGAGCGACGCCAGCCGCGTCGCCTCCTCGATCGATCCGACTTGGTAGAAACACAGCCCGCGCCAGCGCTCGTCGCGTTGCTCATCGAGCGGACCAGCGACCTTGAGGTGCCCGGCGTCGCGCATCGCGCGCAGGTGGCCGAGGTGGCGGCGATGAAGTCGTTCCGACTCGTCGTCGTCAAGTTCGGGTGGGTGTTCGCCGCTCACGAGCAGGACCAGTTCGAACTCGTCGAACTCCAACGGTTCATCCGCGAGTTCTTCGCTCACGTCAGCGCGCGCACCTGTTCGAGATGCGACGCCAGGTGGAACGTGGCGTTGCCACCGATGAGGTCGCCGATTGTCCAAGGTTGGTCCACCACGACGACGCCGTTGTCGTGGACGAGGACCGGGATCTCGACGAGTGCCGCGTCCGCACTGAGACCTCGCTGCGCCGCCGCTAATCGTCGCGCCGAACGATCGATCTCATTGGCCACTCCGCTTCGACCGTCGTGGCGATCGACAAAGGCGCGCAGGGTCGCGTCGTCAACGACCGTGGCGTTGTCGTAGCGGACCGACTCACCTCGGGCGACCGCCTCGGCCACGCTCGCGATCTCGTCATTGTTCAGCGCCACGTGGGCACCGATCATCTCCGCCGACCAGCCGTCAGCGACCGCGAACGGCGAGCCGGAGCGAAACAGTTTCGTCAACTCGTCGTAGGCGGATTCAATCTCGTCGGCGTCCATCACCCTCCCGTCGCTGCGGCGAATGGTACCGGAACGGCGCGGCGACCTAGCGGATTCCCGCGACGGCGTGGGGTCGGTAGTCCCGCTCGAGACGTTCGATCTCGGGGTCCTCGAGGCGAAGGTCCACGGCGGCGGCCGCGTCGGCGAGGTGGTGTGGCTTCGTCGCGCCGACGATGGGACTGTTGACCACGGGGTTGGTCAGCACCCACGCCAGGGCCACCTGCGCGGGAGTGACCCCGCGTTGTTGAGCGATATCGATCACCGTATCGACGATGGGTCGGTCCGCGTCGTGATAGAGCGAGCGACCGAACTCGTCGGACTCGCTGCGGGCGGTCTGTTCGTCCCAGGGACGGGTCAAGCGTCCACGCGCGAGTGGGCTCCAGGGGATCGACCCGACGCCCTGGTCCGCACAGAGCGGGAACATTTCGCGCTCTTCCTCGCGGTAGAGCAGGTTGTAGTAGTTCTGCATCGAGACGAATCGGGTCCATCCGTGGAGGTCGGCGAGGTAGAGGGCTTGGGCGAACTGCCAGGCATACATCGACGAGGCGCCAATGTAGCGAGCCTTGCCGGCCTTGACGACGTCGTGGAGCGCCTCGAGGGTCTCTTCGATCGGCGTCGTGGGGTCCCAACGGTGGATCTGGTACAGGTCGACGTACTCGGTGCCGAGGCGACGAAGGCTGTGGTCGATCTCGGCGAGAATCGACTTACGCGACAGGCCCTGACCGTTCGCTCCGGGGCCCATTCGACCGTGCACCTTGGTCGCGATGACCACCTCCTCGCGCGGCACCATCGAGAGCAGCGTCGACCCGGTGATCTCTTCGCTGCTGCCCGCGGAGTAGACGTTGGCGGTGTCGAAGAAGTTGATGCCGAGATCGAGCGCTTGACGAAAGAACGGCACCGCGTCGTCGCGATCGAGCGACCAGGGCTGGTTGCCCCGGGTTGGCTCGCCGTAACTCATGCAACCGAGGCAGACGCGAGAGACCTTGAGGCCGGTCGAACCGAGGGGGACGTACTCCACGACGAGATGCTCCTTGTTATCTAGCTAGACCTCAAGTTACCGGTCCGTTCCCTCGTGCGAACGGGCGACGCGACGGTGCGCACCGCCCTTTGACGTGACGGAGGACGCCGCCACTCGTCGCGCGCGACGACGTGGTGAAGTCGGTAACGTGCACGAAACATGGGCGTGATAGGAAAGAACATCAATTCAACTTTCGTCGACGTTGATGCTGCCCTGGCGTGGGACGAGGTCTACTCCGCCCCTGGCGTACCGCGACCGATCTATAAAGAGATCGTCGACGTCCTCTCGAACCTCAAAACCGTCGACATCCGCACTCGCTTCGATCAGCTCGGGCGGACCTTCGCCGAGCGGGGCGTCACCTTCGCCCTCGGCGGCGAGGAACGTCCCTTTCCCTTAGACCTCATCCCGCGCATCATCGCCGCCACCGAGTGGGGCGTGCTCTCGGCCGGTATCCGCCAGCGCGTCGCGGCGCTCGAGGCGTTCTTAGAGGACGTCTACGGTGCGGGCGAGTGCCTGAAGGACGGGGTCGTCCCTCGCCGTATCGTCACCTCGAGTTCACACTTTCGCCGTGAGTCGGTCGGTATCGTGCCTCGCTACGGTCCGCGTATCACGGTCTCGGGCATCGACATCATCCGTGACGAGTTGGGCAACCTGCGCGTACTGGAAGACAACGTGCGGATCCCGTCGGGGATCTCCTACGTCATCGAGAACCGCCGAGCGATGACCCAGAGCTTCGGTTCGCTCTTCACGCACTACCGCGTGCACCCGGTGGACGAGTACCCGGCCCGTCTGTTGCGCGCGCTGCGGCTCTCGGCGCCCGAAGGCGTGCGCGATCCGACCGTGGTGGTCTTGACGCCGGGCGTGCACAACGCGGCCTACTTCGAGCACGTGTTGCTCGCTCGCCTCATGGGCATCGAGCTCGTCGAAGGCAGCGACCTCAAGGTCGTGGGTAACTGCGTCATGATGAGGACCACGCGGGGCGAGCGGCCCGTGCACGTTATATATCGTCGCGTCGACGACGAGTGGCTCGATCCACTGCACTTTCGACCAGATTCGGTCGTCGGGGTCGCGGGGCTGGTGAACGCGGCGCGCGCGAAGACCGTCACCATCGCCAACGCGATCGGCAACGGCGTGGCGGACGACAAACTCATCTACACCTACGTGCCCGACCTCATTCGCTACTTCCTCCACGAGGAGCCGCTGATCGACAACGTCGAGTCCTATCGCCTCGATGAGCCCGAGGTCCTCCACGAGGTGCTCGAACACTTAGAGCGCTACGTCGTCAAGCCCGTCGACGGTTCGGGTGGCAAGGGGATCATCATCGGACCCCAGAGCGACGAGGCGACGTTGTTGGCGGTGCGCGAAGAGTTGTTGGAGGACCCGCGCGGCTACATCGCCCAGCGAACCGTCGCCCTCTCGACGGTGCCGACCTTCGTCGACGATCAACTGTTGCCGCGTCACGTCGACCTGCGACCCTTCGCGGTGAACGACGGCAAGGAGGTCTGGGTGCTGCCGGGCGGTCTCACGCGCGTCGCGCTCCCGGAGGGGGCGCTCGTGGTGAACTCGAGTCAGGGCGGGGGATCGAAGGACACCTGGGTCCTCGCCGAGCCGGTCTCGCCGACGCGGGTGCCCGTCGAGGAGTCGACCCCCGCGAGTGAAGCCGACGTGCTGGCCCGTGCTCGACGACCCGAGCGCCAGCACGGTCCCGAGCCGCAGTCGGGCTTCGATCAGTGAATCGGGGCATGCTCGCTCGGCTCGCCGAGTTGATCTACTGGACCGGCCGTTACGTCGAGCGGGCCGACGACACGTCGCGCATCGTCGACGCCTACATCCACCGCCTCGCGGAGGACCCCTTCGGCGACTCCCAGGTGACGTGCCGGTCGCTCTTCGCGATTTTGGGCATGAAGCCGGTGGGCGAGGGTGCGGTGAACGTGCAGACCGTTCTGGAAGAACTGGTCTACGAAGCCGAGAACCCGAGCGCGATCACCGGTGCGGTCTTGGCGGCCCACGACAACGCCCGGCGTGCCCGAGAGGTGATCTCCTCAGAGATGTGGGTCTGTCTTAACTCGACGCGCAACGAACTCACCGCGCAAAGAGAAGAGGCGTCGCGCGTCGGTCCCGCGAGCTACCTGCGTTTCATCCGCGACCGCTCGGCGCTCTTTGCGGGCTTGACCGACGCGACGATCAGTCACGACGAGACCTGGGCCTACCTGGTGCTCGGACGCAGCCTCGAACGAATCGACATGACCGCACGGCTTCTCCAGGGCCGCCTGTTCGCGGCGGAGCACTCACCGGACTGGCTCACGTTGTTGCGCGCCGCCGGAGCGATGGAGTCCTACCTTCGTTCCTCGGTGCGTCGGTCAGACCCCGAAGCGATCGCCTCGTTTTTGCTGTTGGACCGGGTGTTTCCCCGATCGGCCTACCACTCGTTGATCGTGGCCGATCAGTGTCTCGACGAGCTCACGCGAGCGAGCACGCACCTCGACGTGGTCGATCAGGCTCGGCGTACCATTCGCACCACCCAGTCACGCCTCGAGTACATGGATCCCCAGGCGCTCTTAACGAACCTCTCGGAGATCTTGACGTTGCTCGAGACCACCAGCGCGACCGCGAATAACCAGGTGACCTCGAACTACTTTCGCCAGAGCGTCGCGACGAGTTGGGCGAGTGAGGTCGGCACGTGACGTTGGTGGAGTCGAGCATGCTCTTTAAGATTCGCCACGTCACCGGGTTCAGTTACGACGGCGTCGCCGACTCCTCGTACAACGAAGCGCGCATGACGCCGGTGACCTCGCCGCGTCAACGGGTGCTGGAGTCGTCTTTGAGCGTGCACCCCTTCGCCGTCCAGTCGACCTACCGCGACTACTTCGGGACCATCGTCACCACCTTCGACCTCCAACAGGCCCACCACCGACTCCAGGTCGTCGCCGAGGCCACCGTGGAGACCATGACCGAGGTCCACGAGGGCGACGACGTGTCCCTCAGTTCGCTGCGCTCGGGACCGACCTTCGACGTGCTCTCGGAGTACCTGGCGCCCACGCCGCGCACCACCATGTCGATCGGCGTCCTCGAGGAGCTTCGCGCCCTCGTCTCGGGCCAAGAGCAGGTCCACGCCGTCGTGGAAGCGATCATGGCGTGGGTGCGTGAGCGCGTCGCCTACGTGCGCGGGGCGACGCAGGTCTCCTCGACCGCGCAAGAGGTCTGGGAGCAGGGCGCGGGAGTGTGTCAAGACCTCAGTCACGTGACCATTGCGTTGTTGCGCTGCGTGGGCGTGCCCGCGCGCTACGTGTCGGGGTACCTCTACGCCAAGGACGAGGACAACGTCGGCGAGAAGGTGGTGGGCGAGAGTCACGCGTGGGTCGAGTACTTCTGCGGCGACTGGTTCGGTATCGACCCGACCAACGGGGGCACGGTCGGTCTGCACCACGTGGTGGTGGCGAAGGGTCGCGAGTACGGTGACGTGCCACCCTTAAAGGGCATCTACCACGGGGATCGCTCGAGCGCGCTCGGGGTGGTCGTCGAGATCACTCGCGTCGGCTGATCATCGGGTCCGTCCCGTCGGGCCGGCAACATTAAGGTGAGCGTGACGCCCCGTTTCGATCCCTAGGAGTTCGCCATGTCCACACGGCCCACCATCGTGGTCTGCGAAGGTGATCAGACAGGCCAGGAGCTCCTCGAGCAGTCGCTACGCGTGCTCGAGCCGTCGGCCCTCGGCTTCGAACTCGATTTCCTCCGTTTCGACCTCTCCCTCGCCGCTCGTCGAGCCACGAACAACGGCGTCGTGCACGAGGCGGCCGCCGCGATGAAAGAGGCGGGGCTCGGTCTCAAGGCGGCCACGGTGACCCCGACCGAGATCGGCTCGGTCGGCTCACCCAACCGCATCCTGCGTGAGGGCATCGACGGCACGGTCATCGTGCGCACCGGACGCCGGATCCCCGGGGTGACGCCCATCGTGGCGCTCAGTTATCCGGTCGTCGTGGTGCGCATGGCCGTAGGCGACGCCTACGGCGCGGCCGAAGGTCGCGACGGCGCACCGGGCACCGTCGAGGAGTCGGCCTGGCGAACCGAACGCATCGAGCGATCGACGTGTCGATCGGTCGCGGAGTTCTCCTTCCGCGCGGCGTCGTCGCTCGGCGGACTCGTCTACGGGGGCCCGAAGTGGACGGTGTCGGCGATCTACGAGGGGATGTTGAAAGAAGAGATGGACGCGGCCGCCGCTCGTCACCCCGACGTCACCTACCGGCCGATGTTGATCGACGCCGCCTACGCCGGGCTGATGACCGAGGGGTGGCACGCACCCGTGGTGATCCCCGCCCTCAATCGCGACGGGGACTGCTTGAGCGACCTGGTGCTGGCGATGTTCGGCTCGATCGCCGGTGCGGAGTCGGTGCTGTTAGCGCTGGACGAGAACCTCGAGACCACGGTCGCGATGGCCGAGGCGCCCCACGGCACGGCGCCCTCATTGGAGGGCAAGAACGTGGCGAACCCCATGGCGATGCTGCTCGCCTGTGCGGCCGTGCTGGAGCACGCGGGGTATCGGGGCGACGAGGGGTGCGCCGAGGCCGCGGTCGCCCTGCGCGACGCCACGTTGGGCGCCGCGGCCGAGGGCGTGCGGACCTTCGACCTCGGGGGAGACGCCTCGACGAGTGACGTCGTCGACGAGGTCATCGTCCGATTGCGTCGTCGCCGCTGAGTCACGCGCCGCGGGGTCGCGCGCGATGAGAGGATGGCTAGGACCGTCCCAGAGAAGGAGACCCGATGGAGAATCGACAGATCGTGCTGGCCGAACGACCGAGGGGTCTCATTGACGCGTCGACCACCACACTGGTCACGACACCGCGACCCGTGCCGGGCGCGGGCGAGGCACTCATCAAGGTCGGCCTGCTCAGCATCGACCCGACGATCAGGACCTGGATGGATGATGCGCCCGGCTACATGCCAGCGATTCAACTAGGCGAGGTCGTCCGTAGTGGTGGCACCGGGGTGGTCGTCGAATCGAAGACCCCGCACCTCGAGGTGGGTGACGTCGTCTTCGGGATGACCGGTTGGCAGGAGTGGGTCATCGCGAGCGACACCAATCGATTCGCGATCTTGCCCAAGGGACTCGGACTCGACCTCGCGACGGTGATGAACGTGCTCGGGGTGACCGGGATCACGGCCTACTTCGGTGTGCTGGACGTCGGGCAGCTCAAAGAGGGCGACGTCGTGGTCGTCTCGGGCGCGGCCGGCGCCACCGGGTCGGTCGCCGGTCAGGTCGCCAAGGCCCGTGGTGCAAAGAAGGTCGTCGGCATCGCCGGCGGAGCCCAGAAGTGCGTCGAAGTCGTAGAGCGCTACGGCTTCGATGAGTGTCTCGACTACCGTGAGGCGCACCTGCGACGACGACTGCGCGCGGCCTGTCCCGAGGGCGTGGACCTCTACTTCGACAACGTCGGTGGGGTGGTCCTCGACGACGTCTTAGCGAACCTGGCGATGCGCGCGCGCATCGTGCTCTGTGGCGCGATCTCTCAGTACAACGCCACCGAGCGGCACGGGCTCGAGAACACGGCCTCACTCATCACCCGTCGCGCCCGCATGGAGGGCTTCTTGGTGTTCGACTACACGCACCGCTACGACGAGGCGCGCGCCGCCCTCGCGGTGATGGTCGCCACGGGCGAGCTGCGTCACCAAGAACACGTCGTTTCGGGCCTCGAACACGCGCCCGACGCGCTCAACCTGCTCTTTCGCGGTGAGAACCACGGCAAGACCCTGGTGTCGGTCGACGAGAGCGTGCTCCTTGGCTGAGGCGCCACGCGAGGGGGCCGACCCGCGTAGCTGGCAACAGGTGACCGTCGCGCTCTTCCTCATCGCGCTCGTCGCCGGTTTCGCGCAGTTCGGTGCGGTGGCGTCGCTGGGTGACGTGGCGCGCCACTTCGGGCACCACACCACCACGCAGTCGCTCCAGAGTGTCGTCGGGCTCTCGGGCTCGGTGCTCGGCGTCGGCCTCGCCGTGTTGCGCTTCGCCTCCTTGGGTGCCCTACCGCTCGCGTCCCTGGCGGACCGGTGGGGTCGCACGACGGTGCTGCGACGTACCTTGCTCGCGGGACTGGTGATCACCGCCGTCGCGTCGCTCAGTCCCACCTACTGGGTCTTCGTGCTCTGCTTCGCGCTCGCGAGGCCGTTGCTGTCGAGCACGTCGACCATCGTCTCGGTGGTGACCGTTGAGCTCTCAAGCACGAAGCGTCGGATCGATCGCCTGGTGATCGTCTCGGCCGGCGCCGGCCTCGGCGCCGGCCTGGCCGCGGTCCTGCACGGCATCATCCGTGGGGCGGACTCGTTTCGCTGGCTCTTCGCGCTCGCGATCGTGCCGGTGTTCTTCATCACCCCCATGTTGCGCCGGGTGCCCGAGCCGACCGTTCGAAGCGACGACGCGCCCCTCGCGCGACTCGGCGCGGTGCCCGCCGGGATGCGGGCGCGACTGTTGATCGTGGGCGTCGTGGTCTTTATCATCGGCGTGATCTCGGGCCCGGCCAGTGGCTTCACCTTCGTCTACGGCGAACGGGTCCTCAAGATCAGCCCGGAGGTTGTGGCGCTGGTGGTCGCGCTCTCGGCCATCACCGGACTCGCGGGACTGCTCGCGAGTCGCTACTGCGCGCGAGCCTTCGGTCGTCGCTGGACCGTCGTGCTCGGGACGCTCGCGACCGCCGCGACGGCGTCGCTCGCCTACGGCGGAGGGAAGGACGCGTTCGTCCTCGGCTACATGAGTGGGGTCTTCGCCGGCGGTCTGTTGGCCCCCGCGATCGCCGCGTTGAGCACGGAACTCTTCGCGCACCGCTTTCGCGCCACCGCCGCGGGGTGGGTCGTGGTGGCGGGCGTGCTCGGGGCGATCACTGGACTGCTGGTTTTTGGCCTCATCGGCGACAGCGTGCACGTCACCGGCGCCGGGTCGCTTCGACTGCCCGCGTTGCTCACGTTCTTACCGCTCCTGCCCCTGCTCGCCCTACTCGCGCGCCTCCCCGAAAGTTCTCGAATGGAACTGGGCTAACGAAGCTCTACGTCCGCGACGAGTGCCAGGTGGTCGCTGCCACCGTCGCGGGTGAAGCTCGCCACCCGGTGCCACGGGCCCCGACCGAGCACGTGGTCGATCTGGGAGTGGGGGTGTGGCGTGGGCCACGTGCGACCCTTGGCCAGTGAGCGCCAGCCGGGCAGGTAGAGCCGTAGGAGCGGGCGCCAGGCGTTGAAGTCACCCGCCAGGATCACCGGCACGCCGGGTTCGAGCGTGGCGACGTAGTCGTTGATCCGCCGGTACTGGAGGTGCGATCCGTGAGAGATGTGCGCCCCGTGGATCGCCACCACGAAAAAGGAGCGATTTTGATTGCGCAGGCGCGCCACCACGAAGGCGCGTTGCACCTTCTCGCGCGGCAGGCGCCCGAGCGAGATCGTCTGGACGTCTTCGATCTCGAAGCGGGTGAGCAGCGCGAGTCCCCAGGTACCGGTCTCGACGTGTTCGATGAGTTCACGACTGGCGAGCTGGGATTTGGTGAGGGAGCGGTGCTCGTCGAAGAAGAGTCCTCGCTCGCCGACGAAGTGGGCGAGCCGTGGTTGCCAGCCCCGGCCGCCGACGCCGGTGGTGACGCGCTCGCCGTGGGCGAGGGGGGCGAAGCTCCCCGCCACGCGAAGGGTCATCGAGAGGTCCGTGAAGAAGTCGTGGCCCTCGTCGGCGCGCCAGAGTTCGGGCAGCACGATGACGTCAGCATCGAGCTCCTTGACGACCTCGAGCGCGCGAGTGGGGCGACCCCAGCCGTCGACCCCGGCGTGAAGGTTAAACGTCGCGACACGCACCGCTCAACACTACCGACGCGCTGCGGCGGTGTGGCAGTCTCTTATGGTGGAATCCGTCGACGTGACCTTTGGCCATCGACTGTGGTGGGTCGACACGTTCATCGGGGAGAACGAACGGGGGAACCCCGCGGTCGTGGTCCTGCTGGAGCACCCCTTGCCCAACGACGAACTCCAGCAGATCGCCTTCGAGATGGGCGTGTCGGAAACCGCCTTCGTGCGCCGCGTCGGGGACCAGTGGTCGTTGCGGTGGTTCGCCCCGACCGTCGAGGTCGACCTCTGCGGGCACGCCACCTTGGCCGCGTTACACGTGTTGGTCAACGAACTCGGCGCGCCGGGCGGAGAACACTTCTTCGCCACGCGGGCCGGCGTGCTCTCGGGTCGGCGCCTGAATGACGGACTGCTGGGCATCGACCTGCCGCGCGCGCCCCTGTCGCCGCTCGATCCGACGGTGTTTAACGACGCGCTAGGCGAGGTGAAGGAGAGTTTCCAGGCCGGACCGGGCATCGTGGTGGCGGTGGTGTCGGACTACGAGACGCTCTGTGGACTCAACGTCGATCCGCTGGGCCTCTTCGCGGTGCCCGGTTCGATCGTCGTGGCCGCCTGCCACGGCGGTCCGGGGGTGGACGTCTCGATTCGGGTCTTCGCGCCGCGGCTCGGCCTCGGTGAGGACCCGGTGACCGGCAGTGCCATGTGCGCCGTCGCGCCGTGGTGGGTCGAGAAGGTCGGTTCACCGACGGTTGCCGTGCGCCAAGCCAGCGCCCGCGGCGGCATGATGTACGCGCGACTCTTCGAGCACAACGTCGAGGTCGCCGGGATGACGCGCACGTTCCTCAGCGGCGAAATTCGTCCGTGAGCGGCGGCGCGCTCGGCCCGGGACCGCGCACGCGCGTTCGGCGGTTGGCGACGAAGGCGAGCTACGACCAAGACGTCATCTTCTCGATCCTCGACGAGGCCCGACTCTGTCACGTGGCGGCCCTGGTCGGCGGGCGGCCCGTGGCGCTGCCGACGCTCCACGCGCGCGAGGGTCGCATCCTCTACCTGCACGGCAGCCCGTCCAACGAGATCTTGAAATCGCTCACTCGAGCGGGGGAGGCGTTCGTGACCGCGACGCTCTATGACGGTTTGCGTCTGGCGCGCAGCGGATTCGAGTCCTCCATCGCCTACCGGTCGGTCACCGTCGCGGGCGCCGCGCGCGAGGTCACCGACCTGGCCGAGAAGTCGCGCGTACTCTCGCTCTTCGTTGACCGCGTGCTCGCGGGGCGCGCCGAGGAGGTGCGCGCGACGAGCGAGCGCGAACTCCGCCTGACGATGGTCGTCGCGGTCGACATCGACGAGGCGTCGGCGAAGATCTCCGCCGGACCCACCGAGGACGACGACGAGGACGCCGAACTCCCCATCTGGTCGGGCACCGTGCCCGCTCGGCTCGTCTTTGACGCACCGGTTCCCGACACCAACGGGGCGATGGCGACCGGGGACGTCGCGGTGCCCGCTTCCGTGGCGGCGCTCCTGCGCGAGTCGTGAGCACGGAGGGTCTGCGCCGACAGATCCTGCGCATCAGTCCGGTCGACGACCGCGAGGCGGCGTCGATCGAGGCGACGTTGGAGCGACTGACGTGGTCGGGCGACCCCTTCGACGAGCACGCGAACGATCACCACCTCACGGCGTCGGCCTTCGTGCTCTCCTCTCGCGGGATCATCCTGCATCGACACCGACGACTCGGGATCTGGGTCCAGCCCGGTGGACACGTCGATCTCGGCGAGGCGCCCGAGACGGCCGCGCTACGCGAGACGACCGAAGAGACCGGACTCGCGGTGCGTCACGTCGACCCGGTGACCCTGTTTCACGTCGACGTGCACCCCGGTCCCAAGGGCCATACGCACTACGACCTTCGCTACGTCCTCCTCGCCGAACCGCTCGACCCGTCCCCGCCCGACCACGAGAGCCCCGAGGTCTACTGGTTCGACTTCGACGTCGCGCCCGAGCGGGCCGAACCGGGTCTGGCGGCCGCGTTGGCCAAGCTCGCCCGGTCGCGCGACGCCTTCGGCGTGAAAGACTGAACGGGTGAGTGAGACCGACGCGGTGCGCGCCGTGATGGAGGCGGATCGCTGGATTGACCGGGTGAACTCCCAAAAGACCCACCTCCCCGAACTCCGCGAACTCGTCGCGCTCGAGGACGAACTCCGGGGTCTGCTCTTGGATCTGAAGACCGCCGAGTCCGCCCTCGGGCCCGTCAAGGGCGCCCTCGACGAGGCCGCCGCCGAGTCGGAACGCCTGCGGCGTCGCGCCGGTGACCTCGACGCGACGTTGGGGGCCTCGACCGCGAACGCGAAAGAGCTCACGGCGCTCCACGTCGAGCTCGCGCACGTGAGGGAGCTCCTCGCTCGCAGTGAGGACCGCGAACTCGAGTTGCTCGTCGAACTCGAGCCCCTCGAGGAAAGGGTCAGCGAGATCAAGCATCGCGCGCAGCCCGGGGTGGCTCGCCGGGGCGAACTGCGCGACGCGGTGACCCAGTTGCAGGCGTCCCTCGACGATGAGCTCGTCTCGTTACGCGCCAATCGAGCGCCGCTCGCCGAGCTACTCACCCCGGCGCTGCGCCGCCGCTACGAGTCGGCCCTCGCGCGCGTGGGCACCTCGGGCGCCGCCGTCGTCCTCGAGGGACGCTGCGACGGGTGTCGTCTGGCGCTCTCGCCGCTCGACTTCGATCGTTTCAAGGCCCAACCGCCCGACACGTTTATGGACTGTCCCGAGTGCGGGCGGATCTTGTTGCCGTGATCATCCTCCTTCGCCACGGGCAGACCACCACCAACGCCCAGGGTCTGCTCGTTGGTCGCAGCGACCCTCACCTCACCGAGTTCGGCGAGCGACAGGCTCGCGCGCTCGCGCCGTACTTAGCGGGAGTGGAGGAAGTGTGGACCTCGCCACTGTCGCGGGCTCGAGAGACGGCCGCCCTCGCCCTGCCCGAACTCACCGCCCAGGTGAAGGAGGCCTTCATCGAGGTCGACTACGGCGACCTCGACGGCCAGCCGGTGAGCACCCTCTCCGGCGAGCACTGGCGGGCCTTCGAGCACGGTCACGAACTCGCCTTCGGCGGGGGAGAGTCGCTCGCCGAGGTCGATCGGCGGGTGCACGGCGCGCTCGATGAACTCCTCGCGGACGCGAACAGCCTGTTGCACGACGCCCGGCGTCACCTCGCCATCGTCAGCCACGTCTCACCGATCAAATCGGCGACGGTGTGGGCGCTCGGCGCGAGTCCCTCGACGGCCTGGCGCACGCGCTTAGAGAACGGTTCGATCACCACCATTGGCGTACGCGGTGCGACACCTCAACTGGTGCGCTTCAACGCAGTCCCCTACCTCGACTAGCGCAGGGCCACGCTCAGCGCCCAGAAGTTCAACCCCGCGCCCACCAGCGTCGCGGCGTGGAAGAGCTCGTGGTAGCCAAAGACCCTCGGCGAGAGCGCCGGTCGTTTGAGCGCGTAGGCCAGCGCCCCGAGTGTGTAGGCGAGGCCCCCCGCGCACACGAGCGCGAAGCACCACGGGCCGCCGCCGCGATAGATCTGGGGCAGGACCGCCACCGCCATCCACCCCACGATGACGTAGGGCATCGTGTTGACCCACTTGGGGGTATCCAAGGTGAGCTGGCGGACGGTGATGCCGATCGCCGCCCCGCTGGCGACCACGAGGAGTAAGACCAGTCGGATGGTGCCGTGCATCGTGAGCCCGGCGATCGCCAGGTAGCTACCGGTGATGGCGAGGAAGATCGCCGAGTGGTCGGCGCGGCGAAAGGCCCGCCGGTGCGCGGGCGTCCAGCGGCCGCGGTGAAAGAGCGCGCTGGTCACGAGCATGGCCTCGACGCCCACGAGATAGCAGAGCACCCAGCCCACCTGGGCCGCGTTGTGGGCGCGCACGATGAGGATGGGGGAGAAGAGTGGCAAGAGCACCGCGCCGGCGACGTGCAGCCAGCCGCGCAGCAGCGGCCGCGTCGGCGCGCTCGCGTCAATCGGGAGAGCAGTCGCCACGTCCTCACCCTACGGCGGTGCGCGAAGTGGCCTAGAGACAACGGAGCCCGCCTGTTCCGTTGCCAGAACAGGCGGGCGTTCGATGTTTGGCCCCCCCAGCCAATAGGCAAGAAATTAGTTCGTCCCCAACCGCTACAGTCGTCGGGAACGCCTTTAAACACGCTGTTGTGAGCAATTTCACATGAAGGAGCCGTCATGGAACGTCGCACATTGGGCCAGGGTCTCGAGGTCTCCGCGGAGGGACTCGGCTGCATGGGGATGAGTGAGTTCTACGGCGTCGGGGACGACGCGGAGTCGATCGCGACGATCCACGAAGCGCTCGATTCGGGCGTCACGTTCTTGGACACCGCCGACATGTACGGGCCCTTCACCAACGAACGACTCGTCGGGACGGCCATCAAGGGACGTCGCGACGAGGTGGTGCTCGCGACGAAGTTCGGCAACCAGCGCGGTGAGGACGGCGCGTACTTGCGCATCAACGGCACGCCCGAGTACGTGCGCGCCGCCTGTGACGCGTCGCTCGCGCGACTCGACGTCGAAGTGATTGACCTCTACTACCAGCACCGCGTCGACCGCAGCGTCCCCATTGAAGAGACCTGGGGCGCAATGAAGTCGCTCGTCGACGCGGGCAAGGTCCGCTTCCTCGGCATCTCCGAAGCCTCCTCGGCGACGATCGAACGGGCCCACGCCGTGCACCCGGTCGCCGCGTTGCAGAGTGAGTACTCGCTGTGGTCGCGCGAACCCGAAGACGGCGTGCTCGAAACCTGTCGCCGCCTGGGGATTGGGTTCGTGGCGTACAGTCCGCTGGGGCGAGGATTTCTCACTGACGAAGCGGCCACCCGCCGTGACGCCGAAGGCGACTTTCGCAGTCGCCAGCCACGATTCACCGGCGACGCGCTGGAGCACAACTTGGTCCTCGTGACCAACCTCGAGGCGATCGCGCGCGAAAAAGGCGTGACCGTCGCCCAACTGGCGCTGGCGTGGGTGCTCTCGCGCGGTGAGGACGTCGTGCCAATTCCCGGCACCAAGCGCCGCCGGTGGCTACGCGAGAACATCGCCGCGACGTCGATCACCCTGAGTGACGAGGACGTCGCGGCCCTCGAAGCGGCCGTGCCCCGAGGCGCCGTCGAGGGCGAGCGCTACCACGCCCAGGGGATGTTGAACGTCAACGGGTGACCGGGTGGAGTTCGCCCGCGCGCAGCTCGACGACGACGTCGGCCCACTCGATGACCTGTCGATCGTGGGTGGCCACGACGACGGTGGCCCCCGTGTTCTCGAGCAGGTCCAGCACCGCGCGGGTCTCCTCGCGCCCTAACCCGGCGGTGGGCTCGTCGAGCAGGACGATCGACGGCGCGGTGAAGATCGCTCGGGCCAGCGCGACGCGGGCCTCCTCCCCGCGGGAGAGGGCGTCGAATCTCGTGGTCCGCTCAGTGGTGAGGCCCAGGCTCGCTAGGTCCTCGAGCGCGTCGCGCGCACCCTGTCGACCGAGCGTGAGCACGTCGAGCGCGTAGCCCCGGGTGAAGCCCGGTTCGCTCACCACGTAGGCGAGGTGCGTTCGCAGCTGCGACTCCTCTAGCGCGCGCACCGCCACCTCGTCCACGTACACCGCGCCCCCGGCGACGTCGTCGAGACCGGCCAACGCGCGCAGCAGCGTCGACTTTCCCACCCCGGACTGGCCCACGAGCGCCACGTGTTGTCCGGGCTCGATGCGCAAGGACGCGTCGCGCACGAGCTCCCGACCGTCTTCTGTGACGTCGACGTGTTCGAGGCGCAACGCGTGGCCGAGCGGCCACGACGCGCTTCGCGCCGCGACGCCCCCGGAGATCGCTTCGAGTCGCTCGCCGCCGCCGTTCACCTCGACGGCGGCGGCGAGCGCCGCGCGCAACGCGCCCAGCGCGTCGTAGGTCGCCAGTCCGATGACCGCGGCGACGACGAGCCAGACGGGCGAGGTGTGGGGGTGTTGGGCGACGCCCGCCAACGCCACCAGGCTCGCTACCACCACGAGCGCACTCGCGGCGCGCCGTCGCCGTCGCAGGCGACCTTCGCAACGCTGCAGCTGGTACGTGGCGTCGGCGAGTCGACTCGTCGCGAGGGACACGCGACCCAGTAGGGCCATCGACGGGACCGCGCCACTGAGCTCAACGAGTTCCGCGCGGTAGTGGCCCCGCGCCGCGCGCAGCGCTCGGTCGTCGCTCAGTTCCATCGACGCCAACTTGACGAGAGCCACCACGGCCATGAGTTGGGAGACGAAGAGCACGACCGCGTAGTCCCACCAGTGCCCGTGGGGCGGCAAGAGCGCCACCACCACGTCACCCAGCACCATGACCGCCAGCGTGTCGAGGGACGGGACCACGAAGCGGAGCCAGAGGTCTTGGAGTTGATCGGTATCGGCGAGGGCGCGCTCGAGGAGGTCGCCGCTGGCGTGTCGGCGCCAGCTCGAGTAGTCGAGTTGACCCACCACCACCACCAGCCAGCGCCGCCAGTGCGTGACGGCGGCGTAGCCGAGGCGGTGCGCCGAGAGTCGTTCCACGTAGCGAAGCGGCGAGCGCAGGAAGGCGAAGAGCTCAATCACCACCAGTGCCACCGCGACCGCGCGGAGTCCGGGGCGCGTCGCGCTGTCGACCAACAGGGCAACGGCACCGATGAGCAACGCGACGTTGATCGCGGTCGCGACGAATCCGGCAATGAGCGCGCGCGCGAACTCCGCGCGCGGGGGTTGCGCCCGCGCGAGCCAGCGCCGCAGTCGGGCGACGTCGTCGTTCACGCTCGCAGCTCGAGTCGCTCGGTGACGTCCTGGAGCAACGGCGTGTCGACGGTCGCCTCGATGATGGCCACGTCAACGAGGTCGCCCAGTACGTCGCGGACCTGGCCCCGCGACTCCTCATCGAGTACCCCGGCCAGGTCGTCGAGCACCAGCAGGGGCGCCCCGGAGAGCACCGCGCGCGCGAGGAGCACGCGCACCCGCTCGCCGGCGCTCAAGCCTCGGCCCGCGTCGAGGAGCGACGCGTCCAGGTCACGGAACCGTTCTCCGTCGAGTCCGAGGGACCTGAGGCGGGCGAAGAGGACCTCGTCATCGATCGCGACCCCCAGGGAGAGGTTCTCGCGCAGCGTGCCCGACACCAACGCGCTCTCCGCGCCAACGTAGCCAATGGGCGCGTTCGTGCGCTCGGCGCTGCCCGAACGCGCGTGGCGCCACCCGACCAAGGTCTGGAGCAGTGTGGTCTTTCCCGCGCCCGACGCGCCGGTGACCAGCACCCGCGCGCGCGCTCGCACCACGAGGTTCACGGGGTGTGCGTTCGCCTCGGTGACGAGCTCGCGCGCACTCACTAGCCCGGTGCCCGACGACGCGGGGGACGCCACGACGAGGTCGGAAAGTCGTGCGCGGGCCCCTTCGGCGTCGTCGCGTCGGTGGAACTCCACGCCGAAGCGTCGTACCTGGACGAAGAGTTCACTCGTCACCAGCACCGCGATCAGTGCACGCAGCAGGCTCACGCGCCCACCGAGCAGACCGAAGCCCACGACCATCGCCACCAGACCGATGCTCACCCCGCTCAAGAATTCGGTGACCAACGAGGACTCGAGAGCCACACGAATTGCCCGCAACGCGAGCACGTGCTCGTTGTCCGAGAGTGCGGCGATCTCCGTTGCGCCGAACTCAACGGCCCCCAGGGCTCGCAACTCCGGGGCGTGTTGGAGTACTTCGAGTTGGCGCACCTCGAGGCGCGCGCGTCGCTCTTGGTACTCTCGGGCGCGCTCCTCGCTGCGACGACCGGCTCGTCGATAGAGCGGTGCCGCGAGCGCGACCAGGGCCACGGTGATGACGAAGGGCAACCAGCCGGCGGCGAGAAAGACGACCACCACGCCGAGCAGCGCCGTCGCCGCGCTGGCGGCCAGGCGTTCCATCGACGGTGCGAACGACGCCTGTTCGATGGCGAGCGCGAGGTCGCCCCGGGAACTTTCGCCCGGGCGTCGCGGCAGCGCCAGGTGTGCCACGACCACCTCGCGCCAATGAGCTCGTAGCCGCTCGGCGGTCGTCGCGCCCCACTCCTCTAACCCACTCGACAGTGCCCAGCGAAGCGCGACGACGCTCAAGAGCAGTACGACCCCGAGGGTGACGTCGTCGTGCACCAGGTCGTTGATCGCGAGGGCGCACAGCGCCGCGATGGCGAGGACCGCGACGCTCGAGAGCACGCCGAGTACCCGGGCGCTGCGCTGGTACGACGGGTCGGCGACGCGCGATGGGGGTTCGGGGGTCACCGATTAATGCTAATGACTGCCCTCGAACCTAGAGGGGGTCGTCGCGATGCGCGAGCGTGCGCGCGGAGCCGTTGAGCCAGTCGCGCAGCGCTTTGGTCGCTCGACAGTCGTCCTCGTTGTAGGCCACGAGCCGTTCGCGAGCGGCTCGGGCGACGTCCTCGTCGTGGCCCGTGGCTTCTTCGTACCAGAGAATCGACGCCTCGCCACTCGGGTTGACGTCGCGCCAACGAAATCCCGCCGCCATCGCGAGTTGCTTCAGGCCCAGTGGGCCTTCGGTCTGGAGTTGACGTTTCGCCACGTCGTGCAGGTCGATCCACTGGGCGGGGGTGGCGAGACGAAAGGCCACCAGTTCCTCACTGGTGGGGCCACCCTCGAGCGGGGGATCGACGGCGCGGTTCATCGCGCCGTCTTCGGCCTGGGCCCAAAAGCAGTACGCGGCGAACGTGCGACCCTCGGCCGCGCAGGCGGCGCGCACTTCGCCCAGCCACCACCAGAACCTTTGGAAGATCGCCGCTTCGGAGTGGGCGTTGAGTTCGCCCCATTCGACGAAGGCGCGATACCCCGGTTCGACACCGGTGGTGGCGACGTTCACGCTCACCGACGCGCCCCAGAGATACGTCGTGTCTTCGTAGCTCTCCATGTCGACGTCGACCTCGACGTCCGCGGTCGGGCAACCGATATCTGTGACCTCGAGGACGCGCAGCGACGTCCCGCGTTCGTGCGCGCGAGCGCGGTAGATCAAGTCGTCGAGCTTGTCGATGCGCCGCCCCAGGACGTCTTCGGGCTCAAAGGACTCGAGGGGGTTGAGCGCGCGGTGCCGCGCGCGACGGGCCCGCTCGGGGTCGAGGCGCGCCAAGAGCGCGCGGGTCGTCACGCCGTGTTCTCGAAGTAGGAGCTGTTGGTCGAAGGAGGTGAAGCGCACGAGCGAGACGTCGTCGCGTGACTCGAGCTGCTCTTCGCAGTAGGCGGCGTAGGGGCACTCGGGACAGTCGCGGTGCCAGTACGGGGCGGTCGGAAACGCGGCCGCGCCGCGCGCCCACGCGCTATGTCCCTCGAGGACGTGACGGCGCTCGTCGTAGAGACGTTGGTACGTGGCGAGGTTAAAACGTGGGTGTCCCTCGCCGGCGAGTTCGAACCACCAGAGTCGGCGCTGGCGGTCGATGACCGCCCCGCGCGCGCGATCATCACCGTGTCCGAGCGCCGCCAACACGCGCGTGGCGTGGGCCAGGGCGAGCCCGCTGCGGGTCATGGAGATGCTCGAGCGCGGTCCGACGCCGTCGAGGTAGGTCGCGTCGCTCGGCCGGAGTCGATCGAGCGCGCCCTCGAGCACGCGGCGGGTGGTGGCGACTTCGATGACCTCGTGGTTCTTGATCAAGACCGGCGCGTAGGTGAAGCGCTCGTCCACCCGGCCAACGCGTACGAGTCCCTGGACGGTCGCGAGACGAAGACCCGCGTCGTCGCGGGCCAGTCGCGGGCCGAAGATGAGCTCGGCGCCCTCTCGCATCGCGGTTGTCGTGTCGGGCACCGACCGCGGGGTCGCGGCGTCGGGGTGGAGGGCCCCCAGTGCCTCGAGCGTGGCGACGCGGTGTTCGATCGCGCCGCGCCGACGCCGGCCCATCTCGGGGGTCTCGGGTGGCGCCACGTACTCAAAGGGTGCGCCGCGGCTCAGCGCGACGCGGTGTACGCAGGCCGGTATCTCGTCACTGCGCAGATACTCGGCCACCGCGAAAGCCTACGAGGCGGTCGGCTTTTCGTTACGCCAGCTGCGCCACAGCGCGGCGTACTCGCCGTCCATCGCGACGAGCTCCTCGTGGGTGCCGAGTTCCGCCACGGCCCCGTCGACGACCACGCAGACGCGATCAGCGTCGTGCGCGGTGTGCAGGCGGTGGGCGATCGCGATGACGGTGCGGCCGTCGAGCACGGCGTGCAGGGAACGTTCGAGGTGTCGCGCGGCGCGCGGGTCGAGGAGGGCCGTCGCCTCGTCGAGCACCAGGGTGTGCGGGTCGCTCAAGACCAGCCGCGCGAGCGCGAGCTGCTGGGCCTGAGCGGGGGTGAGGGGCGTCCCGGTGGTGCCGAGTTCGCTGAGGAGGCCACCGGGCAGGAGCGAGACCCACTCCAGCGCGTCGACGGCGGCGAGCGCGGCGGTGATCTGTTCGTCGGTCGCTTCGGGTCGGGCGAGGGCCAGGTTCTCGCGCACGGTGCCGATGAAGATGTGGTGTTCTTGGGTGACCAGGGCGACGTGTCGGCGCAGGTCGGCGAGTGGCATCTGGGACAGCTCGACCTCACCCACGCGCACCGAACCGCTGCGCGGTGCGTCGATGCCCGCGAGCAGTCGACCGATGGTGGACTTACCGGCGCCCGAGGGACCGACGATCGCCAGACGTTCGCCGGGTCGAATCGTCAACGACACGCCCTTTAAGACGTCGTGACCCGCGCGGTAGGCGTAGTGGACGTCCTCGAGCGTGATGGTCTCACTCGTCGGCTCGGGGCCCTCCGTCGGGCGGTCGTCCTTCACCACCGACACGCCGACGAGGCGGGCGAGGGAGGTTTGGCCGATCTGGATCTCGTCAAGCCACGACACGATGCGGTCCAGCGGGTCATTGATCTGCACCACGTAGAGCGTCACCGTGGTCGCGGCGCCGATGCTCACGTGGCCGTTGATCGCGAGCCACCCGCTCCACAGAAGTGTCGCGGCGACGGCCAGTGCGAAGGCCCCTTCGACGGTCGGGAACCACACCATGCGCATCAAGAGCGTGTACATCTCTGAATAGAAGGACTCGCGCACGTTCTCCTCGATGCGCTGGGCTTGGCGCTCACCGAGGCGGTACGCGTCGACGGTGCGCGCGCCTTCGGCGGTCTCGGCCACCGATCCCGAGGTCGTGGCGTAGCTGATGCGCTCTCGACGGTAGCCCGGGGTGGCGTAGCGCAGGTAGTAGCGCGTCGAGAAGAAGAGGAACGGGATGGAGATCAGGCTCGCGACACTGGCCAGTGGACTCACGAGCAGCATCGCGCCAAAGGTGAGGACTGCTTGGAGGATGGCGACGAGCCACTCGGGCATGGCGAAGCGCACCGTACGCGAGAGCGACTCCATGTCGTTAGTCGTGCGCGAGAGGAGATCACCCGTGCCGGCACGCTCCACTTCGACGAGCGGCAAAGCGAGCACGCTGCCGAGGAACTCCTCTCGCAGTTGCGCAAACACCGTCTCACCCAAGACGTAACTGCGTCGTCGCGCGAAGAAGGTCAACAGCGCACAGCCCAGCGAGGACGCCGCGAGGACGGCCACGTAGAGCTCGATGCGCGCCGAGGTGAGTTGGTGGTCGGACGCGAAGTTGGTGATCTCACCGATCACCCACGCGGGGATGAGCGCCATCACGGCCGCCAGGGCGTAGAGGGAGAGCATGCGCGCGAGCGCGCGGCGGTGCTGGCGCACGAGGGCGCGTGCGTAGGTCGCGACGACCGGGGTGCTGGCGACGGGGAGCTGCACTAGGTGTCCTCTCGCAACACGATCTGGCGGTAGCGGGGCGAACGCGCCACCAACTCGTCGTGGGTCCCGCGATCGACCACGCGGTCCTCGATGACGAAGAAGACCTCCCCGACCCGCTCGAGCATCAAGGGACTGGTGGTCGCAACCAGCGTGGTGTGGCCCGCACGCACCTCACCCAGGCGAGCGGCAATGCGGCCTTCGGTGTGCGTGTCGACGGCCGAGGTGGGTTCGACGAGGACGAGCACCTCGGCGTCACTCAAGATGGCCCGGGCGAGGTTGAGACGTTGACGCTGCCCGCCGGAAAATCCCCGGCCGCGCTCTTCGATGGTGGTGGCGAGGCCCTCGTCCAGCGCGTCCAGGACGTCGAGGGCACTCGTCGCGGTGAGTACCTCGAGGATGCGCGCGTCCTCGACCAGTCCGTGGGGTACGAGTTCGTAGCGCAGTTCGCCCGAGAAGAGTCGCGGTTCGATCTCACTGATGACCACGTGGGTGCGCAGGTCACTCAGCGCGTAGGCGTCGATGGCCACACCGTTCAACAAGACACCGTCGGTGTCGGCGACGTAGCGGCCGAGCCGATCGACCAGGCGCGTGGCGTCGTCGGGCGTCTCGGTCACCAGCGCCGCGAAGGCGCCTCGTTCGAGCACGAGGCCGCTCGCGCGGTCCTCGAGTCGCGTGATGTGAAGGGGCCACGCGAGGGGCGTCGCGGGGTCGGTGACGAGCGGGTGCACCGCCAGGATACGCAGCACCCGTCCGGCGCCGACGTAGGCGCGCGTGGACATGATGACGTAGTCGATCGCGGTGCGCAGCGGTGTCGTCAAGAACGACGCGTACCCGAAGAACGCTACCAACTGGCCCGGCTGCAGCGTGCCGTTCATCACGTCGCGGGCACCGAAGAACGTCACGAGCGCGGTCAGGACCGCCGGGAGGAGGACCTGACCGGATTCGAGCCCCGCCTGGGGCGAGGCGATACGCGTCCCGGCGGCGCGCACCACTTGGCTCTGGCGACGGTAGTTGTCGAGGAAGACCTCTTCGCCGCCGACCCCGCGCAAGATGCGCAGACCCGCGACGGTGTCGGAGCCGAGCGCGGCGAGTCGTCCCGCGGCCTCGCGTTGGGCCGCTTGGGTGCGGTGGAGTGGGCCCATCAGCGGCACCGTCAACGAACCGAGAATCGGGACGCCGAGCAGCACGATCAGTCCGAGTTGCACGGACGTCGAGAGCAAGATGACCGACACCACGATCCAGGCGACCACGGCACCGGAGAAGCGAGCGAAGCTGTCGTACACGCTGCCGATGCGCGGGGCGTCGGCGGCGACGGTGTTGACGATGTCGCCGCTCGGGATCTCCTCGGTCATGGCCGATCCGCTGACGCTCAGCTGTCGACCGATGACTTGGATGGTGCGGTAGGCCGCGCCCATCCAGTTCATCACCGCGAGTTGGTGACGCAGTGAACCGCAGATGGCCTGGATGAGACCGAGCACCATCACGACGACCACCCACTTGACGAGTTGACCCTCGTGATGACCTTCGACGCCGTGGTCGATCGCGGCCCCGACGGCGGCCCACACCAGCGCCTGGGCGACCATCCACCCAATGCCGAAGAGCGCGTTGAGCGTCAGTTGTAAGCGTTGCCGGTTCGCGAGCCAGGCCAGATAGCGCGCGGGGGAGCGCGTCTCGGCCGTCCCGGGGTCGCCCACGGGCAGTTCTCGATACGGCAGGTGCAGCACGATGACGTCTTTCAAAGTTGGTAGTAGGAGTGATGAAGGATGGTGAGTCGGCCTGTAAGCGGGGTTCTGTCCACCTTCGAGATGAAGGGTGGGTGGCCATCCATCTCAGCGATCTACCTCGGGAGTGCCTCAATGACGAGGCGTGCGGGCTGCCTCCCATGTTTGATCTTGCTCCGGGTGGGGTTTACCGAGCCGCCTCGATCACTCGAGGCGCTGGTGCGCTCTTACCGCACCGTTTCACCCTTACCTGTACTCGGTCACCCGAGCCATCGGCGGTCTGTTCTCTGTGGCACTTTCCTGCACGTCACCGCGACTCACGTTTCGTAAGCACCCTGCCCTGTGGAGCCCCGACTTTCCTCACGACCCCTTGCGAAGTCGCGCGGCCACCCAGCCGACTCACCATCCGGGTCAAGTCTGACACAACTTTTGGGGGCCTTCCATAACGGGACTGTGACAATTGGGCGTTAGCCTCGTCTCGTGGTGCCTGACCTTGCGACCGACGACGCCGTCCTCGAAGTCGGTGAGTTCTACCAACTCTTGACGGCGCACCTCGAGTCGAGTTTTGGTCGACGCCGTCCCCGCTGGGTCCGCGGGGAAGTCGCCAAGGTCTACGAGAAGGGCCACGTCTACGTGGACCTCGTCGACGCCGGTTCGGCTTCGTCAGATACGAAGCGACCCGTGCTCAACGCCCACTGCTGGGCGACCCCCTGGGCGCCGCTCAAGCGCCGATTGGCCGCCGAAGGGGTCGTCTTACGGGCCGGGATGGTCGTGAGCTTCTTCGGCTACGTCGACGTCTACGCGCCCCAGGGCAAGATCGGTTTCTCGATCACCGACATTGACGTAGAAGGACTGCTGGGTGACGTCGCGCGACGCCGCGCGGAACTGATCGTGAAGCTCCGTGACGAGGGACTGCTCGAGGCGAATCGGCAACGGCCCTTCGCCCCCGTGCCGCTGCGCGTGGGACTGGTGGCGAGCCCGGGGACCGAGGGCTATCAGGACTTCACCGGTCAGCTCCTCAACTCGGGCTTCGCCTTCGAGATCACCCTCGTCAAAGCCCTCGTCCAGGGCGACGGGGCTCCACCGCAGATTGTCGCCGCACTCGCCGCACTCGACCGACGCGGCCTCGACGTGATCGCCGTCGTGCGCGGTGGCGGTTCGAAGGGTGACCTCGCGTGTTTCGACGACGAACGTGTCGCCCGGGCCATCGCCGCGTGCACGACGCCGGTCGTCACGGGCATCGGTCACACCGGGGATGAGTCGGTGGCCGACCTCGTGGCCCACCACCACGCGATCACGCCGACCAAACTCGGTGAGGAGCTCGCGGCGCAGGTGGCGCGATGGCGCGAAGAACGACTGCGCCAGCCGAGTCGTCGACTCCTCGACTTCAGTGACGACCTCCTCGAAGCGGGGAGCGACTACGTCGCCGAGCGGCGCCGGACCATGATCTTCGCGGTGCGCGACCGGCTGCGAGCGGAGGAGCGTCACCTGGCCAGTACTCGTGAGCACCTGGTGCGAGAAGCCCGCCACCTCTTGACGTCGGCGGCGCAGGTGCTCTCGAGTCAACGCCAGCTCCTCGGCGCGTACGACCCTTCGCGGCGCCTGGCGCAGGGCTGGTCGATCGTGACCGACGCGGCCGGTGCGCTCGTTCGATCCATCGACGCGCTCGCACTCGGCGACGAGGTCGACGTGCTCGTGAGTGACGGGACGTTCCGCTCGACGGTGAAAGAGATGAGGGGAAGTGGTTCATGAGTGACGTCAACGACTGGAACGAGGCGGCGGGGGAGCTCGACGCGATCGTGGCCTCCTTCGACGAGGGCGAGGTCTCGGTCGACGACCTCTTCGCGAAGCTAGAGCGCGCCACGACGATCATCGAGGCACTCGAGGCCCGGCTCACCGCGACCAAGGCCAAGGTCGATGAGTTGACGCCGAGGATCGCCAAGGTGGTCGAGGAGGAATGAGCGAGGCCTTCTTCTTTCGCCAGTTCCTCGCCGGCCGTGACTTCGCGATTGGCGACGAGGTCGCCACGGCGATGCGCAACTTCAGCTACGCGATCGGCGATCGCGAGCGAGGTGAGGTCGTCCTGGTCGACCCGGCGTACCGGCCCGCGGAGTTGGTCGCGATAATGGCCGAGGAGTCGTTGCGCGTCGTCGGCGTCGTCGCGACGCACTACCATCCCGATCACGTGGGTGGCTCGCTGGGCGCCAACGTGCACATCGACGGCGTCGCGGAGTTGCTGAAGGAGATGGAACTACCCATCCACGTCCAGGCCGACGAGGTCGAGTGGATCAGCGCGAGCACCAAGTTGCCGGCGAACTCCTTCGTCGCCCACCACGACCGCGACGTCGTCTCGGTGGGCGACGTCGCGGTCACGCTGCTCCACACCCCCGGTCACACCCCGGGGAGCCAGTGCCTCCTCGTGGGCGGTGACATGCTCAGCGGGGACACGCTCTTCATCGATGGTTGCGGTCGTACGGACTTCCCCGGGGGCGACGCGCGCGAGCTCTACACCTCGTTGCACGAACGCTTGGCGGTCATCGACGACGAGACCATCGTCTACCCGGGCCACCTCTACTCGCCCGAGGGCTCGCTCTCGATGGGTGAGGTGCGGGCCCGGAACTTCGTGCTCGAACCACGCAGCGTCGAGCAGTGGCTCGCCATGTTCGGGTCGTGAGCCAACTCACTCCGAGCGATCACGTCGTCGTCGTTGGTGCGGGGCTCGCGGGCTGGCGCGTTGTTGAGTCGCTGCGTCGAGACGGCTTCACGGGCGAGGTGACGCTCATCGGCGACGAACCCCACGCTCCCTACGACCGACCCCCGCTCTCCAAGCAGGTGCTCTCGGGCAAGTGGGACGTTGCGAAGACGACCCTCGCGACGAGCTCGCAACTCGCCGACTCGGCGGCGACCCTGCGCTTGGGCGTGCGCGCGATTCGACTGGACGTCGAGAGCACGACGGTGGAGCTCGCCGAGGGTTCACTCGTCGCCGGGACCCACGTGATCCTCGCCACGGGGGCGCGGGCGCGGGCCCTGCACTTTCCAGCGGCGGGGGAGCTACCGTCGCTGCGCAACCACGACGACGTGGTGCGCCTGGGCGGCGTCCTCGAGGGACTCGCACCCGGCGGCGTCGTCGCGGTGATCGGCGGCGGGTTCGTCGGCGCCGAAGTGGCCACGTCACTCACGGCGCGCGGACTGCGGCCCGTCGTGCTCGAAGCCGCGGCGCGTCCCTTACTGGGCGTACTGGGTGAGGAGGTCTCGGCGTGGCTCGAACGTCTACCGGCCGACGCCGGGGTCGAGCTGCGCACCAATCAACGCCTCGTCGACGTTGCGCTCGTCGAGGCGGGCTACGAACTCCTCTTCGACGACGGCTCGCGACTTCGCGCGAATGCGGTACTCGCGGCGGTGGGCTCCGCCCTCGACACCGCCTGGCTCGAGGGTTCCGGGCTCACCATCGACGACGGCGTCGTCGTCGACGCTGACCTGCAGGCGGCGCCGAACGTCGCGGCCATCGGTGACGTGGCGCGCTTTCGCTGGACGAGTTCACTCGGCGAGGAGTTGGTGCGCATCGAGCATTGGCAGGTCGCCGTCGATCACGCGTCGCACCTCGCGAGGTACTGGACCACCGGCGAGCGTCCCGCTGCTCCCATGGTGCCCTACTTCTGGTCGGATCAGTACGGCAAGAAGATCCAACTCCTCGGCCATCCCCACCCGAGCGACGACGTCGCCCTCGTCAGTGGGACGCCCGAGGAGGGAAAGTGGCTCGCGCTCTTCTCGCGCGACGGCGTCGTCACGGGGATCATCGCGCTGAGTCAACCCCGCGCGCTGATGCTCTCGAGAGAGTTGCTCACCGCGCCAACGACGCTCGATGACGCCCTGGGCCTCAAGCCCTGGGTCGCCTAGAACGAGACGTCGGAGAGTTCGGGAATCGTTCGACGCGCCTTCGCGAGGGACGCTGCCCACGCCTCGCGAGCGAGGAGGCGGTGCTGATCGCTGAGCGCCGGGGTCGCCACAAAGGCCGGTGACCAGAGCGTCTCGACCTCTTCGAGTGTCAGGTGTCCGGCGCCGACGAGCGCCATGAGGCCCGCGCCGCGAGTCGTGGCTTCGCGTTCGGACGAGACCGAGACCACGTGGCCTGAGAAGTCGGCGAGACGTTGCACGAAGAACCGGTTGGCGCTCATCCCGCCGTCGACGTGTAGTTCGTGGAGCGTCGCACCGACCTCGCGTTGAGCAGCGTCGAGCAGGTCGGCCCCGCGGTGCGCGACGCCCTCGAGCACCGCTCGTACGAGGTGGGCCCGACTGGACCCGCGCGTCAAACCGAAGAAGCCGCCGCGCGCCCCGAAGTCCCACTCCGGCGTGCCGAGCCCGGAGAACGCGGGGACGAAGGCGACCCCCGCGGTGTCGGGCACCGACGTGGCGAGCGACTCGCTCTCGGCGACCTCACCGATGAGGCCGAGGTCCACTAGCCACTCGACGCACGAACCGGCGGAAAAGACGATGCCCTCGACGCCCCAGGTGACGACGCCGTCGCGACTGCGCAGCGCGACGGGGTAGCAGCCCGAGGGGTAACGCGCCAAGGTCGGGGGCGAGTGGTCGCCGTGGACGAGGTCGAGCATTGCGCCCGTACCGAAGGTGACCTTCGCCCCCGTACGCACGCACGATTGACCGAAGAGCGACGCCGACTGGTCACCCACGATCGCGGTGATCGGCGGCGCGCCGGGAAGCGCCGTCGCCGGACCGACGTGGCAGATCGTGTCGACGATCTCGGGCAGCATCATCGGATCGAGCGCCAAGAGTGACAGCGTGCGTTCGTCCCACCCATCGAGCGTGGTGTTCACCAGACCGGTGACGCCGGCGTTCGAGCGATCGCTCACGAACGAGGCGCCCTGACTGAGGTGCCACACGAGCCAGGTCTCGATGGTGGCGAAGCGCAACTCCCGCGAGGGTCGTTGTGCCTGCTCGACGAGCCAGCGGACCTTCGTCGCCGACTGGTTGGGCGCGAGTCGTAGTCCCTCGCCCTGGAGGACGAGACAGTCGATGACGGTGCGGAGGTCCTGCCAACTGAGCGCGGGCCCGACCGCGACGCCCGTCGCCGGATCGAAGACGATGGTGGTGGCTCGCTGGTTCGTCACCCCGACGCACGCGCACGCGCCACCGTCGCCCAGGGTGAGGGCGGCGAGCTCCAACGCCGAATTCACGATCTCTGCCGCGTCGAGTTCCACGTACCCCGGACTCGGCGTGGCGACGTGCAGCGGACGTTGGTGGACGTAAGAGACGACGCCGCGTTCGTCGACGAGTGCCGTGCGGATCGAGGAGGATCCGACGTCGATGGCGAGGGCCTTCACCACGACGTATCGCCGAGGCCCAGGACGCCGGGGTTCATGATGTTCTCGGGGTCGAGGTGGGCCTTGAGGGCGACGACGAGCCCGAAGGCGTCACCGAGGGCCGCGCGCGCGAAGCGTGCCCGATTGCGACCGACGCCGTGGTGGTGACTGATGGCCGCGCCGAGGGCGATGACCTCATCGATCGCGCCGTCCCACGCGTCGCGGTAAAAGGTGGCCGTGTCGTTCGGAGGTTGGCCCGCGAAGGTGAAGTAGAGGCACGCCCCGTCGACGTAGGCGTGGGACTGGTGGACCGAGGCCACGAGCATTCCTTCGACGGCGAGGAGCGCCGCCGTGACGCGACGACGCAGGTCGGTGAGTATCGTCCACGGGCCCGCCACCTCGATGGTGTCAACCACGACGCCGCGTTCCCACAGTGGCGCGAGCGCGCTGACGTCGTTGCGTCGATCGAGCCAGTGCTCGACGAGCGCGTCACCGAGCGGCGCGGCCGCCGCGCACGCGGCTCGCACCGTCAACATCGTCGCCTCCACGAAGGGCTCCTCGCCCTCGTCGAGCACGATCAACGCACAACCATCGACGTCGAAGTTACGTTTCGATTCGACTTCGTCGTAGAGCCGCAGCACCGCCGGACGGGCGTCACGTTGCACGATGCTTCGACAGGCCGTCATTCCCTCTTCGAACGTGGTGAAGGCGAACGCGGCGCGCTGCTCACTCGTCGGCAGCGCTCGCATCACCAGGGTCGCTTCGGTGATGACCCCGAGGGTGCCCTCGGAGCCGACGAAGAGCGCCACCAGGTCGGGACCGACGGCTTGGCGCGGCCCGTGACCGCCGAGATGGAGGACTTCACCGGCCGCGGTCACCACGGTCAGCCCTCGCACGAGGTCCTCGATCTTGCCGTAGCGATTCGAGTACTGTCCCGCGCCACGGCAGGCGATCCACCCACCGACCGTGGCGAGGTCGAAGGACTGGGGAAAGTGTCCGACGGTGAAGCCCCGCGCGCGCGTCGCCGCCTCGAGGTCGGGTCCGAACACGCCCGCTTCCACGCGCACGGTGCTCGAGGTCTCGTCAACGTCCACCACCGCACTCAGCCCGGTGAGATCGAGCGCGATGGCCCCCGTCTGGGGCACGGCACCACCGCCGACGCCGGAACGTCCGCCTTGGGGACAGACCGGTACGCCGTGGGCGCTCGCTATCTTGAGCGTCGCGACGACGTCCTCGGTCGAGTGGGCCCGCACGACGACCCCCGGCCAGCGCTCGACGTGACCTCGCGCCACGTCGGCGATCAGTGGGGGCCACCAGTCTCGAGCGTGCTCGGCTCGATCGATGGCGGCGACGGAGTAGGTGAGGTCCGCCGAGGCGAGTGCTTCGAGGAGCCGCTCCGGCGCGGGCGCGGGCGCGTCGAGGAGCGTCGCGGGATAGGCGTTGGGCATCGTTGGTTCCGTCATCGCTCAGAGGACCAGTCCCGCCGCGG
>Ga0302279_10000440_pt1 | contig 60321 bp, 49 predicted proteins | sample III_Bog_N3_3_FD_194541 | JGI IMG/M metagenome (GOLD analysis project Ga0302279, IMG submission 194541) | Peat permafrost microbial communities from Stordalen Mire near Abisko, Sweden - III_Bog_N3_3 | ecosystem: Environmental > Terrestrial > Soil > Wetlands > Peat | place: Sweden: Abisko... | reverse complement strand
CGATTTCCGAGTGGCGGGCCAGATTCAGCGTAATGTCGAGCGGGGCATTCGCAACCGGCGCAAGGCGCTGGCTGAACTCCGCCAGCGTCCTGGCTTCGATTCGCTCGATCAGTTGGACCAGAACGCCGTCGAACACGCCGATCTGTTCTTCGCTCAGCCGATCGGCTTCGCTCAGGAACAGGTCGGTGACCTGCCGCAGCATGGCCACGCGTTTTTCCGAAGAGCCGCTCTGCAGAGCGTCATCGAGGTCGTCGAACAGTGAGGAGCTATCGGCTTTCTGCACGATCGCGGGCCCGGAGTATTTGCCGCGGGTTCGTCACTGACCCACCGCGGTTGATTGCTGTGCCGTTCACGAAGCGAGACCGGCACCGAATTGTCGTGGACAATACGCACTGAAAAACAACTTTCGGTAAATGGCGCAATCCGAGCTGACCAAAATATTAGTTCATTCCGCTGCTGCGCCGGTTTTAGCCCGGCGTTTTTTGAGCGAGCGATACAATTTGTGAGCGAGGCCTTCAAGCCGATCGTGCGATCGAGGGCCGGCATTCGACTTGCGCAACCTCGCACAACCGAGACCTCGGATGCCCCATCGGTGATGCATCGCCACTGAAACTCGTTGCGCGGAGGAGTTTGGCTCCGTCGCGGTCGCGGGCGACCCGAGAATTTTATTTCATCAGGCGCAACCGACCTACCCAATATGGGGGGTCGAACGAGTGCGCCCGCGGATCGCCCGTGCTAAAGCGATGGGCTGTCAGGCGGATTTGAGCGATGGCCTATGAAGAGCTCGCCGAGCCGCTGTATCGATTTCCGATATTCAGGACTTCGGACATCGAAGAGTTCGGCCATGCCATCCTGACCGGTTTTGGAGGCGCCAAGGCTCAAGTCGACAAGCGTCCGGACTTCGAGGCGCGGGGCAATCTTGTGCAGCTCAGGGACATCGCGCTGTTGCATGGCGCCAGCAACAGCAGTGTCTCGATCGACTACCCGGAAAACAGCCTGATCCGGCTTGTGACGGCGATAGAGGGAGGCGGCGAAGCCGGCATTGCCGGCAAGGCGACAACCCTCGGCACGGGCCAGTCATGCATCATATCATCGGGCTACCAGACGACGATAAGCGGTGAAGGCCGGCATGGATGGCTGACGCTTCGGGTCAGCGCCGAGGCGGTCGAACAGAGATTGATTGCCATCCTGGGCTACAGGCCGAAAGGCAGGCTTGCGTTCGAATCTTCCGTCGACAACGACCGGCCGGAGGCGCGGCTTCTCCGGCAACTGGTGGCCTTTCTCGCCAAGCAACTGGATGCGTCGGCGGCGCCGCTTCCGGCGGCGGTGCTTGGCAGTCTGGAGCAGGCCGTGATCGGGGCGCTGCTGTTCGCCAACCGGCACAGCTTCAGCACTCTTCTGGAACGCCAGATTCTCGACACCTCGTCAAGGGAAGTCCGCCAGGTCGAAGCCTACATCGAAGCCAACTGGAGCAAGCCGCTTCGCATCGCCGACCTGGCGGGATTGACAAACGTCAGTTCGCGAAGCCTGTTCAAATCGTTCAGGGCCGCGCGCGGCTATACGCCGATGACGTTCGCGAAGATGATCCGCCTCAAACATGCCAGGCAACTGCTTGGCTCTGGCGACTCGAAAGCGTCGGTTGCGGGAGTGGCCTTCACATGTGGCTTCGGCAATCTGGGGCACTTCGCCAGGGACTACCGTGAGGCATTCGGCGAGCTGCCGTCGCAAACCCTGGCGCGGGCCCGCGGCGGCTGACGATATGACCGCGTCGGCCGGCGCGGCCCCGCCTGGGCGGCGCATCGCGACAACGCGAAGCATCCCGCCTTGCGGTTCGGGCCGCCATCACCCGCCTGACGCGACCATCGTGACACCGGTTCGTCGCTTTTGCATGCCGCCAAGATTTGGCTGATCGCCGGCGCCCGGCCCCGCGCAGTGCGGTAACCATGAAACTCAACGAAATATTCATAATATCCCGCAGAATGGTCGGTCGGATCCAGTTCCCAGAAAGGGGGGCGATCATGCACCCGCGACTGTTTGCCCGCGTACGACCGACGGGCAGGATTTCAAGCAACGCCAAGATCATCATTGGTCCGAAAGCGCCCGTGATCGACTGCAATATCGTCGATTATTCGGCTGGCGGCGCCTGCCTCGAGGTGTTCGGGCAGGCCAAGCTTCCCAACCGATTCGAGCTGTTGTTCGGCGCCGCCAGGAAACGCTGCCGGGTAGTCTGGAGCGTCGGACGCCGGCTCGGGGTGGTGTTTTAGACGGCGGCGAGGTTCAGCGACGACATCAGCCTAGTCGTCGCCCCACGAGGGCCGGCGACTCGAGGGACAGGCGCGAGCCGCGCGCATCGCTTCAATGGCTGATCATCCAGGGCCGCGCGGTCGGGAAGCTCTTGGCCCCGCTGCGGGTCTTCCTGACCAGGCGTGACGGCTTGCCCGAGCAGCATCCGCAGCCCGGCGCATGCGACGCCTTGTACTGATCGAGGGTTTTCGGCGCGTTGGCGCTGCGCTCGTTGGTGGCGTGGGCCTTGCGCCGGTCGGACGGCATGCAGAAGAAATTCGGCGCCGTCAGCATCACCCGCGGCGATTCGCCGGCGCATTGCGGGCAGTCCTGCGGGGCGTCGCATTCCGCCATCGGCCGCATGTCGGTGAACGGACCGCAGGCGTCGCAGAGATATTCGTAGACCGGCATGATGGTTTCCTCGCGTGATTAATTCCACGGCATTGGCGACGGCGGATGCGGGGCGGCCAGATAAGCCGCCCCGCATCCCGTCGCGGGAGATTACTTGTCCTGCGAGAGCGACACGTCGACGCCGCCCTTGATGTGCTTGATCGGGCCGGCCGACGACGGCATGATGTCGAAGTCGAAGATCTCGGTCGGCAGATACAGCGTGGCGCAGGCATTCGGCACGTCGACGACGCCGCTGATATGTCCCTGCACCGGCGCGACGCCCAGAATCGTATAGGCCTGGGCGCCGGAATAGCCGAACTTCTTCAGATATTCGATCGCATTGAGGCAGGCCTGCCGGTAGGCGATATGGACGTCGAGATAGTGCTGCTTGCCCTGCTCGTCGACCGAGATGCCCTCGAAGATCAGGTAATCCTTGTAGTTCGGCGTGATCGGCGACGGCTTGAAGATCGGGTTCTTGATGCCGTATTTCGAAACGCCGTCCTTGATGATCTCGACCTTGAGATGCACCCAGCCGGCCATCTCGATCGCGCCGCAGAAGGTGATCTCGCCGTCGCCCTGGCTGAAATGCAGGTCGCCCATCGACAGGCCGCCGCCGGGCACATAGACCGGGAAATAGATCTTCGAGCCGCGCGACAGGTCCTTGATGTCGCAATTGCCGCCATGCTCGCGCGGCGGCACCGTGCGGGCGCCCTCGGCGCCGACCTTGGCCTTGATGTCGCCCTTGGCGCGACCGGCATGGGCGGTGGGGGCGAAGGGCGGGTTGGCAAGCCCCGGCACCCGGGTCGGATTGGTCGCGATCAGCGCCGCCTCGCGCTCGTTCCAGGTCGCCAGCATCTTCGGGTCGGGCAGACAACCGATCAGGCCGGGATGCACCAGGCCGGCAAAATTGACGCCAGGAACGTGACGCGAGGAGGTGAACAGGCCCTTGATGTCCCAGATCGATTTCTGCGCCAGCGGAAAATGCTCGGTCAGAAATCCGCCGCCGTTCTTCTTGGAAAAGAAGCCGTTGAAACCCCACAGGCTCTCCTGCTTCGGACCGATGTCGAGCAGGTCGACCACCAGGAGATCGCCGGGCTCGGCGCCCTTGACGCCGATCGGCCCCGACAGGAAATGCACGATCGACAGGTCGATGTCGCGGACGTCGTCGGCCGAATCGTTGTTCTTGATGAAACCGCCGGTCCAGTCATAGGTCTCGACGATGAAATCATCGCCCGGATTGACCCACGCCACCATCGGGACGTCGGGATGCCAGCGGTTGTGGATCATGTCGTTTTCATAGGCCGACTGCGTGAGATCGACCTTGATCAGTGTTTCTGGCATTGAAAGCTCCCCTGGTTACAAGTGGTGGTGCGGTTAGACTGACAGATATTTGGAAATCTGCGCGGCATCGACGCTGGAGCGCGGATCGTCGCGGACAATCTCGCCGTTCTCGATCACCAGCACGCGATCGGCAACATCGAGCGCGAAGCTCAGGACCTGCTCGGACACCACGATCGACAGTCCGCGCTGGTCGCGGATCCGCTTCAGGGTGCGGGCCATCTCGCGGATGATCGACGGCTGGATGCCTTCGGTCGGCTCGTCCAGCAGCAGCACCTTGGGCTTGGTGGCGAGCGCGCGCGCGATGGCGAGCTGCTGCTGCTGGCCACCCGACAGATTGCCGCCGCGGCGGTCCTTCATCTCCAGCAGCACCGGAAACAATTCGTAGATATCGCCGGGCACCTCGGACTCGCCGGAGGCGACCAGGCCGGTCTCGATGTTTTCCTTGACCGTCATCGCCGAGAAGATCATGCGGCCCTGCGGCACGTAAGCCAGCCCCTTGGCGACCCGCTCGTAGCTCTTCAAGGTACTGAGCTCGGCGCCTTCCATGGTGACCGAACCGCTCTTGGTCGGCACGATGCCCATCAGCGACTTCATCAGCGTGGTCTTGCCCATGCCGTTGCGGCCCATGATCGCCACGATCTCGTTAGGCGCCACCGCGACGTTGAGGCCATGCAGCACCTCGCTCTGGCCATAGGCGACATGCAGATCCGAGATATCCAGCATTAGCGCGTTCCTTCGGTGACCGGGACAGACATCAGTGCCCGAGATAGACTTCGATGACCTTGGGGTCGTTCTTGACGTGCTCCATCGTGCCTTCGGAAAGAATTTGGCCCTGATGCAGCACCGTGACCTTGTGCGCGATGTCCTCGACGAACTTCATGTCGTGCTCGATGACCAGAACCGAGCGGCCCTTGATGATGCGATTGAGCAATTCCGCGGTCTTGACGCGCTCGCTGACGCTCATGCCGGCCACCGGCTCGTCGAGCATCAGGAGTTCGGGATCCTGGATCAGCAGCATGCCGATCTCGAGCCACTGCTTCTGGCCGTGGCTCAGCAACTCGGCCTTGACGTTGAGCCGGTCCTTCAGGAAGATCATTTCGGCGACTTCATGGACGCGGTCGCGCACCACCGCGTCGCGGGTGAAGGTGAGCGCGCCGAACACGGTGCGGCCGCGCGGAAACGAGATCTCCAGGTTCTCGAACACCGTGAGATCGTCGTAGATCGACGGGTTCTGGAACTTGCGGCCGACGCCGGCCTGCACGATCTGGTTCTCCTTCATTTTCGTGAGGTCCTTGTCACGAAAATGAATCGACCCCGATGTGGCCTTGGTCTTGCCGCAGATCAGATCGAGCACCGTGGTCTTGCCGGCGCCGTTGGGGCCGATGATGACGCGGATTTCGTTTTCATCGACATAGAACGACAGGTCGTTGACCGCCTTGAAGCCGTCAAAGGAAACCGTGAGCGCCTCGACCGACAGCAGGAATTCCTTGGGCTGGTGACCTATCAGCATGATCTATCTCCTCACTCGGCCGGTGCGCCGTCGGCGACGGAACTATCGATGCCGGCGGTCCAGCCCGGCTTGCGCGACGAAATCAGGCGGTCGATGCGCGGCTGCACATAATCGCCCCAGATGCCGGCAAGGCCGTTCGGGAAGGCAAGCACGACCGCGATGAACAGGCCGCCGAGGCCGAACAACCACAACTCGGGAAAGGATTCCGACAGGCTGGTCTTGGCGAAGTTGACCAGCAGCGTGCCGTAGATCGCGCCGAGGATGGAGAGCCGGCCGCCCACCGCAGTATAGATCACCATTTCGATCGACGGCACGATGCCGACAAAGGACGGCGACATGAATCCGACGTTCAGCGCGAACATGGCGCCGCCGATCGCGGCGAACACGGCGGCGACGCAGAACGCGAAGATCTTGAAGTTGGCGACGCTATAGCCGGAAAACCGGACCCGATCCTCCTTGTCGCGCATCGCGACCAGGATGCGCCCGAGCTTCGAATGCCGGATGAACTGGGCGATGAAGATGCAGACGAACAGGCAGCCGACTTCGAAGAAGTAGAGCACGATCTTGGCGTGGTCCGGCCGGATGTCCCATCCCTTCAGGGTGCGCAGGTCGGTCATGCCGTTGATGCCGCCGGTGTAACCCTGCTGGCCGACGATCAGGATGGTCAGGATGGCGGCGACCGCCTGGGTGATGATGGCAAAGTAGGTGCCGCCGACGCGGCGTTTGAACATCGCCGCGCCGATGATCAGGGCAAAGATGCCGGGCACCAGAATGACCGCGGCGATGGTGAACGTCAGGCTGTGGAACGGTTGCCAGAAAGTCGGCAGCGAGGTGATCTGGTTCCAGTCCATGAAGTCGGGGATGCCGGGGGTCGACTGGATCTTGGTATTTTCCGGGCTCGATGCTTCCAGCTTGAGGAACATCGCCATGCAGTAGCCGCCGAGACCGAAGAACACGCCCTGGCCGAGGCTGAGAATTCCGCAATAGCCCCAGCAAACCACCAGACCGAGCGCCACGAAGGCGTAGGTGAGGTATTTCGCGACCAGATTGAGCCTGAAGACATCAAGGCAAAGCGGAAGGATCACCACCAGGAAAACGGCCAGCACCGCAATTCCGATAAGCTCCGATCGATTGACAAAACGATTGGTGAGCATGGCTTCGGCCCTTTTTGTTATTTGCGGACCTTGAGGGCAAACAGCCCCTGCGGCCGCAGCATCAGAATTCCGACAACGGCAAGCAGCGTGATGACCTTTGCCATCGATCCCGACATGAAGAATTCGAGCGTCGACTGGGTCTGCGAGATGCTGAATGCCGAGGCGATGGTACCGACCAGGCTCGCCGCACCGCCGAACACCACCACCAGGAACGTATCGACGATGTAGAGCTGGCCGGAGGTCGGCCCGGTCGAGCCGATCATGGTGAAGGCGCTGCCGGCGATGCCGGCGATGCCGCAGCCCAGGCCGAAGGTGTAGCGGTCGACCTTCTCGGTGTTGATGCCGACCGCGCCCGCCATGATGCGGTTCTGCACCACGGCGCGGACCTGCCGGCCGGCGCGCGACTTGTACATGATGTATCCGACCGCGATGGTGATCAGGAAGGTGAGGCACATCACGAAGATGCCGTTGATCGGCACTTCGATGCTGTCGGAAACATGCAGCGAACCGAGCATCCATTGCGGCAGTTCGACGCCGACCTCGCGCGCGCCGAAGATCGAACGGTAGGCCTGCTGCAGGATCAGGCTCAGGCCCCAGGTGGCGAGCAGGGTATCCAGCGGGCGCTTGTAGAGATGCCGGATCAGCACCCATTCCACCACCATTCCCAACGCTCCGGAGGCGATGAACGCCAGTATCATGGCGAGGAAGAAGTAGCCGGCGAACAGTCCGGGAAGGTAGGCCTGGAAGAAGTTCGACGTCATCCAGGTGACGTAGGCGCCCAGGATCATGAACTCGCCATGGGCCATGTTGATGACGCCCATCTGGCCGAAGATGATCGCAAGACCGAGCGCCATCAGCACGTAGACCGAAAACAGGATCAGGCCGGCAAAGCCCTGCATGACGAAGATGGAGCCGAGATCACCAATCGAATAATCGCCGAACATCGATGTCCTCCGTCGGGGGAATACCCCGCGTCGCGATGCGATTCTCGACCAGATCTTTGGTTTCGAAAACCACGTCGAACTGGCCATCAAGCCTGGCGCGACCGACCCGGGTCTTCGACCACAGATGGTGGTTTTCGTGGATCCGCACGTAACCTTCCGGCGCGCCCTTGAATTCGACGCCGGGCGAAGCCGCCGCGATCTTGTCGATGTCGAAGCTTCCGGCCTTCTCGGCCGTTAACTTCCACAGCCACGGGCCGAGATAGGCGGCCTGCGTCACGTCGCCGATCACGGTCTTCTCGCCCCACATCTTCTTGAAGGCGGGAACGAACTTCTCGTTGTTCGGGTTCTTCAGCGACTGGAAGTACTTCATGCAGGCATAGGCGCCGGCAATGTTCTCGCCGCCGATGCCGTCGATCTCGTCCTCGGTCACGGAGATCGTCAGCAGCAGCTGCTTGGACAGGTCGACACCGGCCGCCTTGAGCTGCTTGTAGAACGCGACGTTGGAGCCGCCGACGACGTCGGCGAAGATCACGTCCGGCTTGGTCAGCTTGATCTTGTTGATGACCGAGTTGAACTGGGTGTTGCCGAGCGGATAATATTCCTCGCCGACGACCTTGCAGCCGGTGAGATGCTGCTCGACATGCTTGCGCGCGATCTTGTTCGAGGTGCGCGGCCAGATGTAGTCGGAACCGATGAAGAAGAACGACTTGGCGCCGTGCTCCTTGTTGATCCAGTTCAGGCCGGCGAGGATCTGCTGGGTGGCTTCCTGGCCGGTGTAGATGACGTTCTTGGACTGCTCGAGACCCTCGTAGAAGGTCGGATAGTAGAGCATGCCGTTGTACTGCTCGAGCACCGGCAGCACCGCCTTGCGGGATGCCGAGGTCCAGCAGCCCATGATCGCCGCGACCTTGTCGTTGACGAGAAGCTTCTTGGCCTTTTCCGCGAAGGTCGGCCAATCGCTGGCGCCGTCTTCCTGGATGATCTTGATCTTGCGGCCGAGAATGCCGCCGGCTTCGTTGATCTGCGCGATCGCGAGCTTTTCGGATTCGATCGAGCCGGTTTCCGAAATCGCCATGGTGCCGGTAGCGGAATGCAGGATCCCGACGGTCACTTCAGTATCGGTAACCGCGAGACCCGTGGTGTTGATCGCGGAGGTTGCCGGCACATCCGCAAAAGATGGGCGAGGAAGCATGGTTAAGGCGGGAATCGCCGCCATTCCCATCAGCAGCTTCCGGCGAAATGCCGACTGCAGTCCCTGTTTGTTGTCTTCTGCCATATCTACCCCGTTCATGTTCGAGTACGCGTTATTGGTCAGGCGAGGATTGCCGAATTTGTGCAGTGCACAGATACGCAAGATCGCGTATATTGCACCGCAAAATAGCGACGTAGGTTTTTGGCGGCTTCCGTGGAGCCGGTTCGCGCGGGGTCAGGAGTTGAAAAGTGGCAGGGCGGCAGCGGATAGACCGCGTCAGGCGCCAATATAATCAATGGGTTGCCAACCAGACGCTGGAAGACTACGCGCTGCGCTTCACAGCCAAGAGCGCGCGGCGCTGGTCCGCCGCCCGCGTCGCCAACACCGCGCTGGGCGCGATCTCGTTCCTGGCGCTTGAGGCGATCGGCGGCACCATCACGCTTAATTACGGCGTCACCAACGCCACCGCGGCCATCCTGGTGGTCAGCGTCATCATCTTCTGCTGCGGCCTGCCGATCGCCTATCATGCGGCCAAGTGCGGCATCGACATCGACCTGCTGACCCGCGGCGCCGGCTTCGGCTACATCGGCTCGACCATCACCTCGCTGATCTATGCCTCCTTCACCTTCATCTTCTTTGCGATCGAGGCGGTGATTCTGGCCACCGCGCTCGAATTGTGTTTCGGCATCCCGCGCCCGATCGGCTATCTGGTCAGCGCCGTCGTCATCATTCCGCTGGTGACGCACGGCATCACGCTGATCAGCCGCTTCCAGTTGTGGACCCAGCCGCTGTGGATCATCCTTCACATCCTGCCGTTCGCGGCGATCGCCTATGCCGATCCGCACTCCTTCGCCGACTGGACCAGGTTTCCCGGCGAGCACGGCGATCCCGGCGGCCATCTCGATCTGCTGCTGTTCGGCACCGCCGCCTCGGTGGTGTTCGCGCTGGTGGCGCAGATCGGCGAGCAGGTCGATTTCCTGCGCTTCCTGCCGCGCGACCGCCGCACCTCGCGGACCTCGTGGTGGATCGCGCTGCTCTGCGCCGGTCCGGGCTGGATCATTCTCGGCGCCGTCAAGCTGTTGGCCGGATCGTTCCTGGCCTATTTTGCGCTGAGCCACGGCGTATCGCTGGAGCATGCCGCCGAACCCGCGCACATGTATCTTGAGGCCTTTCGCTACGTGCTGTCGCAACCGGAACTGGCTTTGGCGCTGACCGGCAGCTTCGTGATCCTGTCGCAGCTCAAGATCAACGTCACCAACGCCTATGCCGGCTCGATCGCCTGGTCGAATTTCTTCTCCCGGCTCACCCATAGCCATCCCGGCCGCGTGGTATGGCTGGTCTTCAACGTGCTGGTCGCCCTGCTGCTGATGGAAATCGGCGTCTACAAGGCGCTGGAGCAGACACTGGCGCTCTATTCCAATGTCGCCATCGCCTGGGTCGGCGCCCTGGTCTCCGATCTCGTCGTCAACCGGCCGCTCGGCCTGCGCCCGCAGCAGATGGAATTCAAGCGCGCCCACCTCTACGACATCAATCCGGTCGGCGTCGGCGCGATGTCGATCGCCACCATCGTCTCGATCAGCGCGTTCTACGGCCTGTTCGGACCGACCGCCAAGGCGCTGGCGCCGTTCGTGGCGCTGATCGTGGCGTTCGTCACCGCGCCGCTGATCGCTTTCGCCACCGACGGCAAATACTACATCGCGCGCAAGCCGAAGCGGAGCTGGCAGAACCTGCAGGCGATCCAGTGCTGCATCTGCGAGCACAGCTTCGAGCCCGAGGACATGGCGTCGTGTCCGGCCTATGCCGGCCCGATCTGCTCGCTGTGCTGTTCGCTGGACGCGCGCTGCCACGATCTGTGCAAGCCGCATGCGCGCATCCAGGCCCAGGTCGCCGATACCCTCGGCAAGCTGCTGCCGAAGCCGATCTATGCCCGGATCAACTCGCAGCTCGGGCACTATCTCGGCGTGTTCGCGGTGTCCGCGGGGCTGGTCGGACTGACGCTGGGCATGATCTATCTGCAGACCTCGTCGACGATCCGCGTCGACAATCTGCAGCTGTCCGACGTGCTGTGGAAGGTGTTCTTCGCGCTGACCATCATCATCGGCGTGGTGGCCTGGCTGTTCGTGCTGGCGCAGCAGAGCCGCCGCGCCGCCGAAGCCGAGACCCGGCGGCAGACCGCGCTGCTGATCCAGGAAATCGACGCCCACAAGCGCACCGATGCCGAGCTGCAGCGCGCCAAGGAAGTCGCCGAATCCGCCAATCTGGCCAAGAGCCGCTATGTCGTCGGGCTGAGCCACGAGCTGCGCTCGCCGCTCAACGCCATCAGCGGCTACGCGCAATTGCTGGAGCAGGATTCCAGCCTGCTGCCCAAGCCGCGCGACCAGGTGCGCGTGGTCCGCCGCAGCGCCGATCATCTGTCGGGGCTGATCGACGGCATTCTCGACATTTCCAAGATCGAGGCGGGCCGGCTCTATCTGTCGCGCGACGAGGTCCGCCTCAGCGAGTTTCTCGATCAACTGGTCGGCATGTTCCGGCTGCAGGCCGCCGCCAAGGGCATCGAGTTCAATTTCAGGCGGCCGCCGGTGCTGCCCTTCGTGGTGTTCGCCGACGAAAAGCGGCTGCGCCAGATCCTGATCAACCTGTTGTCGAACGCCATCAAGTTCACCCAGCGCGGCAGCGTGCTGTTCGCCGTGCATTATCGCAGCCCGGTCGCCGAATTCGAGGTCACCGACACCGGCCCGGGAATCCAGGCCAGCGACCTCGAGCGCATCTTTGCGCCGTTCGAGCGCGGCGCGCTCGGCGTCTCGCAGCCGCAGACCGGAACCGGGCTCGGCCTGACCATCAGCCGGCTGCTGGCGGGCGTGATGGGCGGCGACATCCAGGTCTCCAGCGTGGTCGGCGCCGGCAGCACCTTCCGGGTCAAGATCCTGCTGTCGGAGGTCACCAATCCGACCCGGATCGCCCCCGTCAACGCCCCCGTGTTCGGCTATCACGGCCCGCGCAAGACCATCCTGATTACCGACGACGATCCGGTGCAGCGCGACCTGTTGCGCGAGGTGCTGACGCCGCTCGGCTTCATCCTGCTCAGCGCCCCGGACGGCGCCGCCTGCCTGGCGCTGGCGCAGCACTGCCGGCCCGATTTGTTTCTGCTCGACATCTCGATGTCCGGGATGGATGGATGGACCGTGGCCGAGACGCTGCGTTCGACCGGCCACCATCAGGCCCGCATCCTGATGGTGTCGGCCAGCGCGCTGGAGGCCCATGGCGCCCCGCTGGCGCAGCCGTTTCACGACGGCTACCTGATGAAACCGATCGATATTCCGCGGCTGCTGGAATTGATCCGCCAGCTCCTCAAGCTCGAATGGCAATATGAAACCAACCAGGTTTCGGTCCCGCACTGGAAGCCGAGCACCGGCTCGCGGCCGGCCGTGAAGCATGTCGAGGAGTTGATCAGCCTTGGACAGATGGGCTACATCCGCGCCATCCAGCTCAAGCTCGATGAGATCGCAACCGACCCCGAGCATGCCGACTTCGTCGAGCGCATGCGTTCGCTGATCGACCGCTTCGACCTCGATCAGTTCATGGCAACCCTGAAAACCCTGCACAGTTATGATCACTGAAGCCAAAAAGCGCGATGTCGCCCTGGTCGTCGACGACTCGCCGGAAACGCTCCGGCTGTTGACCGACGCGCTCGACGGCGCCGGCATGACGGTGATGGTGGCGATGGACGGCGCCGCGGCGATGCGGATCGTCGACCAGATCACGCCGGATATCATCCTGCTCGACGCCGTGATGCCCGGCATGGACGGCTTCGAGACCTGCCGGCGGCTCAAGCGCGACGCCGGGCTGAGCAACGTGCCCGTCATCTTCATGACCGGGCTGGCGGAGACCGAGCACATCGTGCACGGCCTGGAGGCCGGCGGCGTCGACTACGTCACCAAGCCGATCGTGATCGAGGAGATGCTGGCGCGGATCAGGGTCCATCTCGCCAATGCACGGCTGACCCAGAGCGCGCGCGCCGCGCTCGACGTGTCCGGGCGCTTCCTGCTCGCCGTCAGCCGGCAGGGCAAGATCATGTGGGCGACGCCGCAGGCGCAGAAGCTGCTGTCGGACAATCTGGCCGCCGGCAGCGACGACGAAGTCGTGCTGCCGGAACCCATGCTGCAGTGGCTGGAACAGGCGCAAAAGGGCAAGAGCGGATCGAAGGCCGCATCAATGGCGTCGTTTCCGAACAACGAGCAGCTTCGGCTGCAATATATGGGCAAGCTCGGCCCGAATGAATTCCTGCTGCGGCTGGCCAAGGAGTCGAGCAGCGACCTTCCGGCGGAATTCTCGAGCGAACTCGGCCTGACCAGCCGCGAGGGCGAAGTGCTGTCGTGGCTGTCGAAGGGGAAAACCAACCGCGACATCGCCCAGATCCTCGGCCTCAGCCCCAGGACCGTCGACAAGCATCTCGAGCAGATCTACGCCAAGCTCGGTGTCGAGAACCGCACCGCCGCCGCCGCCATCGCCACCAGCACCAGCCGGCGCAATTCGTGACGTCAGCAGCCCTCGGGCTGGTGGCGCTCTTCGCGATCGACTGAACCTTCCGTTCGCCGACTCGCGGATGTTCTCCCGGTGCTTCGCGATAGCCAATTCTACTGCGCCAGTACCGAACCCCAGGCGCGCGCGGTTTTCACGATCCAGTCGCGGTAGAGCGTCAGCGGCGTGACGCCGGTCAGGCCGCCGCAGCCGGCGGTGCCGTTCGGTCCGGTCGACCAGCTGATCACACCGACGATGACCGGCCCGTCCGGCCGCGCCTCGAAAACCGGGCCGCCGGAATCCCCGGTGCAGGCGCCTAATCCGTCGCGCGTTCCCTGCCCGGCCGGATCGACCAGCCTGATCTGCAAGGTGCCGGGCTGGCCGGTCGCGACCAGGTCGGCGATGCGGATGGTGCCGCCGGTTCTGCCCTCGCCCCGGACCGTCACGCCGACCCCGGCGATGGTGAAGCGGCTGCCGGCGGCGAGCCCAGCCTGCGGCATCGCCAGCACTGCCGCGGTTTTGTCTTTTGGCGCGGCTTCGAGCTGCAGCAGGCCGACATCGGCGGTGGCGCGATGGGCAATCATCGCCCGCAGGTCGAAGCCGGGATGAAACGCGGTGTGTTTGGCATCACGCAATCGCGGCTGCCGGTCCGCGCCATATTCGACGATCTTGTAGACCGCGCCGGGCTGCAGACAATGCGCCGCCGTCAACACCAGATCCGGCGCGATCAGGGCGCCGCTGCAGAAGGTGCCGCGCGAGCCGACGATGGTGATGACCGAGCGGCCGACGCCCTGCTCGGTCGGCGTTCCGCCGCCGACGATGGCCGAGGCCGGCGCGCAGACCATCAGCGCCAGTGCCGCCGCGACGGATCTTGGGATTTTCATGCGCGCAGCAATAGCCGCTGCCGGCCTCGCCGCCAAGCCGCGCGGCAGGCTGGCCGACGCCGGTGCTGCGTGGTAGCGGTCTGGCAAATCACACTGGCATAGGCGGGCAATCGATGATCGAGGCCGTGATCTGGGATTTTGGCGGGGTGCTGACCACATCGCCGTTCGAGGCTTTCACGCGCTTCGAGAGCGAACGCGGCCTGCCCGCCGACATCATCCGGCGCACCAATACGCAAAATCCCCACGAAAATGCCTGGGCCAGGTTCGAGCGCGCCGAACTCGACATCGAAAGCTTCGACCGGCTGTTCGCAGCCGAATCGCTGGCGCTGGGCGCGGAGGTTCGCGGCAGGGACGTGCTGCCGCTCTTGTCGGGAGATCTGCGCCCCGAGATGGTCGAGGCGCTGCGGCGGATCGGCGCCGTGCTCAAGACCGGCTGCATCACCAACAACCTGCCCGCCAACAGCGTCGGAAGCGCCGCCGGCCGGTCGCTCTATGTCGCCGAGGTGATGGCGCTGTTCGATCATGTGATCGAATCGGCCAAGATCGGCCTTCGAAAACCCGACCCGCGGATCTACCGGATGATGCTCGAGGCGCTCGGGGTAGATCCGGAACGCTGCGTCTATCTCGACGATCTCGGCATCAACCTGAAGCCGGCGCGCGACATGGGCATGACCACCATCAAGGTGCGCGACGCGGCGCAGGCGATCGCCGAACTGGAGGCGGCGACCGGCCTGTCGCTGCGCTGATGCGTGACGATCGATTCCCTGAAACCGATCCCTTGCGAATTGATCCATTGTTTGTCATTCCGGGATGCGCTCTGGCCGGCGATGGCCGGGCGGAGTGCAGGCCCGGAATCCATAGCCCCTGCGGTGGTTGTGGATTGCGGGCTCGCTCGTGCCGCGCTTTGCGCGCCGCTGGCGGCCCGGAATGACAATTGCCTTCGATCGTTCGGCCCGCTGCCGCGAAATGCTCTTCACGCATCCATCGCCGCCCTGATCCGCTGTTGCGTCAGCGGCAGGTCGCGCAGCCGTTTTCCGGTGGCGTTGGCGATGGCGTTGGCGATCGACGCCGCGGCCGGTCCCTGGCCGGTTTCGCCGCTGCCGAGGAAAGGCTGGCCGGGCCGGTCGATGATATGCACCTCGATGCTCTCCGGCACCGCATTGAACCGCAGGATCGGATAGGTCTGCCAGTCGATGCTGGTGATCCTGGTATCGTCGAAGGTCACGCTTTCATAGAGCGTCCAGCTCATCGACTGCACGATCGCGCCCTCGATCTGGTTGGTCAGCCCGTCCGGATTGACCACCTGGCCGCTGTCCACCGCCGCGACCGCGCGCACCAGCCGCGGACGGCCGGTCTCGCCGTCGACCTCCATCTCGGTGGCGACGGCGCAATAGGCCGCCAGATTCTTGTAGCGCGCAAAGGCAAAGCCGTAGCCCCGCCCGCTCGGCGCCTGCTGCCCCCTGCGCCAGCCGAACGCCTCCGCCGCCCGGGTGACGACGTCGCGCCCGCGCGGGTCGTCGAGATGCTTCAGCCGGAATTCGACGGGATCGGCGCCGGCGGCAACGGCGAGTTCGTCCATGAAACTCTCGATCGAAAACACGTTGTGGTAGGCGCCGAGCGAGCGCATCGCGGAAATCCGCAGTGGCATCGCCGGGATGAAATGGTGCACCACATGGGCGTTGGCAAAGCGGTAGATCGGGATCGCGTTGCGGTCGCCGCCGCCTTCCGGCAAAGGAATGGGCCTGGCCGCCGGCACCGCGAAGGGCTGCGCCAGGTGCTGGGCCGCCAGCAGGCATCCGGCGCCGCCCGGCCGCATCGAATGGGTGTTGCTCCAGACCTCGTAATTCCAGTCCGAGATCGTCCCGTTGCCGGTGAGCGACGCCTTCAGCCTTGTCACCATCGCCGGGCCGAACGGCTCCCAGGCATGTTCCTGCTCGCGCATCCATTGCACCCGGACCGGCAGGCCGGGCAGTTGGCGCGCGATCAGCGCCGCGTCGGCCGCGGCATCGTCGGCGCCGTTATGGCCGTAGCATCCGGAGCCTTCGACATGGATCAGGCGGATGTTCGCCGCCGGCACCCGCAACATCTCGGCGATGGCCTGGCGGTCGGGATAGACCCCCTGGGTGTGGGTCCACACCGTCATGGCGTCGTTGACCGACTGCGCCACCGCGCAGGACGGGCCGATCGAGCCGTGCGACTGATACGGCCTGGTGTAGCGCGCTTCGACGGTCTTCTGCCCCGCCGCGGAAGCATCGCCGCGCTGGAAGATCACCGAATCCTGCGACGGCAGGCTGGTGAGCACGCCGAACAGATCGTCCTGCCGCGGCAGGCCCGGCGTCTGCAGCCATTTCGCCGCGGCCGCCAGCGCATGCATCGCCTTGATGGCCTGGAATTCCTTTGCCGCAACGACGGCGAGGAAATTTCCGTCGCGGATCACCTTGACCACACCGGGCATCTTTTCGACCGCGGCGCTGTCGCACCCGGTCAGTTGCGCGCCGTAGCTCGGCGGCCGCACCATGCGGGCATGCACCATGCCCGGCAGCCGCAGGTCCTGGACATAGGCCGCCCCTCCGGTGACCTTGGCCGGGATATCGACCCGCGGCACCGACCGGCCCATCACCTTGAAGCTTGCCGGATCCTTCAATTTCGAGCCCGGCTGCGCCTGCACATGCAGCAGGTCGCCGGCCACCAGGTCGCCATAGAAGAGACGCCGGCCATCGGGCGCCATCACCGCGCCATGGTCGGTGGAAAGCACATCGGCCGGCAGCTCGAGGCGTCTGGCGGCCTCGGCGAGCAGCAAATCGCGCACCTGGGCTGCGGCATGCTGGACCGCGGTGCCGCTGTCCTGCATCGAGTGGCTGCCGGAGGTGTAGCCTTCATTGGCGGTGCGGCCTGTGTCGGCGGTGATGACCTCGATGGCTTCGAAAGCGACATCGAGCTCTTCGGCGGCGATCTGCTGAAAGGCGGTCTTGAAACCCTGGCCGAGCTCGGCCTTGCCGGTGAAAGCCGTGATGCGGCCGTCGGCATCGATGCGGATCCAGGCGTCCAGCATCGGCTCGATTTTGAGGCTGCCGGGAAGACGCGGCGCCGGCGCCGCGGCCGGCGCCGGATTCTGTGCAAAGGCGTCGCCGAGCGAGAAGCTGACGATCAGGGCGCCGCCTCCCGCCAGCACGCGGCGGCGGCCGGGATTGAACGCCACGCCGTTCATCGGCCGCTCCCATGGCTGGCCGAACCGGCATCGGCGGTGTCCATCAGCCGGCTCGCCCGGTGCACCGCGCGCAGGATCCGCATATGGGTGCCGCAGCGGCACAGATGCGGCTCGAGTTCGGCGCGGATCTCGTCATCGGTCGGCTTGGAATTCCTTTGCAGCAACGCCTGCGCCCGCATCATCATGCCGGCGATGCAGTAGCCGCATTGCGCCGCCTGCTCCTCCATGAAGGCGCGCTGGATCGGCGCCGGCGCTGCGACGGTGCCGAGACCCTCGAGCGTCGTCACCTGCTTGCCCTCCAGCAAGAGCAGCGGCGTCACGCAGGACAGCACCGCCTTGCCGTCGACGATCACGGTGCATGCGCCGCATTGGCCGAGCCCGCAGCCGAATTTGGCGGCATTGAGCTTGATGTCGTCGCGCAGCACATAGAGCAGCGGCGTATCCGGATCGGCATCGATCTGGTGATCGTTGCCGTTGATCTTCAATGTCATCATGGCCGGTCTTTCTTCATGGCAGCGGCAGGCGGATCATGCGGCCCCGACGGGCTCTGCAGCAGCGCGGTCTGGGTGCCCCTCGCCTCCGCCACGATCCGTTCGACGCCGCTCCATGCCGGCTGGTCCGAGAACCGCGAACGCAGATAATTCAACAGCGTTGCGATCTGGTCGTCGGTCATGCTGGCGGCGAAGCCCGGCATGATCGGGCTGCGCTGCCCTTCCACCGGGCGGACGCCCGACAGCACGATGTTGGCGGCGTTGCGCGGATCGGCGCTGCTGATGGCCGTGGAAAGGCCGAGATCGATTCCACCATAAGGCACCGGCCTGCCGGCGGCGTGGCAGGTCGCGCAGGCCGCGGCATAGATCGCCGCGCCGGGCGGACCGGCGGATACCGTCGCCGCCGGGGGTGACTTCGCTTGCGCCAGCACCGCCTCGCCCTGGCGCCGGCGTTGCGGCGTCGGTGCGCCGAACACGCCGGCCATGTAGATGGCGATGGCGCGGACGTCGCTTTCGCCGACTTGCGACAGATTGCCGACCACCTCGGCCATCGGCCCGCGCGCCACGCCGTGATCGGCCTGCCAGCCCTGGCGCAGATAGGTGAACAGCGCTTCCGCATCCCACGGCACCGGCGACGGCGACTGGCCGTTGATGGCATAGGCCCGCCAGTGCTCGACCTCGGCGCCGGCGAACGGCGCGCTCGCTCGTTCCGCGCCCAACAGATTGCGCGGCGTGTGGCAGGCGCCGCAATGCGCCAGGCCCTCGACCAGATAGGCGCCGCGATTCCATTCCGCGCTCCTGGCGGCGTCGGGCCGGTAGCTGCCGCGATGAAAGAACAGCAGTTTCCAGCCGGCGATGACAAAACGCCGGTCGAGCGGAAAGCCGAGCTGGTTGGCGCGGGCCGGGGCGTGAACCGGCGGCCGCGTCATCAGATAGGCGTAGAGCGCCCGGTCGTCGTCGTCGGTGACATTGGTGAAATGATCGTAGGGAAAGGTCGGATAGAGCTGCTCGCCGTCGCGGTTGACGCCATCGCGCATGGCGCGGCGAAAGGCCTGTTCCGGCCATTGGCCGATCCCGGTCTCGGCGTCGGGTGTGATGTTCGACGAATAGATCGTGCCGAACGGCGTCGGCACCGCGACGCCGCCGGCAAACGACTGGCCGCCGCGCGCCGTGTGACAATCGCTGCAATTGCCGATCGCGGCGAGAACGCGGCCCCTTCTCACCAGCGCCGGATCGAACGACCGCGGCGCCGGCGGAGCGATGGCGGCGATCGCCGGCCGCCAGGCCACCGCGAATGCCGCGCCGATGGCGGCCATCAGCACGCCGGCGACGATGCCTGCGATCATGCGCGGCGACGCGGTCATCGGTTCGGCCTGCCCTTGCCTTGGTCGATCGGAGACTCATGCCTAACACAAATCCGGCGGGATCGTTCGCCCAGGGCTGCCGATCACCGCCAGTTGACCGCACCAACCGTGAGTCGGTGGCTTCGGCCATGCGCCAACTGTCGATCGCGGCGTGCATCGACGGCTTTCGGTCGCCTCAATTTCAGATTGAAACGTGACCCCATCCTACCATAGGGTAGGCGGGACAGTTTCGCGGATTGGCCGATTTCGAGGGGGGCGGGCGATGCCGAAAAACATTGTCATTTGCTGCGACGGGACCGGCAACGAGATCAACTCCAATCTTTCCAACGTGCTGAAGCTGTTCCGCGTCCTGGTGAAGGATGCCGACCAGCGGGTGTTCTATCATCCGGGCGTCGGCACCATCGGCCTGCAAAGCACCTGGCAGCGGCTGAAGCAGGAAACCTATGGCGTCTTCAGCCTGGCGACGGGCGCCGGCCTCGATGAGGACATCCTCGCCGCCTACCGCTTCCTGTGCGAAACCTACCGGAGCGGCGACCGGGTCTGGCTGTTCGGCTTCAGCCGCGGCGCCTACACGGTGCGCGTGCTCGCGGCCTTCATTCACGTGATCGGCCTGCTGCCGCCGGACCAGATCGATCTTTCGGGCTATGCGCTGTCGGTCTACAAGAATGCCAGCGAGACCAGCCACGGCACCGACGACAAGGCCAGGAATTTCCTGGACGCAGCCTGGCAATTCCGCCGTGTCGCCGGCGGATACCTGATCCCGATCGAGTTCATGGGGGTCTGGGATACCGTGGCATCCGTGATCGTTCCCCGCCAGGACAAGTTCCTGCTCGACCTGCAGACACTGGTCTTCACGCGGACCAATCCGAGCGTCAAGAAATTTCGCCAGGCGATGGCGATCGACGAGCGCCGCCGGATGTTCCGGCTCAATCGCTGGGTCGAGCCGCAGAACTTTCGTCCCGATCCGTTCGATCCCTCGAGCGAGGTGGCCCAGGACATCCGCCAGGTCTGGTTCGCCGGCGTGCATGGCGATGTCGGCGGCGGCTATCCGGAAATCGAAAGCGGCCTTTCGAAATATCCGCTGCTCTGGATGATCGCGCAGGCCAAGGCGGCGGGACTTCGGGTCGACGATTCGATGGTCGATCATCTCGGCTGGGGCTGGCCGCGGCCGGGCAGCCATCAGGTTTATGTACCGCCGAGCCCGACCGCCCAGCTGCACGATTCGCTTACCGGCGCGTGGTGGATCCTCGAATTCCTGCCGAAGCGGGAAAAGTGGAGGGAATGGCCGGAGCGCAAATGCTTCCTCGGCTGGTACATTCCGGACGCCGAGCCGCGGCCGATCCCGGGCGCCGCATTGACGCCCACGCCGCAGATACCCGTCATCCATCGATCGGTGCTCGACCGGATGGCCGCGGACTCCAGCTACCGCCCGATCAACTTTCCGGCCGAGTATTCGATCGAGGAGGGGCCTTCTCCGCCTGCCGCCGACGCGGCACCCGTCGCGGCCGGCCCGCAAGCCGAACCGCCGCCAGCGGACCTGCCCGGACCGGATCCCGTCCTGCCGGGCTGACCCGCAGGACGGCGCCGATCAGGCCGCCGCCTCCGGCTGCAGCTGAGCGACGATCATGCGCTGCAGGGACTCGATCGACTGGAAATTCTCCGGCGTGATCTCGGATTGCGGAATCGTGAAATCGAACTCGGCTTCGACGCCGAGCATGAGGTTGACCATGTCCATCGAGGTCAGCCCGACATCGACCAGCCGCGACCCGGAATCGAGCTCGGCTTGTATCGAATTCTGTTCGAGGATGGCCCTGACAAGAGCAAAGATGCGGTTCTGAACGCTGGAATCGTCGGCTTGCATTCTTGGTCCTCCGCCCGTGGTCGCAGCCGCAAAGCCCGTCGCGGCAATTCGACCATTGCATCAAGCAGCTCTAATTACCGCCGTCTTGAAAAACCGTTACAGCAGTTTGACGCAAGCCGCGCTTCTGTTCTTAACGCTAACGAGGATTGCTAGAATTTTGCCGGTCGAAAAAGCCAAAGGTTAACTGTCCGCATGGATTTAAAAATTGTTTACCCTGAATTTCGTCGACGCATTTGAATTAAATCCATAGCCTCGGGCGCGATCCTGACATGTCGGGCATCGATGCGGCGTCGGGCCGATGCTTCGCAAGGTGCCTCGTTTTCGACAACCCGGAGCATCACGGCCATGAATGTGCAGGAAGCCAGGTTCCGCGAGGTTGCGGATCAAAGCCACGAACAGTTCTTGCTCGATCGCAGTTCACTGCTGCAGCGGACCGCCGTCGTCGCGGCGGCAGCGGCGGCGGAAGCCGAGGCGGTCGATCGCGACGCGCGCTTTCCGAAGGCCGCCATCGACGCGGCACGCCGGCAGAAGCTGCTGGGCAGCCAGATTCCTTCCGGCTTCGGCGGCGACGGCGCCTCGATCTTCGACGTCACCGACATGTGCTACACGCTCGGCCGCGCCTGCGCCTCCACCGCGATGATCTTCGCCATGCACCAGACCAAGGTGGCCTGCCTGGTCCGGCACGGCACCGGCAGCGCCTGGCATGAAGTCCTGATGCGCCGGGTGGCGGCCGAACAGCTTCTGCTGGCGTCTTCGACCACCGAAGGACAGAACGGCGGCAACGTCCGCTCCAGCGCCGCAGCGGTCGAGCGAACCGAGGACGGAATCTCGCTGGTGCGCAACGCCACGGTGATTTCCTATGGCGCGGAGGCCGACGGCATCGTCACCATCGCCCGCCGCGCCGCCGACGCCGCGGCATCCGACCAGGTGCTGGTGGCCTTCACCAAAGACGACTACACGCTGGAACGCAGTCTGGAATGGCAGACGCTCGGCATGCGCGGAACCTGCAGCGCGGGATTCGAACTGAAGGCGACAGGTTCGGCCGACCAGGTCTTTCCGGAGAGCTATGACAAGATCCACGCCCAGACCATGACCCCCGTCGCCCATCTGTGCTGGTCCTCGGCCTGGGCCGGGATCGCGGCGGCGGCGGTGGATCGCGCCCAGTCCTTCATCCGCAAGGCGGCGCGCGGCTCCGGCGGCCAGATGCCGCCCGGCGCGGCGCATTTCACCGCGGCCAGGATGTCGCTGGCCAAGCTGCGCGCCGTGATCACGGCGAACCTGGACAGCTATGCCAGCCACGAGCATGACGAGCGCGCGCTCGGCACGCTGGATTTCCAGTCGTCGATCAACCTGCTCAAGGTCGAGGCTTCCGAGCTCGCGGTATCGACCGTGATGAGCGCGATGCGGGCCTGCGGACTATCCGGCTATCGCAACGACGGCGATTTCAGCGTCGGCCGGCATCTGCGCGACGCGCTGTCGGCGCCGTTGATGATCAACAACGACCGCATCCTCGGCAACATCGCCACCGCCAGCCTGATGAGCGCCGTGCCGGCCGGCCTGCGCGATTGATTGCAACGGCCCCTCGACATCTGCAATGGAAGCCCGACCATGAACCTCGCCATCCGCACCCCGTCACCCGACACCGCAGCGCAGCCGGCCGATCCGCTGGATCATCTCGCCGCCATCCTGTTCCACAGCATGGGCAGCGACGGCGTCTACGCCAGGACCGCGCTCTATGAGGACATGGTGGAGCGGCTCGCCGCCCTGATCACGCGGCATCGCGAACCCGACACCGAGGTGATGCGCTTTCCGCCGGTGATGAACCGCGCCCAGCTGGAGAAATCCGGCTACCTCAAGAGCTTCCCCAACCTGCTGGGCTGCGTCTGCGGCCTGCATGGCACCGAACGCGAGATCCACTCGGCGGTCAGCCGCTTCGATGCCGGCGGCGACTGGACCACCTCGCTGTCGGCCGCCGATCTCGTGCTTTCGCCGGCGGCCTGCTACCCGGTGTATCCGATCGCGGCCAGCCGCGGCCCGCTGCCGAAGGGCGGCCTGCGCTTCGACGTCGCGGCCGACTGCTTCCGCCGCGAGCCATCCCGCCATCTCGACCGGCTGCAGTCGTTCCGGATGCGCGAATATGTCTGCATCGGCAGCCCGGACGACGTCTCCGGCTTTCGCGAACGCTGGATGGCGCGGGCCCAGGCCATCGCCCGCGATCTCGGCCTCAGCTTCAAGGTCGATTATGCCAGCGATCCGTTCTTCGGCCGCGTCGGTCAGATCAAGGCCGTCAGCCAGATGCAGCAATCGCTGAAATTCGAGCTGCTGGTTCCGCTGCGTTCCGAAGCGCAGCCGACCGCCTGCATGAGCTTCAACTACCATCGCGATCATTTCGGCACCACCTGGGACATCGTCGATGCCGCCGGCCAACCCGCCCATACCGGCTGTGTCGCGTTCGGAATGGACCGGCTCGCGGTGGCGATGTTCCACACCCATGGCACCGATCCCGCATGCTGGCCGGGCAAGGTGCGGGAGCTGCTTGCCCTGCCGTCGTGACCGAACTTGCCACCGACCGGGAAACCGCCGTGCTGCACCAGCCGAGAACCCGATGCCGCGAGATCTGCGAGGCCGACATCGATGCCGTCGCCGACCTGCTGACGCGCGGCTTCGCCAGCCGGTCGCGCCAGTACTGGTTGCTCGGATTGCGGCGCCAGGCCGCCCGCGAGGTCCCGCCGGGCTATCCGCGTTTCGGCTATCTGCTCGAGCATGAAGGCGTCGCGGTCGGCGTGCTGCTGTTGCTGTACACGTCGCGGGCGGACGGCGGCGCGGCGACGATCTATTGCAACCTGTCGAGCTGGTATGTCGAGCCGGCGTTCCGCAACTACGCGCCGCTGCTGACCAAGATCGCGCAGCGCAACAAGGAAGTGACCTATCTCAATATCAGTCCGGCGACCTGGACCTGGCCGATCATCGAAGCCCAGGGCTTTCGTTCCTATTGCAGCGGACTGTTCGTGTCGATCCCGGCGCTGTCGCGCCCGCGGCCGGGTACCCTCGTCGAGATCGTATCACCCGGGACGCGCGCCATCGAAGGCCTGCCGGCGGCGGAGGCCGAACTGCTGGCGCGGCACGCGCGCTATGGCTGCCTGAGCCTGCTCTGCCGCTCGCAGAGCGGCGAGGCCATGCCGTTCATCCTGCTGCCGATGCGGATCCGCCAGGGATGGATCGCGCCGCCGGCGATGCAGCTGATCTATTGCCGCGACGTCACCGAATTCGTGGCCTGCGCCGGGACGATCGGCCGCCTGCTGCTCCGCCGCGGCAAGTTTGCCGCGGTGCTCGATTCGAACGGACCGGTGCCGGGTCTCACCGGCTTTTATTTCGGGGCGCGCGGCCGCAAATATTTCAAGGGTCCCCATCAGCCCCGGCTCGCCGACCTCACCGATACCGAGGTCGTGCTGTACGGCCCGTAAGCACTTCGAGCGAAAGCCTGCCCTTCGGCGGGACAGCGGAACTGGCAGGCTGGACCGCCGGCTCCGCCGCGTTTGACGAGTGTTTCTCCTTGTCCTGCCGGCCGGACTGCCTAGATAGCTGCGGGAACGAATATTCAGGATTTTTGGAGTTCCGGTGCAACCACCCGGTTACGTGTTCGACCGCGACAGGCTCGAGGCGCTTGCGCAGTTTGACATCCTCGACACGGCGCCGGAACAAGGGTTCGACGATATCGTCGAACTGGCGAGCCGTGTATGTCAGACCCCTGTCGCCCTGGTAAGTCTTGTTGCCGGCGATCGGCAATGGTTCAAGGCCAGGATCGGTTTTGACGAATGCCAGACCAACCTCAGCAGTTCGGTCTGCGCGCATGCGCTGATCGAGCCTGACCTCCTGGTCGTTCCAGACCTTTCCAGGGATGCGCGAACCAGAAGCAATCCGCTGGTGACCGGGCCTCCTCGCATCCGGTTCTATGCGGGAGCGCCGCTCAGAACCGCGCAGGGCGCGGTGCTCGGCAGTCTCTGCGTGATCGATACCGAGCCGCGTCCGGAGGGGTTGAGCGCCAACCAGGCCGATTCCCTCAAAAATCTCGCACGCCAGGTCATCGCGCAGATGGAATTGCGCCGGGCGGTCGCCGAGCGCGACAAGGCCCTCGCCGCTCAACGGCTTCTCGAAGACAGGCGCAAGGCGAGCGAGGCCCAGTACAAGCTGCTGTTCGATTCCATCGATTCCGGCTTTTGCATCGTCGAAATCAAATTCGCAGGCGGAGTGGCGGTCGACTACCGGTTCAAGGAGGTCAATCCAGCTTTCGCCCGCCACACCGGCCTTGCCGACGCCCAGGGCAAATGGATGCGCGAGCTGGTTCCGACCCACGAGCAGTATTGGTTCGATGTCTATGGACGCGTCGCCTCGGGCGGCGAGCCGGTCCGTTTCGAGTTTCAGGCGAGGGGCCTCGAGGACCGATGGTTCGACGTCCATGCCTTCAGGGTTGGCAGGCCGGATGCGGGGCTGGTCGGCATTCTGTTCAACGACATCAGCGGCCGCAGGGAAACCGAGCAGCTGCAGACGGTGCTGAACCACGAACTCAGCCATCGCCTGAAGAATACCATGGCGCTGGTTCAGGCGGTCGCCTCGCAAACGCTGAAGTCGGTCCCCGATCAGACCCCGGTTAGGGCCTTTGCCGATCGCGTGCTCGCGCTCAGCATTGCGCACGACCTCTTGCTGAGAAAGAACTGGACCGCGGCTTCGTTTGGGGACATCGTCGACGCGGTCGTTTGTACCTTTGGCGATGGCTCGCGATTCGATGTCTCTGGACCCAGGGTGCTGCTTGGCTCACGGGCCACGCTGTCGCTTTCCCTGCTGCTTCACGAACTGACCACCAATGCCGTCAAATATGGGGCACTGTCGGATGCACGCGAGGCCGGCGGCACGACGGGTGCCGGACGGGTGACCATCGCCTGGAAGACCGAGGAGGACGGCGGCGTGCCTGCGCTGCGCCTCGCGTGGCGGGAGCGAGGCGGCCCGCCGGCGCGGGAGCCGACAAGAAAAGGCTTCGGCTCGAAGCTGGTCGGGATGGGCCTTGCCGGAACCGGCGGCGCCGAGCTTAGTTACTCACCTTCCGGCTTCGAGGCCGTGTTCTCGGCCTCGCTCGCCGACTTGCAGAATTAGGCGGGCAAAGTGGTCAGTTCCCAAATGCCAAGAACCGTCGTGCTGGTCGTCGAGGACGAACCTCTGTTGCGCCTGAACACGGTCGACATGGTGGAAGAAGCCGGGTTCGACGCCCTCGAAGCCGCGAACTCGGAACAGGCGATGCGCCTGCTCGAGAGCCGTTCGGACGTCGGCATCATCCTGAGCGACATCCATATGCCGCCGGGGATGGATGGAATGGCGTTGGCGGCATTGGTGCGTGATCGATGGCCTCCGATCGAGATTATCCTGGTGTCGGGCGAGGTCAATTCCGCCGAGGCCGATCTGCCGGAACGCGGCCTGTTTTTCAGCAAGCCCTACAGGCCCAGGGACGTCGTTGCCGCGCTGAACAGAATGGCGGCTCAGAAGGCAGGTTGAAGCGCGCAGGGCTGGTCGGAGATCGGTCTGCAGGAGCCGGTGCGGCGCCGACAACGCAAGCGCGGCAAGTTCCGCCGAGTTTCGGTTGACACATCGCGTTATTCCGCGGCGACCACGAATCCGATCGCGCTCCCGCGCTGGCCGGCCCTCGGTCGGGGTCGCACAATCGAGCTCGATGGACGGCGACGCGCACCCGTTCAGGCGTGCGCGAATTCCCAATACAGTTTTCGCGCCCGGCGGTAGAACGGGCCCGGCTGCAGCGGCCGGTCGTCGATCCGGATCACCGGCGCCACCTTGGCGAAATTGCCGGTCGAGAAGATTTCGTCGGCGCCGAGAAAATCCGCATAGCTCAGCGTCGACTCGACGACGCTGACGCCGTCGCCGCGCAACAGATCGATCACCCGCTGCCGGGTGATGCCGTTGAGGAAGGTGCCGTTCGGCGCCGGGGTATGGACCACGCCGTCGCGCGCCATGAACACGTTCGAATTGCCGAACTCGGTGACATTGCCGAGCAGGTCGAGCAGCAGGCAATTGCCGAAGCCGCGCGCCTGCGCCTCGATCAGCGCGCGGGAATTGTTGGGGTAGAGGCATGCCGCCTTGGCATCGACCGGCGCGGTCTCGCCGCTGGGGCGCCGGAACGGCGACAGCGTGATCGCAACGCCGGTCGGCTGCGGCATCGGCGCCACATAGAGGCACAGGCACCAGTTGGTGGTCTCCGCATCGAACAACACCCCGCCGCCGCTGCCGTTCTGGGCCCAGTACATCGGCCGGATATAGAGCTCGGCATCGGGCGCGAAGCGGGCGATGCCCTCCCGCGCCAGTTCCAGCCAGGTTTCGCTGTCGACCAACGGCTTCAGCTTGAAGTGGATGGCGGACTGGTTGACCCGGGCGCAGTGCCGGTCGAGATCGGGCGCCACGCCCTCGAAGGCGCGCGCGCCGTCGAACACCGTGGAGGCGAGCCACGCCGCATGCGTGCGGGGACCCATGATCGGCACATTGCCCTCATGCCAGGCGCCTTCAAAAAATGTCCAGGTCTGCGAATATTGCACCGGTGCCATCGTCTGGGCCATCATTGACATCCACGCCGCGACGCCGCGGCGGCGCCATCATTGTCCGAAGTCCTAAGGATTTCCTTATCCTGGCCGGCGGCGATAGCGTTGGATTCACGGTTGCCGGACCCCACTGGCCCGGCGCCATTTCCTGAAGCGGAGCCGACATGCCCCTCGATCCCCTGGCAAAGCGCTTTCTGGTCATGATGGCGGCGGCCCAGCCGGGCCAGCGGCTGCGCCCGACGGTGGAGGACCGCCGCGCGGCGCTGGCCAAACTGATGCAGTTCGCGCGCCCCGAGCTGCCGGCGTCCGGGATCGACGGCAGCCTGCCGGGCCCGGCCGGCGACATCCCTTACCGCCTCTATGCACCGGCTCCGGAGCCGGCGGAGCCGCTGCCCGGTTTTGTCTTTTTCCATGGCGGCGGCATGGTTGCCGGCAGCCTCGACACCCACGACCGGATCTGCGCGGCACTCGCCCAACTGACCGGCTGCCGCCTGGTCTCGGTCGGCTACCGCCTCGCCCCCGAGCACAGATTCCCGGCCGCGGTCGAGGACGCCATCGCGGCGACCCGCTGGGTGTCCGGGCAGGCCGCCTTGCTCGGCATCGACCCGGCCAGGATCGTGGTGGGTGGCGATTCCGCCGGCGCCACGCTCGGCGCGGTGGTCTGCCAGCATGCCGCCCGCCATGGCGGACCGGCGATCCTGCTGCAATGCCTGATCTGTCCGGTGCTGGATTTCGACGAGCCGTCGCCGTCGCGGCTGGAATTTGCCGAGGATCATCTGCTCGACAGCACCATGATCGAGGCCGACCTTGCCGACTACCTGCCCGACGGCGCCGATGCCGCCGATCCCCGGATTTCGCCGCTGCGCGCCACCGATCTCGCCGGGCTTCCCGCCGCCATCATCCACACCGCCGAATTCGACCCGATGCGCGACGAAGGCAACGCCTATGCGCGCAGGCTGATGGCGGCGGGCGTCGCGGTGGAGCACACCTGCCACGACGGCATGATCCACAATTTCCACGCCCTCGGCGCCATCCTTCCGCAGGGCCAGCGCGTGCTGCACGAGATCGCCGAACAGATCAGGCGCGCGGTCGGAGGCTGATCGTGGAAAAGGCCGCGCGCGTGGTTACTGACATTGCGCGACGTCCGACTTGAGTCCCCGAGCGGAAACCGTTCGTCAGAATTGGCGCAGCAAAAGTTTTCGCGCAATTCGGTGGCGTTATCCCTGCTGTTGGGAGGACGCCTCGCCAGACGGCCCAATCGCCCCAGCGTTCATCTGTTGTCGCGCACTTCTCTGATACGAGAGCCATGCTTCCTCTCGCCTCGCGTGCTCTGCCCACCGCTCGGCCCGTTCGAGCCACTTACCGGTTTGCAGGGGATCAGACTTCGCTCTCCGGAGATACATCAGTTGCATCTCGCGGCAACTTTCCAAGTCATCATTCATGGCACGCCACTCCCCACTTTTTGCGGGGTGGATTGTGCCACCAAACGGCTCAATGAAAAGGACAGCAATCCTGACGGTTCGCGCTTTAGTTAATCTACCCGCACCGGGTTGCTATCTCCGAGACCCCATAGAGCGCCACGTCCCTGCCGCCAGGAGCCGCCCATCCTGCCAGCCGGTGGACTCTTTCATCGCGGATGTCGCCTGACCCAAACCGGCCTTTGACACGTTCGACGGCAACCTTTGAGGACATTTTCGACTTGCAGGACAGCCTCACAAGCAGGAGGCTGAGTTCGAACGGTTGAAGCGGAAGCCTTTCGGGAATATTTCAGATGTGGGTGAGGCTATCCTCCGCGGGGCGCGCATAACGTCATGCGACCAGGGTTGCTTTCCCTTTGTGCAATGCCTTGTTTATTTCTGTGCGTCTCACTTCGCCCCAATACCAAGGTATGGCCGAACCAAACCTGGGTTGAATGGAGGAGTCCAGATCGGCCGGGTATGATGTTGAGCATTCAAAAAAGATGGCGAACAACCGATAAGATGACGCGGCTGGCGTGGTCCGGAGGGGTTGTCGTGTCAGCACTGACCGTGGGGTCGGGGCTGCGACCTGCCATAACGGGTATTCCTGCACTGGGAAGAGGTTGCCGAATATGGCCAAGGCGTTGGGGGCGGGTGGCGGAAGCAGTTCGGAGGCCCGCAGAATCGGGACGTCGCTACGGGTTGTGATGGTCGGACTGGGATTGGGTCTTTCGCTTCAGGCTTTTCCTTGCATCGCTCAGACGCCTGGTCAGCCGCCCGACACGATGGCGGCGCGGGTTGAGGCGTGCACGCCCTGCCATGGCGATAAGGGCGGAGGAAGCACCGACGTCTATTTCCCGCGTCTTGCGGGCAAGCCCGCCGGCTATCTCTACAACCAGCTTGTCGCCTTCAAGAACGGCCGGCGCAAATACCCGCCGATGAACTATCTGCTCGAATTCCTCACCGACTCGTATCTCCAGGACATCGCCGATTATTTCGCGAGCCAGCATCCGCCGCTGCCCGCGCCCGAGTCGACCAACGTCAGCCAGCAGGTGCTGGCGCAGGGAGAATCTCTCGTCATCAGCGGCGATGCCACTCGGCAGATCCCGGCCTGCCGAAGCTGTCATGGACCAGCGCTCACCGGCATGGAGCCCGGAATTCCGGGATTGCTCGGTCTGCGTCCGAACTACATCAGCGCGCAGCTCGGCGCATTTCGCTACGGTACCCGGACCGCCAAGGCACCCGACTGCATGCAGGCGGTTGCCGCACGGCTGACGGAAGCGGACGTTACGGCGGTCGCGGCGTGGCTCGCCAGCCGACCCGTGCCTGCGGATTCGCCTCCCGCGCCGAAAGGCACATTTGTGCCGCCTTTCGCTTGCGGCAGCGAACCAGATTGAGGGCGCGATCATGAAATTCCGACCATGGCTGCTCGGGCTTTTCTTACTCTCGCTGCTTCCCGGTCCAGCCGCTCAGGCGCAAGAGAAGAAAGGTGCCGCCGGCGACAACATCGTGCGGCGCGGCGAGTATCTCGCCCGCGCGGGCGATTGCATTGCCTGCCACACCGCGGCAGAGGGCCGCCTGTTCGCGGGCGGGCGCGCGATGCTTACCCCTTTCGGGACGCTCTACTCTTCCAACATTACGCCGGATGCCGAGGCCGGGATCGGGAAGTGGAGCACGGACGACTTCTACAGGACCATGCACAGCGGCCGCTTTCCGGACGGCGGCCTGATCTATCCGGCGATGCCGTTCGCGTCCTACACGAAGGTCACGCGCGCCGACAGCGATGCGATCTTCGCTTACCTGAAGACGATTCCGCCCGTAAACCAGAAGAACCGACCGCAAGACCTGCGCTTTCCTTACGACAACCGCCAACTGCTTATTGGCTGGCGCACGCTGTTCTTCACCGAAGGCGACTATAAGCCGGCCCCCGACAAGTCCGCGGAATGGAATCGAGGGGCCTATCTTGTCGAAGGGCTTGGTCACTGCGGGATGTGCCATACGCCGATCAACGCGCTCGGCGGGAACTCGCAATCGGATGCGTTCAAGGGCGGCCTGATCCCGATGCAGAATTGGTACGCGCCCTCGCTGACCTCCAACCGGGAAGGCGGGCTCGGCGACTGGAGCATCAAGGACATCACCGATCTCCTGAAAACCGGCATCTCGGCGCGAGGCGTCGTGTACGGTCCCATGGCCGAGGTCGTTTACAACAGCCTGCAATACCTCAACGACGACGACATACGGGCCATGGCCATGTACCTGAAGGGCATCGCCGAGTCATCGCCTCCGCCGCCAGCTTCTTCGACGCTTCCGAGCAGTGAAGGCAGCCTGCTGATCAGCCTTGGCAAGACAGTGTACGACGCGCGCTGCGCGACGTGTCACGGAGCGCTGGGCGAGGGCAAGCCGCCGCACTGGCCGCCGCTGGCGGGCAACCAATCGATCCAGATGGAATCCGCCGTCAACCCGATCCGGATGGTGCTCAACGGCGGCTATCCGCCGGCCACCGAGCCTGCTCCGCGCCCCTACGGGATGCCGCCGTTCGCGGGTCTGTTGTCCGACAACGAGGTCGCTGCCGTGGTCAGCTACATCCGCACCGCCTGGGGCAATCGCGGCACTCCGGTGAGCGCCCGCGACGCCAACGAGCTGCGGTCCGCAACGCTGAATTGAGGTCGGCCATGATCAATTCGGAGCTTCCTGCTGAGACGGATCAGGATGACCGCGTCGACCGGATCGTCGCTGCGGGACCGCACGGAGCGCTGGCGCTCGCCGGTATCGCGGCCGCGTGCGTGGTGGCCATCTGGCTTTCCTTCTACCTCTTCGTATTCCTGGCGCGAGGGGCATTGCAATGACCCATCCGGATGCGCATCAGGATACGGGGATCGCCGAGCGCACCGAACGCCGCTGGGCGACGATTTCCGTGATCGTCATGATCGTGTTGCCGTTGATGGCGGCCTATGCCGGCATCCATCAGGCGACGATGCCGCAGCCACGTGTCGAGACCATCGATCCGACGCGGCTGCATCTTTCGGGCGAATTCATGGAGTCCAATCTCGGCACCGCGGTCGAACCGGATGGCGCGGTGACGGTGCGCGCCATCGGCCAGCAATATTCGTTCGCGCCCTCCTGCATCCTGGTGCCGGCCGAAACCCCAATGATGCTCCGCGCGACCAGCGCCGACGTGGTGCACGGGATCATGGTCCAGGGCACCAACATCAACACCATGCTGGTGCCGGGCTATGTCTCCGAACAGTCCATGCGCTTCGACAAGACGGGCGACTACCTGATGCCGTGCCAGGAATTCTGCAGCTTCGGACACGAAGGCATGTGGGGCAAGGTCAGGGTGATCGACAAGGCGGAATTCGCAAGCCGCGCAAAGAACGGCGGGAGGCTGAGCTGTGTTGGCGAATAGGAAGCTGATCCTCGCGCATTTCTGGCTCGCATTCGCGGTGTTCGGATTGGCGCTGTGTCTCGGCGCCTGGCAGATGTTCGTCCGCAGCCCGCTCTACGTCTGGATCAGCGATCCGGAATGGTATTACCGGTCGGTCACCGCGCATGGCACGGTGATGGGCTACGTCTTTCCGACACTGGTCGCCATGGGCTTCGGCTATGCGATCACGGAATCAGCGCTGGAACAGCGTCTCGTCGGCCTGCGCTGGGCCTGGGTGGGATTTTGGCTGATCGTCGCCGGCGCGATCATGGCGATGGTGCCGGTCGCGCTTGGCCGGGCATCGGTGCTCTACACCTTCTATCCGCCGCTGATCGGCAGTGCGTTCTACTATATCGGGGTCGTGCTGGTCGTGGTCGGCTCCTGGATCTGGGTCGCGCTGATGTCGATCAACCTGCACGTCTGGAAGCGCGCCCATCCAGGCGACCCGGTGCCGCTGGCGATGTTCGCGAACGTCGCCGGGTCCTATCTGTGGGCGTGGACGGCGGTCGGCGCGGCGCTCGAATTGCTGCTGCAGATCATCCCGGTCGCGCTCGGATTCAAGGCGACCATCGACGCCGGGCTCGCGCGCGTCCTGTTCTCCTGGACGCTGCACGCCATCGTCTATTTCTGGCTGATACCGGCCTACATCGCCTTCTACGTCATCGTGCCGCGCGCGATCGGCGGGCGCCTCTACAGCGACACGATGGCGCGCATCTCGTTCATCCTGTTCCTCATCGTCTCCATGCCGATCGGCATTCACCACACCTACGCCGACCCGCAGGTCGGCGCCGGGTTCAAATTCATCCATTCTGCCTTTACCGCGGTCGTCACGCTGCCGACCCTGTTCACGGTGTTCACGATCTGCGCTTCCGTCGAGATCGCCGGCCGTTTGCGCGGCGGCAAAGGACTGCTCGGCTGGACCGCCGCACTGCCCTGGGAGAACCCGATCATGCTCGCGGTCGCGTTCTCGTTCATCATGCTCGGATTCGGCGGGGCAGGCGGCATTATCAACATGAGCTACCAACTCAACGCCTCGATCCACAACACCCAGTGGATCACCGGGCATTTCCATCTCATCTTCGGCGGCGCGGTCGTGATCATGTATTTCGCGCTCGCCTATGACCTGTGGCCCCATCTCACGGGCCGTTCGCTGCCGGACCTGCGGCTGGTCCGCACGCAACTCTGGCTCTGGTTCATCGGCATGATGGTGACCACGTTCCCGTGGCATTGGGTCGGCATCCTCGGCATGCCCCGCCGCATGGCCTATTACGATTACACCGATCCCGCGCTGTCGCCGCAGGCGCTTCCGGTGACGGTCTCGGCGATCGGTGCTTTCATCCTGCTGACCTCCGGCCTGCTGTTCCTCTTCATCCTTGCGCGCGGCTCCACGGCTTCCCGGGCGGAGGCCGGCCCCTACCGGTTCAGCCGTCCCCTCCATCCCGTGAGGTCGGTGCCCCTCGCTCTCAACAGCTACGGGATCTGGCTGGCGCTGATGATCGCGCTCACGGTCACGAACTACGGCTATCCGATCGCGGCGCTGGTGGCGCGGCAGGACACGTCCGTGCCGGCGATTTACGTGGGAGCGCAATGATGAGCCCGCGCCAGCTCTTCTCGTTCCGCAATCAATACTTCAGCGTGGGCGTCGGCGTCACGGCCGCGGTTTTGCTCCTGGCGGCGCTGTTCGGCTTCGTCGTGCTGCCCTACGCCCAGCCCAAGCTCAAGTTCGCGGACCTTTGGGATGCGATCTGCAGCGCGGCCGGCCGGCCGCAGCAGTCGCCTTCGTCCACTGCGGCCAAACCGACGCATCGCTTGTCGGAAGTCGTGTTGACGCCGACCACGCTTGCGCATCCGAGCCAGGAGTCGATCGGCCGCGGCGCGACGCTCGCGCAACGCTGCGCGATCTGTCACGGTCCGACCGGCATCAGCCGCGCCGAATCGCCCAATCTGGCGGGCCAATATGTCGGCGTGATCTACAAACAGTTGCTGGATTTCCGCTCGCTCGCGCGGACCAATGCCGTGATGTCGCCGTTCGCCGCCGTCCTGTCGGACCAGGACATTGCCGATCTCGCCGCCTATTACGCCTACCTGCCGCGCCTTCCCGCCTACCATCCGGAGCGGCAGCTCGCAAAACCCCGCGTCGTGATCTACGGCGCGCCGATCCGCGGCATCGCGCCCTGCGGCGCCTGTCACGGCGCGCTGGACAACAAGACCGGCAGCCCGTGGCTGGAGGGGCAATCGGAGGTCTACCTGAAGGAACAGCTTCAGGCATTCGCCTCCGGCCAGCGCACCAACGACATCAATCAGCAGATGCGCAACATCGCCCGTGCCATGACGCCGCAGGAGATCGACGAGGCCGCCGCGTATTATGCCTCGCAGCCGGCGGAGATCGTGAAGTCAACCGACTGAGCGGCGTCGGTGCCCGCGCGTCGCAGTCGAAGTAGCGATCATGCGCGGGCGTGATCAGTCTGGAGCAGGGCCAGGGTTCACCGGGAGACGTTTCCGGCTTGGCACGAGCCGGATCTTTCAGCGATCGGAGGAGCCATCGTGGACACCGTTCTGACGTTGCAGTTGGTCGTAGCTACCCTCATCGCGCTGTTCGTGGCGTACAATTTTTTTCATTACGTGCTTTTTCTCCTGGTGACCCAGCCGAAGGAGGCGAGCGGGATCGGCCACGAGTTGAACCAATTCGAGCAGCGCCAGTTGATCGAGTGGACGCCGCAGCCGAGCGACTTTCTCAAGCACGACGACGAGAAGCGTACCTATGATGACGTGTTCGGCACCTATCGCGACGAGCAGGCCAACTACAGCACGTGCGTTTTCCCCCGCGTCGCGTTTTCGCGTCCCTACGAAGCCGAATACGTTCTTCTGAAGCTGAAGGACGGGATGCGGCTGCTGGATCTTGGGTGCGGATCTGGCGCGGCGGCCTACTACCTCGCCAGCCGGCGCAATATCGAAATTGTGTGCGTGACCAATTCATCCGTTCAGGCCGAGGTCTGTCGTCGGAAATTTGCCAAGCTGGGTGGGCGGGGACAGGTAATCGTCACCGACTTCGACAGCCTCGATCTGCCGAATGAAAGCTTCGACACGATCTATGCGCTCGAATCGATCGGCTACACCAAGAACCTGGACGCCTGGCTGGCGCGCTGCTGGCGCATGCTCAAGCCTGGAGGCAGCCTGTTGATCCGCTCCCCGGGATCATTGGATCATTGTCGGCGCAAAGAGGATTACCTGAGCGTCACGGCCTTCTTCGACAACTGGCGCTACAATTTTGTCGGCGCCAATCTGCTCGTCTACAAGATGCGCCGACTAGGCTTCGAGCCGATCCGTTACCGGCAACTGCCATTCTGGGCCTGGGGCCTCACCTGGAACTTCATTCAACACCTGGTATTGTGGAAGTATCGGCTGAAGATGCGCACATTCGTGGAATTGGAACGGATCATCTGGCGCACTTCCAAGGTATTTGTCTTCGGCAACCCGTACAACATGGTGCTGGCTACCAAGCCCGTGGCAGCGTCTCGTTCCTGGCAGGACCAACGCAGGATAGTAATCATCCTATCGGATCGCTCGCGTGAGATTATTCGCCAGTTTGAAGGGCTGCACCGGAAACGCCACGACAGCGCCCGAAGTTCGGCCGCTCGGTAGATGCTCTGCCCGGGTCGCGCTCAGCAACGACCTCCACCTGGGCGGCGCGTATTGTTCACCCGAAAGGCCAGCCGACGACGAAGGCTGAACAATACGCTGCTGTTGTAGTGCATGAGTCTCTTGCTGGCACATTGCGGCGTTTCGCTGCTGCGCATCGATATGCCGGCTATCGGGGGGACCGCTGCAGGAACTTCAAATCAGCGGCACCCGCGACCATTTGATTCAATCTTTAATCAATTATTGTCTCTCCATTAGGCTTAATTCGTCAATCTTGGTGCGATTTATTGCTGGCTTAAGCGCCCGGCCCTAAAAAACCCGACGGCGGACAAGACGCAATCTGCAATGGCGCCCGCCGAACGGTGAGGTGAACCATGCGCAACGAAACCATCGCGATCCACGCCGGCTATGAGCCCGATTCCGCCACCAGATCCGTCGCCGTTCCGATCTACCAGACCGTCGCCTATGCCTTCGACAGCGCCGATCACGGCGCCGCCCTGTTCAACCTCGAGGCGGAAGGCTTCCGCTACTCCCGGATCGCCAATCCGACCACCGCCGTGCTGGAAAAGCGGGTTGCCGAGCTCGAGGGCGGCGTCGGTGCGCTCGCCGTCGCCAGCGGACAGGCGGCGCTGCATTTCGCCCTGGTCAACCTCGCCGACACCGGCGGCAACATCGTCTCGGTGCCGCAGCTCTACGGCACCACGCATACCCTGCTCGCGCATGTGCTACCGCGCCAGGGCATCGTCACCCGCTTTGCCGACAGCGACCAGGCCGACGCCATCGAGAAACTGATCGACGGCGATACCAAGGCGATCTTCGCCGAGACCATCGGCAATCCGGCCGGCAATGTCTGCGATATCGAGGCGCTGGCCAGGGTCGCGCATCGCCACGGCGTACCCTTGGTGGTCGACAACACGGTCGCGACCCCGATCCTGCTCAAACCGTTCGATTACGGCGCCGATATCGCCGTGCATTCGCTGACGAAATTTCTCGGCGGCCACGGCACCACCTTGGGCGGCGCGATCGTCGACAGCGGACGTTTTCCCTGGACCGAGCATGCCGGCCGCTTTCCGGCCTTCAACGAGCCCGACCAATCCTATCACGGCCTGGTCTATACCAGGCAGTTCGGCGCCAGCGCCTATATCCAGAGGGCGCGCAGCGTCTATCAGCGCACCATGGGGGCGGTGCTTTCGCCGTTCAATGCCTTCCTGCTGCTGCAGGGCATCGAGACGGTGGCATTGCGCATCGAGCGCCATGTCGAGAACGCGCGCAAGGTCGCCGAATTCCTGCGCGCCGATCCGCGCGTCGCCTGGGTCAACTATGCCGGGTTTCCAGACAGTCCCTACCACGCGCTGGTCCAGAAATACCTCGACGGCCAGGCGTCCTCGCTGTTCACCTTCGGCATCGAGGGCGGCCTGGAGGCCGGCAAGGCGTTTTACGATTCGCTGAAGCTGATCACCCGGCTGGTCAATATCGGCGACGCCAAGTCGCTGGCCTGCCATCCGGCCTCGACCACGCACCGCCAGATGTCGGCCGAGCAGCAGCGCATGGCCGGCGTGCTGCCGGAAACCATCCGGCTTTCGATCGGCATCGAGCACGTGGCCGACATCATCGAGGACATCGACCAGGCGCTGGCGCAGGCCTCGACACGGCGGCGGCGGCTCGAGGCCGCGGAATAGATCGGCCGGCCGGCATGACGCTCCTGTTCGACAGACACCGGCTGATCGTCAGTCCCGCGCTGGCGCCGACCCAGCAGTCCGAGGCCGATGCCATCGCCCTGCCGCAGAACACGGCCGACGCCGTGCTCACGATCGGCCTCGTCAACAACATGCCGGACGCCGCGCTGCAGGCCACCGAGCGGCAGTTCACCGACCTGCTGCGGGCCGCGGCCGGCGATCATCGCATCCACCTGCACTGCTTCTCGCTGCCGTCGGTGAAGCGGTCGGAGCCGGCGAAGACCCGGGTCGACCGGCATTACAGCGACATCGCCGACCTCGGCCGGCTGCCGATCGACGGATTGATCGTCACCGGCGCCGAGCCGAACGCCAGGACGCTTCCGGAAGAGCCGTTCTGGCAGGAGCTCACCGCGATCGTCGACTGGGCGGAGGCCAATACGCGCTCCACGATCTGGTCGTGCCTGGCCGCGCATGCCGCGGTGCTGCATCTCGACGGCATCGAGCGGCAACGGCTCGACGCCAAATGCTCCGGCGTGTTCGACTGCGCCAAGGTGATCGACAGCTGGCTGACCGCGGACGTGCCGTCGCCGCTCAAGATATCGCATTCGCGGTTCAACGCCTTGAACAAGCGCGACCTGCTCGCCCGCGACTATCACGTGCTGACCGAGTCGCGGCAGGCCGGCGTCGACATCTTCGCCCGGCAGCGCAACAGCCTGTTCGTGTTCTTTCAGGGCCATCCGGAATATGACGCGCTGTCGCTGCAGCGGGAATATCTGCGCGACATCACCCGCTTCATCGCCGGCCAGCGCGCGACCTACCCGGCAATCCCGGCCGGCTATTTCGACGCCGCGACCGAGCAAAGGCTGGCCTGCTTCCAGAAGCGGGCCAGCGCCGAACGCCGGCTGCCGCTCAGCACGGCGCTGCCGCCGCTGACGCTGCGCCCGGACATCGCCGCCGGCGCCGCGGCGACCGCGATCTTCCGCAACTGGCTCGAATATCTTGCGCTCGGCGCGGCCGCGAAGGCGTCCACGGGCCGCGATCGGCGATGAACGCCCACGAGGCATCATGGTCTCACCGATCGCGGTGCGCAGTTTAACGATTCCCGGAGCATGTTCGAATCGTTTCGATCCGCAGCAAGGGCAATTGTCATTTCCCGATGTGCCATCGCACATCGGGAATGCCAGACAGCATCGCTTCCCACGGGACCGGATTCATGGAATCGATGGCCTGCCGGGATCCGCCAGCCGCCTGGCCTGGCCGAACGACGGGAGTTTTGCGATGCGGATCGCGCTGTGCAACGAGGTGCTGGCCGGCATGCCGCTGCCGCGGCAATGCGACTACGCCGCAAGTCTCGGCTATGATGGCCTGGAGATGGCGCCGTTCACGCTGGGCGATTCGCCGCAGGACATCACAACGGCGGAAGCCGCCAGAATCCGCGGCACCGTCGAGGCCAGCGGCCTCGTCGTCACCGGACTGCATTGGCTGCTGGTCAGACCGGAAGGCCTGTCGCTGACGGACCCCGACGCCGCGGTGCGCGCCCGTACCCTCGAGGTGATGATCCGCCTCACCGCGCTGTGCGCCGAACTCGGCGGCGCGGTCATGGTGCATGGCTCGCCGCGGCAGCGCCAGATCGCAGGCGGAGAAACCCACGCGGTGGCCCTGGCGCGGCTGCAGGAAGGCCTGGCGCAGGTGGCCTCGGCCGCGGCCCGCGCCGGCGTGATCTATTGCATCGAACCGCTGTCGCCGCGGGAGACGCCGCTGGTCAATACGGTCGCCGAGGCCGCAGAACTGGTCCGCGCCATCGGTCATGATCACCTGCGGACCATGATCGATTGCAGCGCCGCCGGCGTGACCGAGACCTGTCCGATCGCCGAGTTGATCGACCGCTGGCTGCCGACCGGCCTGATCGCCCATCTCCAGGTCAACGATCCGAACCGGCGCGGTCCGGGCCAGGGCGAGATGAAATTCGCGCCCGTGCTGGCGGCGCTGAAACGGCATGATTATGCCGGCACCCTCGCGGTGGAACCGTTCGACTATGTTCCCGACGGTCCCGCGGCCGCGGCCTTTGCCGCCGGATATCTGCGCGGCCTGCGCGAGGCGCTGGCCTGAGCCGGCAACGAGGCGCGCGCCGGCCGCGAAAAGGCTCAGTCGAAGCCGAGGCTCCAATCCGGGCCGCCGAGCCAGCAGCGCTCGGCGGGAATTTCCTGATCGCGATACAGCCGGGTGATTTTCTGCCAGCCGCCCTTGGCAAAGGCTTCGGCCAGCGCGCGTTCGGAAGCCTCGTCGCGGGCGCCGGCGCAGGGAAAGATCGCCACCGGGGAAATCCAGCGTGCCAGATAGTCGCGGCCGCGGCGTTCGATGCGGAACACCGCGCCGGCCCGCGCCATCCGCTCCGGCGAAGCCGCCCCAAAGCCCTGGTCCGACGTCATCGGCAGGATCAGCCGGCCGCCATCGGCGAGGCCATCGAGCCAGCTTTCGGCCGGGCGGGTGCAACCGGCATTGACATAGATGACATCGGCCTCATCGAACGAGACCAGGGCGCCATCGCCTTCGACGATATGCACGTTCGGGTACGGCGCGAAACTGGCCTTGGCGCGGGCCGCCAGTTCGGGCTCGTATTCGATGCCGGTTACCCGGCCGGATGGCCCGACAAGATGTGCCAGGATGGCGGTAAAGTAACCGGTGCCGGTCCCGACATGCACGACATGCTCGCCGGCGCCCGGCGAGGCCTGGTGCATGAGATGCGCATGCAATGACGGCTGGCCGTTGTTGAGCTGCCGCTCGGGCAGAATGCCGACGAGATCGTCGGTGTAGAGATAAACCGGATCGGCATCGGGCGTCGTGACGTAACCCCGGAACGCGCGCAACATCGGCCATGGGCCGGGTCCGAGATAATCCTCGCGGCGGATGGCGGCGAACGCCGCCATAAGGCGCGCATCGTCGACCCGCGCGGCGGCCAGGATCTGCCGCGCATAGGCCGCCCTGATGATGCCGAGTTCGCGTTGCCGGTCCATCGCACCCTTTCGCCGGCTGCCGGCCGATGCTAGCGTGTGTGCGATACCACACACTGCTAGTGTGTGAAATAGCATAATGGCGGTGGGAGTCCAGATGAAAAGACGGCTTTATCCGGCGGTGCTGGAGCGCGGCCCCAAGGGGACGTTCGGCGCCTGGTTTCCGGATTTTCCGGGCTGCGTCGCCGCCGGCAAATCCCAGGACGAGACCATCGGCAAGGCGGAAAACGCGCTGGCGCAAACCGTCGACGCGCTGGCCGAGCATGGCAGGCCGCTGCCCGAGCCGACGCCGGTCGAGCGGATCGCGCTGCCCAAGGGCTGCGATCTCGTGGCCTATTTCATCGTCGGGGTGGACCCGCCGGATCCATCGGAGCGGGTCAATGTCTACCTGCCGAAAAGCCTGATCGGCCGGGCCGACCGGCGCGCGGCGGAGCTCGGCATGAGCCGCTCGAGCTTTTTCGGACTCGCGGTCACCTATGCGCTGGACGCCCGCAACATATGGCCGGCTCTGGCGGAACCCCGTTCCAAGGTACACAAGACCGGCGGGCTCAAGCTGAACAAGCCACCGGCCAAAAAGCCGGCGCGATAGGCTGAGGGACTGGCTGCGTGTGCAACGGGCGGATGCCGCATCTCACCCTCCCCCTGCAGGGGTGAGCCTTCGTCGCCGCTTCCAGTCCATCATATGCGATAGCCATGCCGCGCGGGGAGAGGCGGCAAGCTTCGTCCCCTCAAAAGTCTTCGATTTCACCGGCGAGGATGCGCCAGGCGTCCGAATCTGCGATAGACCTCATGCGCCTGGCCTTCTATCCCGATCCATCCGGGGCGGCGGCCTCGACGCCGGCGCTTGCCGAGACGTTTAACCGGACGACCCATCCGCATGCCTGGTTCCGCCATCGCCCCGGCCCGCAGCGAAGACACCGGCAGCGCCCCGGACGCGCTGAGGGTGCTGAAATCCGTGTTCGGGCTGCCCGGATTTCGCGGCGCGCAGCAGGCGATCGTCAGCCATGTCGCCGACGGCGGCAATTGCCTGGTGCTGATGCCGACCGGCGGCGGCAAGTCGCTGTGCTATCAATTGCCGTCGCTGCTGCGCCAGGGCTGCGGCATCGTGGTCTCGCCGCTGATCGCACTGATGCGCGATCAGGTCGCCGGATTGCTGGAGGCCGGCGTTCGCGCCGCGGTGTTGAATTCCACGCTGTCGTTCGGGGAAGCGGTCGCGGTGGAGCAGCAGCTGCTGGCCGGCGAGCTCGACCTGCTCTATGTCGCGCCGGAGCGGCTGGTGACGCCGCGCTGTCTCGCCTTGCTGGCCCGCGCGAAAATCGCCTTGTTTGCGATCGACGAGGCGCATTGCGTGTCGCAATGGGGACATGACTTTCGCCCGGAATATATCGGCCTGTCGATCATCGCCGAGCGCTTTCCCGAGGTGCCGCGGATCGCGCTCACCGCCACCGCCGACGACCTCACCCGCCGCGAGATCGTCGAGCGCCTCGGGCTTGCCGGCGCGCCCTGCTTCGTCGCCAGTTTCGACCGCCCCAACATCCGATATGAGATCGTCGACAAGCAGAACGCGCTGGCCCAGCTCAAGGCTTTCATCGCCGAGCGCCACGCCGGCGACGCCGGCATCGTCTACTGCCTGTCGCGCGCCAAGGTCGAGGACACCGCCGCCGCACTGGCCGATGCCGGCATCGCGGCGCTGCCCTATCACGCCGGCCTCGATGCCAGCGTGCGCGCCCGCAACCAGGACCGCTTCATCAACGAGGACGGCGTGGTGATCGTCGCCACCGTGGCTTTCGGCATGGGCATCGACAAGCCCGACGTGCGCTTCGTGGCGCATCTCGATCTGCCGAAGAGCATCGAGGCCTATTACCAGGAGACCGGCCGCGCCGGGCGCGACGGCAAGCCGTCCAGCGCCTGGATGACATATGGCCTGTCCGACATCGTGCAGCAGCGCCGCATGATCGATGAATCGAGCGGCGCCGAAAGCTTCAAGCGGGTGTCGATCGGCAAGCTCGACGCGCTGGTCGCCCTTGCCGAGACCGCCAACTGCCGCCGCTTCCGGCTGCTCGGCTATTTCGGCGAAACCCCGCAGGCGGCCAAATGCGGCAATTGCGACAACTGCCTGTCGCCGCCGGTGGTTCGCGACGGCAAGGTGATCGCGCAGAAACTGTTGTCCTGCGCCTACCGCACCGGGCAGCGGTTCGGCGCCATGCACCTGATCGACGTGCTGGTCGGCCGCCTCACCGAACGGGTCAAGCAGTTCGGCCATGACAGGATCTCGGTGTTCGGCATCGGCGCCGAACTCAATGAAAAGCAGTGGCGCGCCGCGCTGCGCCAGTTGGTGGCGATGGGCCATCTGCGGTCCGACTCCGAGGCCTTTGGCGCGCTGAAGCTGACCGAGTCCGCGCGCGGCGTGCTGAAAGGCGAGACCGAGGTGCTGCTGCGCGAGCAGGCCGCGGGCGCCCGGATCCGCGCCACGCGCACCCGGTCACGGCGCGGCGATATCGCCCCCTCCGCCGCGCGCGGCGAACCCGGCCACCCCTCGCTGCTCGGCGCGCTCCGGGCATGGCGCTCCGAGATCGCGCGCACCCGCGGCGTGCCGGCCTATGTGGTGCTGCACGACGCCACCATCGACGGCATCGCATCGTCGCGGCCGGCCACGCTGTCCCAGCTGCGCAACATCCCCGGCATCGGCGACAAGAAGCTCGAGCATTACGGCGAGCAACTGATCGCGCTGGTGAAGGCGAGCAGCGCCGACGCCTGAGCGGCCGCAGGCTCGGAATCAAAATAGTGCGCGTCATCGCGGCGAAGGGGCAGCAAGGTGCTACCCCAATGTTCGCGGAAACAATCCTCCGGACGAACCGGAGCGATAGGCCGCGGCTGTGGATGCGGAGGCTGCCGGCGCGCCGCCGTTGAACTTGTAGTTCACCCCGAACTCGATGCCGCTCACCCTGGTGGTCGACACCGTGGTGAGCTGTGAGAACGGCAGCGCCAGAGTGGACGAGCCGTAACTGGTATGGCGATATTCGGCGAACGCGTTCCAGTTTTGCGCAAACGCAATGGCCACTCCGCCGCCCGCGGTCCAGCCGCTGAGGTAGGTATTGACGGCCTCGTCGGTCCCCGCCGTCGCCTGGTTGAACGTGCCCGTCAGCTGGGTTCGGATATATTGATTGCTCGACCAGGCCCAGCCAGCGGTTCCGTAAAGCAGGATATTGTCGGCGGCATAGCCGATGCGTCCGCGCACGGTTTCGCAGTCAAACACCGCGGTTTGATTGGCACTGGTGCCGAAGGCATCGGCGGCCTGCGCCACCTTGGTGCCGCCGGAGGACACGTCGGCCGACAGGCCGAAGACGACGCGCGACGGCATCATGTAATCGTAGCCGATCTGAATTCCGCCATGCCAGTTCGGCGTGCTGGCGAGAATCGGGGCCGTGGCGGTCCCGGTGGTGGTGTTGACGGTGGAGCCACCGATGCTGGACCAGCTGTCGTCGACATGACCGCCGATGTAGAACCCGGTCCAGTCGTAATTCGCCGCCGGGGCCTGGTAGGCCGGAACGGCGCGCTTGAGTTCGGCGGCCATGGCCTGGACGTTGATGGTCTCGATCGGTCCGGCCAGCGTCATCCGGATCGCCAGCGGCTCGATCGGATGGTAGACATAATCCATCACGCCGTTCTGGCAGACGGCCGCCGGCACGGTGGAGGCGCCGTGCGCGGGATTGCACATCGAAAACAGCGCGTCCGTCGTCAGCAGCGCGCCGTAGGCATAGGTCGACTGGTCGGTCGACGAGTTCAGGAAATTGAGCGCGTCGAGCTGGATGCGCCAGCCGTTCTCGAACCGGTAGCCGACCGTGCCGTTGAACACGTTCATCGGCGGCGACTGGAACACGCCGTCCTCGGTGAGCGGCCGCGAGCTGATATAGCGCCAGCGCAGCGCGCTGAACCAGCCGGTTTTCTCGCCCAGCGTGATGCCGCCCGAGGCCACCATCCAGGGCGCGTTATAGACGTAGTCGCCCGGCGCATTGCCGATCTGGGCCTGCGGAAAGCCGGCAAGCGATTGATAGAGCGCCGCCTGGGTCTGGTCGTAGCCGAGAAACCGGGCGCGCGACAGCGCCAGATTGGCGTCGACATGCAGCCAGGAGGCGACGCGGTAGTCGTTGGTGAACTCGACGCCGGTGCGCTGGCTCGGCAGCCCCGCGGTGGTGTCGCCGGTGTCGCCGTCGAAGAACAGTTCCGAATCCTGGTGAATATAGAAAAGACTGACGGAGCTGTTGAGATCGGGCACCGCGGTGCTGCGAATGCCGACCTCGGCGCCGCGCGAGCGCACCAGGAACGGCGCCGAGCCCTCCGGCGTGGTCGGACTGCCGGGCACCTCGGTGACCACGGTGGAGCGGGCGTCATTGCTGTGATAGCCCATGCCGGCGCCGACAAAGAATTCGGTCTTGTTGAACGGTCCGACCGTCATCCGGAATTTGGGGCTGCCGATCGCTTCCCTGGGATTCCCCGAATTGGCGGGCTGCAGCAGCGAATCCACCGCTGCGGCGAAATAGTCGCCGCGCCATCCGGTGGTGGTCCGCAGCCAGTCGGTCCAGTGCACGGTATTCTCGGCATAGATTCCGGCGTTGCCTTCGCCGACATGATCGTAGATGTAGGGCGACAGGAACTGGCGCCGGGTCGAATAGTTCAGCGCGGTGATGATATCGTCATAGCGGGATTGCAGGCCGAACACGGTCTCGGTCGGCAGGTTGAACAGCGTGCCGTCGATGGTGCGCGAGACCCCGCCGCCGCCGTAGGTGCGGTCGTCGTGCTGGTGGAATTGATCGCCATTGACCGGGTCGTTGGTGTCCCAGGTGTAGTTGTTGAACAGGTCCATGGTGTATTTGACCAGATAGGCGTTGGCTTTCCACGATCCGAGATCGTCGGACTGCGCCATCCTTGCCGACAGCGTGAACCGGCTGGTGTCGCCGCCATCGGTCGGGTCGAGTTCGCCGTAGAGGCCGATCTGTCCGGTGGTCAGCGCCCGCAGCGCGACCTGGTCGGTGGAATTCCAGGTGTTGGTGTAGGCCATCCCGGTGATCGAGAAGCCGTCGGTCGCGGTGCCCTGGCTGTAGCGCACCAGGCCACTGAATTTCTTCATGTCGTCGGAAGTGGTCCAGGGGCCCGCATAACCGGTGAATTCGCCGGCATAGAGCAGCGAACCGTCACCGACCTTGCTGGAGCCGAGGCTGAGATAGCGCGCGTAGCCGAAGCTGCCGACCGTCGCCAACTGAATGTTCTGGTCGACCGTGTCGCGCAGCGAGATATGCAGGTTGCCGGCGTTTTCGAAATCTCCGACGTCGGCAAAATACGGCCCCTTTCGGATATCAAGTCCGCCGACGGTTTCGGGAATCAGCCAGTTGAGATCGGTGTAGCCCTGGCCGTGGGCGTGGGTGGGAAGATTGATCGGCACATCGTCGAGAAAGGTGGCGAGATCGGTGCCGTGATCGAGATTCCAGCCGCGCAGATAATACTGGTTGGCCTTGCCGGCATCGGCGTGCTCGATCACCATCAGCCCGGGGGCCGCCTCGAGAAGCTCGCCGGGATGCGAAAATGGACGCGCATTGAGATCCTCGCCGGAAATCGTCATCTGGCTCGCCATGGTCGGCGCCGCCGCGGCACCTCCGGCAATATTGGATGCGCCGGTCTCGTAGGGCGACGGCGGTTTTTCTGCCGCCGGTGCGGGCCGGGCGGCGGCATGGGTTGGTGCGGGGGCGTGGGGCTGCGGCGGTGACGGCCTGCGCGCGGGGGAAACCGAGATCGCCGGCAGGGTGGCGCTGTCGGATGGTGTCGGCGCCGGGGTTGCCGCCGGCGAGGATGGCTGCGCGGCCGGCGTTGCCGCCGCGGGAGCATCGCCCGCAGGCGCCGGCGGCGGCGTCTGGGACCAGGCGGCGCTGGCGCACACCGACGAAATCAGAAAAGACGTCGACGCAAGCCAACGCGGACGCAACCCCATCGATGCCCCCTGTCCCGAGGGGAGACCAGCGCCGGATCGCGCGCGATGCGCAACGGCGATATCCGCACCCCTCCGTCGTTGGCGATGCAGCGGTCCCAACCCGGCGACCGCGCCGGCACACCCCGGTTCGATCCGGCGACGCCCGGAAGCTTACCGATGCCAGTATGATGTTGTCAATCAATCCGCATACCCAGGCGATAACGGACTGCACAGATCGCGCGCAAGGCGCCCGCTGAAGATCACGGTGACAGGATCCGTCGAAGCACTCGGCCGCCCGGTCAGGGCGGCACGCGCGGGCGCCGAGCCGGATTGCGCCGGGCCGGCGCATCGTGCTCATATCGGGCCGCGAAAAGCCATGGCCGGTTGAATATGATGTCGATCAGCATTCGTCATACCCGGCACCGCGAAGGGGCAAGCAATGCAGCGCATCACGATCACGCTCGACGACGAGTTGATGGAAGAACTCGACCGGATGATCGTCGAGCAGGGATATCAGAACCGCTCCGAGGCGATTCGCGATTTCACCCGTGCCGGGATGCAGCAGGCGGCGCAGAAGATGGGAAAATCCGGCAGCTGCGTCGCAGCCCTGGTCTATGTCTACGACCATGCGGCGCGGGACCTGTCGCGGCGGCTGGTGGAGAATTATCACGGCCACCACGATCTCTCGATGGCAACGCTGCATGTTCACCTGGATGACGACAACTGCATGGAAGTGACGGCCTTGCGCGGAACCGGCGCCGAGGTGCAGCATTTCGCCGACCACATCATCGCCGAGCGCGGCGTGCGCTACGGCCGCCTGGTCATGATTCCGACCGACGCCGGCAGGAAGAAGGACGGATCGCGCAAGCGAACCGCCCATCGGCACCCCTGAGGTCGATCGACGTCCGAGCCTCGGTTGGCCGGCATGACGCAACGGGCGGGATGTTTCCGTGGCTCCGGCGCGCCTTCACGCGATACCGACCCGGTCTATTCCTTGGTCGCTTTCCATTGGCCGCTGCAGGCGGCGCCCGACGATGCCGCGTTCCACCGGCCCGATCCGTTCCTGAGCTCGAGCTGGCCGTTGGCATGGGATCCGCCGATCGAGGCGCGGACATAGCCGTCGCTGGTGACGCGCCCCGACACGTCGCCGGGACCGAGCACCCTTCCGTCCTGGACGGTGACCCGATAATGCGAGGATTGGCAGCTTCCGGCTTTTGTCACCACGGCGACATCCCAGGTGCCGTCGAAGAGTGTCTTGGCCGATGCGGGTGCAAAAACGAGCGGCGTCAATGCGATCGCCGACAATGCGAGATAGTTCATGCCGAACTCCGGGCTAGCTGATGACAGGGCTCGGCACTCGGTGAACTGTCGGATGATGCCGTTGCGAAAGGCCCAGCCGCTCGACGTCGACAAATGAGGAGCTTGAAAGGCTGGTAAGTCGGGAAAGCGACTTAAGTGAGAGAGCCGCGGTTTCATTTGCGGAACCGGATTCGAATGAAATCGGAATCGTGTGAACGATAGTCCAGCGTCGGCAGCACGCCGCGCGGGATGCCGCCTTGCCGCGGCTGCCGCTGTTGCGCCGGATCCCCAAGCGCTGGGCTGTCCGCGGCCCCACAGTCTCCATCGCGGCGCCTTGCTTTGGTCAAACCGCGGTGAAGTCTGGCGCCGCGACGTCGATGATCTCGCGTCAATCCGCTGTCCGCCCGATGCGGTCGTTGGACTGAATACGGAGCGCCAATGCAAGCCACGCTGAATTCCGGCCAGTCCGATGATCCGCACGATGTCCTCGCCGTCGCGCCCGATGTCATCGTCGTGCCCGATGCGATCCCGGTCGCGCCCACGGATGACGAGCTTTCGAAACTGGCGCGCAGCTTCCACGAACCGTCGCCGCGGCCGATCGGCCCGGCATCCGAGCTGCCTGCCGCCCTGTCAGTTCCGCCGGTCGATGCCACGTTTCGCGCTGCCGCCGCCGGCGACGCGGTGCACCCGGAGCTGGCGCGCTCGCCCGGCAGGCGCGCGCCGCGCGCGCTCACCGCTGCGTTGCTGCTGGCGGCCTGCGCGGCCGCCGCGGCCGTCGTCTGGCAATCCCATGGCGACGCGGCCGGCCGGATGATCGCGCCATGGCTGCCGCAGCGCGTCCGCGCCGCCTGGCTGCCGCCGGCGCAGGCGCTCCCGGCGCCGTCGACCGCGCTTGCCGCGGAGGCGAGCGCCGCAGCGGCGCCACCGGCACCGGCTCCCGCCGCGACGCAAGGCGTCGCGCCGGCCGCAGCCGTCGCATCGCCCGATCCAGCGCCGTCGCTGCAGTCGATGGCCCGCGACCTCGCAAATGCGGGCCAGCAGATCGAACAGCTCAGGGCCAGCATCGAACAGCTCAAGGTCGGCCAGCAACAGTTGTCGCGCGACCTCGCCAGGGCTTCCGAGCAGCACCTGCGGCCGAGAATATCGCCTCCGCCGCGATCGGCCGCGGCGCGGCTACGCAGGCCAATGCCGCCGCAAGCCGTTGCCCCCTACGTGCCGCGGCAACCCGAACCGCAGCCGCAGGCGAGCGTTCCGCCGGATCCGGAACTGGCATCGGTGCCGCGGCCGCCGATGCCGCTGCGTTGATCCGGCAGGCGGCCGAACCGGTTGATTCCCCGGAACCAATCCGGATACTGCGGCTTATCGCGGATGTCCCAACATCCCGGAGACGGCCATGAAACTCCTGCTGGCTGGCGTCGCGGCCCTCATCCTTGTCAGTTCCGGGGCCTCGGCCGAACAGGCGCTCAAGGGAACGGTCGTGGAAGTCGACCGGATCCACGACACGGTGGCGATCCGGCCCGCGCCAGGCGGTACCGTCGGCGCCGCCGAGGAGTTCAAGGTGCAGGACGGCGTGGCGCTGGACGACGTTCATGCCGGCGACACGGTGACCGCTTCCACCACGGATGCCGGCGGGGTCGCCACCGTCACCAAATTTCAGAAGCCGTGAATCGTGGCGCGAAGATCGCGTGCGGCGCGAGACAACGTTGGCCGACATTGCAGGGAACCGTCCCTGCGTTTTTGTTGCCGCGCTGCTTCACCCCTCCCCCTTGCGGGGAGGGGTCGGGGGTGGGGGTCAACGGGCACTGAGTCTCGCTTCCAGCACCGACCAGCATCGCACCAGTCGCGATCTTCGACCTGCTGGTTGCGCGCGCATCCGCGCGCAAAAATATGTCGTTGGCGGTTGCGATCAAACTCGAGCGCGGTGCCCGCGGCACCCCCACCCCCTGTGCAACCGGAGACATAGGTAACAGTTCAGACCGACGACATGGGTAACACAATTCTCGTTTCGTTCAGGTCTGTTGTTGCTGTGCCTGTGGGCTTGTGGGCGATGCCCTTACTTGCATCGACCACATGTCCACAGGCTTGGCGTTCGGGCTTTCGCAAGCGGTCGTCTTGATGGGCGATCGTACCGAGCACGATCGGGCCATAACTTACGGTCCAGCCGGTGGGGTTCTCGAGTAGACCGACGGGCTCGCCGGCCAGGGCTTCGTTGATATAGATGGTGCGGTTGCGCCACCGGATCTCGCCGTTATGGCGCACCCGCCGCACTTCGTACTCGGCGCCATATGCCGGCTCGCGCAGGATACCATCGAAGCGTCGAGGCGACGGTGCGTAATGGTCCGCGGGCGTGGCGTTGCCGAGCGCCTGGTGTGGACGTTGTTCATTGTAGAGACGCTGGAAGTCCCGCAGCCGCTTGAGCTGCTCACGCAAACTGCGCGCCGGCGGATTGGCGGTGTCCTGCAGCAAGGTCAGATGCATGCGTTCATGCCGGCCGTTCTGCTGCGGCTTACCGGGCGCAATCCGCTCCGGAACTACGCCGGCCTTGATCAGCTTGATCGACAGCTTCGACAATCCGCCGGCGCCACGCGAGGCAAACGGTGATCCGTTGTCGGAGCGTATGTAATGCGGCAGCCCGAACTCGCGCAACGCTGCATCCAGCACCGGCCAGACATGATCGGTATCCGTGCGCGGCAGCGCCTGGCAGCGCAGTAGATACCGGCTGTGGGCGTCGGTGAGGGTCAGCGGTTCGCACCGTCGGCCGTCTCCGGTCAGAAACCAGCCCTTGAAGTCGATGCACCACACATCGTTGGCGGCTCCGCAATGCGCAAACGGGCCGCTCGAGGGCGGACTGCGGCGGCGCAGCTTCCGCTTTACCGTCAACCCTTCGCGGTCAAACATCGCTCCGATAGTGCTCGCTGCCGGCCAATCCTCAGCAGGCGCTCGACGCTCCAGATAGGCCCGCACCTTCAGCGGCCCCCAGCTCGGATGTTCCCGCCGGACCTCAAGGCACCGCTCGGCAAGCTCATCTACTATCATCTGCGGATGATGCAGCGGGGCCCGCGAACGGTCGAGCAAGCCCTCAACGCCGGCCTCCTCATACCGCGCAAGCCATTTGTAACCGGTCTTCCGGCTCACGCCGAACCGCCGGCACAGCGCCGCAACCGGTTCCTCGTGCTTCTCGGCCAGCATCACAAAACGCATCCGCTCATCCATGGCACAGGTCTCCGTCCACACCATCGGCAAGGTCCTCCTCGCCGACCAGTTGACCTGTTACCCATGTCGCCGGTCTATTCTGTTACCTTTGTAGCCGGTTAGGACCACCCCCGACCCCTCCCCGCAAGGGGGAGGGGAGCAGAAAGACTCGTTGCAACTGCAGCAGCCGCGGCCTCGGCTCACGCCGGCTCGTGCTGCATGTGGCGGAGTTCGTCGATCAGCACGCGGATGTTTTCGCGGTAGTCGATCGGCACCACGACCAGATGCACGCCGCCTTCGGCGAAGGCCTGCTGCAATGCCGGTGCGAGGCCGTCGGCGGTGGTGACGCGATGGCCGCGCGCGCCATAGGCGGCGGCATAGGCGACGAAATCGGGGTTGCCGAAGGACAGCCCCCAGTCGTCGAAGCCGTCGACGGCCTGCTTCCAGCGGATCATGCCATAGGCGTGGTCCTCGATGATCAGCACCACGAGATCGAGCTTCAGCCGCCGCGCGGTCTCCAGCTCCTGGCTGTTCATCATGAAGCCGCCGTCGCCGGCCACCACCAGCACGCGGCGGCCGGGATAAAGCTGCGCGGCCATCATCCCGGAGGGCAGCCCGGCGCCCATGGTGGCCAGCGCATTGTCGAGCAGCAGCGTGTTGGCGACGTCGGTGCGGTAGTTGCGCGCGAACCAGATCTTGTACATGCCGTTGTCGAGCGCGACGATGCCGTCGGGCGGCATCGCCTGGCGGACGTCGTGGACGATGCGCTGCGGCGTCAGCGGAAAGCGCTCCTCGGTGGCGCGGTCGGCGATGTGGCCGAGGATTTCCCGGCGCAGGCCGACCCAGTCCGGATTGTCGCGCAACCTTCCCTGCAGTTCGCGCGCCAGCAGCTCGAGCCCGCGCGCGATGTCGCCGACCATCTCGGCCTGCGGAAAATACACTTCCTCGACATTGGCCGCGGCAAAGCCGATGTGAACCACCTGGTGGCGGCCCTGCGTCATCAGGAACGGCGGCTTTTCCACGGTGTCGTGGCCGATGGTGACGATGAGGTCGGCACGGTCGATGGCGCGGTGGACGTAGTCGCGTTCGCTCAGGGCCGCGGTGCCGAGATAGAACTCCGAGGCGCCGCCGACCGACCCCTTGCCCATCTGGGTGTTGAAGAAGGGAATCCGCACCCTCCGGACGAAGTCGGACAGCGCCGGCGCGAGCTGCGGCCGGCTGGCGCCGGCGCCGAACATCAATAGCGGGAACCGCGCGGCCAGGATCAGCTCGGCGGCGCGCGCAATCGCCTGCGGCGAGGCAACCGCGAGCTCCACGGCGTGCACCGGCACCAGCGGCGCATCGCCGGCGTCTTCGCGCGCGACATCCTCGGGCAGTTCGAGATGCACCGGGCCCGGACGCTCCTCGGCCGCGAGCCGGAAGGCGTTGCGCACCAAGGTCGGTATCGCCGACGCGCTGACGATCTGCTGCGATTGTTTGGTCAGCGGGCGCATCGCCGCGACCACGTCGACGATCTGGAAATGCGCCTGCCGGCTCTGCCGGATCGGCTTCTGGCCGGTGATCAGCACCATCGGCATGGCGCCGAGAAAGCCGTAGGCCGCGGCGGTGACGAAATTGAGCGCGCCCGGCCCCAGCGTCGACAGCGCCACGCCGGGTTTTCCCGTCAGCCGTCCATAGGTCGCGGCCATGAACGCCGCCGGCTGCTCGTGCCGGGTCACCACCAGCTCGATCGAGGAGCGCCGCAGGCTCTCCACCACGTCGAGGTTTTCCTCGCCGGGCACGCCGAAAATCCGCTCCACGCCCTCGTTCTCGAGGGCGGCCACCAGCACATCCGATCCCTTCATGCGCGTCTCTCCGCGGGTTGCTCCCAGCCCGCGGCAGTCTAGCGCGTGAATGGTTCAGGTTGAAATCGCGGAGGCTGCGAATGATTTTTGCATTGCATTTCAGCGGGTCGTCCCCGCGTGCGCAGCGACGACCCGCCGGGGGTTTGTGCAAGGCGGCTTCGTCCCAGCGAAATCGCGGCGCCGCGGCCTAAGCCTTGGCCTTTTCGGCCGCGCTGCGCAGGTCGGGCGCGTTGATGGTGGGAATCGCGACGCGGCCGGGCCCGGTCAGGGGCAGGGCGGCGGCGGCCCTGTCGTTCTCCATGATCTTGGCCATCACCGCCTGGCCGGCGCGCTCGAACACCGCGCGGTTCTCGATCAGGAATTTCTGCGATTTGCGCAGCCCGGCGATGTAGCCGTTGATTTCCGGCACCACATAGCGCGCCACCATGTCCCAGCTGCGCCTGGTGTTTTCCGGATTGGCCCAGTCATGCACGAAGCCGACGATGGTGCCGACCCCGCCGGAAACCTCGATCAGGCTCTTGATGGTCTTCACCAGGTCGTCGGGGGTGCCGATGGTGGAGGCCGCGCCCTCGCCGCCGGCGGTCCGTTCCACGGCGTCCTCGGGAGAGGTGAACGGCACCAGGCCCGGGCGCTGCAAGGTGCCGACATTATATTCGTTGTGCCAGCGCATCAGCCCGGCGCCGGCTTCGCGGCGGGCCTGTTCGCGGCTCTCGGCGATGTGCCAGGAAAGCAGCACGCGCCAGTCGGCGCGGCTGACCACGGTGCCGTGCTTCCTGGCGGCATCCTCGGCAAAGCTCCATTGCGTCGGCAGCGCCATCAGGCCCTGCGTCGACATCGAGCCCAGCGAGATGATGCCGATGCCGTATTTGCCGGCCAGGGTCATGCCCGACGGCGAGATCTGCGAGGCCACCACGAACGGCATCTCCTCCTGCAGCGGCAGGATCTGCAGTGCCGCGTCGTTCAGGGTGAACCAGTCGCTTTTCGCGGTCACCCGCTCGCCCCGGAACAGCCGGCGGATGATGGCGATCGCCTCGTCCTGGCGGTCGCGCTGGGTCATCGGATCGATGCCGAGGGTGTGGGCGTCGGAGGCGAGCGCCCCCGGGCCGGAGCCGAAGATGGCGCGGCCGCCGGTCATGTGGTCGAGCTGCACCATGCGCTGGGCGACGTTGAAGGGATGGTGATAGGGCAAGGACACCACGCCGGTGCCGAGCCGGATGCGCTTGGTGCGCTCGCCGGCGGCGGCGAGAAACATCTCCGGCGAGGCGATGGTTTCCCAGCCAGAGGAATGATGCTCGCCGCACCAGAATTCGTCATAGCCGAGCGCGTCGAGCTGCTCGACCAGATCGAGGTCGCGGCGGAATTGCAGCATCGGATGCTCGCCGATCGGATGATGCGGGGCGAGGAAGGCTCCGAATTTGAGACGCGCCATGGGGTTTTCTCCGGATCGATGTTTTTCTTGCGGCTTGGCGCGCAAACTACGGGTCCGGGAGGGCCAAGGCAAACCGCTTTCGATTTCCGGCGCGGGGCCTGCGCGGGTGCCTGCCATGCGCGAAAGCCCGGATGATCGCGCCGGCGGCGCCGATTTTACACCCCAGGGCCCATCCGCTAAGAGACTTGCCCGTTCCTCCCCGAGGCTGCCATGGTCCTGAAGCTAGAAGACGCGCCGGCTTCGCCGTGGCTCTCGCCGCGCAAGCGGGACCTGCTCGATCATTTCGAGACCCATGCCGACGAGCTCGACCGCTGGCGCGCGTTCAATGCCGCCTATCATGAGGACGACGGCAAGTTCATGCGGTTCCTGATCCCGCCGGGCAAGCGGGTGCTGGAGCTGGGCTGCGGCCGCGGCGACCTGCTCGCCGCGCTGCAGCCGTCCTACGGCGTCGGGGTCGATTTCGGCGCGGGGCTCCTGGCCCGGGCGAAGGCGCAGCATCCGGAGCTGAATTTCGTGCTCGGCGATGTCGAGGATCCCGCCACCTTGCGCGGCATCGGGGGGCCGTTCGACTACATCGTGATCGCCGACACCATCGGCATGTTCGAGGACATCGACGGCACCCTGCGGCTGGTGCACCAATTGTGCTCGGCCTCGACCCGGATCATCATCTCGTATTATTCGCATCTGTGGGAGCCGGTGCTGAAGCTCGCCGAGGCGCTGCATCTGCGCAGCCGGCAGCCGAAGATCAACTACATCGCCACCGCCGATTTCCTCAACCTGATGGACCTCGCCGATTTCGAGGTGATCCGCGGCGAGCAGCGGCAGTTGCTGCCGCGGCGCTGGCTCGGGCTCGGGCCGTTCATCAACCGCTTCATCGCGCCGTTGCCGGGGATCCGGCATCTGTGTTTGCGCACCTATATCGTCGGCCGGCCGGTGATGCCGTTCCCCGACCGCAAGCTGTCGGCCAGCATCGTGGTGCCCTGCCGCAACGAGCGCGGCAACATCGAGAACGCGATCCTGCGGATGCCGCGGTTCGGCGCCGCGCAGGAGATCCTGTTCGTCGAGGGCAATTCCAGCGACGGCACGCTGGCCGAATGCGAGCGGGTGCGCGACGCCTACAGGGGCAGCTGGGACATCAAGGTGCTGAAGCAGGACGGCAAGGGCAAGGGCGACGCGGTGCGCAAGGGATTTGCCGCGGCGACCGGCGACGTGCTGATGATCCTCGACGCCGACCTCACCATGCCGCCGGAGGCGCTGCCGAAATATCATGCCGTGATCGAGACCGGCAAGGCCGAGTTCGTCAACGGCACGCGGCTGATCTATCCGATGGAGCACGAGGCGATGCGCCCGCTCAACCTGATCGCCAACCGCTGCTTTGCCTATCTGTTCAGCTATCTGGTCAACACCAGGCTGACCGACACGCTGTGCGGCACCAAGGTGCTGCTGCGCAAGGACTATGAGGTGCTGGCGCGGGAACGGGGCTATTTCGGCAATTTCGATCCGTTCGGCGACTTCGACCTGATCTTCGGCGCCGCCAAGCAGAATCTGAAGATCATCGAGACCCCGATCCACTACAAGGCCCGCACCTTCGGCGAGACCCAGATCTCGCGCTTCCGCGACGGCTGGCTGCTGCTGAAGATGGTGTGGTTCGCCTATCGCAAACTGAAGGCGATCTGACAGCAAGATGCGTTCAAGTTGATGCGGTCGAGGTCGCGCACCTGCTCCCAGCGGTCGTCCCTGCGCCCATCACCCCTGGCGTCAAAAGTGAAAAAGGGCTTCTTCTCCATGCCAAGGCGATACTCCGCGCCGCGGCGATGGGCTCGAGTGTAGTCGCAACCGCCAACGACAATTTGCGCGCACGATGCGCGCGCATCCAGCATGCCGTCGATCGCGATTGGTGTTATGCTGGGTAGAGAAAATGAGAGTCAGTGCCCGTCGACCCCCACCCCCGACCCCTCCCCGCAAGGGGGAGGGGGAAGCAGGCGCCGCAACAGAAACGCAGCGACCATTCCCTGCAATATCGGCCAACGTTGTTTCATCAAAATTAGCTGCGAGCGGCCTTCCCTCCCCTCCCCGCAAGGGGGAGGGGGGAAGCAGGCGCCGCAACAGAAACGCAGCGACCGTTCCCTGCAATATCGGCCAACGTTGTTTCATCAAAATTAGCTGCGAGCGGCCTTCCCTCCGCTCCCCCCTGCTGGGAGGGGTCGGGGGTGGGGGTGCCGCGGGCAGTGCGCAATCGCGCTCACGCCCGGGCCCGCAGGGGTTTGCGCCGGCGCTTCCGGCCTGCGCCACATTGTTGTCATGGAGGCGTCGCGCCACCCGCTCAGGTTCGGCGCCGGCCGTCACAATCCGGTGGATTGACAGCACACGGTCTTTTTATTTTGCAGTGCAGCAACTATCTGGTCAGGGCTGAGTTGAACGATCCCCTGCCAAGGAGCTGCCGGTGTCCCTCGCCCAAAATGTCGAATTCCTTCGGCGTCTGCACAAACTGCCCGGACTCAACGGGTTCGGAGGAGATTTCGCCTGGAATCTGCGGCCCGGCGGCCGCAGCCCGCTCGCCGAAATCACCGGTTTCGGCTCCAATCCGGGCGATCTGAAGATGTTTTCGTTCGTTCCGGACCGGCTGCAGCCCGGGCCCGCGCTGGTCGTCGTCCTGCATGGATGCGGCCAGACCGCGGCTGGCTATGATTTAGGCGCCGGCTGGTCCACCCTGGCCGAACGCTATGGCTTTGCCCTGCTGATGCCCGAGCAGCGCTCGTCCAACAACGCCAACACCTGCTTCAACTGGTTCAACCCGGAAGACACCGCGCGCGACAGCGGCGAAGCCTGTTCGATCCGCCAGATGATCGACCGGATGGTCGGCGATGCCGGCATCGATCCGCAGCGCGTCTTCGTCACCGGGCTTTCCGCCGGCGGCGCGATGACCTCGGTGATGCTCGCGACCTATCCGGAGATCTTCGCCGCCGGTGCCGTCATCGCCGGACTGCCGTTCGGCGTGGCGACCAATGTGCGCGAAGCGCTCAACGGCATGTTCCAGTCGCCGCCCCGCCCGGCCGGCGAACTGGGAGATCTGGTGCGCAGCGCCTCCGGTCATCGGGGACCGTGGCCGAAAGTCTCGGTCTGGCACGGCAGCGCCGACCGCACCGTCAATCCCGCCAATGCCAACGAGATCGTCAAGCAGTGGCTCGACGTGCATCAATTGCCGGCGGCGCCGATGTCGGTCGGCACCGTCGACGGCTATCCGCACCAGGTCTGGTGGAATGCGGACGGCGAGACCGTGGTCGAATCCTACACCATCACCGACATGGCCCACGGCACCCCGCTGGGCGTCGGCGACAATGACGAGCGCTATGGCGCCCAGGGCGCGTTTCTGATCGAGGCCGGAATTTCTTCCTCCTATCACATCTCGAGTTTCTTCGGCCTGACCGAATGGATCACCCAGCCCAAGGAAGCCGCGAAGCAAGCCGCGAAGCAAGCTGCGAAGCAGGCTTCGGAGCCTGCCAGGGAATCCGGCAAGCCGGTCCCGGCGCTGGCGCGGACACCGGATCTCGCCGCGGTGCTGCGGCCGCTCGTCGGCATCGGCCGCCAGCCCGAACCGCAGCCGCAGCCGCGGCGTCGCGGCATCGACGTCAGCGCGGTCATCACCCGCGCGCTCACGGCGGCCGGCCTGATGAAATAGCCGCGGCCCGCCGCCGCCATTTTGTTCCCGGCGATGAAGATTATTTTGCAAGCCATATGTCGTGTGGCGAGCTTTTCAGGATTGTGACCCGCGGTTAAGTTCCGGCTGCTAGTTGTGGGCTGAACCCGCCACCCGGTCGTTTCCTGATGCTGAAGCTGCAGAACCCGACATTTGCGGATTTTCTTGCCGGCGGCGGGGAAATGGGCGCGTTGATGCGGGCGCATGACTGGTCGACGACCGCGCTCGGCCCGCCGGAAAGCTGGCCGCAGAGTTTGCGGACGGCGGTGCGGCTGGTGCTCAATACCAACCACCCGATGTTCATCTGGTGGGGCCCGAAGCTCGTTCAATTCTACAATGACGCCTATCGGCAGACCATGGGACCCGAGCGCCACCCGGGCGCGCTCGGCCAGGGCGGACGGGAGTGCTGGGCCGAAATCTGGCACATCATCGGCCCCGAGATCGAGCAGGTGATGAGCGGCGGGGGCGCGACCTGGCACGAGAACCAGTTGGTCCCGGTCACCCGCCACGGCCGGCTCGAGCAGGTCTACTGGACCTACGGCTACAGCCCGATCGACGATGACAATGGCGTCGGCGGCGTGCTGGTGGTTTGCCGCGACGTGACCAGGGACTACCTTGCCGCGGCGGCGCTGCGCGAACGCGAGGCCGAACTGGCGCGGGTGCAGCAGATCGGCCGGATCGGCGGCCTCGAGGTCGATCTGAGGACCGGTTTCCGCAATCGCCGCTCGCCGGAATACCTGCTGATTCACGGGCTGCCGCCGGACGCGGCCAACGAATCCCACGAGGACTGGGTGCGCCGCATCCATCCCGAGGATCGCGAAGCCACCGAAAAAAAATTTCGCGATGCCATCGCCGGCAAGGTCCGCGAATATACCGTGCGGTACCGCATCATACGCCCGAGCGACGGCGAGGTGCGCTGGATCTCGGTCAGGTCCACCATCGAGCGCGACGAGAACGGCAGGGCGGTCCGGCTGGTCGGCGCCCACGCCGATGTCACCGAGCAGGTGACGGCCGAGCAGGCGCTGCGGCAAAGCGAGGAGCGATTCCGCAAGCTGGCCGACCAGCTCGCGGAGCTGAATGCGACGCTGGCAGAGCGCGTCGAAGAAAAAACCAGGGAGCGCGACCGGATCTGGAACGTGTCGCAGGATCTGCTGCTGGTGGCCGATCGCCACGGCATCTGGCGAACGGTCAATCCGGCCTGGACCAGGACGCTGGGCTGGAGCGAGGCCGAACTGCTGGACCGCAGCTCGCAATGGCTGGTGCATCCCGATGACGCCGGGCGGGTGCGGGCGCAGGTCGATGATTTGGTCGAGCGCAAGCTGACCGTCAGGTTCGAAAGCCGTTTCCGGCACCAGGACGGCTCCTACCGCTGGCTGTCCTGGACCGGGGTGCCGGACCAGGATCGCATCTACGCGGTGGCCCGCGACGTCACCGCGGAGAAGGCGGCGGCCGAACGGCTGAAAGCCGCCGAGGAGGCCCTGCTGCAGTCCCAGAAGATGGAAGCGGTCGGACAGTTGACCGGCGGCATCGCCCATGACTTCAACAATCTGCTGACGGGGATCGTCGGTTCGCTGGACCTGCTGCAGACCCGCCTCGACCAGGGACGCACCGAGAACGTCGCGCGCTACATCGACGCGGCGATGACGTCGGCGAACCGCGCCGCGGCGCTCACCCATCGCCTGCTGGCCTTTGCGCGGCGCCAGCCGCTGAACCCGGAAAGCGTCGATGCCAACCGGCTGCTGGTGTCGCTGGAGGACCTGCTGCGCCGGACCATCGGCGAGACCATCGAGCTGACGATCGTGGCGGCCGACGATCTGTGGGGGACGCTGTGCGACCCCAATCAGCTGGAGAGCGCGCTGCTCAATCTGGCCATCAACGCCCGCGATGCCATGCCCGCGGGCGGCAGGATCACGATCACCACCGCGAACGCCCGGCTTGATGGCGTCGGCGCCGAC